>Ga0307512_10000389_pt1 | contig 64231 bp, 60 predicted proteins | sample 14_EM_MG_FD_200267 | JGI IMG/M metagenome (GOLD analysis project Ga0307512, IMG submission 200267) | Populus trichocarpa ectomycorrhiza microbial communities from riparian zone in the Pacific Northwest, United States - 14_EM | ecosystem: Host-associated > Plants > Roots > Unclassified | place... | reverse complement strand
TCTGAGTTCACTCGACCTCGGCCTCCCAGTGCATCTCCAAACTCGATCGATCACGGCCTCCAAGTGCATCTCTCAGTTCACTCGATCTCGGCCTCCAAGTGCATCTCCAAACTAGCTCGATCTCGGCCTCCAAGTATATCGTTAAGGAGCGATGGTGGGTGTACGGAGATACAGGGGTAACGGAGGTGGAATGAGCGATGCGCAGTATATATTCGGGAGACCCCGGGGTAGATAGATAGACAGCATCTCATTTTCATCTCATCTTGTCATTCAACGAAAATACACACTCTATCTTGCCCAACTTTTGGTCTCACTCGCTCTGTCTGAGATTTCGTGGATCCGCGCAATTGCGTGGATCCTTACGGCCATGTAGCATCATATCTTCTCACCTTCTTCCTACGCTCCTCGAGCTTAATGTAGTAGGAACGTGAGGAGAGATTTTCGCAGCGTCACCCATTGCATTGCAATCCCGATGCAAGCGTGTACCGAAACGGCGATTGGAGGGCGATATGGAACGCGACGCGTGGTATTGACGCTGGGTGCTGACTAATCCGCCACCGGGGTGTCTCTGACGGCTCTGACGGCTCTGACGGAGCGCGTCCACTCTGACGGAGGCATTCCGCCCGGACGGAAATGTTTTTTGCTGATGCTGATTCTTATCAGGAGAATAATGCTTTGAAACCACCTTGCATGAACACAATAACCATCAGGGATGCGTGGCATGATTTCACTGGGCGCATGCAGAAACAGCATGACATGACCACAATAACGCTATCATGAGCATTGGAGACATAGGGTCAAAGAATGCGTGTACTAACCCTCGAAAACAACGATAGAGAGATTGCATTGTTCCGGGAATGAGTGGAACAAGATCAAGCAGCAATCCACACTCAAAAATTCAGAATACTGAAGACAATCATATAAAAGTACTAAGAATTCTATCTACATACTTCACAATTACTTCTCTATTTCACCTCCGTGAATGTTCTTTATATGTGTTCCAACAGACTATGACATTCTCAATATGCACACCAGAAGGTCGTCGCGACTTTTTGCGATCTTGTTTACCATTACAAAGAATTGGAATTAACCTACATTTCACAAAACCTGGTATACTCAGCTAATGTCGAAGGCTGCTTGTACGAGGTGAGGAGTGTTAGAAACGGTTCCAAATTCTCAGTTCGGTTCAGGTTCTGGTTCCACCCAGAGCAGGACCATTGTGAAGGGTTTTACCACTCCAAAAACCCGGACCATTGCAATTGGGCCAGTTTTGCCACCAATCACCCGGCATGTCAACTTCACAACTTTCGCTCCAATTGAGAATCTGAGTTCTGATCATATCGTGACATGTTCAATACGCAGATTGTGAAGGTTTCACCGCAGTTTCACCTCCCGCTTTCGAATTGGCGTTCCGACCAATATTCGTTGAGTTGCTATCCAACACCATCGAATTTCGCAGAAAATTGGGAGTTATTTCACAGCGATTCAACGAGTATTGGTTGGATTGCAAATCGGAAAGCGGGAGGTGAAACAGCCGCTAACACTGCACAATCTACGTATTGATCATATCATGATACAATCAGAACCCAACAACTTAATTTGAGCCAAAGTTCAGTCAAGAGTTTATGAACCATAAAATTGAACTGCGGTCCGGTTGCAACCTGGCCAAATACCTGCAGGTTTCTGTCCGGTCCAGGAAACAACTGGGCGCTAGTTACCCAGGTCGGGATCCTTGGTGGTTCCAGGCCCGGACCAGGGGCTTCGGATCGGTTCCAGCCTAGACCGCAGCCGGATATCCATGACCCAATGCTAACACTAGACGTGTGGCGATACATCACTACAGGGTTATTACCGTATGAACAGTTTTCCAGAGATTGACCTTTGGTAGGCCAGCATGAGTGGTAAGCTTATATACTTGGGATAAGAGGTTGGGACTTCGGAAAGACGAGGAAAGAAAGAGTTTCAAGATAGGCCGTTGTACTGAATTCAATAAATGTTGTATTTGTCACAGCCTGAAGGAATAAGAGTGAGAATCGGGGCGTTGTAGGAATTAGTGCTATAGAAAAATAGAGATGTTAGAAGATGTAGTGTAGTATGATTTATTAGTGTAGTGGTGGCGGTATAATATATTAAGATAAGGAAGTGGTCCGAGGTGTTGCGACATCAGAAGAAGTAGCGTGGGTTTGTTGATAAGGAATTATGTAGTGGTGTGAAAGATCAGGGTGAAGGATTCGGATGGTACATCGCAGCATGAGGAATCATTTGGTGGTAATAGATGAACTGTATATAAAGGGAGCTTGTTTGGTGTTGGAGGATTTCCTTTTCTTCTCACTTTGCTCGTGCTCTTGTTTAGGAAAGCAAGCATGACTTTGAAAAAGCTTCGACTCTTGTCTTGTTCTGGTTTCTCCAAATGAACCTCGAGCACATTGTCTTGATTACGATATCACATCATTGTCACCAATATCACCTACATCTGACCCTGGCCGTTACAGTATTAGTTTCAGGGATTAAGTACCCCAGTAACAGTCACAAGGATGTGTTCAGTTGATTCCGCGCCAGTAAATCTACCAAGAAGGTCTCGGAAGTCTTGAAAAAGCAGCTTACCTTGGACACACTGGAGGAATGGGAGAGTGACCCCACTTGGAACAATCTTTTGGGGGCTGCAACACATCGTCAAGTTGATGATGATGAAATGCAGATCAAGTTAGAAATTGCACAACATTTTGTTGACGAATTGGATTTCAACTTTGTAAAGATACCTGTCCTAAACCGCTTCTCTGACCATATCCACCTGCTTGGCAACCTCTCAAATGCAAGCTGTGAATTCCCAGAAAGAGTGATGATGGATCTTAAACAAGCATACTGCCAATGGAAGCGTCATTAGGCTGCTTACCAGATTTTGCAAATGACTGCCCGAAAGGAGGTGTTTCAGTATCAAGAGCTGAATGCAAACACTGCAAAACAATGTCGCAACAATGAAATGCCTCTAACCAAAGTGCCTATGAAGCAAATGATGAAAAACCCGCAACCAGAAATCAAGACCCATGATGACTTGGCCGAGTGGTGTGCAAAGCCAAAACGGGAGCTACAGAATCAGTTTGGTCGGTGTTTCAAGAGATTTGCCAACTTCACAGACTACATCAATCACAATCGATATTTTAGTCATCTCAACGATGCAAATTACATTCAGTACAACACAGTAGCAGTTCCAGTGACGTTTGTTCAATGCGACAAGCAGGCAGTTCATATGGTTTGTTGCACTGGGTCGACAGGGTGGAGAAGGCATCAGCCACCAAGACATGATACAGTGCTTCTCGGGATGGGGACGAGTCTGGAGAGCCACTTGATGTCCACTGCTGGATGCATTCCTGCAAGTTGGAAGTGTCTTTCCATTGTCGAGGATGCTGAATCAAGTGTTAAAGGGCTTCGTGCCTTGGTTCAGACGTTTGAAACAGGGCCGATACGTCAGACTGCTCGTATGGTGCTGGTCGAGGACTGACATCAACCTCCAATGTAACCCTTGCATGATACATGCTACTGTGGTAAGCCTCTTTTCAGTGTTGAAACCACTTATATTGTCCCTGTAAGTGCAATCCAAAAGGCTTTATAGCTTCTTCCGCTGATGCCGGGGCCAGGTAGCACATGGTGGTTGTAACGGGCGGGGTCGGACGTAGGTGATAGTGGTAACGATAATGTGATATCGTCATTGGGACAAGATGCTTCGACGTTTGCATCGAGGGAATCAAGACATGACAAGAATCAACGCTGGGTCAAAGTCGTGCTTGCTTTGCTATACAAGAGAAGGAGTAAAGAGGGAAGAAAAGGAAACCCTCCAACACCAAACAACCTCTCTTTATATACACTTCGTCTGCCACCCTCGAATCATTCCACATGCTCCGATGTACCATCTGAATATCCAACCATGATCTTACACACCACCAGCACAACTCATATCAATACAACCATGCCACATCATCCGACGTTGCAACACCTCAGACCACTTCCTTATCATAGCAAATTATAGCACCACCATGTTCTAACATTCCTATGCCATCTCTGCGTCCGCCCACATCTCCACCTTTCCGTAACACTAAATCATTCCGTTCACCCGACTCTGTTCCTAAGTACCCATTAATCCATCACTCGCAGCTTGAGCCGTGACAGTATCCCCTCCCGGGTTCGAGGTCCTCCGAAAACATTCTCCAATGGCCCTGGCTTCATGGGATAACACTGATGGAACTCATCCACTGCTTGCAGCCCATCCATAAATTTTGCTGCTTCCCACGTCGAGGATTCATACCTGGTCCACCTTATAAGATACTGTTACTGACTCCGGTACATCCGACTATCCTCAACACTCGAGACCTGATACTCGTCCTCGCCATCAACTTCCACCGGAGGTGGTGGTTTAACTCGTTGTCCCCTTAGAGGATCACTCACTACCGGATCTAAATTGGAGACAGGTTGTACTCAATGAATTCGTATTGATACAGGTAGCTCTAGTTCATATGCATACGGGGATATTTGATGAACAACCCTAGAGGGGCCCAACCACTTCCAATCCAGTTTCCGAGTAGGCCTCGTAGTTCGTACATGTCAGGCATCCAGCCATACTTTGGAGCCTTCCTGAATATTCGGGGCAGGATTTCATCCATGAATTGCTCCCTCTTCTTGTGCCGCTTGGCTCCATCTAATTTCCACTCGGAGATGCTCGAGAATTTGTTGCATCGTTGCCTGGACATTATTGGCACTCACGCGTCGTTGATCTCGCTGCTGCATTGGTTCTGCCTCAAATGACATCCGGGGATTCCTACCCTGAACCGCATAATATGGGGTACACTTCGTTGTCTCAGATGCTCCATTATTTGAGGCGAACTCTGCCAACGGAAGCCACTTAACTCAATTGTCCTGTTGATGATTCACAAACGCCTGAAGTTACTGGTCCATACTAGCAATCATTCTTTCCATTTGTCCATCTGTCTGCGGGTGAAAAGCTGTTGACATCCTCAGGTCAATCCCCAATCTACCGCACACCTGTTGCCAGAGAGTAGTCGCAAACTGCGGACCTTGATCGGAAACAATGGTTAACGGAAGTCCATGGAGACATACCACTTCCCTCAGAAACAGCTCCACCAAACCCAAAGCATCTATAGTCATATGGCAAGGGATGAAATGTCGCATCTTTGAAAGCCGATCCACCGCTACCCATATTGCATCAAACCCTTCACATTCTGGTAACCCCACAACAAAATCCATCGAAATATCTTCCCATGGTTTATCCAGTACAGGCAAAGGCCGCAAAACCCCAAAGGTGAAATGTCTGGAACTTCGGGATCTCTGGCAGTCTTGGCAATTCCGAATATACCGATCAACATCCTTCCGCATTTCGTTGCAGTAATCTTCTCGATCAACCAGATCAAACGTCTTTGCCCGTCCAGGATGTCCTGCTAACGCTGTATCATGATGTTCCTTTATAATGCGTAGGTGTAACTCGTCATCATCTGGTACATATAGATTGCCTCTATACCTTATTCATCCCCCATCCTCTATGCACTCCGCAATGGTGATCTCCTGTAACCCATTCTTTACCCTAATTGCTTCCAATATTCTTCCTGGTAGCGGATCAGTTTCATATGGTTTCATAATAAGATTGGAGAAAGAGGGATGGCCCGGGGTGGGCGGGCTATCCGCCAACAAATGCAATTTTTCCGGTAGGTTCTGCTGCGTTAGAACCACCTGTTCCGTATTTTTCAATCTTTCATCCCCCCTCTCAGGGAGGTCTCCCGGCCTCCTCGTTAAAGCATCTGCCTTCCCATCAAATTTAGCTGGTCGATAGACAATCCCGTAATCAAATCTGGTCAAAAACTCTGACCACGGTGCCAGTCGCCGATTCAAGAGCTTCTTCGTCATAAAATACTCAAGGTTTTTGTGGTCAGTTATCAACTTAAGGGGATATGCAGCCGCTTCACATTCTGGTCTCCATTCCTCGAGTGCTTTAATGATTGCCATAAGCTCTTTGTTGTATATATCATAATTGCATTTGGCTGGGGAATGTTTCTTCGAGAAATAAGCTACCTGGTGTAGCACTCCGTCATCATCATACTGAGATAAGACTCCTGCAGATACATAACCAGAGGCATCTGTCTCAATGATCACTTCTCTATCATGATCAAAATGTCGAAGTACAGGAGCTGTTGTAAATGTAGTCACGATTGTTTTGAAGGCTAACTGTTGTTCTGCTTCCCACACAAATGGTTCATCTTTCCTGGTTAACCATGTAAATGGTTCTGCTTTCTCAGAATACTTAGGGATAAATTGTCGATAGTAATTGCAAAACCCAACAAACTGTTGCACTTTGAAAAGTTTATTCAGCCTGCAGTTCTCTGTCTTCTTTTCTCGACTCCACTTTCGCACGGTTTCAACCTTATCCTCATCCATTGATATCCCACCGGTTGATATAATCAAGCCCAGATACAGTACGGTTTCCTTATGAAACTCGCATTTTTCCGGCTTTAAATACAATCCTGCTTCCAAAAGACTTTACATAACCCACTTCACATGTCCCACATGCTCTTCCTCCGAATCACTATATATCAATACATCATCCAAGTACGCTGATGCAAAATCATCCAACGCTTCCCTTATAGTATTATTAATATATCCTTGGAAGTCCGCTGGGGCATTTGTCGTCCCGAATTGCATAACCGTTGGTTCGAACAATTCATATCTTGTCCAGAAGGCTAACTTATTTTCATCTCCCTCCTTGACCTGTAACAGAGTATAAGCTCCACAGACATCAAGTTTTGTGTAAATCCTTGCTTTCCGAAGTAAATTCAAAGTCTCTCGTATCAAGGGGAGGGGATATTGATTCTTAACAGTATTTCTAGTAATATATCGATAATCAATGCAAAATCGAAGCCCTCCATCTGGTTTCTTTGCAAAAAGCACTGGTGCCGCAAAGGGTGATGACGATTGATGAATGAATCCTTTTGACATATTCTCCTCTAACCATTCTTTCAGAACTACTAGCTCAGCCCTTGACATTGAATAAAGGGGTCCCCACGTTGGTGTTTCCCCTTTCATTCAGGCATACTTTATGATCAATACCTGATCAATGTGGTTGAAGGCAATCAGCTAAAACCTGATTAAACAAGGGTAGAAACTCATGACACTATTTCAGAACAATTTCTTGCAAGGGTCGTTCCGTACGATCCTTTGCTTCAATGGCTTTGTTAATCTCATAAAGGGGTGCCCTAAACACCTTAAGCTTCCCTTTGTTAACTGTTCAAAAGAACGAAGACCCATTAGGAATAACAATATGTCTCCGGAACGGTCGTTGTGGACGTATGTGTGGCTCGAATATTCCTTCCTTCTGCTAATAAACTGGTTCCAGAGGTTCCTCTGGTACTCCTTGTACCGTAACGGGTGCATCATGGCAAAGTGTCGTAAAATATTTGGACCCAAAAGTAACAGTATCAGATGCAAACAGTACTGCAACAATATGCAATCGTAACCAGGGGATTCCGAGGACCATTGGATAATGCCCTAACTTCGTAATAAACATGGGTAATTGTTCTTTACGATCCTGAATCCTCATTCCGACCTTAGCAATCTGCGTAATATCTCCTGATTCTATAGGTCTCCCATTGATAACCTCGACCTGTCGTTTCTCTTTTGATTCTTGGAGTGGTATTTGATGATGGCGAGCAAAATCTTGATCCATAAATGCAATGCCTGTAGCTGTGCAATCGATCAGCGCATGTGTGGGTATCTCTTGGTTATTCACGGTCAATGTACAGGTTATAACTAAATGTTTCCCTTCCATTGATCCTTCCAACACCTCCACCTTGCTAACTGATAATCGCGAAATTCCAAAACATTTCAAAGCATTTAAAACAAAACTTTTTCCATCAACTAAAGAGCCATCCATCTTCAATTGACTTGCTCTTTTCCCGATTCCTCGGAACCTGCCCCGGTTCCTACTTCCTTTAACTCCGCTCCAGCCGCCTTAAACGTCTGAGCCTTCTTCCTTGCCGCACACTCTGCAGCCCTGTGGTTGAACCCACCACAGTATAAACATCTTCCATCCATAAATCTCTTGGCCCTTTTCTCCACGGAAATCCTCCTTCTGCCTGGGCTGAGGTCCATAGGTGCCAGTCCCGTATATCCAGCCACTGTTCCAGCAGGGGCTCCTGTGGGATCCTTAGGGGGGGCGGGAGGTTTGGGGGAAGAGGCAAAACCTGTCCCTCCACCCGTATTTTGTGCCGCATTTTCCGCACGTCGTTGTCGAATCTGATTGTCCCATTTCTGACAGACCATCCCAAACGTGGGAAGCTCTTCCGGCATATGGCTATATGTACAGGAGTCCCTCATTTCTTGGGTCAACCCCATTTGTAAAGCGTTTCGTAAGACCGAAGAATTCCAATCCAGATCCGCAGCGATGACATGGAACTCACCATAGTGCTGAGAGAACTCGGGGTTCCTTTGTTTAATCTCCTGCATTTTCCGTTCGGTGGTGGCTACTTGGTCGGGGTCCCCAATTGCTGCTTCCAGGAGTTGTATAAATGCTGGTAAGTCTTCCAGTCCTATTTCCCCATCCTCCCGGACGTGTGGCAAAATCAGGCCTAAGTCTACCGCCCTCACTCGATTGAATGCGTACCGCATCTTCCAATGTTCATCGGGAGAGCTGGCGGGCATTTGTCGTATGACCATCCGGAGTTGTGCAATCCAGCCTCTGAATTGAATTTGATCCGTTCCTGAGAAGTCCGGGGAGTCGGGAAACTTCTGTCCTCGGTCTTCGGATTGGAGGGGGGGAGTTGAGGCTGCCCGGGCCGCTAAGGATAGGGCATTCGTTAACTGCGTCCTCAACGCTCGGACTTCTTCCCCCGATTGTCTGGCGTCCTGTGTCATAGCATCCAGTTCTTGTCGTAGGTCTTCGTCTGTACCTAGCATCCTCGGGATTCTCCTGGTTTTCACCAGCTCTTGCCTCAATGTTGCCAGCAGTTGTTCGAACGTCGAGTGATCGCATTCCGGGGGTAAGAACCGTTATGTTTGCAGGTCCGTCATTTGTTTCTGTAGGGTGATGATCAGTGCCGGGTGATTGCACACCCTCTGTACCATTGCCGCGGGTTCGGTGTACTGTGCTACTCTCCTTAGCACATCCTGTGCCTCTTCCAGCACGGCCTGTCTCTCCGCGAAGTCGATCTCGATCAGGTTCCTGTTGACGATTCCTCCTATGATGGCCTGGTCGTCCACGGACACCAGAGGCGCCCGATCATGCTGTACCGAACCTGACCTCACAACGAATCAACCACATCTACCAGTGCCAGTCACATGCATCAATTTTGGAAGGGGTTGGGGTCGGAGGTTCAATAACAATCAAAGGCACCAGCGCAGCTTTTGCTGTTGCTGCTGCTGCTGGTGCGTGTCGTTCCGTCGAATGTGTCCCTAGACAATAATGTTCTTCGCACTCACAAGGCGATTCCGGGACACAATCGAACCTAGTGTGGGCTCCCCAATACTTGGCCCAACTGCTTCCAATCACGGGATTGTTTAATTCCAAGCCTTCTCTGTATGCGGCGGCCTCTATCCAATCAATATTCCAAGGAGAGGGAACGTCTGACAGTTCTCAAAAATACGCAGTCAAGATGAAGTCGTCTACCTCTGTATTCAATAATCCTTCGATACTCTCAAAGGCGATCAAACATGCAGGTTGCCACAAGGAACAGTGAATTCCGGCAAGATGAAACCAATTGGTTCGGGATGTAGAGTTACTGTCACACTTTCTCATTCCACTATGGGGATCGGTGTGGGTACTGACGGATATCAAATCCCGGAAGTCATGGTAACTCCTCAACTCAATTGTCGCAAACGTGAAACCACTGATGATTAGGTCCGGGATATACCCAACAGGTACTGGAACAAGGTGTGTTACAGTACTTACAACCGTTCGAAGGGTGTAGGCACATGAAATTCTGACAGATCGTAGCTACACTGATAGCAAATGGAAATGTAACTATGAATCACTTCACAGTAGTACCAAGCAAGATCTAAACAAGCGGTCAAACAATGTTGACAGTACATTCAATATCAGGTACATTGTAAGGGACTCGTTCCAGTGTAACGGGCGGGGTCGGACGTAGGTGATATTGGAAACAATAATGTGATATGGTAATCGGGACAAGATGCTTCAATGTTTGTATTGAGGCAATCAAGACAAGACAAGAATCAAGGCTGGGTCAAAGTAGTGCTTGCTTTGCTGTACAAGATAACGAGTAAAGCGAGAAGAAAAGGAAACCCTTCGACACCGAACAACCTCTCTTTATATACACTTCATCTGCTACCCTCGAATCATTCCCCGTGCCCCGATGTACCATCCGAATATTCAACTATGATCTTACACACCACCAGCACAACTCTTATCAATACAACCATGCCACAACATCCGACGTCACAACACCTCAGACCACTTCCTTATCATAACAAATTATACCACCACCATCTTCTAACATTCCTACGCCATCTCCACGTCCACCCACGTCTCCGCCTTTCCGTAACACTAAATCATTCCGTTCACCCGACACTATTCCTAGCTACCCATTAATCCATCACTCGCAGCTCGAGCCGTGACAGTGGTACTTGACCAACACGACTGACCTGAATGCATTGTTTTTAGTTTTCCATCTAGATTGTTCGATTCGATGCTTGAAGTAATCATTGCAGTGATATATAATAATCTGACGAGTGTTAACTCTGGGGTTCTTAATTTTGTTATGCGAGTTGTGCAAGCTTGTGTATAATCGATGTCTTAAGGGATAAAATAGTCAAGAATATTCTTGAAATTAATGAAACAGTTCACAAAACCATCAAAACAATTAAAATCTAGAGGACCAACATGAAACAAGTGCTGTAAATTAACTTAAATGATTGAACAAGTTTTTCAGATGTGGAGACGACATGATTACATCATTAATGCTTCGAAGCATGGTGGAAGAATGGAAACAAGTTGCTTAGATAATTTGTGGAGAATGTGGAGAAAGATCGGAGTGTGGTGTCCATTTTTGGAAACCAATTTCGCTTTTTGTTGATGGAAGCACCTGGGAGAGCCAACAAGAAGCCTGGGAGCGGCAACGACAATTCTAAGAGCTCCAACAAGCTTCTGATTGCATTAAATTTTGGTAGAGTAGTCTGGGACAAACGACATATTTGCTGGGAATGCTGCAGGTGCGCCTGGAAATCTGAGTTACTACTCATCGTTAGATGATATTTAAACCCCATGTATTCAGTTTGTACTCTTGTAGATGTATCTAGGTATCTATACAGCTATCTGTCTACACACATTATATCTTGACTGGCTGCAGGCGGTGCTTGAACACAATCAGAGGTGCACCTGAAGATGACAATTGAGTGAACCCAGAGATGCAGTTGAAGGCCATTATCGTGTGAACTGAGAGATATACTAGAAGGCCATTATCCTGTGAACTGAGAGATACACTTGGAGTCCATGATCAAGCAAGTTTGGAAATGCACTGGGAGGTCATAATTGGGTGAATTTCGAGATACCCTTGGAGTCTATCATTGAGTGAGTTTGGAGATGCACTTGGGTGCCATGATCACCCAAACTTGGAGGCCGTAATCAAGCCAGTTTGGAGATACACTTAGAGGCTGTAATTAACCGAGTTTGAAGATGTACTTGGAGGCCGTGATGGAGTGTGTTTTAAGGAGTACTTGGAGGTGGTCAATCTGGAGGCGGTTGGAGGGAGGTGTACACAGTGCTTGGACTCCATTCATCGCTTTGTTACGTTGCAACTGTGGGAATGTGAGGAGGTGTGTTCCTCTTTTCGCTCCCATGAAGAGCAGGCCGGTGGCGGTCAAACCCTCAGTGAGGCATGGCTCAATCAGAAGGTCTGTTTTGGGGTCAACTCATAATCAGGAGAATGATGGGGAGACAGACAAACGTGGGGGAATGCTGAACTCAGTGTATGCTGCACTGAGTGATAACTCCTAATCATGGCATGGAGCCGTAGTAAGGAATCACTTAAGTTTGTGTTCTGTGATGATTGTAGAGTAGTGGACAAGAAGAAGAGATGGGTGATAAAAATGGGAACAATATGGAGGATATGAGAAATCAGGGGTACAACTTGCCTGATTGAGTTTAGACAACCTCGTATTAGTGTTCATACCCGCTGGATTGGGAGTCATACTTGCAGTATCGGGAATGGTAAATTGACTCGCACCCGAACATCTCTTATGTCCCAGTTTCTCATGATGATTTCCCCCATCTCCTCCCATCTCTCTAATTCTCATCCTCAACTCTACTATCACCTAAGAACATGAAGTTAAGTCATCCCTCTCTATCTCTCCATGCCATGATCATGAGTTAACACCAAGCACAGCATACACTGAGTACTGCATGCACCGAGTACTGCATGCACCGAGTACTACATGCACCGAGTACTACATGCACCGAGTACTGCATCATCCCAAGATCGACTGTGTCTCGCTCCCAGCCAGTCTCATCGCTCATCTCTCAGCTCTCAGCGGACCTTATTGTATACAACTCTCTACATTCCCACGATTACGAGATAACCAATGAATTGAGTCTCAGCTGCTGTCGCGCCTCCCTCTCGATCCACCGGCTCCAGATTGACCACCTCCAAGTACACCTCCAATTTCGCTCGATCGCTGCACCGAAGTGCATCTCTGAGTCCACACGATCACGGCCTCCATGTGTATCTCCAAACTCGCTTGATCGTCTCCAAGTGCATCTTCAAACACGCTCGATTACGGCCTCCAAGGTTGCACGATGATGGCCGCCAAGTGCATCTCCAAACTCGCTCGATCACGGCCTCCAAGTGCATCTCCAAACTCGCTCGATCATGGCCTCCAAGTGCATCTCTGGGTTCACTCGATCTCGGCCTCCAAGTGCATCTCTAAGCTCACACGATAACGGCTTCCAAGTTCATTTCTGAGTTCACTCGATCTCTGGCTCGAAGTGCATCTCCAAACTCGCTCAATCACGGCCTCTAAGTGCATCTCTAAGTTCACACAATCACGGCCTCCAAGGGTATCTCTAAGTTCCCTCAATCGGCGTCTCCAGGTGCTCCTACGATTGCGCTTGAGTAACGTCTGCAGCCAGATTGACCGTATGTATATATACAGAGAGACTTAGATAGATAATACATGCCATATTATGATGTAGCGAATCGTGTGATGGTGACAAAGATGAATATGATAGACGAAATGGCTTGTGGTTATGGAACCCTAAGAACCACTGCTGTGAGAATGCGGCACCAAGTTTAAAGTCTCCCGCAGTGCTGCGCAGAGGTCTCAGCTGCTCCAAAATTTGACTATCCTATAAGTCAAATATCGTAGCATCCTGAATGCACCTCCATAACTGCAGGTGCTTTCTGGAGCACCTGAGAATGCTCTTGCAGAGTCTGAGAGCACTTTGCTTAGCTCCAGGGGGGGCTGGGAGCATCTGGAATTACTTAGGAGCACTGGTGAGGTCGACCGGAGTGTCTGGGAGGTTTGCATGTGGCTTCCGGACCGATTTACATTTTGCTGATGTACTCGGATTCCGATTGGGCCAATGACAGCGCGGACCGCAAATCCCAGGGAGGCCATGTGTTTCTCTCAAGCAATGGAGCAGTCTCGTGGCAGTCTCGGAAGCAAGGCCTCATCACCATGTCAACTCTCGAGCCCCAATTTATCGCCAGTTCGGAGGCCTCCAGAGAAACGAAATGGTTACTCCAGTTGCAAAAGGATATTCACTGTTCTCAGAGAGACTCACCACCGCTGCCAATCAACTGTGACAATCAGGGTGCTCTCACTCTAATCACCACGGGAATCATCAAAGCCCAAACTAAGCACATTGACTTTTGCTATCACAACAGTCGAGATCTGCACAAACACCGAATAGTCAACTACTCCTACGTACACACGGACGAAAATGTGGCAGATATACTCACGAAAGCGCTTACGATAGATAAGCATTCGAAGTTCACGAAAGCAATGGGTTTATGGTAATTAGAGGTCAATTTATGGTTTAAGGTTGTTTCACTTGTCTTTTGGAATACGGATTTCTTTGTGTATATGGATGGCCATCCTCTGGCTACGGTAGTACTCTTTCCCTGCTCACTTCTCAAGCAGGGTTTTAAGGAGGCTACTATGGAAATCACAAGTTGCGCATCATCTTTGTTTGTTTGTTTGTTTGTTTGTTTCTTGCTCCACAGAGCGTAGCAAGAGGGGGGAGTGTTGCATAAATAGATCTCATACGGGCTGGCTGGGCTGGCTCTCATACGGGCTGACAGGGCTGGCTCTGATACGGGCTGACGGAGCTCAGCCGTCTCTACATTTAGATGAGTACTTACGTGCTCGTACCGTATATATATGGCCTTGTGGCCCTCTTAGATAGTTGAATCAAGCTTCTCTAGCAATCAGTATTTCAACATCTAGAACCATTTATTACTATATGACCTGAGAGGAAGTCGCCGCTACACTAAGATCACCAAATTGACTCACAGGCTATGGACTCATAGTTGTAGACTCATACACGAGTCTTCACTCGCCACCGCCACTGGTATTTGCAATCGTGAGCTTCCATGGACTTCCATGGTGTTCCAGGCTCTCATGTATATAAAGACAGAGCTTCTCCTTAGATAGAAGAATAGACTCCATCCGCTTTACATTCGTAACACCATTTGTTACATATATGGTCCACCTCCCTGGCGTACGGCTTCAGCTGGGCTGACGCATAATCTCCCTAAGATGATGGTCATTCCAGACTCAGCTGGAGATGCCAGCTGAGTGCGCATGCATGCGTACAAGGCATACTCTGCACGCCGTATATAAGATCATGAATGTACCTGTACTTGAGAATACAAGTTACTAGCAATCAGTACTTTCAACACCATTCTAGCAAACTCGCTTGTCACAACTCAACTTGTGAAGAAACCACTAGGGTTTAGGTACAAGACAATGTGGATAAATTATGAGGGAAAATTTGCAATAGGGCCCAAGTAGGAGAAGGATCTCGAATAGGGAGAGACAGGCCATCGGTCGTTCCCATGATCGTTCGGATCAAGATTGTACATAAAAGCCCCCATTGCTTCTTCCTTCACTTCCTTCCTTCTTCATTTTCGCTTGTTACCCGAGAAGGTCGCTCCAACATAATATTAGCCCAACAACATCTCTACAGCAGCCTCCCACTACGCACGCAACAGACGAAAATATCTCGATAGAGCAAGATAGGTTTGCGTTATATCCTTATGTTCGACGAGAAAGAGGCTGTTCTAGCTGTCTGTTTGTGCAACATATTTACAAGAGCTAGCTACAATTTTCGTCAGCCACCTCAATCACCACGGTTTACTGCAGCCTACGTCCCGCCAGGTTCTTATACGATGGGAAATGGTGCTTCTACCGCTTCTACCTCTTCTACGACCCTGCTGTTGTCTCTACCACCGGAGATACTTGGGCAAATAATTACGCTCCCCCATCCAGTGGCACGATATTACGGAGTCCGAGGCGTCTTAGATGAATTGGTCCTAGCTATGCAGCTTCGTTTCATCTACAAAACAATTTGGCGAAATTCTAAGCCCACGAGTGTTTTGGATTCTCATTGCCATCGAGGACGCCTGTGAGAACTTTAGGTGTGCGAGAGGGTTAGTCCGACTTAAATCCGTAGCGTGTGAACCATCTGGTCAAGGAATATAGGTTCCATCTAGATGCTAGTGCTTAGAAACTTATTGAGGACTATAGTTAGTAACCGGGACCATTGCACCCTAAAATTTGGAAAGTTGATGTCTCATAAATACTGGTCCTACAGAATTACCTCCAGGCGATTACAGGAAGTTGCTAGCATTGCCAGGCGAGAATCAAAAGGTCGCCTCGAAACCACGGGGTTTAGACAATATGGCACTCTTACCGATCACGACTTCGAGTCATCTGACGATTCAATTACTAGTCACTGCCACGCCAAATATCTCTCGATGCTAAAAAATCTGATATTAATTTTAACGATCGAAAGTTGGACATATACAATCGTGAACATAACCTAGTCAGACACATGTTGTTTCTAGGAGTCATCGAAACGCTGTATCAGCGTACAGAAAACATAGCGCTCCCAACAATCGAGGGATTATACGTTAATGAGTTCGATTGAGAGATGTTATTTCTACCCCCGCCAATCACGAAAGCAATGAAAGGAATAGCTCAACTTTAAAAGGTGTCGTTCAGTGTCTAGGTAAATGAGCAATCAATGGCTTTTATTGCTAGGCCGCCTCCTTGGAGCAGTCAATGGACTGAAGGAGTTAAAGTTCAGAACGATTTATACAGACTATGCAACGTTGTGAGAAATCTTGGTGCTGTACGAGGAGTACGACTGTCTCAGGCTCAAAGTCGTAGATATCTTATATCCCATGCTACTACACTAGCTGTATCTCCAGGATGTTTGTCTGGGTGGTATTTTCTGTTGAGGTGACCTACTTGTATCGCTTCTTTAAAAGCATAGGACAACACTTCGATCGATAAGCCTATACCATATCCATCTTGTTCAAAGCTACTCGGGAACACTTGACGAGATTGATACTGTCTCTGTAACTGAGGGGGGGGGGCAGCAGGAGCGGGTGCGTCTGCGGTGCCTGGCGTTCATTCTTTAGGCCTCAAGGCAAAGGCACTCTTTATACCTATGACCTTGGATCATTTGAAACTTTACGGAGCTCTGGCAAGTGGACCGAGCGCCCAAATCCAGACTACATCCCCCGATTAAAGCATGTTGAAATAAGACTATGGGTGAATTGGGTAATGGGCGGAAAGTCGCGGAGCCAATTCTTAGGGTAGACACCTAGTCTCGAACCGCGAACGTAGTGTATAATTGCATCGGTAAGTCGGCATATTGCGGATCTTGGTTAAAGATTACTTCAAAGTCGGATCTAGATGCTTCATTGCGACTTGCATCTTTCTTTACTTGGTGGATTCGGTGTTTGGTATCTTAGAGCACGCTGCATGGATGTACGGCTAACACTGGGATCCCCTATGGGAGCAGCTACCTGTGTTTGATTAGTACAAGGGAGAAAGTGGCTCATCACAACTTGTTGATATTCCGCTCACATACGACGAGAACAGTGGAGGTAGGGATATGGGTTAGGGCTTGCCAGAGAAGTCATATGATTCGACGAATTTTCGTGAACGGGAGTTGGCAAGCTTGTGGTCAAGAACGAGCATCAGTATGGTAGAAGTGACGGCGAAGATTCCATTGTCTTTGCTTCAATCGCAGTCAAACCATCAGAGTTAAAACGCTGAGCGCCAGCTTCCCTCTGTAGACGAGGTACAATTCTTCCACTGGGTAATTTAACGCGTACGTCTTATACACAGAACCCTCTTCCAGCCGTCACCTGTGCCTAATCGTGGCGGTCTAGACACAGGTGTGAATAAACAAAAGTATAGTACAGTCTCCAGTCTCTTTGTTAAGTTGCAGAATAAGCGAAGCGAAGCAGGGACGAGGTTTGTGCTAGTGACAAGGCTCGTCATGTGTTGGAACATACCATGCTAACAACACTCATCTATGAAGATTATTTCTAATGGGATGCTTGAACGTGAAGATATCCGCTCGGCTCTGCGCTCTAGATCTGGGTTAGGGTTTTTGTGCGCATTCGATAAGATGAGGAGCAGCGCGTAGCTACAGAAACCGTTCCACCGAAGCTTCCATACGATTCCAAGCTGTTGCTGTGCTCAGCTAAGTGATCGTTTAGATACCAGCGCCCGCCAGCCACAAGCTTCGACCAAAGTCAATGTTCACCATCTACTAAATCATGAATGCGGGCGAAATCTCCACCACGATAATTGGCATACTTGCCGTTATTTTTGCTGCTATCGGAACAATCGAAGGCTTCAAGTATCTCTTTAGTTGTTGCCGAAAGGTACACCATTCTACATACACTTCGCAACCGGTGGATATTCTTTTAGCCGTTTTGACATGGGAAGCCAAAGACTCGGTCGCACAAGGGTTCGCGATCCTGAAACCGATCTTTCGGTTCTGTTGCCGTCACGACAGCGAGACCCACCACCGCTTTATCCCTGCGAAGACTTCCGCTTAGCGTATTCGAATAATTTCAATCGCTCGTCCACGGTTTTGCCGTCTCCTACGATTATTCATGCAAATATATATCTGGGATTGGGGTTGAGGTTGGGGGATGTGCAGCGAGGCAACGCGCGGACGAATTGATATTGGTTGTGAGAAGGTTCGTTGATATGGCTCAGTGTCTTGGGAGATGGTACTCAGCTTGTGTTTTAGCCGGTCCAGTGTCAGGTACAACCGGTGATGGGCTGGAAGTTTCGCTGGCGAAGCCTAGTTTGCCGATACAGACGCCGTTACAACGGGTAGGCGGATAGCAGTAAATCGGCCATCACCTCATGAATTCAACGGCGCAAACAATAAAACGAGCGAGATCGAATTGTAGTCAATTTTAAAGCTTGAAGTTAAACATAACACTAAATATACGATAAACGTCCTCAGATGCCTTGTGCAATTTCCAAGCGATGTTGTATACAATATAATATCACTCTGAGGCTTATGATTATGAGGGGCCGGAATTTATAGTTCAAAGACAGCAGAACCCTTTCTGCGGTACGAGGATTTGCCAGGTGTAGTGTAGATTTGCCGAAGATTTCCCCCATGTTCTTAATAGCAGTGTGGGATGTGGGAATGGAAATATACGGAGAACCTTGAATTTTTTTAGTGAAAAGAGCGTGGTAGAAGAGCGGCCTCTTAAGGCCCGAAATGCCTAGTAACTGGTCGAAATCTTCGAGAATTATTGATCGAGCTGTGCATATGACATAGTGATCGAGCGGGGCTATTGAGAGATCCAGTCCATTCGTGACGCCTCGCTGAAGTTTTTGAGGCTGCAAGGCAGGTTGACATGCTCTTTAAACCGGCGTTTTTTTAAAAAGGTGCTTCTGTGGTTTCGACTAGTTTATCAATGGAGAGGCATATCAGCTGGTATACACTCCATGTCGGCATATCGGCACCCGCAATACCCTGCATCGTTATTATCCATCGCGGATCGTTAGAAGAAAGTTAGCTAGTATAAGAATGAGAGCCCGTGTAAAGAATACGAATCTATAGATGAGCATAGGACATCACTCGATATCTTGGCACACGGACTCTCATTCGTACGCTTGGCACACGACCAAATCCCGGTCACGTGATATGGAAATATGACCAGCCCCACCGGCTTGGATAATTTCGCGCAAATTGCAAAGCAAGTAAATATCTAAGTAACTCCCAACATAATTAATCGAATACTCTCAACGCCGTCTCTTCTCCGGCCGTAGGCGTAGTATACCCATTGCCGTAGGGGAAATCGGGGTTCGATTGCAGGTAATGAGTCCGATGATCATGATCCGACTTCGATATCTGACGTTTGATGTCTTTGTCTCCCCCGGCGAATCTCTAGGAAAAAATCAGTAAGACTAACTTTGGGTGAAGGTACGCCTTAGGACTGTAGAGGACCGCCGTCTGGATATGGGTTTTACTTTTTTGTTTCTCTGGAGGTACCAAAGGAATCTGAGACCCTCGGTGGCCCCAATAGCAGTAAAGACAATAGCAACAACACCGATAATAATGGTAGACTTGTCGGTTCCGCTCATGCTGGAGTGGTTGTGGTGTTGTTGACGGATTCTAAAGTGAAAGCTACATTGCGGCACTGTTATATGCTTAGGTACGTGTGGGCGCTACACCAAATAGTTGCTTAAAAATGCCTACTAAGTAGCTTGGCAAGTTCCCAAGCCCTATGTGATGCAGCTCTATGGTAATAATTCGGCTTTACTCACCATCATTGGTCGGTTTTGATTATTATGTCAACGTTGAAACTATGGTGGGATGGATGGGGACTCGCCCGATAGGTTCGATCCGAAGAGGTGCCGTCTGCCTTCCGGCGATATCGAGCACTATGTGTTCTATCCGAGATTCTGTGTTCCATTCGCCTCCGATGGCCACCTGCTTCTTGCTGAAGGTTCTGTTCAAACGGGGGCGGTCTCCAGGATTACGTGGCGAAAGGCCTACGAGCGGCGGAGATGGAATGGTGGTGGTGTGACCTGGGCTAGATTCGCGCTACAACAATGCAGGGTATGCAGGGTATTCGGTAGCTGGACTTCGACTTCAAGAAGTATCGCGTATGCACCGCCAACGATAAATTGCTGTCCGCGAATTGACTGCACGAATATGCAGGGCAAAAGGCGATACATCACTGAATTCCATTGATTCATTGGTTTGCTCGAACAGAAATCAAAAAGGTGCGTGCGTTCACGAAATATATACGATAAAATTTCCCATAACCACTGACATCCTCACATAGTGCTGCAGGAGCTTAGCGAGAGGTAGCCTAGGTATCATTCGTTATAGAATGAAGCATTGTAGTGGGTCGGTATTGTCTAGCAAGCCCGAAAATTGGTTTGGCAACCTCGAGTCAATTGGGAAATTTCAATACCCTCAACCTCTAGTTCAATTTGCTGAGTCACACAACTGTCACAACATCGCAAGCGAGAACACCATGACACCGCACCCAAAATTTACAAAAAGCATGTAGAATTATGCGTATATATTCTTCATAATTTGGACTCTGTTTATCTACCCGAACTATGATTGCTGAACTGTATGTTACTACAAGGCAATGTTAAAAGAAAGTATTCTACTGGAGGACATCTTTACGTTACATGGCTCATATGAACTTCCTTGAATACATGGTAAGTGCAGTGTGATCTCCAAAAATCCAGTCTGTGTTTGACTCCAGTTCTTCAAGTCCTGGTGGTACGACCATCCATACTCTAGACATTTACATACTCAGTAAAGAATGTAACTAGTATCGAGTCAAATTGATCGTGAACGAGAATTCGTCCAGCATATGTATGTACAATACCAATCCGAATCAGCTTCACTCTCTACTGATGAGGGGCAACAGCAGTTTGTAGCCCGACAGCAACGGAACGTTTTCTGCGGTACGGAGTTTTGCTAGATCGAATATTCTCCAATCTTCTAGCCTTCCTAGTATTGATATGAAAAGCAGAAGGTTCCGCCACCCCGCAAGGACAGACACATAGAGAACCTTCTTGGGTGTTTTCGAGTGAAAAGAACATGATGCAGAAAAACAGCTTCTGAAGATCTAGGATCAATATACCCAGTAAAGATAAGTTTATCACTCTTAGTAGGAACTTGATAATATTATGCCGATATACGGGGCCGTTGAGAAATTGGGTCATTAATGATGTTCAGGTATGTATTGATTATCTTGGGGATGCCATGCAAGAGCGGATGGTCAAATGTTACGACCTTCGGGCTCTCAACGGTAAGCTATAGATATCTGACGTAAACTCGGCGGGTTCGTTACAGGTATCCATCTTAGAGTGGTGTTGCTCAAGTGCAGGGATGGAGTATTATAGTTAGTGGTAATCAGAGCCGGCCGCTTGCGGTAGGCCAATGGTAGTATGCGACAGGGCGTGTTGTAGAAGCCCTAGTCTAATTCTAACCCTAACTTAATTCCTAAACCCTATTTTGACGTTACCCCTACTCTATTGTACACGGTAGCGTCTATTTAATTACCACGATGGGCGTTGCGGACCTCCTGCCAGGTAGCGATGCTTCCGCTACCCCCGTACTCTACATACACTGAGCTTTGTATGCCCATAGGTGTCAGCCCTTCGAGATCGGAGAATGAATTGGATGGATGGCCAAACTCTTATACCTGTTTCTACAGCTATTGACAGTTCGGGGATTATCTAGTGTACCACACTCCGGGACTACTGTGGAAAGTTGTAAGAACTTAGAAGTGTATCATCCTGGTTTAGCGCAAATAGCCTTTAGCCGAAACTAACCCTAACTCAATTCCCAAGCCCTACTTAATCTCTACGCTATCTCATTATCATAGCGTCTATTGTCAGACCTGCGCTACGCACTCACTTCTCACATACCGAGCTCTCTACGCCTACAAGCAGGATTGGTCCTGGCCATGGATATCTAGTCGGTAACTTAACCCCTTTCACAGTACCTAGTTCAGTGGTCCCAGTAGGCTAGGTCACCTATAGTTCGAGCGGCCGAATACAGTTCAGCCCGATGGCAGCTCTTGAACTAATCTACTTCCCTGGAGCACCTCCAGAGTACGTTTGAATTACAGAGCTACGGCTCATGATGATTTAAGGTTACCTCCGGAATGCGAGGTATGATGTCATTATGATTGATAATGGAGTTCACGATTTCTGCATTAAACCCTCCACCTTCGTAACCGACCTACTAATTTCATTCCTTTGAAGGATAATGTTAAATTGCGACTCGTAAACCGTCGATGAGAAAAGGCTTATTGAGGTTTGAGCGGGCAGAAGCGGTTTTGGAGGCAGCAGCAAATTTGGAGTGCGCGGAAGATCATTAGTCCGAGTCTTGTAGACTAGGTTACACTTCAATAGTACTATCGTCGGATTTGAAAATCAAGAGTTCTAGAGTATGTGGGGTGCAGTTCAGGCAGCTCGAATGTTGCTTAGTTTAGGCGGAGTAGTTTTCGCCTAGGAGCTGCTCATGAAATGTAGGTACGTAAACTGCTACAAGCAAACTGACTTATTGGGACCACTGACCTAGTTGATAGTTTCAGGGACTATCCTTTGTAGACCAGTACGGAAGTTACGTTGCGGCGTCCCGTCTACAGGAGGATATATCTATTTCGAATAAAACAGGACCAATAGCTAGTAAGTGCCCGTTTTCGTTTACCATGTGCTTTCGAGAAGAATGGATCTCGCCGATACGTGTGATCGTAACACAAGGTTTGGATTTTCCTCTCACCCCATAATCTATCACAAGGCGGATGAGGGCCATGTGGAAGAGGGTGTCGGGTGTGCTGTAATGTAGAAGAGGGTGTGGGGCGTGCTGTAATGTAGAAGAGGGCGTGGTGCGCAGCGTTTATGTATGCCGACTTGTCTTAGCCGAGCACTGGTGAAATCAAGCAGCAAAGATAAATTTCAGCCGAGTGGGAAGTAATGCAAGTACTTTTAAGTATCGTTGGCCCACGCAGCAGAGATTTACTTCAGAAATGTCCTTGCGCTACTTTTTAGAACCAAATATATGGCATGCCAGTAGTGCGACAATTCTCCGTAGTCATTCTGCTTAGATAGCGCTTTCCCTTGATCACGTTTTAACCCACCAACACCACAAGCACTCCAATATGAGTGGAACTGAAATTTACGCCATCATCATTGGAATCATTGCTATCTTTTTGGCTGCTGTCGGAGCCACTGAAGGTTTCAGATTCCTTTAGAACCTCTGGAGGAATTAAAATGTTGTTTTCTTTTCTGCTTATTTAGATGCTGTTTTTTGCTTCCACTTAACGTTTTTAGTCTTGCTGATCATTTGTAGAGATCTGCGGGGGAAGGAAAAGATATAGATCACCAGATATCGATTCCGAGTCGTCGGACCCATAGACATTACCTGTAATAGAGCCTCGATTCCCCTGATAATAACGACAATATTACACCTACGATCGTTAGTAACGTCTACGTTCAGGTCGCAAGGAATAATTGACATATTTAGGAGGGGAAGGACACTAAGGTCTATAGCATGCTGGTAATTTACAGAGTTCGTGAAGTGAATGGTGATGAATGCTTAGCTACCTGTACGCGATACAAATTTGTTCAACCAGTCTCAAGAAAACTATAAAGGCTCTCAGATGGAGAAATGGCACTGAGGAGTGGATCAGTCTTTAATACTTTCATATTTTGGTGGACCAAAATACATTGTCTAAATAGTGATTTTGCGGGTTCATCTGCAATGTTCTAAGTTATAAAGTATGTACATGTACTTACTTCCAAAATTTGAATAACCAAGTTCATTATAATTATAGTTGCTCACCCAATGCAGAAGCATGTAATAGGCCCAGTTCAGGGAATTCAAAGATGTAGGCACCATTAACGCATCAAGATGCACAAGTCATATCCCACTTGCCCAGGTGAACTGGAGGAGGCGGCTGCATCTGGAAGACGAAACTGTTTTTGTTTGTTTGTACTCATATTGCATTTGGCTACTTGTGGCCATGGCATATACGTAACACAAGTAAACAAAATCAAAGCTGTGAGCCCCATCAAACTCCTAACAAAAGGAAGAACTGCCAAAAAAAAACATCAACTTTTACACTCCCAATTACTAAACTCCTCATGATCTGAGTTCTCCACTACCTCCACCACTTCACTCTCTTTACCAACATCTATAAAGACAACAAATGGGACAGTATCAGCATATATTCTCTTCTGCTGAAACAAGAGACATTGGAATCTGAATAATTTTTATTTCTCATACCTTCTCAACTTCCTTTTAGAGTTCCTTTTATTCTTATTTTTAACCTTTTACACTATTTGAGCAAATTCCCTCCAGTCAGTTATATATATTCGCACTATGGATATTTAATATTATCTCTCTTTCTGATTCACTGTAGATACTTGTAATGGGCAAGGTCGGGCATAGATGATATTTGAATCAAGCCAGGAACTTCAAACATATTGAGAAAACAAACAAGAGTCAAGGCTATTTCAAGGTCATCTAGTCCTCTGGTATACAAGAACACAAGTAAAGAGAGAACAAAAGGAAATCTTCCAATACCAACAACCTCTCTTTATGTACCGTTTGTCTGCCACTCTGGAATCATATCTTATGCTTTGATGTACTATCTGAACCTTGGCTTATGATCTTACACACCACCAACAATACTCTGATCAACACAACTATGCCACATTGTCTGATGTTGCTACACATCAGACTACATCCTTAATGTCACAAATCATTCTGCCACCACCACAACACATCTTCATACCATCTCTGCTTCTTCCAACATCTCTGCCCTTCCATAACACCACTGCCTTTCTGCTTTCCCTGTAAGTACCCTCTCCTCTAATATCATGCCATTACTCGTAACCCCAAGCAGTGACAGTATCCCCCTCTTAGATTTCAGGACCTCTGAGAATGCTCTCCAAAGGTGCTGGCATTCCTGGATAATGTTGATGGAACTCATCCACTGCCTGGAAACCATCTTCAAACTTTGCAGGTTCCCACATCAAGAAATCGTACCATATCCATTGAATGAGATACTGAAACTGACTCCGATACATCTAGCTGTCCTCAACACTCCAAACCTGATAATATTCTTCACCATCAACTTCTACTGGAGGTGGAGGCAGAACCTGCTGTCCCTCCATCAGATTCTCTACTGCAAGGGCTTACATTGATACCAGCTAAACTCTGTCAAAGCTCATCATTACAGGAAGATCCAATTCGTAGGTGTCCAGGGACATCCAGCGGATTACTGTAAACGGTCGCAACCATTTCCAGTCCAACTTCCATTTGGGTCTTGTTGTTCAGGTATGTTTGGGCATCCGGCCATACTCTAGACCCCTACTGTATATTCGGTGCTGGAATACAAGCATGATTCGCTCCCTCTTCCTGTATTGTCTGACTGTGCCTCATCTCTACTTAGAGGTGCATGTGAACTTGTTCCATTGTTGCTTGGACCTGATCGGCATCCAAATGATGGTGGACCTGGCCCTCTGTGGGTTGGTTCAAAAATATCATCCATGGGTCTGTACCTTGCATGGTGAAAAACTGTGTACACTTTGTTGTTTCTAATGTCCCATTATTTGCAGTGAACTCAGCCATTGGGAGCCACTTCACCCAATCATCCTGTTGGGGATTAACAAATACTCGCAGGTAAAGTTCCATACTGGCATTCATCCACTTCGTCTGGCCATATGTCGGTGGGTGTATGGCTGTTGGCATTCTCCGTTCGATCTGCAAGCAGCTACATCATCGTTTCTAGAATGTTGAGGCAATCTGAGGTCCCTGGTCTGGAACAATCATTGCTGGGAGTCCATGAAGGCGTACCACCTCTTTCAGAAATGACCCAGCCAACACCAGAGCATCCATCATTGTGTAACAGGGAAAGAAATCTCGCATCTTTGAGAGTCAATCCACTAATACCTAAATTGCATCAAACCTCTCACACTACCGTAATCCCACTACAAAATCAAATTGAAATATCTCGCCATGGTTTCTCCAGTACTGATAATTGTCAAAGGACCACAAACGTCGAACATTAGAAATTTTGAGACCTCTGCCAACTATAACAGTTTCTTACACACTGTTCAAGCTGCTTCGGCTTTTCCTTCCAAGAGTATTCTCAGTGCAGGAGGTCAAAGCTCTTTGCCCATTCCAGAAGTCCTGCAAGGGCATTATTGTAATAAGCAATTTTAGGATTTGGATGCATTGATCCAAGCATACTACTTAGTCAATATCAAGCTAAGTGCAGTTACTGATTGGCCAGGGCTGTGCAATTATGGTTTAGATTGCAGTGGCTACCTTCCTCCAACAGACAGTTCACATGGAGCTTAACATTCAAGGCATTTTGGTGGCAGCCTTCACCTTCCCAATCAAGCATAGATTCAGGTATTTCATGCAGGCAAGCAGGATGAGCCGCCAGTATCTAAATGTGAAGTGTGTAGATAGATGACAATCTGTGTGCCTGCTTCCATTGATTTGAAGTTGAAGAAACCGTGCTTGAGAATGAAACAAACCACATTATACTTTGTGGCTCTGATGTGAGGTGTGCATGGGTAGGAAAGATATGTCCAATAATGAATCGTAGCTTAACAAAGTTGCATTCATACAAGTCCAAGAACGTCATACTTGACAGGATTGCAGATCTCAGGTGTGACCGAACTTCAATCATAGGCCCGCAAATACCCAAGCCCAGTCTTGTCATCTGACTCTCGGAGATATGGAATGAGGTGTGTCTGAACTATACAATTATATGCCAGCAAAAGCAGCAGAATTTGCCACGAATACATGAGCTGTGTCTCACATGCTGACACAGATACTCAAGGTCGCCTAAACTGTCTTTATTGTCCAATGGCATTGGAAAATATGCAGTGCTCAATCTGTCATAATGACACTCAAGACATAGGCAGGATTCTCCGGTGAATCTGAAACTAGCAGAATTATGCTTTGTAGTCATCTGCTTTCCAAATTCATATGTGGCCTCCCATTTCCGGTGTACCTGCAAGTACTGGAGTCATGCCATTTTACTCTTGTGACTTCATACTGCGTATGAGGCCTCAGATCTCTGGTGCATCTAAACGTAGCTGAATGTCGCTTGTTCGGATCATTCAACTTCAAACTTCGTATGTGGCCTCAGGGTTCCAGTGCATCTGAAAGGTGTTGAATGATGCATTTTTTAGTCTTTTAACTTCGAACTTCATATGTGGGCTCAGGTTCCTGGTGCACCTGAAAGTAGTTCAAACATCCTATTTTCAGTCAATTGATTTCAAAAGCCATACATGGCATCAGGTTTCCAGAGCACCTCAAATTCTCCATTGCCAAATGATTTGAAGCTGTTGGCTGGATTGAATATGGTACTGTGACAATGGCCAATGAACATGAGATGAAGTGAGCCTGGAAATTGGAATTGTAGCTATAGGCTTGGAGGATTTTCAACATTCGAACAATGACAAATGGATTAGCAGTTGAAGCTGCATCATGCTGGAGAGTGCCAGCAAAAAATATTGACAATGGCTCTTGTCAATTTGACCAGCACACCTTTAACATTGCAAAAAGTGTTCTGCTCAATTGACTTCATCTCATATTTGTCATTAATAATCGTCACGAATGCCAATGAAATCCCACTCTAACCAATCCTGATATAAGAAAGAACAATTTGTCCATCTGAACCTAATTCACTTCACAATGATAGAGAGAAATGATTTATTTATGGAGTAGATTGTGCCTTGCAAACAACCTTTTTGACTATTTGTATCAGTTGAGAAGGTTGGGTTGGTCGAATGTTTAGAGTACCATACCTTGATGTTACTATCCTTATTATTAGCCTAAGATTATTGTGCATCTGAGAGTAATGCGTCTCAGGTCTCTCTCAGCCACTTTGTATGGCCTTCACAAAACTCCACAGTCTGGTGAATCATCGAGGTTGTGATGTTCAGTCGACTCATCAAGCTGTGCCATGCTTTCATTTGTGTGACTCCAGTGTGTTGCAGGAGATCACTCACACTGTTATCATAGGCACCAGGACACATATTCAGTAACCATTTATATAGTACTCTGTTTTGCCTGAGCTGGACAACTTGTGCAAATGCCTGGCACTACTGCTTCAATACCCAAAACTTCTGTTTTATTACCCCATGGTATGCTGCTGTAGGACTTGGACATGTCCTGCCCACCTTGGGTATAGTGACGAACGCTGAAGGATCTCATGAATCCTGGAATTTGAGTTGCATTTCTGTGTGTTCATCATTGCCCATTTCCACATACATGTGTAATACATCCACATCATTTGTAAAATACTTGGTCAGCTACAACTTCAAATGATGAACTTAGCCAGGAAGAGGACAAAGGAGGACTGCCTTGTGTGGAGGAGGTACACCAGGGAGTGCATTTTCATTTCTCTTTTCTTCCTAAAGGACTGCCTCACTTGATGCTTTGACTTGGTTGCATTCAGGATACTCCACAGGCTTGTTGCTCAGCATTGGCAGAAATGTCTCTCTCAGCCATTGGAAAATCGCAGAATCCACCCAAGTATCAAATGCCCGTGCATCAGACAATTGTCCCAAATCTTCATTGCAATTCGCAGTGTCTCCCAGCTAGTGTTAGCAAAGGGTGCGGGAAACCCACCAGCAGTTCGGGTTCGGACCGCACACATGGTTTGGTTTGGTTGCACAACAGTCCAAACGCCAACGCACTGCGTCTTGGCGGGCCAAACCCAGACCCATACCCTTCAACCCACAGGTTTTGCTGGGTTTGGTGAGACCTGTCAGTTCCAATCTCTGGTTCTGTGTTTCGAGTTGTTCTATTTATGGTCTCATTTAGATATGCTACTGCGAATCGCAAAATATTAACATTGTTAAGCCAGTGTCCTTTTCGGATGTATCGGCCACCTTCATGACCAAAAACTGTAGAGACACGCAGTCTGCCCCATCCCGAACATGATAGTCAACGGCACGTCAATGATTGTCGGTCTTGCATCATGGGAAATCTAGGTGGCGATTGGATGCAGATGATCATAAATGAGGTATTGGCCACAATTCAAAGAAAAAGAGAAAGTGACATGCTCCCTGCCCCATTCTGAAAATTAGTGTCAACGCAGTGTCAACGATTTTTAGCCTTGTAAGTCAGGTAATTGAAGAGTGATTTGGTCGTAGTTATGCATAAGCGTAGTATTGGCCGCCTTTATACGCCAAAGAGAAAGCAACATGCTACCTGCCCGATCTTGAAAATGAGTGTCAACGGAGAGTGAATGATTTGTGGCCTTGCATGATGGTTAACAAAGTGCACGATGGCCACTAATGTCAATATACGGAGTTAAGACTGGTTTTATAGGCTAAAATGTTCACGATCACTGAGTTGCAGTTTTGAAAACAAATCCTGTTGTGATTGTCCGGGAGGCCGTCATGGGAACATCTCTTGCTCATCAGTCTATAAAGGCTGCCAAAACCTTGTTTATAGATGTCTGTGATCATTTCCCACCTAGATTACCTACGATGCAAGATTAAAAATCATGATCGCTCTGTTGACGCTCATTGACAAGATGGGGCAGGGAGACCGTGGCATTCTCTTTTCCCTATAAAGGCGGCCAATACAATGATTATAGATAACAAAGACTAATTCACATTGTAATAACCTGAGTTACAGGATGAAAAATCATTGACGCACTGTTAACGCTCATTTTGCCCCAGGCGTATCAGCATTATGCAACCATTCACTTTGGCATAGAACATCAATAACTGTGTGGGGCAGTCATTCTATCCTCTTCATATACATTTTCCTTTGTCACTACATTGTTCTTTAATTGTGCATATAAATATATCCTTTAAAATATACTTTAAAGTGTCTGCTAATTGTAGATAATGATAATACTCAAAAATCCAGTTCCTTTCAATCATTGCTCGTCTTCACTGTCAGATTCGCTCAAAAGGCTGCCCTTGTCTTCAAAACCAATGTCAGGGGTATTGCCACGCAGCAGATAGTGTACACAGCAAATCTGGAATTAATTGTTTATTGCGCTTGCTATCCATGGCATATGCATTATGATTGAAAAATTGAATGTTGGGAAGCGGAGAATGTATATACACACACCTGGATGGCATACCATCTATTTCATAGCTTTCAGTTCCCTCACTGTCACCAGGTGGTGCAGGTGGCGCTCCGGGCGGAGGTGCTGCCGGTTATGGGTGCGCCGGTTCCTTTGCGCCTCCAGCGTGTCTGCAGATTCGTTGCTGTGTCATTTTGGCATGGAAGGCAGCCGTCCGTATGAGTTTTATGAACCATTGCTGGGTGTCTTTCTATTGCAGTGTTCACGTTTTGCGCCCAGGAAACTCAACACCTCGCTTCTTCTCTTCATGGACTTCGGTGGGAGGATTCTTGATTAGTTGCGCTTTCTCTATTGCGGCGCGCAAAGACCCTCCTTTGGCCATTCTGGCCATATACAAGGCAAGGTGCATGTAGGACTGTGCTAGCTGTACCCGACCTCCATGCCTCGCCATAGTAGCAGACATGTTGAAAACCTACAAGAAATTAGTTGCAGCTTCCCAATGGAAGATTCGCAAATACCTCAACCATATACGACTCCATAGGTTCCTCTAAGGTATTTAAAGCCTGTTTTGTCCACTCCCGGGGACCTTTATCACGAAATCTGCCTGTGGAAATCCCAGAGCGGATGACATCATCACGTTCCATTGCGCGGACTGTGGGGACAAATGCCTTCGTCGACCATGGAGGTTTGCCATAGCAGCAGCGATGAATTGGTCACAGGGCTCTGTATGTACACCCGCTGTACATTATAGTGTTAGTGGTCTGCCATCTCGATCGATCTGGAGCTACTCACATCCGATCGCATGCCGCATCCTATTATTGCTGTGTCCGGTTTTACCTACTCTTTTGAAATGTGCATCCTGGGTGATATTTTCTGTGGCTGCAATTGCAGCGTCGCGGTGGACTAACTGGTGTCTGCGTTGCTGCTGCGTCTCAGCCTGGGATGCATTCGATGAAGCGCCTGTCGTTTGGCAGGATTCGGATTCAATCACACCAGGCTGAGGTGTGTGTGGAGCCATGACTTCCTGTTGTGGGAATGGTGGGGAAGATGATAAGCAAAAGTGGAAAGTCCTGAGGAATATATAGTAAGCTACAAGTCACAATGGCACGAATCACACTCAACCTGCATGTTCTACTCAAGATATATCCTGCTGCGTATAGCTGCTAGGTGCAGGGGATTCCAACGGTCCCGTGATTTGCAGTAAGTCGGTCCGATGTTGTATGTTTGTTGGCTGGGATTCATTGAAGCGAACGACAGCTGGAATCTCATGTTTCATAGATATAAAAAGGAAATTCTTTGACCAAAAGGACATCTGGTGATGTTTGTCTCAACACATTGCCAGGATCTTCCATGAATCAGACAATAACCATGAAGTCATAATCTACAGTTGGCATTACTATTCCGAATGAAGTGACAGTCTAAATGCAGATTATGCTTTGTTTGAGTTGATCAAACGTATGAACCTTAACCTAAAAGATTCAACTTGCCTCCATGTGGTCCATATCTTGCAACATCCAACATCTCTCCAAACAACAAGGTCAACACAAGATCCAATGGTCAATGCTCCGAAAAGAACTTTTCGCCACTTTCAGTGGGCAAATTCAGCAAATCAACAAAGCAGTCCACACATCGATGTCATCAAGCCAATGAAGGCAAGAGTGGCTTGGAGGAAGAAAGTGTCCGAGCGTTGGGAGCATTGCGCAGCTTGCAATGCAACAAGAAGCTTTGGGTCAAGACAAGACGAGAAACAGACTTTTCATCCAATGATGAGAAAGAGAAATGGATCGAGGATCATGTGGGGAGGGAAACCGCTGTGGCAAAAAAGCGAGTTCAAGACACAGAGACAGCGATTATGCAATAGCAGGAAGATATGAGTACTGCTGAAAATGCGGGAGCGACACACAGCAAGCCCAAAAAACCGTTTGAAGAGATGTTGAATGCAATCGGAGACACTTTGAGCGATCTTGTAAGTTTGTACGATGAGCAGGATGGGGAAGACGAGGAAGATGATGAAGAAGAAACAGGGTTTGGCAAGCTGAGTGTTGATGATGACCCTGGCTGGGTGATGGGCACAATCTCCAAAACAGTACAGCACCGTATGGAGAGTTTTGGGCGGAAGCAGATGAGGCTTGACAGATCAAAGCAACCAGGATGGGGGGACGCAGCCAACTACTTCCGTGAGAGACATATGAAGTATGGGACAGCCGAATTGAAGGTTCCGGCAGTTGTCAAGCCCCAAATAGACATGACTGTAGACACACCATCTCCGACAACATTTAGTGAGCTTATGCAGACACTTCACATCATCCGGGGACAATCGCAAATGCCGGCAGTGACTTCTCGACCAGGAAGTAGGCAAATGAGGCTGGGTTTGGAGAAACCACTGTCACACAAATTCATACCAGTTGTCTCACCCGATGCGGCGCCAGATTCAACACCGATTCAGGATGTGAAGCCTGTTGAACCCATAAGCCCTTACACCTGCATATAGCATCCCTAGTTAATTACCCTATAGAAATCGGATATGGACCAAGATATGCTGACGGCAACCGTGTTGCTGGAGGAATAGGTAGCTAAATAGTTAATTTCGACGACCTATCTCTTGTAAAAGCAATTTGTGTACATATTTTGCTACTTGTCAGCTTTGTCTTGATTTCAGTCACGAAATTGTGAGACATGATATTTCATGAGGGTGTGTGCAATGGTCGTACAGGCCATGCGAAAGTTCTAGACTCTAAATCTGGTTGATAGATGGCCAGCAAAGTTGATATCGACTTGCCTGTTACGGTTACATTACAAAGCAAAACCTAAAATAGAGACAAAATTTACTAACCAAATTTAGGTTAGTGATGTCATACAAGTCATAGAAGGAGCGGTCAGTGCACAGTCTGAACCTGGATGAATGGCAGCCATGATGTTGCATTAGTCCATGCAGCCAACTGCATAACTCTCCACTCAGACCTGCTGCACATGGTAGAGATTTTGAAAATTGCTTATGGTACGTCATGGGAATCGAGGGAAACGAGCTGGAAAAAGTATGGTTAGGAAGTCGTGCTCTATATGTCTATAATTATTGGATGGATCTCTAGGCCGTAAACTGCTTGCTGAAAGTGCTAAAATGCGACGGAGCTACATTATTTATTGGACAGATGATGTGAATTGTGGTGGCTCAGTAACTGAGAGGGCTCGATGCTTTTGGATGCAAATGATTATACATACAAACGGTATATTGGCTGTCAATGATTACTGTAAGAATATTATGCAAAATCATTGCGCACCAAATGACTGTAAGTATGTCTCTAAGGTGACCGTCAAAGGAGCGTGAACAATTTTAGTCTGATCTTTGTGGCAATCAAAGGAATGCATAGTTACATCGATCCAAAGAGGAGTTATTGACCGGCTTGAAAAGTAAAAGGCCAAGCGACATGCTCGTTTCCCCATCCTAGAGATGAGTGTCAATGGAGTGTCACCAATGTCTGATCTTGCATCTTGGATTATCACTCGGCTGTGCGACAGGGTTGAGCCATAATCACAGAATTGGCCGCCTTTATGGGCACAAAGGCCAGCGATGATATCACTACCACCTACCGAAAATGAGCGTCAACGGAGCATCAATGATATTTGGTCTTGCATCATGGATAATTCAAGGGCTGTGCAACAGCATACACCCAGAATCACAATATTGGCCGCTTTTATAGGCAAAAATGCTTGTGCTGACATTGCTACTACCTCCAAAAAATGAACGTAAATGGAGCGTCAATGCTTTTTGGGCGTCCTTTTGCAAAATCAGATGGTAATGCAACAACGTTAACCCATCATTGTACAATCGAATGCCTTTATGCGCAAAACTGCTAGTGATGATATCACAACCGCCTTGTCTTTGGATGTCCTTGTATTCAACTTCACAAATATGCATGCAATGTCTCACAGGTCTGACTTTTTTCTGGCTTGTAACTCTAAAGTTAATATTCAAAAACCAGCGTTCTACCTGACTTTAATGTATCTGTTGACAGGTACTCAGGTCAAATTACCCAGATTTCAATTTCCGACTGCAATGTCAGATTCACAATCTTTCAATACCTAATTGCTAGAGGTTATGATATCCTCAAAAAATGAACGTGTCTTTATTCGTGATTCAATTGACCATACTTTGGGAATCATATTCAATACTTGGTGGGCTTTGATGAATGTAGGCCAGAAGCGCCCTATTGCTGGGAATAATTCTAGACATGCACCTTCGAGGCAATTCTATTTACACTGCGGAATTGAGGAGACCGGTAGCCCTGGCACCATATGAACCATTTGTCCTCAAGTTCTCCGCCATCCATCAGAACATGGGATCAGCTCAATGGGCAAACACCTGCTGTCAAAAGCGCACATCGCAAAGTTAAACCAATCAATGGAGTCAGATGTAACCGAATTGACTAGTTCAACAGTCGATGTAACAGCATTGGCCATACTCAAGAGGCAAGGAAGTTAAGGTATTCCGATTTTAATTTCGCAAAGGAAATTCGTATTTAACATTTAGGTTCTATGTATACTTACTGAATTGACAGACAAAACGCTCTAAACCAGCGGCAAAGGACTTTCAAACTGCCGAATTTCACCAAGACACCTGGAATCGCTACCTCATGCTAGGATTGGTTTCAGCTCATATTCCATGGAACGCGATAGCAATCCTTGAGCTACAACATTCATACAATGCATTACAAAGCGAGTTGGTGTTACTGTCAGCCAGAATGCTGAGCAACATCTGCCGGAGGGAATACACACTGACAGTGGATGCAATTAAGAAGCAATTGCCGTCAAGAAACAAAGATAGTTTAGGTTTAGACGGATGGGCATTGACAACCACATTAGCAATAACATCTGTCATTGGCTATTATATAGATTGAAATTGGGCTTTACAAGAATTACAACTGGCATTGGATGAGGTTGATAGCCTATTCTTTTCCTATTTTGAGAGGTCATTAAAGATTACAGGTCAAGGGTCAACATAGTGGAGCACGGCTAGCCGGACATTTGAAGGAAATTGTTGATTGTTTTGAGCTGACTGACGGCCGTTTACTTGGAATTACAACAGATAACGCTTCCTCAAATTACTCCATGACTCATGAATTGCAATCTACCTTTGAGGCCTCAGGAATCGAGTGGCCCACATTGAGAAACCACATACCATGCATGGCGCACGTCATTCAGCTTGTTTTGCGTGCATTCATGAGCAGTCTGGGTGTACAGGGCCACACCAAGTCTTGGGAAGCCCATCAGCGCGATCAGCAATTTGGACAGAATGAAAGCACAGACATTGAGAAGAGTCAAACACTTCGAAAAGAGGGCAATGCGAGAATCAACAAAGTGTCTGCCATGAGACCAGGATTAGCAAAGATAATTGAGAAACTACGTATTTCAACATATTTTGAAAGTGCTGAAACTGACCTTCATATAGCAGTGAATGCTTGCTGTATTGATTATGTTGACACCTGGGCATCAAAACTAGATCATTGACTGTCAAAAAGCCAAAGTACTAATTGCAGTCCTACCATTTATGGATGTGAAAACAGGGTGAAATTCGACAGTGGAGTTGCTTGAGCGAAACCACCGATTATGAGAATTCACCTGAGAGTGGCTTAAAAATCCCAAATACAGTGATTACCGGCCACTCTTCACAACACAGGATGAATGGAACATCGTGAAGTATATCATGGAAGTTTTACGCCCATTCCTGTACTGGACGCTGTGGATGTCGAAAAGACATACCGTTACTCAGCATCACATCATCATTGTCTACAATGACATGTTCGATCATATGGATGGTGTGATGGGATCTTTCGCCAAGAACAAGACACAATGGAAGAAAGACTTATACTTTGCCATGAAGTTTGCATGGCAGAAGCTGTCCAACTAGTATACTGAAGTAACTCCTCTGACAGGTATGCTTCTCATATCAACCCATATCTATGATTCTTTCTGAAAGTTGCGATTGTTTAGGAAGTGGGACAAGGGAATGGATATTAATCCTGAAGACGAGACTTCTTATACCACCCAATACCAGGAGGCCTTCCTGAAGTATGTGGAGAATGAATACTGAGCTAAACATAGACTTTCGCCGGTCACTATACCCAAAAGCGTACCGACGAACAATCTCGTCTTCTCGGCAATGGCTTCTAGATCTGCTGAATCTGCTTATGATCCGTATGATTTGTCCAGTGATGATGAGGAATACTTAATGCCTGAAAATTTGGCCAAAACGACACCCTGACAAAGCGGTCATGCAGCACGCTTAATGACAGCCGCAAGGCTCTATTTGTATTCACCTCCTGAATTACCACAGAACCGAGGGCAAAATAATACAAATCTTAATGATTACCACTCCAACCCGATGGAGATTAGTAGTACATTGTGGTTACCGGATATTGCTGACTGGTGGCACCAGGAAGGTGAAACGCACTTGAAGTATGCCGATCTCTCGAATGTGGGATGCGACATATTCTCGATCATTCCCCATTCTGTCGGAGTGGAGGCCCGTGTTTCTCTTCGGCGAGATGTGGTCGGGTGGAGGCAGTGAAAACCCACAGGCAAGACCCTTCATGACAAGGTTGTTCTAAGGCAGTTTGCTTGAGACATCAATGGCTTACTGGCTGGCGACGACCCAGCATTGGATACGACCAATACTGAAACCTACATGGAGATGAAGAGAGAGGCGGAGCAAAGGAAGTTGCACCAAATGGCCAAGGTCCACAACTTTTTGGAGATAAGGCAGGGTAGGCAAAACCTACAAGCTAAACAGAAGGAATCTTGCGCTCAAAATAAACAAATGGTAGCCATAGGATACATTTCAGATACTGAATGGATCATCAAAGCATCCTTGTCAAACTTTCAACATGATAGTGCGGCTGCATTTAAATTGTCGGAAAGACCACCTGTGCCACCAGCTTAATCTGCAAAGGACCTCCCTGGAGGACAAATGCAAGTATTAACTGTCCACTGAATCGAACAAATTGACCGCCATGCTGCGGAATGTGATGAGTATAGTTCACCTGAAAGTATTTCAGACACCAAAAATTGGCTTACCTGGAATGGGGACTTGGATAATCTAAACGACAGCAAAGACGACAGGGAGGCAGACCACAAATCAGATATAGACCTGGACTATGGCAGTGATGATTCAGAAACCCCGGAGCATCGGAATGTGAGTGCTGCACAGAATGTTCCCAGAATGATTCGGCCTATAGGACAGTCAAAGAAGAAGGTCGAAAAGGCATTGATAACGGTCGATATAATGGAAGCAAGGAGGAATAAGGGGAACAAGAAAAAGTAGGGCAAAATGTGTCAATGTATTATCACCAAGTTCATTATGTAGTTTGACAAAGAATTTCATTTAGAGAAATATTATGACAGAATATTGAGTAGTCGCGTGAGAGTATTGGTTAATAAACAAAGGTCTAGTGGGCAATATGAATTATTGGGCAAGATATATAAATTTTAACAGTTTGAGAGTGACCAGTGCCAGAATTTAACTGGGCTCGGCTTTGCCATAGAGCCAAGTCCTGATCAGGCTGAAAGGCAACCACTAAGTTCAAATAATTATAAATGCAATTATCAATGGCAGCAGATCTTGACTAGACAGTACATTAGAATGAGCGTCAATAGAGTGTCAACGATTTTTAGTCTTGTAAGTATGGTAATTGAAAAGTGACTTGGTAACTGCTATCCAGAACCAACATACTGGCAGCCATTCTTGGCACAAAAGTAAATGACACAGTCACTGCCCGATTCTGAAAATGAGGGTCAGTGTAACGTCAAAACTCTTTGGCTCTGCATCTTGGGCAACAGAAGTGGTGATTGGGTGCAGCCATTCAAAAATGAGGTAATGGCTGCCTTCCGGGGCAAAAATAATAGCAACACCGTCTGTGCCCCATCGTGAAAATGAGTGTCACAGGAGTGTCAACCATTTGTAGTCTTGGAAGTACAGTCATTGAAAAGTGACCTGGTCGCTTCTATCCATAACCAATGTACTGGCAGCCTTTCTTGGCAAAAGAGTAACCGACATGGTCACTGCCCAATTCTGATAATGAGCGTCAACATAGTGTCCACAATGTTTGGCAGTGCATCTTGGGTAACCTAAGTGGTGGTTGGTTGCAGCCATTCATAAACGAGGTATTGGCTGCCTTCCAAGTCAAAAATAATAGCAACACACTCCCTGACCCATCCTGACAATGAGTGTCAACGGAGTGTCAAAGATTTTTAGTCTTGTAAGTACCGTAATTGAAAAGTGACCTGGTTACTGCTATCCATAACCAACGTACTGGCAGCCTTTCTTGGCAAAAGAGTATAACACATGGTCACTGCTTCATTCTGAAAATTAGCGTCAAGGGAGGATCACTGATTTTTGGCTGTGCATCTTGTGTAACCTAAGTGGCGATTGGTTGCAGCCATTCATAAACGATGAATTGGCTGACATCCGAGTCAACACAGTGACATACTCCCTGCCCCGTCCTGAAAATGACCGTCAACGGAGTGTCAACAATTTTTGGTGTTGGATCTTGGTAATCTAACAGGTGATTGCTTGCAAACATCCAAAACAAGGTAGTGGCCACCTTTAACGCCAAAAACAAGAGTTACACGCTCCCTGCCCCATTCTGGAAATTGAATGTCAACTGAGCGTCAACGATATTTGGTCTTGCATCTTGCGTAATCTAACTGGCGATTGGTTGCAATCATGCATAAATGAGATATTGACCACCATTAGGGGCAAAAACAATTGTGGCATGCTTCCTGCCCCATCCTGAAAATGAGCATCAATGGAGTGTCAATGATTTTGGGTCTTGCATCTTGGCTAATCTAAGTGTCACAATGTGGCAATAATTCATATATGATGTTGTGGCAGCCTTTTCATTTGAGAGAGTGCATGACACATATGTTACCCGATCATGAAACTGAGCGTCAACGGAGCGTCAACAATGTTTGGTCTTGCATATTGGGTAATCCAGGCTTTGCGCGGATAAATGAGCTCATAACAGAACTATTGACTGGCTTTATAGCCAAAAATACAACATATAACAGGAAAAACACGGATTCCAAAATAATCAATATCACAGACTGCAAAACATACAAAAAGAGATTATTGGCTGTTGAATACCTAATTTTAATGATATACTATTACCCAACTGCAAAAACAAGAACATTATATAAATCTACAGATGGACCCGCTGGGCGACCCACTGACAACCTGCGCAATTCAGACGGGTTGGGAGATTTCCATCAAACTGTGTCCGAATCGACTGTTCAGGCATATTGACAACCTGGAGCGCCAAGTTGTCAACGGTTTGGTTCCAACCTTGACCCGGACCCAAACTGATGGTCTGGAACCATTGCTAACATTACTACCAGCACTAGCGAACAACATACGAGCCGCCATCTGTGAACCCTCCGTGCCTCTACCGCACCTTGTGAGGTATATCTTACCACAAGCATCTGCAGTTGTACTTACTTATCCTCAGTCTACTCAAAATCGATGTGGTGTGCATTTTGCTTCAGTATCCGAACCTAGGATTTTCCGTTGTCATCTTTCAAAACCAACCACCTCCTGATCATTCAGGGCTTTGCAATCTGTATGATCCAGTGTGCCACATCCTGTTGCACTTCTTTGTCTTCAGTCCAGATGGCATTCATCAGACTCTTCACAGTGGAATACAGTACGTCTGCACCATGCTTTTCCATCACAGTATCATCCTCTGGAACTTCAGGCGCAACTGAAAACTGCCAAATCGTCTGGTGACACCAGTCCTAGAGTGAATGGAATCCCCGCGTTGCTGTCACTTGAAGGTTAAATCCAATTATCGCTTTCATCGTGATTTTCCAGCCCACACAGTTTTTCTTCTTGTACCAATGAAAAACATCAAAAATGCCAAAACCCCATGAACAGTATATCAGTTGGCCATTACTGGATGATTTCACTCTGGATGGTGAGGTATCATACGACATGAGGTGAATATTCCATCGGTTTTCTGGCTCGTCGGTACTGGTGTTGAGATCCTTATGGGTGAGATTCACATTTTCCCAATGCAACAATCTCACCAGGGTGAAATCAGTTCCATAGGTTATCTCATCGATGACAGTCATGAATGTCTCTGCTTCTCCGGGCATTGTGACCTGAACGAGTGGGTCAAGAGCTGATGTAGGGACTGACTGCCTCACACATGGAGTTGTCTGGATCTCTTAAAGGTGGCCGGGCACTGAATTCAGTCTCCACATGGATCCCACTGCCATCCTTCGCTAACAATCCCAGGATTGTTTTTCTGAGCCATATTCACCAATTCATCAAGGGTATTCCTGCACAAAATTGACAGCGGCAATCCCAGAACGACATGCTCAGTCATCAATTTCCATATCATTGCCACTGCTACTGAGGTAAACATCTTGCCATGGCCCATTTCGTCTGCCACCAGTGCTCCTGGCATATCTGAATCCCACACTTATCTCCTCACAATGAAACATATTGTGCAAACATGGTGTATGAGAAACTTGGTTCCAGGCTGGCTTGGATTGGAACACATTGTGACAGAGAGTTGGTCGGGATTGGATTGGTGAATGGGGCAGGCATTCAGCAACCTGACCACCTCATCAAGACACTCAGGTTCAAATTAGTTGTTGACTGTATTGAGGACAGTACTCAGTACTGAACTGCTTTTATCGGGATCAAGGACCTCCTCACGATCCTCCAGTTGCTCTTGAACCTCCCTTGCATCTTGGTTTGTTTACCTTTCATTCTCAATGAGCTCTATCAATTTGTCTGATGTTAGCTGCCTAGATGGGCTCTTACTCTGGCTCTCCTCAAACTCATTGCGAGGTATGGTAGTATACAGAAAAGGAAGCACTGGAACAAATATATATGCGTGGAATATAATCAATTCTATTCTTTCAATTAGAACTTAAATTAGTACAAGCACCATTCTCTGGCCCACCATTCTCATCTCCCTCCTCTCGTTCACCGTCTTCAGGATCTTCCAAAGTCTACGTCTAAATGATTAGTAAGTTTCGTACATCTGGCCTTAACCTGGGTAGCGGGGATTACCTTTGTTGGTCCAATTACGTGCTTGGCAATCTCCTTCCAGCTAGCTCGCATGATTCCTACCACAACTATCTTCAAATTGTGTACCACTTTCAACATGAAAGCATTTGAAAAACAACAGTTGTACGAAATCTGCCCATATATTGGGTCATTTATCATTTGAGCCGGTGTAAAATCTAGTGTTGGCAACGGGTCTGGGTACCCCGCCAGCGTTCCGGGTATGGACACCAAGAACAGGTGTGTTCAGTTCCAGACCTGTCCAAACACCGGACCAGCGGACACTTGGTGGGCCAAACCCGGAACCATACCTGTCAACCCGCGGGTTTTGCCGGGTTTGGCTTCACCTGTCGGTTGCAATCTCCGGTTCTGCGTTTCGGGTTTCTCATATATGGTCGCATTCTGATATGTCAGTGTTAATCATACACTATTGACATTGGTATGTCACGGTTTATTTTTGACGTATTGGCCGCCATAATGCGCAAAAGGAACAGACTCAAGTGCCCTACTACATCTTGAAAATGAGTGTGAACGGAGCGTCAACAATTTTTGGTCTTGCATCTTTGGTAACATGAGTGGCACTTGATCACAAGCATCCATTAACAAGGATATGGCAGCCTTTATTGGCAGATATGTACTGGATATTCCCGCCACATCCTCCAGGACAGTAACAACGTATTTCATTGACAGAGCTACCAGATAGTATTCTTGAGCCTTTTAGTGTACAAAAACGGTCAAAACAATGTATTTAGACCAAAATGGCCATATTGCGCTGTGATTGACCATGATGGAAGGCCAACAATCGTTGACACTCTGTTGACGCTCATTTTCAAGATGGGGCAGGGAGCATTTCACTTTCTCTTTTGCCTATGAAGGTAGCCAACACTCCGTTTATGACAGTTTGCGACCAGTCGCCCCCCAGATTACCCAAAATACACGACCAACAATCGTTGACGCTCTGTGTACGCTCATTTTGCAGATGGGGCAGGGAGGGTGCCGCATTCGGTTTTGCCTATAAAGGCAGCCAATAATCCCATTGTGACTGTCTGCAACCTATCGGTGGTGTGATTACCCAGGAGGCATGACCAAAATTCGTTGATGCTCTGTTGACACTTATTTCCATGATGAGGTAGGGAGCCTGTCGTTATAATTTTAGCCAATAAAGGCGGCCAATACATTGATTATGTATAACCATGACCATATCAATTCTTAATTACCTGACTTACAAGACCTAAAATCGTTGATGCACCGTTGACGCACATTTTCAAGATGAGGTAGGGAGGATGTTGGTATAATTTTGGTCTACAAAGGCAGCCAATACCTCCATTATGCATAACCGTGACCATATCAATTCTGGAATACGTGACTGACAAGACCTAAAATTGTTGACACACCATTGACGCTCATTTTAGGGATGGGGTGGGAAAATTGTCATGATACATTTTGCCTATGAAGGCAGCCAATACTTCGATTATGTATCACCACAAAGATATCAATTCTTAGTTACCTTATTTACAAAACCTAGAATTGGTGATCCACCATTGATGCTCATTTTCACGATTGGGTAGGGAGTGTGTGACTGTGATTTTTGCCTATAAAGGCGTCCAATACTTTGATTATGTATAACCACGACCTAATCGATTTTTAATTACCACACTTGCGTGACCTAAAATAGTTGACGCTCCATTGACACTCATTTTGCCATGGGTGTATCCACAATATGCAATCATTTTATTTGGCGTAGTCCATTATTAACATTGTTTTGGCAGCCTTTCTAGCATTTTCATTCACTTTCTTCCTGATCACTACATTGTTCTTTAATAATACATATAAATATATAATAACAATCTCCAAAATCCGGTGCCATTTGATCAATGCTCTTCATTACTTGCAATATCACCCAATAGGCTGCCCTAGCCTTTAAAATGGATGTTAGCTGCATGACCACCCAGCAGATAGTGTACTAACCAGTGGATGTTCTGTCATCAGTCAGCATATCTGGATCAAAATCTGTATCCTGCTGGCTATCCTGGGCAGATGCATCAAGAGTGAAAAATTCAGCACACGGAAGATATGGAAGTGAATACACATATCCGGCTGGCAAATTGGCGATTTGGGAACGTTCAGCTCTGGAAATGTCCCCTGTTGGGGTGTGAGGAGTTCCGGGCACAGTTGGCGTTGGCTCTGGAGTCGGCTGTCCGCATCGGTCGGGTGCAGGTGCACCTGTTCCTTTGCCTCTCCAGCGTGTCTGAAAATTCTTTGTGATGCCCTTTTGGCAAAAAAGACATCTGGCCATGTGGTTTTGATGAAGCATAGCTGGGTGTTATCTTATCGCAGCATTCACATTTTTAAGCCCAAGGACCTCAACACCTCGCTTCTTCTTGTCTCGGACCTCAGCGCGAGGATTCTTTATCAGATATTGCATTTCCTCCATTGTGGCATGCGAAAACCCTCTTTTGGCCATCTTGGCCATATTCAAGGCCAGGCGCATGTCGCACTGTTCCAGCTGTACCCGACCTCCGTGCCTTGCCATAGTAGCAGACATGTTAAAAACCTACAAGAAACTAGTTCTGCTTATAACAATCAGATTCAGCTATTACCTGTACCATATACGCTTCCGTAGCCTCCTGTAAGGTGATTGAACCCTTTTTCGTCCACTCACTGGGATGCTTATCATGAAATTCATCCCTCAAAATCATAGAGCTGACAACATCATGATGTTCGATATTGCGGACTGTGGGGACAAATGTCTTTGTCAACCATGGAGGTTTCCCGTTACAGGCAGCGATGGATTTGTCATTGAGCTCTCTAGGAACACACGCTGAGCGCTATATGGTGAATTGAGAGCCGTTTACCTCGATATGGATATACTCACATCTGACTACATCCTGCTTCTTGTTCTTGCTGCTTACAGTCATATGCACGATGTTTAAATGTGCTTCCTGGGTCATATGTTTGGTGGCTGCATTGGCAGCATTGCGGTGGACTAACTGGTGTCTGCATTCTTGCTGTGTGAAGATTAGTGACGTATTTGATGTAGCACCCACCAATCAGCTTGATTTTGATCTGCTCTCACCTGGCTGAGGTGGTTGTGTATCCATGATGTGCTGGTGTGGAATAAGAGAGGAAGATGATAACGAAAAGAAGTGGGAAGTCCTGAGGACTATATGGTCAGCTTCATGTCAGAAATGAATATGCAGCAGCGAACATGTTCGTTATACTCAACATGAATCCTGCTGAGTATGGCTGCAAGTTGCAGGGGTTTCCCACCGCCCCAGGATGTGCAATAAATCGGTCCGATGTGTTTGGTTTGTTGACAGCGATAACATGCTGTGTACGACAGCCACAATTGCATGATTGTCAGATATAAATAGAACAATATTCGAGGGTAAGGACGTCTGCTGATGTTTGTCTCGAATAATCCCCAGGATATTATATGAAACCGACGCTAACAATCAAGTCATGTTGTACGGTTGGTCTAACTATTCCCAATTTATTGAAAGTCAAAAGAGAGATTTTGCATTGTTCAAAATGAGTAAACGTACTAACCTTGACATAAAAGACGCAGCTTGGCTCCATATTGTGTATATCTTGCAACATTCAACATCTCGCCCAACAACAAAGTCAATGCAAACCACAATGGTCAATGCACCGAAAAAGAACTCTTTGTCAGTTCTGGCTGGCAAATATGGCAAATCGACAAAGCAGTCCACACAACGACGTCATGAAGTGAACGAAGGCAAGAGCTGCTTGGAAGCAGAAACAGTCCCAGCCCTTGGGGCATTGCGCAGATTGCGTATCAACAAGAAGCTTGCGGCTGAGAAATGACACGAAACCCACTTCTTACGCAATGAAGAGAAAGAGAAATGGATTGAGGATTATGTTGAGAGAGAAACCGCTGGTGCAAGAAAACGAGTTGAACACTCAGAGGCAGCGTCTCAGCAAGAGCAGCAAGATACGAAGACAGATGATAACGCCCGATTGAGGAACAGAGAGCCCGAAAAGGCATTTCAGGAGATGATAGTTGCATATCGGAGACAGTCTGAGTGATCTTGCAAGTTCCGACGATGGGGAGGATGTGGAACATGAGGATGATGAAGAGACAGAGGATGGCCAGCTCCGCGAAGATGACGAACCTGGCTGGGTCATGGGCACAATCACCAAAACTGTACAGCAGAACATGGAGAGGTATTAGCAGAAGCAGATGAAGCTTGACGAATTGACGCAACTGGGATGGGAGGATGCTGCTGACTAATTCCGCAGAAGAGATAAGAAGTCGGGAATATCCAAATTGACGGTTCCGGCGGTCGCTAAACTGGGAACGAATGATGCTCCATCGGCTCCTGCCCTGACCACCTTTGGAGTGCGTATGGAGTGTCTTGACATTGTTCTCAGAATATCGTAAATGCCAGAAGGGATTTCTCGACCAGGAAGTAGTCATATGAGGCTAGGTTCTGGGAAGCCGCTGTTGAACCCAACTATACCCGGTCTAGCGCCTGTCGCGGAGCGTGATTCATCAGTCATTCAGAATGTGAAGCCTGAAGAACTTGTAAGCTTTCACCCCTGCATGTATCCTGCCCAGCGAATGACCATATAGAAATCGGATTCTGACGAAGACATGGTGTCGGCTCTGGCGTTAGCGGAGGAATAGAGAGGCAAATTGGTATTTTTGACATCATATCTTGATGAAATGCAATTTGTGTAACAATTGTGCTACCTGTCAGCTGTTTCTTGATTTCAGTGACCAAGTTGTGAGACATGATGATTCATCTGTGCATGTGCAAGGGTTGAACGCACCATGCGAAGGCTTTAGAATCTGAATCGGACTGTAAGTTGGCCAACGCGTTCGATTTCTGTTTGCCTATTACTGTTCAGTGAGCACGAAAACGCTATATTAGTGACAAACTATACTAACATAATATATGTGAGTGATGTCATACGAGTCATAGAAAGAGGTGTCAGTGCCAAATACGAATCAGTCGGAATCACGACTGTCATGCTGCATTCATCTATGCAGTCAACTGCATCACTCTCCGCAAAGAGCTGGCGCGCATGGTGAAGATATTTGACATTGCTTATGGTACGTCATGGACATCGAGCAGAAGGAGCTGGATGAGGAAAGTTGAGGTAGTCGAGTTATATTTACCGAAAACTCGTGAAATGGCCTACATGCCAGACATTGACGGCCAAAAGCGCAGGAATGTGATAGGGCCATGTCATCTCTCACTCAGATAGCATGGAAAGAGGTTGATCAGAAATTGAGAGGTAACAAAGATCCTGGATGCAAATGATAATACCTACAAACGCAACATTGGATGTCAATAATGAGTATATGATTTGTTGCATACAATTATTCAATGGACGAAGGCTGTTTTGATGTAATTAATGTGATCGTCAACAGAGCATCAACGATTTTCAGTCTTACACATTGGGCGCTCAAAAGGCTGCATTGTCACATCCTTCCAAAGTGAATCTATTGGTCGACTTTATTGCGAAAATGGAAAATGACATGCTTGTTGCCCCATCCTGAAAATGAGCGTCCACTGAGCCTCAACGAGTTTTGGCCTTGCATCTTGCAAAATCCAGAGAGCAGTGTGGCGACATTGACCCATAATCGGACTATCGGCCGCGTTTCTAGGCAAAAATGGTTGCCACAACAATGCTACTATGTCTTAACAATGAGTGTCAATGGCGTCAACAACTTATGGCCTTGCATCCTGGAAAATCCAATGGCTGTGCGGAGACATTAACCCATATTCCAACTATCGCCCACGATTCTATGCCAAAATGGTTGCGACAACAATGCTGCTATGTCTTAAATATAAGCATTAATGGAGCGTCAATGATTTTAGGCCTTGAATGTTTGATGATCAAGCAGCTCTGTGACGACATTCATCCATAAACGAACTATGGGGCGCCTTTCTAGGCAAAAATGCTTTTCACGACATCGTACCTATACCCTGAAAATGAATGTCAACGGAGCGTCAACGACTTTACACCTTGCATCTTTGATAATCAAGGTGCTGCGCAATGACATTAACCCACGATCGAACTATCAGCCGCCAATCTAGGCCAAAATGCTTTTGATGTCATGGTACCTATGCCTTGAAAATGAGCTTCAATGGAGCATCGACGATTTTCGGCCATGCATCATCAAATATACAGGGGGCGTGCGACCACATACATCCATAATCGACCAATTGGCCACCTTTGTAGGCAAAAATGCTAACAACGACATCGTACCTATGCACCAATAATGAGCGTCAACGGAGCGTCAACGATTTTCGGTCTCGCATCCTCGATAATCAAGGGGCAGTGCAGCTATATTAATCCATAATTGAACTATCGGCCGGCTTTCTAGGCAAAAATGCTTGCATCAACAATTTAACTGTATCCTAAAATGAGCGTCAACAGAGGGTCATCGATTTTTGATCTTGAATCTTGCAAAATCTAAGGGCAATGGAACACAGGTATTCCGCAATCGACCTATTGGCAACCTTTATCGGAAAAGATGCTACTGATGATATCGCGTCTGCCTCCTACAATTGAGGGCCCACGGAGCGTCAACACTTTTCGAGGAGGCTCAGTAAGCTACCAAGCAATGAACTGCATTGTGGTGTTCCTACATTGAGTTTCACGCGGTCAGTCTTTTGAATATGTCCTTGTATACAACTTCACATATATGCATGCAATGTCTCCCAGACCAGATTTTTTGCTTGTAGCTCTAGAGTCAATATTTAAGAACCCTCATTCTATTTTGCTATAATGTAACTTTCGGCACTCTTTCGAGTCGGATAACCCAACTTTCCATTTCCTACCACCATGTCGGATTCAAATTCTTTAAATACCTCCTTGCTAGTGATTATGATCTCTTCCAAAAATGAACGTGTCTTTAATTGTGATTTGAGCGACCATACTTTACAAATCGTCTTCAATGGTTGGTGTAATGGGCGGGGTCGGATGTAGGTGATATTGGTAACAGTAATGTGATATCGTAATCGGGACAAGATGCTCGAAATTCGTATGGAGGAAATCGAGCACATGGCAAGAGTCAGAGTTGGATCAAAGTGGTACTTGCTTTGCTTTACAAGAGGACAAGTAAAGAGAGAAGAACAGGAAATCCTCCAACACTGAACAACCTATCTTTATATACACTTCATCTGCCTCCCTCGAATAATTCCCTATGCTTAGATATACCATCGGAATATTCAACCATGATCCTACACACCACCAACATATCTCTTATCAACACAACCACGCCACATCTTTTGACGTCGCAACACCTCAGACCATTTCCTTATCATAACATATTACACTGCCACCATCTTACCATATTCCCACACCATCTCCCCATCTATTCACATCTCCACCTTTCCGAAACACTATCTCCTTCCATCCACCCGATGCTATTCCTAAATACATTCTGATACACTACTCACAGCTCGAGCCGTGACAGTATCCCCCTCCTAGGTTCGACGTCCTCCGAGAAGATGTCCACACAGCCCTGGCTTCATTGGATAACATTGATGGAACTCCCCTAGTGGTTGCAGCCCATCGACACACTTTGCAGGTTCCCATGTCACAGAATCATACCCAGTCCACCGTACAAGGTACTGTAACTGGTTCCGATACATCCGACCACCTTCCACAGTCGAAACCTGATACACCTCTCCGCCATCAACTGCTACCGGGGGTGGCGGCTTAACTGCTTGTGCCTCACGGGGATCATCCCCAACTGGATCCAACAGGGCTATGGGTTGTACTCGATGAATCCTTATCAACACAGGCAACTTGAGCTCATAAACATATGGAGATATTCGACGAACAACCATAGAAGGCCCCAATGGTTTCCAATTAAGTTTTAGTGTAGGTCTCATAGTTTGAATATGTCAGGCGTCCAGCCATACTTGGGATCTTTCCTGAATATTCAGAGCTGGAACCCATCCACGATTTGCTCCCTCCTCCTCTACCCCTTGACTCCGTCTCATCTCTTCTCACAGGTGCTCATGAATCTGTTGCATCGTTGCCTGAACCTCATCGGCATCTATAGGTTGTTGATTTTAGTCCCTCGTGGGCTACTCTGCAAACGACATCTGGGGGTCCGTACCCTTGACCGCATAGAATGGAGTGCACTTCGTTGTCTCGGACACTCGCTTATTTGCAGCAAACTCAGCCAGCAGAGGCCACTTAACCCAATCATCCTGCTGATCCTTCAGAAACACCTGAAGATACTGTTCCATACTAGCATTGATCAGTTCCGTCTGTCTGTCTGTCTGCGGATGAAAGGCTGTCAACATTCTTCGATCAATCCCCAACCGACTACACACCTGTTGCCAACAGGTTGACACCAACTGTGGTCCCCGATCTCGAACAATGGTCAATGGAAGTAAATGACGGCATACCACCTCCCACAGGAACAACACCGCTAATCCCGGGTCGTCCATAGTTGTATGACAAGGAATGACATATCCCATTTTTGAAAGCCGATCTACCACCACCCATATTTCATCAAAGACTTCACACTCGGGTAATCCTACCACAGAATCCAACGATTTATCTTCCCATGGTTTCTCTGGTACGGATACAGGCCGAAGGACCTCGAAGGTTGAATGCGTTGACCTCCGGGACCACTGGCAATCATGGGAATTCAGAACATACCGATCAACATCCTTATGCATTTCCTTCCAGTAATATTCCCGATCATGCAGATAGAAAGTCTATGCCTGTCCTGGATGTCCTGCTAATGCTGGATCGTGATATTCCTGAATGATATGTAGGTGTAATTCGTCATCATCGGGTATGTATAAATTCTCTCTATATGTTCTTCATTCCCCATCCTCAATGCATTCCGCAATGGTAATTTCTTGTAACCCTTTCTGCATCTGAATTCCTTCCAGTATTTTCCCTGGTAGTGTGTCAGTCTCATATGCTTCTGTCATAAGATCAGAAATAGAGGGACGGCCCTAGGGGGGCGGGCTGCCCGCCAACAAATGCAATTGTTTCGGTACCTTCAGTGGCTTTAGAACCACCTCGTCCAAAATTTTCAATCTTTTATCCCCTTCAGGGATGTCTACCGGCCTCCTCGTCAAAGCATCCACTTTGCCATTCGATTTACCTGATGAATGGACTATCTCATTACTGAATCGAGGTAAAAATTCGGCCTATCATGCCTGTCTCCGATTCAAAAGCTTCTTTGTCATGAAATATTGAAGGTTCCTATGGTCAGTTATCAATTTATGGGGATACGCAGCCCCTTCGCACTCTGGTCTCCATTCCTCAAATGCCATAATAATTGCCATAAGCTTCATTTCATATATATCATAATTGCAATCGGCTGGTGAATATTTTCTCAAAACATAAGCTACCGGATGTAGCACCCCACCATCATCATACTGGGATATAACTCCTCCAGATACATATTCGGAGGAGTCTGTTTCAATAATCACTTCTCTCTCATGATCGAAGTGTCGATGTACTGCAGCTGTTGTCAAGGCGGTCACTATTGTCTCGAAAGCTAACTGTTGTTATTCCTCCCATACAAATGGTTCATCCTTCTTGGTTAGCCTTGTCAGTGGCTCTGCTTTCTCGGAATATTTAGGGATAAATCATCAATATTAATTGCAAAACCCAATGAACTGTTGTACTTCAAAGAGATTATTCAAGCTGCCATTCGTTGTTGTCTTCTCTTGACTCCAATTACTCACGGTCTCAACTTTATCCTCATCTATCGATATAATCTTTGTTGAAATAATCAACGCCAGGTATCGTACGGTTTCCTTATGAAACTCGCACTTTTCCGGCTTCAAGTATAAACCTGCTTACAAAAGACATTGCATGACCCACTTCACATGTTCCACATGTTCTTCCTCCGAATCACTATATATCAATATATCATCCAGATATGCCGATGCAAAATCATCCAAAGCCCCCCATATAGTATTATTAATATACCCCTGAAAATCCGTGGGGGCATTCGTCGCTCCACACTGCATAACTATAGGTTCGAATGATTCATATCTTGTTCAGAAGGCTAACTTGTGTTCATCCCCTTCTCTGACTCGTAGCAAATGATAGGCTCTGCGGACATCTAGCTTTGAATATATCTTAGCTTTTCGTAGCAGATTCAGAGGTTCTCATATCAAGGGAAGGGGATATCGATCCATAATCATTTTACTATGATTATCTTGATACTCCATGCCAAATTGAAATCCTCCATCTGGTTTTTTCGCAAAGAGGACTGGTGCAGCAAATGGTGATGATGACTGACGAATAAACCCTTTTGACATATTTTCTTCCTGACATTCCTTATGGGTAACCAACTAAGCTCGTGACATTGAGTAAAGGGGTCCCCAGGTTGGCGTCTCGCCTTCTTATAGGTGTACTTCATGATCAATACCAGGTTGATTTGGTGGGAGGCGGTCAGCTAAAACTTTATTAAACAGAGGTAGAAAATCATGATACTGTTCCGGAACAATCTCCTCCATGGGTCTTTCTTCAAGATCCTTTGCCTCGATGGCTTTATTAATATCATAAAGTGATGCATTAAAAACCTCAAGCTTTCCCTTCTTAATTGTCTGAAAAAATGAAGATCCATTAAGCATAACAATATTTCCTCGGAAGGGTCATTGACGGTCTATTTGAGGTTCAAAGATCCTACGTGAGGAGTCAACTGGCACAAGAGATTCCTCTGTAACTCCTTGTACCATGACGGGTGCATCAGGATGGTGTGTCGTGCAGTATTGCAATCCGAAAGTAACCGTATTGGATACAAAATGTACTGTAACATCATGTAATCATAACGAGGGGATTCTGAGGACGATCGGATCATGTCCCAACTTCATAACCGCCATTGGTAACTGTTCCATGTCATCTTGGATCATGATCCCCATTTGAGCAATACGCGTCATGTCCCCAGATTGTATGGGTCTTCCATTGATAACTTCAACTTGTCGTTTCTCTTTTAAATCTTGGAGTGGTATTTGATGATGGCGAGCAAAGTCTTCATCCATAAATGCATTGCCTGTAGCTCCACAGTCGATCAGGGCATATGTGGGTATTTCTTGATTGTTCACGGTCAATGTGCAGATTATAACTAAATGTTTCCCTTCCATTGATTCTTCCAATACCTCCACCTTGCTAACTGATAAATGCGAAATTCCAAAACATTTCAAAGCATCTGAAACAAAACTTCTACCATCAACTGACGAGCCATCCTTCTTCAATTGACCTGCTCATTTCCCAATTCCTCAGGACCTGTCCCAGTTCCTACTTCCTGTACTTCTGCTCCAGCCGCTTTAAACGTCTGAGCCTGTTTCCTTGCTGCCCAATCTGGCAGCCTATGGTTATACCCACCGCAGTATAAACAACTTCCATCCGTAAATCTCTTTGCCCTTTCTTCTGCAGAGATCCTCCTTGTACCCATGCTAGGATCGATAGGTGCCGGTCCTGTATATCCAGCCACTGTTCCAGCGGGGGCTCCTGCGGGATCCATTGGAAGGGCCGGTGGTCTGGTGGATGAGGCAGAACCTGTCCCTCCACCCATATTCTGTGCCGCCTTCTCCGCATGTCATTGTTGGATCTGATTATGCTGCTTCTGACTAACTGTCACAAATGCTGGAGGTTCCTCGGGCATATCGCTATAGGTAATGGAGTCCTTCATTTCCTCGGACAATCCCATGTGCACAGCGTTTCGCACCGTGGCGGGGTTCCATTCCAAATCCGCGGCAATAACTTGAAACTTAGTGTAGTACTGAGAGAACTCACGGTCCATTTGTTTAATCTCCCACACTTCACATTCGGCAGTTGCTACTCCGCCAGGGTCCCCAAAAGCTGCTTCCATGAGATGTACCAATGTTGGTAGGTCTTCCAGCCATACAGTTCCATCCTCCCCGATGTGTGGCAAGATCTGGCGTAAGGCTACACCCCTCAGGCGGTTGAATGCGTACTGCATGTTCGACTGTTCTTCGGGAAAGCTGGCGGGCTTGTGTCCTATGACCATTCAGAGTTGAGAAATATAGCCTTTCAACTGAGTTCGATCGGACCCTGAAATGTCCTGGGAGTCAGGAAACTTCTGTCCTCGGTCCTCCAATTGGTGTGGGGGGGTTGGGACTACCCGGGCAGCAAAGGACAGGGCATTTGGTAACTGGGTCCTCAATGCTTGGACTCCTTCTCCCGATTGTCTGGTGGCTCGTGTCATATTGTCCAGTTCAGGTCGTAGGTCTTCGTCTGTTCCTACCATTTGCGGGGTCCTCCTGGCTTCTTCCAGCTCCTGCGTTAATGCCTACGAATGTTGTTCGAACGTCGAGTGGTCACACTCTGGAGGCAGAAACCGTTGTGACTGCAGGTCGGTGATCTGTTTCTGTAACGCGATCATCTGTGCCAGGTGATCGCACACCCTCTGTATCATGGCCGCAGGTTCAGTATACTACACCACTCTCCTCAGCACATCCAGTGCTCATTCCAGCAATGTCTGTCTCTCCCCGAAGTCGATTTCTAGCAGGTTCTTGTTGACAATTCCTTCTATGATGGCCTGGTCATCCGCGGACACCAGAGCGACCCGATCATGCTGTTCTGATCATGACATCGCAACGATTCAGACACATCTACCAGTGGCAATTGTATGCGTCAACGTCCGAGGGGGTTGGGGCAAGACTTTCAATAACAATCAATTGCACCGGCGCAGGTTTTGCTGTGGCTGCTGCCGCTGGTGTGTGTCCTTCCATTGAATGCGTGCCTAAACAGTTATGTTCTTCGCACTCGCAAGGTAATTCCGGGTCACATTCGAACCAAGCGTGGGCTCCCCAATACTTGGTCCAGTTACTTCCAAACATGGGGTCGTCCAATTCCAAGCCTCCCCTATATGCAGTGGCTTCTGCCCAATAAGTGTTCCAAGGAGAGGGAACGTCTGACTGCTCCCAAAAGTAAGCAGGCAAAGTGAGGTCGTCTATCTGGGTATTCAGTAATCCCTCGATGCCTTCGAAGGCGTTCAAAGGTTCAGGTTTGGACAACGAAGAATTAGTTCTGGCAAGGTCAAACCAATTGGTTCGGGAAATACAGTTACTGTCGTACTCTTGCATCCGAATATTGGGATTGATGTGGGCATTGGTGGATATCAAATCCGGAAAGTCATGGTAAGTCGTCAACGCAATCATAACAAACGTGGAACCACCGATGATTCGGTCCAAGATATACCCAACAGGTAACAGAACAAAGTGTATTGCAGTACTTACAGCCGTTAGAAGGGTGCAAGCACATCTAAATTTGCAAGGTCATGGCTACACAGGTAGCAAATTGAAATATAACTGTTGGTGACCTCACAGTAATACCAAACACAATCAAAACAGGGAGTCAAACAATGTTGACAATACATTCAACATCAGGTATGTTGTAAGGAACACGTTCTAGTGTAATGGGCGGGGTCGGACATAGGCGATATTGATAACAGTCATGTGATATCGTAATCGGAAAATGACGCTCGGAATTGGTTTTGAGGAAATCGAGGACAAGACAAGAGTCAGAGCTGGATCAATTTTATACTTGCTTTGCTATACAAGAGAACGAGTAAAGACAGAAGAAAAGGAAATCCTCCAACCCCAAATAACCTCTCTTTATATACACATCATCTACCTCCCTCGAATCATTCCCCGTGATCCGATATACGATCCGGATATTCAACCATGATCTTACACACCACCAACATTACTCTTATCAACACCACCACGCCACGTTGTCCGATGTCGCAACACTTCAGACCACATCCGTATCATATCATTTTGCACCACCACAATCTAACCATATTCCCACACAATCTCCGCGTCTATCGACATCTCCGCCTTTCTGTAACACTAACTTCTTCCATGCACCCGACGTTATTCCTAAGTACCTTGCGATACACCACTCACAGCTCGAGCCGTGACACTTGGCGGGCTTCAATGAATGTAGGCTCAAAACGTCCTATTGCTTGGAAACATTGTAGACATGCGTCTTCACGGCGATTTTATTTGCACTGCAGAATTGAGGAGACTGGCAGCCCTGGAATCATATGTATTGTTTGTCATCAAGTTCTTTGCCATCCGTCTGAACATGGGACCAGCTCAATGCAGAAAAACTTGCTGGCAAATGCTCACATTGCAAAGTGAAATGAGTTAACAGAGTCGGAGGTTACTGACTTGACTAGTTTGATGGGCGATGGAACAGCTTTCGCCATCCTGAAGAAGCAAGGAAGTCGAGGAAGTACAATGGTAAGTTTGCAGAGGAAATTCATATTTGACATCTAGGTTAATCCATATTGACCGAAATGACAGACAAAACTCCCCACAATGGCAGCTAAGGACTTTGAAATTTCAAACTTTCAGCAAGGCACGTGGAATCGATACCTCAGGTTAGGATTTGTCTCAGCACATATTCCCTGGAATACTCTATCAAATCTCGAGCTATGACAGTCATATAAGGCATTACGAAGTGACCTAGTTCTGCCGTTTGCCTCGACCCCTAGCAACATTTGCCCGAGGGAATATGTGCTGACCGTGGCTGCCATTAACAACCAATTGCTGTCAAGAACTGAAGTTGGTGTAGCGTTGGACGGATTGACATCACCGAACAAACTGGCCATAACGTCAGTCATTGCTGACTTTATGGATCGCAATTGGACATCGCGTGAGATACAACTCGCTTTTGATGAGGTTGATTGCCTGTTCATTTCCGGTTTCAACAGCTTCTTCAGGATAATGGGTCAAGGACCGACATACTGGAGCAATGCTCCCTGTGCTTCTGAAGGACCTGCTTGATCGTTTTGAGCTTACCGATGGCCAGTTGCTTGGAATTACGACTGATAATGCTTCCTCCAATTACTTGATGACATGCGAGCTGCAATCAACACTGGAGGCCTCCAGAAACGAGTGGCCTGCTTTGAGCAACCACATACCCTGCATGGCGCACGTCATACAGCTGGCTTGTGGTACATTCTTGAGTAGTCTGGGTGTAAATGGCTGCACCAAGTCTTGGGAAGCCCATGAGCGCGATCACCAATTTGGAGAGAATGATAGCATCAACATTGGGAAGAGTCAAATACTTCGAAAAGAGGGCAATGCTAGAATCAACAAGGTGTCGGCCACGAGACCATGTTTAGCAAACATAATTGAGAAAGTACGTATTTCAACATATTTTGAAAGTTCTGAAACTGACCTTCATATAACAGAGAATGCTTGCTGTATTGATTAACCTGACACCTGGTCATCGAAACGAGTTCATTGACAGTCAAAAAGCCCATGTCCGCATTGCAGTACTACCTATTATGGATGTGGAGACACATTGGAACTTGACACTGGAGTTACTTGAGTGAGCCTACCGATCAAGAGAATTCGCCCGCGAGTGGCTCCAAAATCGAACATACAGTGATTACCGGCCACTCCTCACAACTCAGGATGAATGGGCTATTGTCATGTACGTCATGTATGTCATGGAAGTGTTGATGCCATTCTGATATTGGACCCTGTGGATGTTGATGAGGCATACAGTCACATTGCATCACGTTATCAAAGCGTACAATGACATGTTCGATCGCACTGATGGCATCATGCGAGCTTTGGCTAAGAAGAAGACTCAATGGAAGGATAATTTGTTCTTGGCCGTGAAGTTGGCTCAACAGAAGCAGTCCAAATATTATTCTGAACTGACTCCATCGACGGGTATGCATCTCAGTTCAGCACATATGCTCAATCCTTTCCGGAATTTGTGATCATTTAGAAAGTGGGACAAGGTAATGGATAGCATTCCTGAGGACGAGACCTCCTATACCACCCCATACCAACAGGCCTTTCCGAAGTAGATGGAGAATGAATACTCTGCCAAATAATGACGTGTGCCGGCCAATAAACCTGAGAGCGTACCGAGCAGCAATCTCGTCCCCTCCATGACGGCTTCAGGATCCCGTCAAACATCCTTTGATCCATATCATTTGTCCAGTGATGGTGAAGAATACTTAACTCCTAACAATGTTGCTGAAATGACACCCAGACGAAGCGATCGCACAGCACACACGTTGACCGCTGCCAGGCTCTATTTATATTCACCGCCTGAAGCACCAAAGAATTGGGGGCAAATTAATCCGAATCTCAATGATTACCACTCCGACGCAATGGAGATTAGCAGAACATTTTGGTGACCGGACATTACCAACTGGTGGTGACAACAAGAGCAAACACACTCAAAGTACACTAGTCTCGCCAATGTGGTGCGCCACATATTCTCTATCCTACCACATGGTGTCGGAGTCGAGGCCAGTTTTTCCCTGGGCCATGATGTCATCGGCTGGAGGCAGTCAACAACCACAGGTGAGACCCTTGGCAAAACAGTTGTTTGTAAGGCAGTTTGCTCGAGCCAATAACGTGATTTTGCCAGGTGATGACCCAACATGGGATATGACAAACACAGAAAACAACTCAGAAATGGAGACAGAGGCGGAGGAGAGGAAATTACACATCATGGCCAAGGTTCACGACTTGATGGAGATGTGGCAGGGCAGCCAAAACCTACATCCTACGCTGAAGGAATCATCCGATCAAAACAAGCAGATGACAGCCGTAGGATACCTTTCAGACACTGAAGGGATCGTCATACCAGCCTGGTCACTCTTTCACCATGAAGGTGCGGCTGCATTTAAATTGTCAGTGAGATCACTGTAGCCACCAGCTGTGTCTGCAAAGGACCTCCCTAGGGGAGGAACTCGAATAATAAATTCCCACCAAATCAGAAGACTCAACCGTCCCTTTGTGGAAACTGATGAGAATAGTGCACCTGAAAACATTTCAGATACTGAAGATTGGCTTAACTGGAATGGCGACTTGGATGATCCAAATGACAGCAAAGATGATTGCGAGGTAGATGTTGAATCTGATATAGAGCAAGACAATGGCATCGAGGATCCGGAATGCCCAGAGCAGAGGGATGGGAGTGCCATGCCAAATGTTCCCGGATGGATTCGGCCAACAGGGAACTCAAAGAGACAGGCTGGAATGGTGTTGTTGACAGTCAATGCAATTGACAAGAGGGGGAATATGGGAGCGAAGAAAATGTCGAACAGAATGAGTCAATGTTTTACCAGCTTCTTTATGTTGCTTGACTGAGTGTTTCAGGTAGAGATATATTATGGGCGAATAGTGAGCAGTAGCTTGTCAATATCGGTTGATAAACAGATGTATAGCAGGCACAATGAATCTTGTGGCAAGATATATGAATTTTAGTCGTGTGAGAGCGAACAGTGCAAAGATGTTACCGCGCTTGGCTTTGCCACAGGGCTGAGTCTCAATGTGTCAGAAAGGCATCCAATAGGTTCAAATCATGATGAAAACAATTATCAATGGCAGCTGATATTGATTGGACAATATAACACAATCAGGGTCGACGGAGGGTCAACAATTTGTGCACTTGTAAGAATGGTAATTGAATAGTGATTTGGTCGCTGTTACGCATAACCGAAGTATTGCCAGCCTGTGTAGGCAAAAGAGACAGCAACACAGTCACCCCCCAATTCTGAGGACGATCATCAATGGAGTGTCACCGATTTTTAGCTTTACATCTTGGGTACTGTATGTTCCGATTGGTTACAGCCATCCATTTATGAGTTATTGGCAGCCTTTACTGCCAAAAACATCAGTGACATGCTCCCTGCCGCGTCCTGAAAATGAGCGTCAACACAGCGTCAACAGTTTTAGGTCTTGCATATCTCATAATCAAGGCATTGCGTGGATCTTTGCACTTATAGCTGAATTATTGACTGCCGTTATAGGCAAAAATACAATATATCAAAGGTAAAACACCGATTCCAAATTTATCGATATTTCAAACTGCAAAACACCCAAAAAACTATTACTGGTTGTTGAACACGCGATTTTGATATGATACTGTTAACAAACTGCAAAAACAACAGCCTGATATGAATCTATAGATGGACCCACTGGGCGATCCGCTGACAACCCGCCCAATGCCGACAGGTTGGGAGTGTTTCATCAAACCGTACCCGAGTTGATGGTTCAGGTTTATTGACCACCGGGACCGACAATTTCGCATAGGGTCAGTTTGGACCCACACCCAGACCCGATGTGACGGTCCAGAAATGTTGCTAACACTATTATAATCCTGTATACTCTTTATCCAATTCATCCTGCTCCAGGGCACACTTGAGAATTGATGTTGGAATGAAGGGCTCTCTCAGGCCTCGATCTTGTTTGATGACCTCAATTAGCTGCTCCCAGTGTCTCACATTGGTGTACAAGGCTGGGAGATGTTTGGGAGACTGAAGCTTTTCACTGCCATTCAACACCCAGTGAATCACAAACATAAATTTTGTATTAGGCAACTCTGTGATGTAACCTCTCCCCTTGTTGTCGGCACACTGTCCCAAATCCGTCGCCAGACACTAGTTGCCTCGCCTTCCCTTCTTCCTCCCCTCCCAAGTATCGCTTCCACATCTTGTCACACACATCTCAACCCGCTGACACTCAATTCTTTTGGCATTATCGAAATATTCCAACAGCAGCCAGTTCTTAAGTAGTGTGAAAATGTCTGACTCCATTATCTTCTAATGCTGGGGTCCATCTCGAAGCTGTATGAAACAGCTCTGCCCCAAGATAATGGACTGATGCTCTTTCTCCATAAAGCCAGCCACTGACACTTTCTTCCACTTGTTGAATGCAATGTAGTTGGGTTGTCCCATCTTTTTGCCAAATTGCTTCAAGGAGAATTCGGTTTGCTTTAGGCTTATTGAGGCTTTGCCTTCTGCAACTCCCAAGTCTGAAGAATCTTCACACTTAACCTCTGCCTTATATTCATTCTGGGGAATCTCCCGTAATCAGGGCAAGTCCGCAATCCCTGCGACAGCAGTTATCCTAAGTTCCGCTTGTGCCTGGATTCTTTTCATTTGGAGGCTGACAGGGGGCTTCCCAGATGCGCCGGACAGAGTTCCTGCTGTGCCGGTAGGAGGTCCTGGTGGAGCAGTATAGCTGGAAGTTGTTGGCCGATTGACTGGATCGATTCGCAGCAGTCCTGGTGGTACTCCCGGTTCACCTCGAGATGAAAGCCATTGTCCTGAAATCTTCAGCGGGGGGAACATTTGAGATCCACCATAACCGCTTTGGTGGTGGCCATATCCTTGCCGCTTTGGACCATATCTTGGAAATCCTTCGCTGGCGCAGGTGCTTGGTTGGGAACTGCATGTCATGTTGAATGGAGAATGGTGGTAACCCCAAGAAGCTCCTTGAAATGGCTGGGGTGAAGGAGGGTAACCATACCCCTGTGGCAAATGATATTGATTGGTGTGTTTTCTGAATGGACTGACTTTGCTAGTGGTAGTTCACGAAATATTATCCAATGATACCAAATCCTCATCAGAGGATTGATACAACCCAAATAGACTGCCTCATGGCATCATATTCATTTTCTCCAGTGTCATTTCATTCGTCTACATGATATGTGAACAAGATGGTGGTATACTATTATTGAGGTGAGATGTAATGTAGTATCAATCGGAGTATGGTTGAATATATTGCAGACAGCAGTGACCTTTGGAAGAATGAAGGCCTCTTATATCCCTCCATCTTGTCATGAACAGTGGTGTTTCACTACACCTTTGATCCATGAAACCCTACTGAGAAAAAGAAAGCTTAATTACACCCAATCTGCGTTTCTTTGTTATATGCTCCAATTGGTATACTGGAATCTTGAATAGATGCTTACCTTAATATGGCTCCATGACTGTAAAGGTCATAAAAGGGATATAATATGATATCTCCAGCAAACCAACAAGAACTATATCCAGTTTGAAGGTAAACAGGACAGGGGATATTACACATACATTGACTTTGTATGCCCTCCCAACTTCATTCAATCCGAGGCCTGTGAGTGCGCAGCAACAGTCATAACTTCCTAGTGACATACTTGTCCAAACTTCATTGTACTCATCAGAATCCATGCTCCAGTCAAGGATCATTACCGAAGGAAACATTCTACCAGCTTATCAGTTGTCGATGATCATTAACCAGGCATACAGCTAGCTAGGAAACTGTCTAATTCGTTCTATTAATACAATCTTACCTCCATTATCAGTTGCTTGAAGGCTCAGGCATAGGTATAATTGACAATGCCTCAATGACATAGTATATGGCCGATTGTGGTAATTGCAGCAACAGCACTTGGTGAACCGTATATAAAGTAGATTGCAGCGATGACAAAAGAATCCTTCTCTGCTAACCATTTTCAGCCGAAGATGTGCATGACTATTTCATGAGGTATGGTATCTATATTGGTTTATATAGAAAACTGATCATACAGTGACCTTCCTTTACCCCTTCCCCACATTTTGTGTGGTGCAATACGGCTGTGAATATGATATGCTGACCTGAGTTAGCTCACTTTCATACCAATATCCTCTGAGGCTATAAATCACCCCCTGAAGCATTGTCGATATTTGTCTGAATATGTGTTCACTGACCATATCCCGAATATGGTCAACACTTGGCCCAAACCTGGTAAGTACTTTGTATGCAAAAGAAATAATCTGATGACAACCAACTGGAGGCTCACAATTAACAATATTACCCTATATCGACGAACAAAGAGTAATCACCAGACGGGATTGTACTACATCCAGGCTGGAATCGACCGGAGTAATCATGATTGAACATCAGTAAGTGTGCCTGAATGGCCATCGATGACCTTGTCAACTAATTATCTACTCATAGACGGTGTTTCTGCTGCACCACCACCTGACAGTACTCCCGACAAACACACCATAGACCCCCAGAAGCCTGTTGTGACATGTACCCCTAATCCAATGACAACAAAAGCTCATAGCTAGGTACATCAGCAAAAAACATTTCCGTCCGTGCGGAATGGCTCCGGCAGAGTGGACGTGCTCGGTCAGAGCCGTCAGAGACACCCCGGTGGCGGTTTACTCCGTGCCCGGCGTCAAGACCACACGTCGCGTCACATATCGCCCTCTGATCGCCGTTTCGCCGTTTCTTCTCGCTCTGTCGGTCTCCTATTTTAAACAAACACTCTGGCGTTGTGGCCAACTGTGACCAAACGTCGGAATGGGTTCATTGGGTACACACTGGCATCGGGATTGCAATGCAATGGGTGACGCTGTGAAAATCACTCCTCGCGTTCGTTCTACAATAAGCTCGAGGAGCATAGGAAAGTGAGAAGATATGATACTACCCGGCCGTGAGGATCCACGCAATTAAGTGGATCCACGAAATCTCGGACAAAGCGAGTGAGACCAAAAGTTGGGAAACATAGAGTGTGAATTTTCATTGTATGATAAGAAGAGATGGAAATGAGATGATATCTATCTACTCCGGGGTCTGCCGAATATATACTCCCCGTCACTCTGTCCACCTCCGTTACCCCTGTATCTCCGTACAACCGCCATCGCTCCTTGAAGATGTACTTGATGGAGGGTGTTTGAGATGCACTTGGAGGCCATGCTCGTGCGAACTTGCAGGCCATAATCGAGCACTCCGAGGCCGTGATCGAGCGAGTTTTGAGATGCCCTTGGAGGCCATGCTCGTGCGAACTTGCAGGCCGTAATCGAGCGAGTTTGGAGATACACTCCGAGATCGTGATCGAGCGAGTTTGGAGATGCACTCGGAAGCCATGCTCGCGCGAACTTGCTGGCCGTAATCGAGCGAGTTTGGAGATACACTTGGAGGTTGTGACGAACGAGTTTGGAGATGCACTCGCACGCTATGATCGAGCAAGATTGGAGGAGTACTTGGAGGCGGTCGATTTGGAGGGAGGCGCGACGGCAGCTGAGACTCTATTCATTGGTTAACTTGTAATTGTGGGAATGTAGAGAGTTGAGTACAACACCCGCCGAGAGATGAGAAACTGGCTGGGAGCGGGAGACTGTCGATCTTGGGATGATGCTGTACTCTGTGTTAACTCATGATTACGGCATGGAGAGATAGAGAGGGATGACTTAACTTCGTGTTCTGAGGTGATGGTAGAGTTGAGCACAAGAAAGTGAGAGATCGGGGGAAATCATCATGAGAAACTGGGACTTAGAGAATTTCGTGTGCGAGTCGATTGACCATCCCCGATACGGCAGGTACAAGTCCCGATCCGGTGCGAACTATCACCGATACGAGATCTTCCCAACCCAATCAGGCAAGTCGTACCCCTGATTTCTCATATCCGCTCGTATCCTCCATATCATTCTCATCTTCATCCCCCATCTCTCTCTGTCTCGTCCACAACTCAACCATCATCGCAGAACACAAAGTTAAGTCATCCCTCTCTATCTCTCCATGACATGATCATGAGTTGACACCGAGTACAGCATATACCGAGTGCAGCATCCACCCAAGATTGTTTGTCTTCCCTTCATTCTCATGATTATATGTTGACCCCTGAATGTAGCATCAGCTTCCGGCGTACCTCCCTACATGATCGACCGCCATTAGCTAGCTCTCCATGAGAGCTCAAAGGTAAAGTCACATTGTCACATTCCCACGGTTGCGAGTTAACTAACTGATGAATAGAGTCTCATCACCCGGTGCGCCGTCCATCGACCGCCTCCATGTACTCGTCCAATCTCGCTCGATCACGGCCTCCACGTTCATCTCCAAACTCGCTCGATCACGGCCTCCAAGTATATCTCCCAACTCGCTCGATTACGGCCTGCAAGTTCGCACGAGCATGGCCTCCAAGTGCATCTCCAAACTCGCTCGATCACGATCTCGGAGTGTATCTCCAAACTCGCTCGATTACGGCCTGCAAGTTCGCACGAGCATGGCCTCCAACTGCATCTCTGAACTCGCTCGATCACGGCCTCAGGGTATATCTCTGAGTTCACTCGATCGTCATTTTCAGGCGCACCTCGAATTGCTCCCAAGCACCGCCTGCAGCCAGTCCAGATATAGTGTGTGTAGATGGGTAGCTATATAGATACATAGATACATAGATGAGAATTCAAACTGAATACATGACTGTGATTGGAGGTGCTCCCAGACATGTCGCCGGCGCTCCCAGGTGCTCCCAGGCTTGTCGT
>Ga0307512_10000388_pt1 | contig 64239 bp, 67 predicted proteins | sample 14_EM_MG_FD_200267 | JGI IMG/M metagenome (GOLD analysis project Ga0307512, IMG submission 200267) | Populus trichocarpa ectomycorrhiza microbial communities from riparian zone in the Pacific Northwest, United States - 14_EM | ecosystem: Host-associated > Plants > Roots > Unclassified | place... | reverse complement strand
CCCCCCCCGCTAAGGTTCTCCAGTCAACCCCCTCCCCTCCCCCGCCACTCTTGCAACTATAGCCAACGCTGTCCATTCGATCGCCCGGTCGACCTCAGGTATCCTGTCCTATCTGATATATCATCCATAGAGCCCCCAACACTAACACGACCACGAACAACCAGCTAACGTTGCCGTCACCGATAATAATCTTCGCCGTCTCGAAAGTGCTGGACACTGCACAATTCTAGCATGGCTTAGGCAATCTGCCAGAGAGGATGCCGTCACTTGGTACACTCGTGGCTCTATTTAGACTGCAACGGGGCGCAGCTTGTGTTGGAGTCGTGAGAAGAGTAATCTTCAACAAGTTGCGTTCCGTAAGGAGTCACTGCGACAAACGCAAACGTACACTGCGTTCAAATAAAAATTTATATGTTTGCGTAGAATGAAATAAGGGGGAAATATGTCGCCTAGAATAATGATGCGGATTGCGTAGCGAAAATGAGTGCCTTTTGGTGAGCTTTACATCTATTAAAACTCTGTTCAACCTCGCGTGCGACATTATGTACACAGAGAGTCCGACAGATAATAAGAGATAGTATCGCTTCTAAACTTCTCAATGCGTCCGCTACTTTCAACACATCTGACACTCGCATTCAGGCCCCAGGGATAGCATGGCTAGTTGTGATACTCGAGCTCGCTGATTGCTATAGGAGAAAGACAAGCGCTCACCCCACCACCACTATATGAATTGGGCCGCAAGAGAAGGATAGTGCTGAAACCACTAGGATTCTATCATGCGAAAGATTGAGCACTGTGCCAATAACGTTTTTGCAAGAAAAATGGAACCAATAATGCTGCAGATTTCTAATTTATTAGAGAAACCCAATGCAAAACAAAAACTAAGCCGCCAGTGAAATGAAACGACTCACGGTGTGCAGATCTATTGCCTTGTCAAGTACTAGAGTATCGCATGGCCTAGAACACCAGAGCAGCACAAGATCGCATGAATCTGTAATACATTTAACAGCTCGCTGCCTGAAGATCTGTTGGTCACCTTGACAATTCTTTGTGCAATATGACGACATATCTAACGGAGGGTGTGGACACCTGCATCTCTTCTGCAACGGCAACAACTGCCATTATTTCTACCTACCGGTCCGTTCCTGCCGAACGCAAACACAAACAGCACAACCAAAGGCCTTGGCATTGACGTCCCAGCCTACAGGACAAGTGGTTGCTCATCGTCAATTCTACGCATATGCAAGATTCACACCGTGGAATCAACCTGCATACCTAGCTCAAATTTGCCCGCCGAGCGTGAATGACTACTGGTATCCGATCCGGCCCCATATAGACAGGGTTGCGTTCGGCACGGAACAGCAGGTAGCAATAGTGGCAGTTGCTGCAGTTGGATCCCCACGGAGGTGGTGTGCCTAGCTGTGTAACTCACCGAATATAAGGCGACGAATTGGAGATCTTGAAGCGTGAAGCAATAGAGTGCCTTCTCCGCCGCAACCCTGACTTGCGGCTGCGGTGGTATGGCTTGTGTGGCCCTGACTTGATCCTTTATCTTGATTGCAGAACTCATGATCGTTTGTAGCCGATCGATTTCTCGTTCGAATATGGAAAAAAATCTCTAGCATAATCAGAGAACACAGCTAGTCGCTTCACACGGTCAGTTGGGGAGCTGCCTGCTCTATCACATCGCTATCTCTTTTCGCTTTCTATGTTCTCTACATGTTTCATGCTTCAAGATTTGGTTGAACCAAAAAGCAAAAAGAGTGGGGGCAACAAGACTGCCTAAAAGTTCAACAGATTCGTTGCGCACATCCCAAATAGACAGAGTGGCTCGTCCGTATAATAGCCTTCAATGTAAAGTTTTTAAAATCAAGTACAAAAGGTCTCTCTAGATAATTTTAGTTCGCAATCAATTTAGAAGCATCTCACTCCCTTCCCCATCTTCTCATGCAATCGCACTCGACGTCTTGGCACCAGCCGGACTGTTGCCTCCTCTCACTTTTGCCATGCGATGTACACGACACCCAGTGCGGACAACGGCTCAGATGCCATCAAAAGGGATTGATGGACAGTTTCAAATAGTTATAGTCTTGCTCAATACATAGTGTGTTGGCACTTTCTAAGAGTACAGTACCACCGCCTCCCAACCATTATCAACACAAATTTTCCCCGAGAACTTCTAGAAAGAGCTCCTAGAGTACACCGTCACCCCATCGTCTTTTGCAGCCTGTGTCAACCATGCCTGCATTGTGTAGTTTTCGGTGCCCTCGACTCGGCGAAGATTCTCCTCAGTAAGGGCGGAGCTTGTAGCTAGGTATTCGAGTTCGCGTTAGTGTTTGGTACTGTAGATGCATCCAATGAGTTAGAATGAGGATACCTGGGGGCAATTCTGCTGTCGAGAGGACGAGAGGGGAGGCAGTCGTAGGAATAGCGGAGGATAGGTTGGAAGAGGAGATGAGGTTAGCAGAGGTAGACATCGTAGCATGCTAGCGCCGTGGTTCTTTAGTAGACAAAGGTTGGATGTACGGATAAGAGGAATTCCAGCGACTGTGAAATTAGTGGTAAAGGATAAGAATCTATGTTAGACTCGGGACAATTGAGCCATACTTATACTCTGCGTAATGAATGCTCAGGATCTGCGACTGCTACTTTCCCAAAATGCCTACACCTATGAGTTTCCCGCGGGTCACCAATTACTACCTCTGGTTCCACGGCAGACCCGACCGTGCAAACCGCAACAAAGATTGCAGCTTCCAACCTCAGCAGCCCAGAACGGGCATTCAACCTTGCAAGATTACCGAGCGCCCACTCTGCCTACAGTCATGGTTAACGCTTGGACATTACGCCAAAACGCTCTGAATGAGGGGCTTGCTGTTTTAACTCCGATGGATTTGGACAATGAGCACCCATGTAGCTATCGCGGACGAATCATGGCAAAGCCAGCCAGCCTCCACACATGCTTCTTACTTGACCCCTGCTCGGCTTGACCCTGGCCGGCTTGGCCCTGGCGGCTTCACCCTACTCGCGAGCGACTGACACTAGCGAGCATGTATGTTTTGTTTTTGTTACCCCACGAAATCGCTGCGTATGCAAGCTGCCAAAATAGTCTGTTGGACCAGATCATACAGTAGGCGTAGGAATGCCCTACCACTGTGGAGTAAGGCTAATCCAAGACGTTGTGCACCCACAAGGCGGCAAGCTTTGCTAGCGCTTAACATACTTCTCAAGTTACACTGTCTCCCCCCATCTCTCGCAACTACCTCTCGTTATTCTCTATTCTGTTTTGAGGTCGCTTGAGAATCTTTAATCTCTCCCCGCCGGTATTGGTAACTGAAATCGCTGACGCATGAAATGACGTTGACAAACCCTATTCAACACTATTAATCCCTGCTGCAGATCACATCCCATCTCCAACCCAAGAACTCGTCCAAGCTACAACATCCTTGCAAGTTCCTTCAAGACATCAGCCAACCATGAGTCCGAAAAGGAAAAGTCAAACGTGTTGCTCTCTTTGGCCAGAATTTTGTCTCGCTCGCAAGCTTACGAACGTGTACGTACCTCAGTACCTGATTTATACTTGACCACCACTTTTTCTCTATCTACTGTTCCATCTACCATCCTTAACTTCTTATCCCACGGCTCAAACGCCATAATAATTCCAGCCACAAGCTCGAACTCAACCAGCCCTTCTTTTATTCCGTGCTTTTGGAGATCGCGGACGACTTCCTGTCGCAAGCAATGATCGTCGAGGTTCATGGAAACGAATTTTGGGAGCACGGTGTCGTCGATATCTGTCGGGCTCGGTGTTAAGAAATAGTGTGCCGGATAAAAGACAAGTAGTGGAGATAAGTGCGAACTTACTAATGATTCCAATCAGCTGTACACACTTCCAAGTGTGCAAGAGTACACATTCCCGCACATAGTCGACTTTCTTGTAAGTCGCCTCGAGTTTCTCAATCGGAATATAATCTCCGAGATACCGTGCAGTTAAGGGCTCAATAAGGTTGTCGATTACTCGGAGCGACTGCTGGCTCGCGTGCCATTCTCCAATTCTGCCAGTCGATACCCATTCATCATTATTGGAAGACGATGAGTTGGAAGTCAGGTCTAGACCTGTACCTGGAGGTTTTGGCAGCGACGGTCCACGGATATGGATGTGGCCTCTGTAAATGTTTCTGCTCTCGCTGAACCCATCGTGGGTACTTGCAACTAGCTTGATTTCTATACAGGGCAATGGCCGGCCAAGTCCATTTCTTGTGTGGTGCTGTGGTGGCATAAAGGTGATATCCCTACTGGCGAGTTAGTGAATAATCAACACTATCCTGGGTATGTGGTTATCACAGCTCACGCGTTGAGATGGGGCAATGGCCAACCTTCAACCATAATCCCCTTCGGTCCTCCAAATACCAGTCCCAATAGCTCTCGCTTTTCCGCGGTCATCATCGAACATGTAACCCCAATCCACCGTATCCGCTCCCCAAAGAAGCCATTTCTGATCTCTTGAATGTGTCCCCATTTTTCAAACAGGTATGATAAAGAAGCCAAGCGTGGAAACATGCCGGCTACTACTTCTCGTTTTTTCTCTAGGTAATACCAGAATTCCTTTTGTTCGATAGCAGGACGATCTGCTACCACTTGAAGGACTTTTCCATGTATCATATCCCACCATGGTCTAATCCCGAATAAAATGGAAGGCTGAAACGATTGGATATCGCCGTAGCTTACAGGACAAACTTTGGAGTTGTAAGGGGCAGATAGCAAGTATGTGTCGATATCTGTTCCAAAGCCGATTGTAATGCCAGATACGAATAACGCGTTAACGAGATTGTACTCAAGTCTGATATATAGCGGAAGGTATGATAGGTATGTGTCGCCTTTGAAAAGGCTAGGTTTAAGAGCGTAATGCATTCCTGCCACTATTGCCATAGTCAGTAAAGTGCTCCACAGTCGACGTAAAAACCTTACCTCCCGCAGTAACTTGAGCATTTGTCACAGTGTCTGGAACCGGTAGCTCATATTCGTTTAAAGTCCTCGCATAGAGGTGTCCCCAAGTCTTCTCCTTATCTGTTGGCCTGTCCAACCCAACATTATCCAACACTTCCAGTCCAATCTTGCATAGTTCACCGATGCTAATAATCTTAGTTCTTCCCCCCAACCCAATTGTTAGCGATTTAACCTCTCTGTCGATTGTATCAAGATCCGTATCGACTTCCGAGGACGTATTATAGATAATGAGCCGGACGTGCGGGCATTCGACGAGGGGAGTGAGAAGTCTCGAAATAAACGCACTGTCAGTGAAAACTGCCGTCGCTGGAACATTGGTGAGCGTGTGGGTAAGCTCTCGCTGTCCGATCTTGGGGTTAACGCAGATAAGCTCTATGGACGCCATCGACGCTGCGTGAGAGAGCATGAACCAAGTCGCACTACCAAGTCAGACATGCTGCGAAGTTCCAACGTCAAAACAGACGTACCTGTTCGCTGCTGCCATGTGTAAGCGCTGCACCTTCTTCCCGCCGAGTAGCTTCTTTAATCCCGCTCCCATCTCTCTAACGCGTTGCCCAACCTCGGCATAGGTGTAATATTGCCAGTCTCCGAGCAGCTTAGTCTCGAGAACATGCGCGACGATCTTTCGAAAAGCGAGGCAACGCTTTTCGCCATATTGTTGTATGGCAAGGAAAAACAATGCGGAAGGCGTTTCCAGACCGAAAAGTCGAGAGATTGGAGAGTCGAGACCATTTGAAAAGCGAATTATGCGACTTGCGTGGTCGAAAGATTTGTGGTTGAGCAATTTGACGAAGCTTGCCATAATTTGGGCTGTAATGTGTAGTAGAGGAATGATGTCGAGGCGAGGTGAGTTGCCGAGTGAGGCTTGTGCACAACCAGAGTCATAGTCATTCACTCGCTAACACCAAACTTCAGTACAGTTAAACTATTACGCAAGATAGTCCTAACAGAGTATTTTGTTCGTTCTCCCGTATAATTTTAATAACGTCATTAGCTAGAAAAGATTTGTATTTTGCTTTTAGTTGGTTGTGGCAAGTCTTCTGCGCGCGGCCTTGTGGACGTGCAAAGTCCACTTCCAATTGCACTTCAAGAGTCTCTGCTAGTTTTTACACACGGCTCATCAACTTTCTACTCGCCTAACAGAATACACATTAAGTGAACCCGCAGCCGTCGAAGAACACAGCGATAATAAAAGACTCAATGTATGTAACCAATTGCCTCCATCCATAACCAGCACAGATCATAGAATGTAACCTTAGACCTTCTGCTAGCATGCTGGATGCTTTTATATAGATGACCCACCCTACTGAGCTGCTGTGGGTGTGCCCAGCTTTCTTTCTCACAGGAGCGATATATCTCGAGTTACACACAGCTTCTCGATATCTAGCGAATATCTTCATCTCTGTTTAATAACATTCCCATAACTTGAGATGGGGGGGGTCTCTCCTGTAGTAGCTCCATATTTTGTCTCAAGACTCTAGATAAGTCTCTCTGTGGAGGACTCGAACGCATATTTGCAAGTAGGCCTGGTTCAGCAACAAGTAATCACAGTACGTCCAATGAGATAGTACCTCCAATGTTTTAAATTTCACTTTTCCCAATCATAACATTTTATGAGAGGGAGTATTATAAAAACATATATGTACATGTATATATACTCGGTAAGTATATCTCAATCAACTACCGCAATATCTACCGCCGTGCGTGCAGTACACTCTCCCAACAGCAGTCATATGAAATCAAATCATGCCAAGGATATTCGTAAAGATAACACAATGATGATCGGAATGAAGTCGATTTGCGGAAAGTAAAGACGCGTAGGATGACAAGAGGGAAGAGAAATGAAACGTGTGGTTGGTGAACAAAAGGTTATGTAGATTTATGGAAGCGGGCTTGGGACGAATATACCTCTAACTATCGAAACTGATGAAAAACGCATTTAATTTGGCTTTGATGACGGGATAAGTCCGGAGAAGATCGTATATTGTAACGAAATGGAGGGAAGGAGAAGTATAGCAAGTGAGTAAAGTCGGAAATGAAAGTAGCGATGGTAGGGCTATTTGAGATGGCGAGCTCAGAAGCGGGTCGAGACAAAAGTACCTTCCACAAGTGCAAGTGGGAGAATTGCCGCCATCACAAGAACGTCGTTATACGTTATTTTGGAATATTTGTGATGTACGCACTGTCTACTGGATTGCATATACCTATATATGTATACCCAGTCAGCATCTATACCGTACTCACTTACGACCAAAAAGGAACCAACCGTATAAATATGGTGGCTGCCTCTGTTGAGGAGCAATATTGTCGTCAAAATAATAGTCATTGAAAAATGGCTGGGTGGGTGGGCGTGATGCCTCGCTTTGAACTATTTTTGCTAAAACCATTGCAGCATGGGAGCGAGTATCCTCCGAGTTTAAAATTTCCTCCAACATATGCAAAAACTTTGGCAGTTTTTCAATAATAACCCAGCCGAGATTGTTAATTTCTTCGTCAGTGAGTCCATGTTTAGCTTTTATGTCCCCAATACTCTTCAACGAAGTGGTGGACTGGTTGCTAGATCCGTTTAGGGTGGGCAGCGAGTCGAAATCGAAAATAAAGGGCGGGTCTTCGGGCACAAGGGGGTCCGGTTGAGTTTGGTCTATGAGTCCTACATAAAATTTAAGTATTAGGGAGGGAAAGCGGATTCGCCAAGGTGGAAGTTTCATGCTTACTGTCGGTTCGGTCTTCATAATCATAGATCTTTAATCTGTTTGGGCCGGGGAACATCAAGTTTTTCATCTGAGCCTTCGTGAGCGCTCCATCAAAACCCTTAACCAAAGCTTCAAATTCTGGATAATCCAAATTGGTGTGTCCGTGCCCTGAAAGAACTGCCTTTATAGAATTCCGGTCATATTGCACTAAGGCGTGAGCGTCTTTCGCTTTTCCATACAGTCCTAAATGTTTCTTAAGCCCGCGTTTATCGTATTGTTCTTTGCAAACCGGGCATTGAAATGGTCGCAGGTGCATGCGGTGGATGTGCCATCTAAAGAAGTCAACTGTTTTTGTTCTCATGGTATAGTGCTTATAAACTTACTTCATATCCACTTCATTCGCAAATACTATCTTGTCCTTAAGTTTGCCCCGATATTCCCAGATATCCTCATTTTTAACCAAGTTCTCTTCGCACACCGGGCAACATTTATCTCGGTGTTTGGTTACGATATGTTGTCTAATATGATTAGTTAATTGGGAATAATATGCTAACAGAAAGTGCCTAGAACATACAACACCTGGCTATTGGTTTTAAACCGCGCGTTGGGGCATTCTTTGGGCAACGGACATGGCGTTTTTCCTTCAGTACTGAAAGGTGGAAAACCTCCAGGTAGTTGATTCTGTTCGGGATTTTCGCCTTCCTCGTTGCCACCGTTTTCGGATTGTCTAGGTCTCTTCTGGGAAGGCCCGTATGGGGCTGCACCAGAATTTGGCGTGAGATCATGCGACATACTGCTGGCGCCGCGTTTTGTACCGCCACGAGAGCTGCATTGTCGTATGCCTGAAGATGGGCCGGAAAGTGACAGTTCACTGACTGACTCCACTACCCTCGCAATATCTTCGTCTCGCTTCGAACGATTGTTTTTGACACTGTATTTGTTAAGAACCCAGGGGCTAGTGTCCTCAAGCGATGTTTCCTGTTTAACACATATTAGTACGAACAATTGTAGTTTAACAGCAAGGGAAGCTTCGAAGTGCGCTAACCCCATAAGCCCCATAATCCACCCAAGCGCCAACCCGTTGAGCTCTATCAGCAGCATGTAACCGTTCAGGTCGGTCTCCTAACATCAAATTTGACTCCGCCATAGGGCTGTCGATATCATCGGGACTACCACAGGAACTACTCGCCGAACCCCAAGTGCTAATCTATGCAGAGAACCAAACGTCAGCTCAGTTTAGAGCATTGATTTTACCGCGAATCACACATACACTTCGGTGGCCCACATCCCAGCTCTCAGTGCAATTCTCATCTAACATCCTGCCTCTGTGGAAAACCGTGACGGATCGTCTTCTGAACTTCTCTTTCTCCAGATAGCATACGCCCAAGGTAGTTTCCAGATCAACTGAAGGGTGCGGCTGAGCATGGGCAAGACCAAGGAGGAAAAGTTGCGGCAGAAGGAGCAGCAGGAAGAATCCCTCGGGCTTGCTGACGGCTTTCGCGCTTGGAGCAGGACGTATGAAGGTGTGATAGAGTGCCGGTACGAAGAAAAGAGTTAGCTAGGCATAGTGTTAGACATCAAGACATTAAAAAGCCATGGAAATGTAGGCTGCTAGGTGATCGACGGGAGGAAGATGTGGATTAAGGTTACCTCAAGGTGCGCCATTTCGTAAATAGCCTCGTGCAAGTCGGGCATCATGCTAAATTGAAGCCGTAAGAACAAAGGGAAGGCGCGGGGGTTTGTTCGAAGAGAAAAGCTGAGGTTGGAGAGAGAGTCGGCGGTAAATCTTCAGGTTGGGGCTCCCGGGGGAATGGGGGATAGAGAGCCCTTTGACAAGAGAGGGCTCTGGTTTTCCCTTCATGATGAGCGTGCGTGTTGGTTGGCATAGCTGGCAAGTGCGCTGAGGCTCACAGGCGCATCGATGTGCCATGGCACATCCTTATATACTCTACAGCATTCACTCGGACAAATGTGCCAGGGCACATGTGCCGATGTACGACAACAAAACCCCACACTTTACCCCACTCAAATTGGCCTATGATAGCCCTTGTAATTGGAAATCTGACAGGTCAGTTCTTCGACTTTGCTTCTTGTACCTCGGCACATGGTAATACAAGCTGCGGCAGTTCTATTTTGATTATGCACCGTTTTACTGGCGCGCCACGCTCTGGGCAGTAATTGGCTAAACTTTTGTGACAAGGGTGTTGGGCACACTGCCTCTCAAAACTGTACGCAACACTTACGGAAATCCATAGCGACAAGACACATCGAGGCTACAAGCACAATGTTTTTTTCGCAACGTAGTCGAGCAGAATACACGTACGCACACATTACTAGCACATTCGGCACGCAACGCAGCCGGTCTACAAGTCACTGCAAAATTTATTCAGTACTCTGTACCTGGAATCGGAGAAACAATTCGGGCGCCGTTGCTTGTATCTTTGATGTAAATGCGGTAGAAATAGATTTTCAAATGCACTCTGTGTTGATTCGCCGAAGTCTAGTACCGAGTACTGGTGCTACACGACACTCCTCTACACCAAGCTTGTGGCACCTACTCGTTTACAATTGTTATGTCTACCTATTGCTGTGAAAAAGCGAAAAACCCTTGGCCGTCTAGACTCTTGATTACAGATGGAATAAATTCTGCCCTTCGCATGCAAAATCTCATGGACGTTCCCAGGTTGCAAATGTCGACCGCGACCAGATATCAATATTCTGGAGATTGACCTCATTTTCGAACCGTTTAAGGTAACACCCAGCGGGCTCGCTTTTTCACAATACCTTCTTTTACAGTGAATACTAAATGTCGAACATAGAGTGTTAGCCAAAGCCATTGGCCGCCCTGTTGCCGGGTTCTGATCGATGCCGCCGGCACTACAACGTAATAATTGGACTGCAAGATGTATCTACCCGGCAATATCCCTCACGTCTCCACGATGCTTAATCCTCCTACCAATGGTAGCTGGCCCAGGGACTCAAATATTCTCCGGATAGTGCCGTTCCAGTCCAGTGGGAGAGTTGGGCCAGTGACAGACGGCCCGAGGAACCTTAAGGCGGGCCCAGAACGCGCCAGTGGCCTGCCCAGTCAGAGATTTTTGAGCGGCCCATCATACCGGTATTGTAGGCAAGGTTGAAGGTGTGATGGTTCTGCAGACACATGGCAAATTCATTTGTCGCTTTCTTCCAACCTATCAAAGAACTTAATCCTTTATCCTTCTTACTGGCCAGTTCTTTGGTGATGTCTACAAAAAGATAGACAAAGTGTTAGTCGCTTGTGCTTGTTAAGATTACAGCCATGCAGCTGAGTGGTTCCCTTCTAGCTACGCCAGACACAGATGCTGGGACCTGCATGGATATCCTCAAGGTGCCTAGAGCTATCTACGATTGGTTTGTGGTCCAGATGTCTCACTGGAACAATCATATTGGCATCCCCTTAGATCACTTGACTCGCGTTTGTTTTGCAGAACTAGGCAGTCATTTCTAGTATTCAACAACCAGCAGCAGCGGCGGTGCTCAGGTAGTTCCCATTTGAGCGAAAATGGTTAGATCATACCTCTCTTCGATCTCTTTATCTTGAAAAGGGCAGGGTTACTATTGGAAATGGGGAGTGGGTGCTGAGAGAAGTCCAGAGGCGATACTGCTCTTAATATTTATCATACACTCTACATACATAATGACAAAGACCAAATTGACCCCTCTGCAGCCACTGGTTGCCGGGCGCGTGGTCGAGCAGGTTTTCAACAACTCCCTGACTTGATCCCTAGAGTCAGGCCTGGACGCCATATTACCCAGAGCAGCCGAATTATTCACTTGTAGTTTACGAGAGCCCTAACCCAAAGATCAGCGAGAGTGTGATGGCTAGGATCCAGAATAAGATACCACCGTGTAGGAACTTGTGGATCCGTAGGAGATCGGCGACGTTGTTGGGTAATTAGGTAAAGCGCAGGCATGGACCATCACTCGGGATGATTTCTCTAGGGTTTAGGGTTTCTTATCATCCTTGGTTCTCTTCGCCGGCAGGGGCCCACACTTGACTCAAACTTACAAGCACCATTTCCATCTCACTCTTCTCGTGATTGTGCTCCAACGGGAGACTTCCATTGATTACTAAACGTAAATCCTAGTCCAGCTATCCCTTATCACTTTAGTAGCACTGGGACCTTCTCCAGACAGCGTTAACAATACACTTCAAGATCTAAGATGTTGGAATGATTGGGACGGGGAGAAACTACTAGGAACTGCCCAAAGCTTCGAAAAATCCTCGGGTCTGGGATTTAGAAGTTCCTAGATCATGTGGTAAACTACTCCGCCTACACTTCATTCTATTCTGGTATAAGCCTCTAATGATCTCAAATCGGTCCCCACAAAAGTGGGGTAGACTGGAGATAATGGCGACCACCAGATCAGCCCTGACATCACCATCAAAGTTTTGTCTAAACTTAAAAAAGTTCTATGACAAAGTACGCGGAAAGCTAAACAGTAGGTACGCACAAGAGCGACTAAATCGCCACAACGGAGAATGCTAACTAACCACCGAGGAATCAGGTTTGTTAGAGATCACCGGTTAATGCATGGCCTAAATTGGAGCTTTCGGGTTGAAGTGAATTCACCGAAGGAAGCCGTCCGAGATGATTAGTACACAACGAGCAGCTTGGAGCTGTGGTAGGCAACGTAGCTACTCAAATACGTAGGTACCATCACAGGATGTAGGCCAGAGCTTCTCTTCGGCCAACCAAAAAGCTGCATATAAAAGCCAGATCGATTCATAGAACACGGACTCTTACACCAAGATTCATTACACAAAAATACTATTTATTATAACCACCTAATAGCCTCAACTGTGTAATTGATGATCCCAAATACTTATAGCCAGGGAATCTCAGTGAATGCCCACACAGCACCAATACTTGGTAAACTCAGCGTTCTGCAGCTCGAAACCCCGATAGCTATTCACTGGGAATCTGTAAACCCCCGCCCTTTCACCTGCCATTCGGGTGATGTTGCGGTTTTCGGCCATTTTCGTTTGGTTTTGTTGCTCTACGAGATGTTTTGACTCATTTCCTGAACTATTACGTTAGGTACTTTCCCCGGTGTTTCCCTAGGTGACTGTACACGGCGGCCAAAAGCGCGCCACGGGATCGGAGATTCACTGTAGATAAATTTTAACGACTGGACCGTTCAAGAAAACTTTATTTCACCTCAACACAACCTTATTTCCCCGACAATCCCGACTATATATAACCTTCCCTCCCTTGATCCTTCCTCATCACCTTTCTTTTTTTTTACAAACCACCATGGCCTACAACGACCAAAAGATGTCTCCACCCACCTATTCCCAGCCCCTCCCGGGCTCTGACTACTGTTTGCAGCCCGATGCCGGTCCAAAGTACATCGTGATCAAGTGCGTCTTCGGGTCTTACGTGTTCTCTGAGGTGACCAAGGAGACCTTCCTTGCGCACTACCACAGCAGGTTCTCGAACGATTATGAATGGTTCGGAATGGTTGATGAAGGTAAGTGATTCTATTCTATACTGGGTCGTTCCACACAAACTGACTTTTTGTTCCAAGGTCTCTACCAATACATCGACAAGCACGCCAACAACTGGCGTTCCCGCTTCATCCCGTTCGTCAGACGCATCAAGGACCACTACGTCAAGAAATACCTCCATCAGCGACGTAGTTTGGACAAAGACACGAAGGGATCGTTGACGGTGAACCTTGGGGAGGAAGAGTTTTTGACACGCGCATTTGAAGGAAGAGAGGGAACCGTCTTGGTCATGTGGAAGAGGAGCTATATGTTTGGACCCCAGCCTAAGCCTTGGGCTTTAGCTAGTAGACGCTGAGAATATCGCCGTCGCGTTATTATTACCATCAATGTTTTTGGTCTGAAGATGTTCGTGACTACATTGCAATTATACTCATAAATTCGTTTTTTTTTCACGTCTCTGATGTTTTGGGTGGAGGGCGGGTAAAGATAACCTTGTTGTGAATGTTTCCAGTGACTAGATTGAATTACATGAATTGATAAACCATCTCCAATAGGCGGACAAGAGAATGAATTCGGACAAGAACCTCCGTGCCAATTCAAGTGCAGCAAATATATACCTTGGCTAATGAGATCCATCCATGGACCCAGTACGGGGGGGGAACAGCAGCTTCCTGTGAAGCTCGAAGTTCACTAATCGCTTAGCACATTGTAGCTAGTATTCGGTACGAGGCGAGCTTGAGACAAGACTATATCTAAGTAGAGCCGGGAGATCTCTTCTCGCCACCATCTTAATTAAGCCTGGGGTCCCAGGATATCTCGTCTAATGTCATCGAAGTACCTCTGAGAGCCTGGAAGATGCTGACAAGCTCTTAAGCCACCAAAGTTTTTGTAGAAATCACTCAAGGCATTGACGAGCTCTTAAAGCCACCGGGCATATCTAAGGCCGCTACGAAAATTTTTAGCTTGCAGGTTTGCATCTCTTACCACCACTGTGGTTAACTGGTTATATGCTGTCATCCAGGGTGCCCCAAGACGCCCCAGGATATCTCATCTATTGGCCGTGAAAAGTCATCAATCCCGGGTTCGAGTCCCGAGATTGAGCCGCGGGGTATCTCATCTCATGCTGAACACCAATGTGAAAAGGTTGGGGAATTCAGAAGAAAACAGTGGCTGTTATTATAAGTGATTGATTCAATGATGTCCTGCTTCACTAATGACAAAACTCTATGCCACCTCGTCGCCTATCGAAACAAAAGAACGCCATACAATAACAGGAAAATATCCACTTATCTCCACTCTACCGAAACCCTTGTTGTTTCCTCACGTATGTCAACATCCTCCCGATCGGCAACTTTCTAAACACCAACATGTACGCCAGCATCCCGATAACATCGCCCCCCAGATGCCCAACATGCCCAATCCCCAAATCCGGAAACCAACCAAACGCACTCACCGTGTCCCACGTCACCAATCCCGCAAATAATGTCCTCGCCGGAATCCGCACCGGGATAAAAATCAACCCCCAGTTCGTCGCCGGCATCGCAATCGCAATCACTGTCAGCATCGCCATCAACCCTCCACTACTGCCAATATTTGTCGAAAACACCTTTTCCATTCCCGGAGCCGGGGATAAAAGCTGGACGTCTTTCTCTATCGTTTGCCCCGTGGAAGTGGCCACCTTAAGCCGCTTTGTGACGAGTTGTGTTCCCTTCCCTTCGCGGATTTCTTGCCCGTGACGTATGGACTCGGTGATGCAGGTTGCTGCGGCCGCGCCCACGCCACCAGCGGCGAAGAGACCGAGAGTGTGTACAACCCCGTACTGCGGGGTGAGGAGCGGGAGGATGGAGGACATAGCGAAGAAGCAACCTCCGAAGTGCAGAATGCTTCCATGCGCGAACATGTAAGTGCCCCATGTCCACCACCGCCACGGTTCCCGGTTTCCCTCACGATCGTAGCCCATGTAGTTGAGCGGCGAGAACGAAAAGTGTCGTCGGATGGTCTCTAGATACTCGGCGCGGCGGAGACGAAATGAAAATAGCTGGAGTGAGGTTAAGGGTGACGTGAGCCACATTCTTGCCGTCAGCGGGGTGTGCGAAAGATGTTGGAGCTCGGGCGGGTCGGGGACGGGCGGAAGAGTTCTCGTCGGGAACTGGAAGAGGATAGTAACGGGGAGCGCGAGCATGGTGAAGAGGATTAGTAGAGTGCGGGATTTCTTTCCGTCTAAGTCTACATTGAAGAGTTCATCCATGCTTTCCCGTTCTTTCTCTTCTATAGCTTGAATTGCCTCTTCTGAATTTGCATCTTTGCGGCGAGCGACGTTGGGGGAACGGCGGAGGGGGAGGGGTCTAGCATAGGCGCGGATGGAATGCGGGAGCAGCGGTGAGCGGAGAAGGGCATTCTTGGGAGGGTCGAGAAGGAGAGCAGTGTTGGGAGAGGCGAAGAGGAGAGGATTCGTACGGCGGACTGCCGCGCGGAAGAGGGATTGTCGTAGCATTGCAGGGTGTGGTGGATGTGGGGGTGACGGTTGTAAGCGGCTGATATTCGTTGGTTGCTGCGCTCTCACGTGATGAAATCTTGGCAACCCACACAGAAAAATCACCGTCCCTAAACTGATCATCGCCACACCACAGAGAACATCCCACATTCACCACCAACCACCACCACCACCGACGTCAAATCAAGCTTGACTACCTGCCGAGGCTCAGCAGGACAATTATTCCTCAATCATGGCTCCCGAACCCGCTACTTCGTGAGCCCCCCCACAGCTTCCCTTGATCTATCCCCGCCACACACGCTAACACCCCGCACCAACAGCCGCGCCAACTGGGCCGACGACGAAGAATTTGATGACCCCACCGTCCTTCCGCCGCAACAGATCATCGCGAATGCCGATGGCACCAAGACAATAGTCACGTACCGCCTCTCCGACACCGGTAAGAAAATCAAGACCACACGGAAGATCCGCACGACCATCGTAAAAGAGCACGTCAACCCCCGAGTCGCCGAGCGTAAAGAATGGGCCAAATTTGGCGCCGAGAAGGGGAATGCTCCCGGACCGGACCTATCCACTACTTCCGTCGGCGAGAACATCATCTTCCGACCATCTACCAACTGGAAAGCGACACAGAAGGAGGATGAGTCACCCGAGAGCAAGTTGAAGGTGCAGCTCAAGGACAAGAAGGTTGCCTGTCGTATCTGTAAGGGTGACCATTTCACCGCCAGATGTCCGTTCAAGGACACGCTTCCGCCGATGGACGATTCTGCGGCTGCTACTGGCAGTGGTGCTGCAGGAGACTCCGATGCCGGCGGAGATCTTGGTGGTGGTGGTGGTGCAGGGCAGAAGGCAGGTGGTGCTTATGTCGCACCGCATCTGCGTGGAAAGGGGCGCAGTGCAGCAGGAGAAAGTATGGCAGGTACCGGAGGTTTCGGGAAGGACCGCGAACGCGACGACCTCGCTACGCTGCGTGTTACCAACGTCTCAGAGTTCGCTGAGGAGCAGGATCTTAGGGATATGTTTGAGAGATTCGGAAGGGTTACCAGAGTGTTTTTGGCCAAGGACAGAGACACTGGAAGGGCAAAGGGCTTTGCATTCGTATCGTATGCAGATCGCGGGGATGCGGCAAGGGCGTGCGAGAAGATGGATGGTTACGGTTATAGCCATTTGATCTTAAGAGTTGAGTTTGCGAAGAGGTCTCAGACTTAGATGTGTGGGGTAGGGTGTTTCACTTTGTGTTCGTTATGCTTTACTTTGCGGAGTATCTTCAGGGTCATGGATTCAGTAGGATGGGTTAGTTGTGTCATGGCATTTACGATAGACGCACAAAAGCCTGAAATGGGCAGTTTCTTTCCTCTGTCGTTGTTACATCCAAGGTAGCGTCTGTCTGCATGTCGTGGGTGACAGCTGCCGTTGTTCGCGTTGCTATAAGGGGTATCTGTCTTCGCAATGGTGATGTGGTTCGAAGGTGTTCCATGTAATGGTATAGGTACTAGAATAAGGCCTCGAGTGATACCAAAAACATACTGTCTGCTAGAATTACCTCTGGCGGCAAATGCTTTTAAACTTCGCAGCACTACCAGTAGACAGCCGACTAAAAACAAGCTCTAAACGCGGTAGGACTAATCTAGGGTGATTCTTACTCGGACTGAATCAACACTAAGGATAGAAGTATAAAAGCAAAGATAATTCGTAGCTGTTGTAGTGGCATACACAGCTACCAGCAGTAGTTGAAGTTAGGTGCGAACCAGAAATTATACCACGAGGGGCAGGCTAAACTCTTGAAACTTTTTGAGCCGACAGCGAGGTGGAAGAATCCCTAACCTCAAACAGGAACGTCTATCCTTCCACAACCCAGAAATAACATACAATATTCGTGGGGTGCATTGGGTAAGTTGGCCTCTTCAAGTGTTTCAACTTTTCAAGGTAGACCAGACCAACTGCGTAGGTGGCCAGCTGTCAAGCGAGGCCAGTTACGAGTGGACTGAATGCTTCAGCAGCCCATACAATCCATCTAATGTTCTCGCATGGAAAAACCGAAAGAGGGTATCCACCCAACAATGTTGAATGGACAGCAACTCACCTCCCTCCAATGATCACGTGAAAGTACGTCAATTGAAGGACGGAGATTCCGATTTGTCCGTGTACCACACCCCGGAATTAATCCGTTCCCGAGATTGGGTTATTTCAATTCAACCTGCAGCGTGCCACGACGCGACTGCACAACTCTCTTTCCCCCGCTCTCCTCCCCGTCCGTCTCCAACATAGCATCACGATGTTCACCTCCCTCCCAGTCGAAATCATCACGAAAATCTTCCAATCCCTAGATGGCTTCGACGCTGCCATCTCCCTCGCCTGCAGCTCACAATTCCTGCACTCAATCTTCAAAGACAACAAGCGGACCATTTTGCCTTCCGTCCTCCGCCGCGACCCCCTCGTCGCCGGCGTCTACGACAAAGCCGTCATCCTACATCATGCTCTGCAGCAGAAATATGGTGGTGGTTTGTTACTACCTGGTAAGAAATCCCCCCCCCCAATTCCCCGCACTTTGTTGACTCTCTCACAGGCGCCGTCACCGCAATCGTACACAATGCGCACGTTATCAACCGCACCTCCTCTGCCATGCACGCAGACCTCTTCCTAAGCAGAGACCTCGGCTACGACGACGAAGACCGTAATGTCTTCAATCTCTACGCCTTCGACCTCTTACGGGAAGCACTGTACGACATCTGGATCTCAATCCTTTCTAGCCAGCAGCTAGTCCAGCCTTACCACAAGGGTAGACGCCAGGGATTCCAGCACCCGTCGAACACACTTATTACCGCCAATTTCTGTCATTATATGGTTGAGGGACGGGAATGGCGGCGGAGGTGCGGGTTCCCGAATCCGAAGGAAATCTTGCCGAGCGCGGCGACGAGATATCACCTTAGTTCCCCGCGGGATGATGCGAGGAGTACGCTGCATATTGCGTGCGATAAACGTAGGATGGAGGCGTTAGCGAAGCAAGCGAGGGAGAGGTTGAATATCAGTGTGAAAGCTAAAACTATACTTGTGGAGGGAGGTCCAAAGCCGGTGGGGAAGGGAAAGGGGACGGGGGTGTCGAAGACGACGATAGCGGAGCTGAGGAAGAGGGTCGCGGATTTGGAGGCGTCGGAGGCGGCACTGAAGGAGAGAGTGAAAATTTCTGAGGCGGATATTGAGGAGATGAAAAGAATGTGGAGGGAGCGGTTTGGGAGTTAGTGGAAGGAGGTTTGTTAGGAGTGGATGAAGTAGGATGAAGGGCGCTTTGTGCTAGGTCTGTGTTTCGATCGGCTTCCTTATCGAATAGGTCAATATGCTACGGATAATTCTCCGTTAATAAAGTTAATAAAGTTGTATGGGTGAGATACAGAATATCTCGATAACGATATACAACTACATTACATATAATACATACAATCGCTTCCTGCATCGCCTCTTTACACCCTAAACAACCCTACTCCTCCGCCAGATGAAGTCGAGGAATATCACGGCTGAAGGTCAAGTAGGTGCATGATGGATGTAAGTCATTAACGCCATACCAAACGGAAATGAAGATGATATACGGACACAACTACATACATTACATACAGCCCACCTACACCTATCCAGCCCCGCTTCTCATCCTCCCTACTCCTCCCCCAACCTCAACTCAACATCATCAACATTAACAAGCGTATGTGCATCCTCCCTCCCAAAGACCTCAATCTTCACCTCTGCATCAAACCGTCCCTCCGGCGACCTCCACCACTCCCCACTCATCATCCAAACGCCTTCCTGGCCAACCCTATCCTGCGTCGAAAGCACCTCAATCCCATTAATCGAAAACCTTGCCCACCCACCCCCCTGCAAATGCTTCGTCCACGCGGTAAACCTATACCTTCGTCCCGGACACAGAATGATTGACTTTGTAGCCGTGCCGCCCCAGGTGTTGCCGAGCAGCGAGACGGACTTGAGGACGTACCGGCCCGAGTGCGCGGATTCGTCGACCAGGGGTCGGAAGGAGATTCTTTTTGAGGGGTCGTCGGAGGTGAGCCAGGATTCTGCTGTCCCGGGCATTTCGAAGCCGGGGTCGGGGATGGGGAGGGTGTACCAGCAGACGGGGGGCTTGGGGGGACAGGAGGGGGTGGCGGTTGTTGTGGTGGTTTCGGTTGTTGTGGAGGTTGTGGTTGAAATGGAGGTGGTTGTGGAGGTCGTCGTCAGGGTTTCGGTCACCGTCGATGTTGCCATGAACGTTGCGGTAATGGTTGTTCGTTTAGGCGTGTGCGTGGGACAGGTTCTAGCGCGCCACGACGTCACCTAGAAATTCGTCAGCTCTCTGTCTCTGCCCCTCTTCTTGCCGCAGTCAATGTGTTCTCGGGAAGTACATACCGTTTTCAGCGCTTTCGTGACAGCAACACGTCTAGTCCTAGTCCTGGTCACAGTCTCCACGCCCGGGGTGCCAGTGGTAGGCTGCAGAGTACTGCACAATTAGCCGGGCTTTGAACCTCGGGGTCAGACATACACTTACACCGTTACTACACTACATTCCTGTGCCGCCGCAAACACCGCAAGGGCCGCGAGAACGAAGAGGAGGATAAAGTGCTGCATGCCTGGTGTTGGGTAAACCGGAGAAGGGGGGCATCGGCACTTTATGGCTCGCCTGTTGCTAGAGCGCATGCGCTAGTTCGTATGCGCGCATGACACCCAATTTGGTAGGGCAGCGCATCAAAATAAGCTTAAACTGTCAGATGGTACCTGTGCAGCTGAAATGGCTGTGTCGCCAAGAAGCTTGTGCTGTGCACCGCTGGATGCCACAAGATTGCAGTGGAGACGGGAGGCGAAGGCACTGTCGTCCTCGGTTGCTGGTGGCCAATAGAACGTTCATGGCTGGCGAAGGAGAGGGTGTGCCTGGTGGCAGCCATAGCCCGTGCATCATAGCTGCTCACCCACCATCACTACCTCCTGTGGCGGTTTGCGTTTCTGGCAAACGAAAGAAGCGTGCCTCTACGATTATTTACGTAAATGCAAAATTCTATACTCGCACACTGCAGCCTACTTTCGAACCGCCCTCCCCTTCCTCCTTGCCTCTAGATGCTTCTCCACCCGCTTCAAAACCTCATCCATATCTCGCTCCTTCTGCTCCTTCTGTTGCTTCCGCTCGTCCTGTTCCTCCTGCTCCAATTCAACCTTCTCGCCCTCCGACTCCCGTGCCTTCTCTTCTGCCTCTATCTTTGCCCGTTTCTCGCCATCCTCTTTATCCTTCCACTCCAGCATCCTCAGCCTATCCTCCTCCCACTCCGCCCTTGCAATCTCTACATCCCCTTGCAACACATCCTTCAGCACCCTCCCCACCGCAAGCCGGTACCTCAAATGTCCCTCCACCATCTTCCCTACATTTACGTTCTCCACCCCCTGCACCTTTATCTCCTGTAGCCCCGCTACACCAAGCTGTATGCTACTGGTCCGGTATAAAAACGCAAGGATGTAGTCTTGTTCACTATACACGTTGACAACCCTTCCCGCGACCACGGCTCGAATCGCTGCCCAGTCTCCTTCACTAGCAGGAACCGGTGCGCCCATGAATACCACGTTCTCCACCAACCCGAAGGCGCCGCGTCTCGCGAGTGAGAGGAGACACCAGTAGATGACCCTTGCACCCAGCGAGTACCCAACCAACGTCACCGGCCGCTCTCCCTGCGCCTTGTTAATTATCGCATCCGCCAGCACCAACCCCGCCTTTTTGGAGCGACGCTTAGCGACAGCGAAGGGGTTATCGAGGACTTTTGCGGCGCTCAGCAGCGTAAACGGCCATAGCGCGGCGGAAAGCGCGGCAAAAACCGTGTACTTAGCAAGCTGCATCGACACCAATCCCATTGCAGTGGACGTCAAGATCTCCTGCAACGCCGTTCCAAGGTCGGTCAGTGCCTCCACCTCCCAGCGGAGAGCATACGCTTCTGCCCCCCCTCCTAAACTCCGCCATGGATCTACCACCTCCTCCGAGCCTTCAACGATCCACCCCGTTATCCCTACCGCCACCCGAAGAAGCGTCGCATCAGAGGAGTGTACGGGAATAAATGAGAAGTCTTCCACCTCCTTCGCATACCGCTCCATCATCTGCCCGCCCATCCGTCCCCCGTACGCCCCGAACAGTGCACCAACAATCGCACTACTCCCTGCAACGGCGCCAAGATACCCAGCCGCCGCGGTAGCCCCGAGTCCAAGTCCACCCATCACACTTCCGATTCCAGCAGCAACAAGCGGTGCCGCAAGCCCCCCCGTAACCCCAATCAACGCTGCACCTGCAACGGAGGCAAGTCCGATTTTCCAGCGGTTGGTGGACTTGGAGGCCTCCACTCTGGCCACGGATTCTTGGTCTGCCGACATTTTAACTGCAGAGAGAAGGGTTTTGGCGGTGGACGCTTCAAGGTCTATCAGTGTTTGCAGAGGGACGTTGAGAGAGGAGGTGATGTAGAGGAGCATGACGCGCGAGCGCGCATCGTAGGATTTCAGGGAGAGGACGAGGAGCAGGACGGAGCCTAGGATCAATTCCTTGTTTGCGAAGGAGGTGAGAGGGGTTGGGATTGGCGGGTATTTGGAGTGTAAGAATGAGAGGTCCGGTTTAGGGTTATCGGAAGGGGTGGGGGTGTCGGAGGTTGCGGTAGCCGCCGGTGAGTTAAGGACCGAGCAGATACGGATAGTCACTGTATCGCACCAAGTGTCGAAGCTTTCTAGAGCGGCTTTTTGAATGTCGAGCAGCCCCGGGGACAGAGCCCTAGTAGATGCTACAGAGGGCTCTTGGGGGTCGGTTGGCTTTGTTTCGGTGCTGAAAGAGCAGAAGAGAGTGTGTCGCATGTGGTCGGTTGTCGAGGCGATTAGGTGGAGGAGCTCGCCACGCTGCTCGGGAGAGAGTATGGAAAGATCTCCGTCTTGGGCCATTGCGGTGATGCTGGATGGGTTCGTTGGCTGTGTTGATAGCGGTGAGGTTGGGATGAGGTTGAGGACATTCGGTATCATTTGCTGTCTGTGCTGCATCTGCCAGGGGTAGTGGACACCAGCCCTTACCCTCGTGGAACCAATGCTCCAGTTAACGCATGGGCGTTGAAATGATCCTTGATTATTCTATCAAAGACATGCTCGGTCTTTCAGGAGTTTTCTGGAATGTGGGAGGTGTAGGCCCGTTACGTTGCCTGGCTATATATCCGACGAATGAAGGATTATTCGGGTATGGGATGATATTGCTGAAGGGGAAAACGTTGCAGATCTGTCGAGGGAATTCGGGGTAATGAGAAATGGCAAAGGACGGTGGAACTTCGAGGCGATGTCACCGCTGGAAGAAGGATTTGAGGTCTGCAATTATGTTAACCTCGTCGTCGTGCCTATCTTAACTTGTTTCTCACCTCTTCGATCCCACTGATAATTAGGGGTGTTCGTAATGTCGTCAGCGGTGGCTTCAGGTGCTACTTCAGAATGGTGTTTCATGCTAATTTGTGACGCAATGTTATAGCGCTGCTCCAAGAATCAAAGATGGTGCACGTGCGCTGCAGGCTGTAGGGCTGAGGAGTTAGGGCTGAATCACGTGGGAGCCTCACGCCGTGTAATTTTTTACACACACCTTCGACAACCACACTCAACGCCTGGTTTTGCCAAGCTTTCCCCTCTTTGGGGGGGAGCGGGGTTTTACTTTGGCTTCACTCCATACCTTTTGTCTGTGTCCGCTTGCTTTTGCAAGTGTATCTCATTGTTTTAAAGCTCTCTTTACCACTCAGCATCGACATCGACCGGTAGTCTACCCAGCAACTCGCCACTCAACGTTTTATGCCAGTTATCGAAGCCTACGACATGCTTGTGGATATACCAGTACGTGAGGTCTGGAAGCGTCAAAGCCATGGCCTATCAGCGCAGTATCAGCGAAGTTTCGTCAAGCGGCTGCCTAAAAAACCCCGCGAAACGTGAGTGCTGAGATACACGCTCCATACAAGCTCTTCAAACCGACTACGATGGACAAGACCCGCTTCTCAGGCACTGCGAGGATGAAGTACAAGAAGCCGGCCTTACGATAATATCACCCTCCACCCCCCCGTTCCAGCCAAGCCCAAAGATGGTCAGCGCACCTTTTATGACCTAGGGAGTCTTTCACTTCCGGACCTCCAAATGTCCTGCCTTACTCTACTGTTTTTTGAGTTAGGCGGTTGGGGTATTCCACTGCGATAACATCAATGAGACCCTGGACTGAGCGCGAGCGAGGATTTTTTAAGTGGTGGTCGTCAGATGACGGGATGTGCAGGTTATACTCTAGGAAGGGGGGCCAATTAATTTAAAGAGGTTATGGGGGAGAGGACAGTTCTCCGGGGAGCGTGGCGGTTGCAACTTTGCCGTGTGGGAGTTTGCGCGGAAGCGGCTGCAGAGGGGGAATTGTGGTATTTAAGAAAAGTGTAGATATATGCCATGACCACCAGTGGTCGGCCGGCTTATGGTAACTTAGTCGGGCACCTCCCTTCGGGGGTGAATGCAAAATGATTACAAACAAACAAAACGCCGTGTAATTTACCTCCGACCCAATCTCCCTCATGCTTCATTTCTCTCTCCAAAACAGCATCAAGATATTGAACCCTCATGTAGCAGCCGGATACGTATCGCAGCCGCCGGCTTCAGGAGAAGCCAGACTATAGATATCTGTCGAAATTGCAGACACTTTAGTAACTTGCGCAATCCAATCTGCTTGTTAGTCAGATTTACACCTCTATTTTGGAATATTAGCATTGTGTAAGACAAGATGCCAACCGCCTGTGCTGCAAGATCACCCAACTCACAGTACGCACGCCTCATCATGGAGTATTCATCTCGACCAGCTGAGGCGGTTTTGTCGCTCCGGGCCCCCGTAATCATGATAATTGAGAATTAAGCAACACGCTTAACAACAATCTTTCTTTTCACTCTAGCTCTTCTCTTAAGTCAGAACATTCCGCTTGCGCCTATTCAATACCAGCAGCTCTTCTGCAAGCACCGCAATGTTGGCAACATATCATCAAGTAGTTTCCAAAAAATTAATATTTAACTAATTCCACTCTGACCAAACTATTCCCGTCACAATTGATCTACCCAAAGCCTTAGGGCCAAAAGTCGGGTCCGCATTTATCAAACAACTAACACTGCAGGTGAAATCGGGGCTCTGTACCCATCGTAAACGCTATTCTCTGCGGGTTGGTAATTGCGAATCTTTGGCTCTGCGTTGGGCACCTGTTCCTCCTTCATCTTCACCCTGAACCGAGGCAGGACTGTTCGCCCTCCACGCCCCAGCCAACTGAATCGAAATATTCGCTCCAAATTTGAAGCACCCATTTCACCGGCAAGGGCGGTAGGGTTCACTAGTCTGTCCTCTTTCAGATTCTCTCTGAATTGAGGCAGGATTGTTCGCCCTCCACGCCCCAACCAACTGAATCGAAAAATTCGCTTCATATTTGAAGTGCGTGTTCCACCAGCAAAGGCAGTAGTTGTCTGATTGACAGTCTGACTGTCTCTGCGAGCCGCTGATCCTTGGCGTTCCGCGAGACCCCACGTTATAAGAGCTACAGCAAGTAATACTGGGATTGCGGCTACGGGGAATATCTCCGGGCTCGCGTGTAGCTCAGTCATGCCAAAAAGAGCCTGTCCAAGAAAAATCAGCAAACCGACCTTATCCGCGGTCACTAACACTCACAGCAACAAATGACAATGGAACAAAAATGAACCCAAGAACTGCAAGGCGATTGATTGCTACACCCTGTTGTATTGTGATCATGTTGAACGTCTACAGGCCGGTGCCACGTTAGATACCACCCTGCATGTGACTAAGGAGCTTACATACTAAGTCAAGGATATTCTGAATTCGCTGGCGAGCAACAGAAAGTCGATTCTCGCTGTGGTTGAGTTGGGCGGCTATCTGCTCCACGCGCTCCAAGCAGTCCTGTGCAGCTGCTGACAGTTCTCTCTGGTTTGTTGATAGTTCCCTCTTCAGACCTTCTACAATGACACTTTGGATGCGGATTGCCTCGGAAAGCTCAATTGAAACACCAATCAGTTGGTGGGCTGAGTACGTGTGTTCTACTTTCAACGCCGGTTGGAAGGCTCTGAGGTCCTGGTCAACGATTAGCGCTATGGCTAGTATCATTACTATATACATATTTAAAGCTAAGAAATACTCACTGCTGCTCTTAACTCCGAACTCAGCTCCCTCAGGATAGGGCCCCAACCGAATACGTTGAACATATCACAAAACACCCAAATAGGTTTAGAGCGAAGTCTATGCCATCGTTCGTGCCCATCAGCTTGCCACAAAATTTCCAACGACTGCGTAATACCCTTCGGGTCGTGATATTCCACAATGATAGTGTTGCACTTAATAGACGGATTTTCATGTATGTAGACTGAAATTCGAGCGAACTTGATAGAATCTGGCCATCTGTTAGTATTTCCACGAACTTTACTAGGTCTAGCTCTTTTGGTATAAAACTCGCTTTTATCGTTCATTTTGCAGGTCCTAAACTGCTGAGACGGGACAAGGTCTATGGAGTCATATGCATGTAATATGGCAGAATCAAATGCAAACGAGTAAACTAGGGAGTGCTTAGCTTGAACGATTCTATTGTGACATAAACAATCCATCTTGATCTCCGGTAAGATGTATTTACCTTCGGATTTGGGGCCCGGCGACTCGGGTACAATATGCTGGCGTCCGAATACCCCGGGACCTGGTACCGATCTAAATTTGCAATCAAGCTTTTGTCCAAGGTAGTTAATATCGGATGTGCTGAGCTTTTCCACGACCCTGAGTACCAGTTAGCACTATTAATCATAAGTGGTCCCTGACTACGGACAGTCCGCGTTATCGTTGCCGAATTTGGGTAGAGCACATACACAACCCGAGTCTGGCCTTCCACCATGCCTATCCTCTGTTCAAATAATTCATTTGACCCATCTAAGGCAGGAGTAAAAAATTCCTCTTTTGCGAGAGAGCTTCCAAAAAAAATGTATGTCGGACTTGGAATAACTCCTTCAAGGCTAGGCGAATTTTCCATAGTGCTGTAGTGTTGACCTTCATGACATTGGCTGGGGGTTCTTGCGCATTAAAGAAGAGAAGAATGGATAGTGGGGCTGACTTTCAGACATCACGCGAATGTCTGTTACACTAATAGCCAACTGCGCACACGCACATGTGTGTGGCGAAGCACGGCAATGGCAAGTGGAACGCCCTGCTGCGCAGCAAGCATGCATGTTATATAGTTGCATGTATGTTATATAGTTGCATGTGAGACGGCGCGATATCTGTCCGCACATATACATTCATTCACTACGTGCACTAGGCAGCCAATAGCTCTAGCTCTCTGCATGTTTCACCACCAGAGAAAGCAATATTTTCCTCACAGATTGAAAGTGCTGGCCGTACGCTGCTTAGGCGAGAATAGCGTATCATCGTGATCACGTGTAGGATAAGCCGAACCTTATCATTATCTCACCTCGAGCTCCCCCCACCAGACAGCAGCCTATTGCTTCCTAACTGCCAAAAGTCCAGCGCCAAAAGTAAAATGAAAAATAAAAAGTAACCATTACCACCCGCAGCAACTATCCCATAACTTGAACCACCACCACCTCCCAGTCCTACCTATTCTTTCTCATAAATAATACTATCTGATACCGGCAGATAATAAGTACCAATACTAATTTGTGTCCTGGAAATGTGGCCAAAGCCACATTCTTGAGGCTTTTTTCAATATATCAAATCTCGTAATTTCACTATGAGAAACATCAGCAAAAGTGCAAATCCACTATAGGCTGCGCTACATGTACACGTGTACCTGCGCAGCTCATAACAAGCTTTCCATGGAACCTCTTGAATGTGTACACACTTCAGAGCCTGCTTGAGTACATTTGAGAGCTCACTGGAGAGAGCATGTGAGAGCCCGCTTAAAGAGTGCTTTAGGGTGAGTAGCATTTTTCCTTGGGAAACTTTGGGCCGTGGAAATCTCTGAGCCTGTGGAAGCTTTGACGTTGACGTTGACCTAACCAACTTACTTGTGCTAGTGCACCCAACCTCTTATTGGTACTAGTACTGTGACTATCACTGTCACTTAGTGAGAACCACGGGATAGTGATAGGATAGGATTTATAGTCTCTCATCCCATCCCGCGATGGGATTTGAGATGCCAAAAACGCGAAATCCCGCACAGGATAGGACAGGATTTCGTGTTATTTCGTGTCAATTCGACAAAAATGGCTGTATCAAAGCTACTGCTCCAATTCAAGATCGGACACGACGGGCCAATAGAGCTCATCGATTAGATCATTTGGCGTTAAATAAGTGCCCTTATCGGACAAATATTCTTGGAGTGGATGGTAGGGGGGGGGAATAATTAGTATCCCAGCGCAATACATAGTATTTAGCATAGTTCCAGAGGTTGAACTATTGCGATTTAGCCTACCCCATGCATACCTGTCTCTACAATATTTTCGTGCAATTTTTATTATACTGTTCGCATCTATGCGCAGGTCCGTAGGACTTCACAGTGCCATGTATCAAATTTGCTATGGAACACCATTCGAATAACAGCTTCTCTACTAGCTGTGCATCGTGCAAGATCATTTTTTCCGGTGAACTTGGGGGCAAGTATACTTGGGGGCTTGGAGTCAAATGCACTTTGGAGCATTGAGTTAGGAGAATAGAGCTACCAGGATTCCAAGGGTATTTCGCTTTTCTGTGCACTCCATAGTCGCCTCATGCAATCGATATCATATTGTTCGCATCCCTGTGCCAGTCCATAGGAATTCATAGTGCCTACACACAAAATATCCTATGGAATACCGTGCGAAAAACCACTTGTATATGGCTGCCTGTCGCCTAAGGTCATTTTTATTGGTGTTGTCAGCGGACCGTCATTTCACCTTTTTTGTAGTGCGGTATTAACTAATAAGTATTATTCAAGCAACCGCCATTTCACTCATTTAGTCAACCACCTTCTTCAACCAACACCACCGCTACCACACAACCACCTTTAGAGAAACCTCACAACACTTTATTTTTCCATATAACTACCCTATCTATCCACATCCCGATTTTTTTTATGCTTTAACTTTGACTTTTCACTTTTTAGCGCTAGACTTTTAGCAGTTAGGAAGCAATAGGCTGCCGCCCACCACATCACTATCAGCGGCACCTCGCACCCTGAGCAATGCAAGTCGACGTCCTTTCGTTGATAACTTCAGTATTGATGAAAGACATTAGGGAATATTGACAGTAAGAAAGCCGCAGTGCATGAATGCCTGCTACATTCCGTTCGAAGGCGTATTGCGACGCATTACCCTCGAGTTGTCTGGGTCCGTTGAGTGATTCGAGCTAGCCGGGACGAATGATAAGGAATAGGAGGAGCTACGAAACTGAAACTGTTACCGGGCTACCCGTAATATGCTCTGATGAGAGTAGGACAACGGAGCACACGCTACCACCACGAGAGAAAACACCATTGCACAATAATTACATGACAAAGCACACTACGAATTGTCGTGTCATTTGGTACTACCGCTTTTGTACCTCCAGTACTGGTCTCCTCGTCGATACATACAGGACTAGTGTCACTACCGTTACTATTGATTTAGAGTTACGGAGGGTAGCTTCAGCCTTTCCGCATGCTGCCAGTATGCGTGTACTCAGTGGGGTATATTGTGCTATTGTTCAAAAGCAAGAACATAGCCATGTTCTCGTGCCCGATTACATGAATAATGCACCGCTTTCTCAAGTCCTCCAGTCCAGCCATATAGTCAGCCCATCCGATTAAGAACGGTTCAGGAGCGATGTGGAAAAGGAAGAGAAAGGCGTAGGGACCATGACACTCTAAATAATGTGGAATTTAGGTCGCTTGGAACGGTGGAAGGACGTGGTTAGCTCGAATTTTTGGTCATGGGGGATATTGGAGTCTGCGAAATGAAGGAAGGTATGTGTTGGCATCCACCTATTTATACCCAGCGAGTCAGGCACTAACCAAAGATGAAGGTTATGAGACCTGGCCAGTACGCCGAGATTATCTCTGCAGTAATCATCAGTGATGACTATGAGCGGGGATCGGAGAATGTGCAAGATCTCCCGGGTGTCAATACGGAAAGTCATATTGGCCCAGGACGTTGAGACGGATCTTCCGTTCATAAATGGAGGCGAGCTCAATGCTAGCAGCTTTAAAATTACCGCCGTCAGAATGATGTCTGGCAATACTCAGAAGGACAGCCGCATGGCGTTCAACAATCTGACTTGGTTCATGCCGGCCAGCCAGTGGACGCTAACCGAGAAGGATGAAGACATTGACTGGGAGGACACAAGGTTGTCCGACAAGTAAACTGTTGGAAAACCGCCGGAGAAAAAGGGAAAGAAAGACCAGAAGTCGAATGGGGCCGTGGGAGATGGAAGTGATATGCTAGCTACAGCCGCACAGAAGAAAGTAATTCGAGAGAGTAGACACGAAGGCAGGAGCAATTTAGAAGTGGGCTATTAACATATGGAAGACGTTGTAGGAAATGCGCTGCTTCCAGGGGACTGGGCATGCCGCCGGTGAGGAAGCTGTTGATAGAGTATGATTATAGTGCTTTGATTGGTACTTTTTAATGTTTAATAAGGTACTAGCTTTTTCTTGCTTATTGATGGTGCTGGTGTGGGTTCTAAGGTCGCTGGTATGAATAGTGGTGGTCCTGGCGTGGAAGGGGAAGAATGCAGCACCTCGCCTGGCTAGGAAGGTACAAAATGATCTAACAAGTACGTACAAGTTTCGAGCAAGTCGTTTCCAGGGACAATTCATGCCTACAGTGATCGATCGTCTAATGACGAATACCGTCCGTTGATAAACCCTATACAAAACTGGGTGAGTAAATCCGTTTTCACGGCTGTAGCTACCAACATACAAAATTATCTGATTCGTCACTGGACGGTATTAGCAATTGGACGGTCACCGACCGCAGCGCATGATATACCGCACTCTCCAACACCCACTGTTGAGCGGGGATGAAGGGTAGCGGGGGGGGGAGCTCCGCCATCTAGCCGGCTCGCCCGGAGGCGGAGGGGGTATCTAGGTCCTGTCATACTCTAATTAGAGTGCATACAGTATGAATAAACAACAACAACACCCACTGTTGATACAATCTTTCTTTGTTTCTCACGCTTCCTCCAGTGGCGAAGGAAACGTGCAAGAGAGCAGAGGAGACTGGGCTCTGAAGTATACCCTGGAACTGCTACTCAAGATGACCGAACCTCCCGTTAACGCATACAGCCCAGGCGCCTTATTAGGGGCGTGGGCACGCCCAGCGCCCACACCTAACAAGCTGCTAGCACCTTGCAAATCCCGGATTTTTTTCAAAATTGCAAATTGCTCAACAACCACACAATAGCGAGAATATTAGAGATAGTAGTATAATAGACAACTCTAAGGCCTACATGTCAATCTAAAAATCAAGTCAAACAGTCCAATTTTGAGTAAGATGAAAATGTGAGTGAGAGCCCATGAAGCTGGCGGATTTTTGCCCACCTTCTAACCCCTCCTGTTTCATCACCAATTGTAAATGGAATTCACTGGTAATACTATCAGAGAATATATGGTATGCTAGCTGTCAATTAATATCAGTCTTGGCAGATTTGGGCTAGTGGTTGTTGAGATAGGTACTATTTCTGAGTTGCTGAAGTGGGAGACCCTCTATAGTACCATAACTTAGGTAATTTTTGCCCAGGTGACATTTCATTGTCCCTAGAAACTGCCAAGCAGCACCCAAGTAGTCTTGTAGCATGCTAAAGAGACTCAGACAGCAAGGGCAATAAATTCCAACCCCAAGTGGTGGAGAAATCATATGGGGTAGCTAGCTCTCCTTCTCCTCCCTTAGCAGTCAACCCATAACTCCACCAATCCTTGGTCAAATTTGAAGCTCTTTGGCACAGAGTAGCTATACTATATACAGATGGGTTCTGCATTATCATTGGCCTGGTACTGATACTGGTTGTAAACTGGTTGGTCTCTATATTTGAGTCATAAGCTATCACTCATCACAGATTTACCTGATGGTATATGGCATGTATCTAAGTGTCAGGTAGAAATAATTTACCTGATGCAAAATACCAGCAGCATCAACAGTACTAAGTATTGTCTAAGCCACTGTACTTTGATCATCAACCACTCCTTGAATATTAGAGGAAACTAAAAGAGGAAACAAGCAAGTGAAAGAGCATCTTGTTAACTACATTTCATATATAAACAATATCTTGGTTAAAGTAAAACTCATGGAGTTAATTGAGCTCAAAGTTGGATAGATATGGGAGTGGGGAGCTGAGGTTGGGAGTGTGGCTACGAGGTGCCCCGCTAGCGGCTTGTTAGGTGTGGGCGCTGGACGCGCCCCTAATAAGGCGCCTGGGCCGTATGCATGAGGTGGGGGATGTCTGCCTAAAATTCTTGGCAATTGCAAGTGCGCGCACACAGCCCACAACGATGGGGATGTGGTATGACCGCGCATCGTACCACCATCGCAAAGGAAAGGGTGCGCAGCTACCGCGCCTTAATGCACTCGCTAGTTCCTCGCAGATCGGCCCGCCAGGGTTCCGAAACTACGCAAATCGCGAGGCTGATAATGCCTTGAACTGTCGGATCGTAATATACATAAGCGAGTTTCCCCACCGTATCTACACAAACGCTCGAGCTGGTGAGATTTTCAATACTCACACTGCACTGCAAAAATGAGTCCCAGAACTCCTATCGACCAAATTATTTCGTCGCCTCGCACACCTGAGCTGCAACCTCACACTTTCCGGAGACAAACGGAACAACGTAAGAGCCATAGGAAGTTCAAATAACATACGATTTCTAACTATCGTGCGCCATACACAGGCTCGCTACCGACATGGAACAGTGACCAAATTCCTACTCAGAAGAAGATTCCATTTTCAGAGTCCCGTGCATCCTTTGCGGTCGACATGTCTGGAAGTACAGCGGGCAAGATCATGCACGAGGAGCGCGCCGCAGTTCGCACCATCTGCGACCAGTTTTCATCTACGGCAAGGCAACAAACAAAGATATTGCCTTGGAACCACAAACCTCATTCTATTCTAAACCATCAGCAGATTAAACACCTCTCTTCCGCCGGTGGTACGGACCCGACAGTTCTCAACTCGGATAACAGCTTCAAATTAGCCCTCCGCGATTCGACACTGTGGTTTTTGCTTACGGATGGATTGATCGAACCGCCAGTCATCAAAGAGTTTGCGCTCGGTATTGGAAATAAAGGACTACACGGGACTGCGTGCATCATCATCCTCTTTGGAAACAGGAGCCAACGTCCAGCCGAGTGTAATACCTCGGTGGGGTTTTCGGTATTCGCCGCAGCACCCGATTGTCTATTCTTGTTCCACGACATCACAACTAGCACACCGTACGTTTTCCAATGCAAGGGTTGTTTCAACGCCTTACTCCCACAAGGTAGCGAAAACCCTACCCTGGGCCCCGATACACTATGGCATCATCTGCCGCAAATCAACTATCGCGACCTTGCTCGACTCGACATCCCCGCTCCCCGCAAACTTAACTACAAGGAATTGGCACTTCACGACGGAAAAGTGGTCAGCTTAGATGACCTGTATTCTGATCGCCTGGACGAGGCTGTTGTTAATGAGATCCTCAGCAATGACGATGACCTTAAATCGGTTCTCTTAACATCGTCCAGCCGTGGTCTCAGCGACAATGCCGAGCGATGGGTCTCGACAAAGACAATCGATACTGGAGACCCTGTTAAAATGTCGAGACCTGATCTTGGCGGCAAAGCATTGGGTTTGACGAAGCTACTACTAAAGTTGATGATGACGAACCTGCAAGCCACCGGAAGGACGACAAAACACCCACACGAGCAGTTGCAACTTAGACAAGCTCATACAGCGAATTGGCAGGCTTTTTCTAATTTGTTGGACTCAAAACAAAGAGCATCCCACGACCGTAACTCAGTCGTTATGAATGCAATTGATCGTCTGAGTTCGACCAAGTCTGGACACGGACTTTCTTCCCCGTCTTCCATGTCCCCCGTGTCACCAATGACCAGCGTGCGCTCCTATGTGCCGTCACAACACACAATGAGTCCGTATGAGAGCCCGTACATTCAAATGACTCCCGATAGTCCGTACGGAGGCTCCTACCCTGGGCCGTATCAAAGTCCTTACCACACCCCAAAATTTCCGCATCTATTATACACACCTGGATTCCAAAAACGGTCCACAGCGGGACCAAACTCGGAGTTCATCGGAGAATGCCAGATCTGCGGTGATTCTACCAGGCCATTGGCCCTACTTCTTAGAGCGCCGCCTACAAATATGAAAACTCCTGGATTCCCGGCTCCACAGAGTCGATCGAGATTGGCTTTTCCCCTAGCCATGGGCAACTTTCCAGAGACGGACATCATCTCTTCTTTAGTCTGTTGCGACCCTTGCTCGTGGTTTGTGGTTCAACACGGAACAACACCTAAAGAGGACACAATCCTTGGCGCACTCCCTCTCGTTGATTACGATGGAAATCGATCACGCTGGCTCAGTGCTCTCGACTCTGCTCTCAGCGAAAGATTCGAAAGGTCGGAGCTTGAGCTCCTCTTTCTCGCGGTCCTTTACACGACAGTAGAATATACGGAATCTGAGGACTCTGAGGAATCGACTATTTTCCTACGCGCTCTGCAGTGGACAATCGATAATATCCAGCGCGCCGTCTCGGTTCATCCAAGTCTGACAGCATGGGTTCCCGGCGGTGCACCGTCCATTCCGTTCTCTTCGGCGCTATCACAGGGGCTTATAGATCTCCAGAAGCCAAACTGCCCGCTTCTCCGGTATCCGCTCGAAGGATTTACAATTATCATACGTGCCGCTAGCGATCTTCCGACTGCCAAGCTGACTGAATTGGTTGTTTTCCAGCGCTTCCTTCACCACTTGACGGAGCAACATTGGACCTACCGAAATACTACCAAGGAAGGTGTCGCCACCGTAACGCTTTCTCGGCTGCTGGAGAAATGTCAACAGGTTCAGGGATCCAAGCATGCATTATCGATGCCCGTGCAGAGTCTTGTCGGGACGCCACTGCTGAGCGAGGATGCGCTACAGGTGTTTGAGAAACTTGGTGGAGTGTTTGAAACGACGAAGACACATTATGGCCCTGCGATCGCGGTGTTTCTGCATTATCTGGTGCATGCGGCCCCGATTTGTGTGACCCCTACGGAGTGCTTTGATTGGATCAAGAATCAGGAGCATCTTGGACCTGTGTTTCTCGAGCCTGGAAATATTACTGCGGAGTCGGCGCGCGAGATGGTAACGAATATCATGCATTAGATGGTTGGGTTTGTTTTGGTAGTTGTATCATTGTAGCGCTCTGTATGTTCCTCAACTTGCTCTTACATTCTATTCTGTACAAGATGGGCTCTTGCTTGTTCGTCGCCGACTTGGTGAGGAGGGCCCCGGCTGCATATATACCTACTTAAGTATGTATTTAATATCTAAAATTTGCTTGTTCTTCTGTTACTAGTTTTTGGATTGTTTCTAGGTTGAATATACGAGATATATCGGTATTTACTATGCTCATATGTATACGCACCAACACAGCATACCTCATTGGCCCATGCTACAGCTAAGGAACCCAAACAATGCACCTTCATGATCAACAGTTAAAACGCCCTGTTCGAGGAGTGCAAAGATACCCGGATTGACGTAGACAGAGCAAGGTTAGTGCGACATAGCGCCCAGCCCACCTAGCAGATCTAGAAACAAACACCAGCCTATGAGTCTATGACTGAACTGGATAGCATCCACCTTAGCACTAGAGCGTCTAAATTCTAATCAATCATCAAAGTTTATGCTCTTCTACATATCTCTAGACTCTAGTTCAGTGTAAAATGTATCAAAACATCCCTCTGTCCATTGTATACACCTATGCCGTCTGCGAGTTTCCACCTGTGCATGGCACCGGCGCTAGTTCCATCTCAAGATCGTCATTGGCCTCCTGTTTCCGCTTCATATCTCGTCGCTTCCAATATGTAAAGAACGCAAATGCCAGCATTGTCGACGGCACCGTGAGCACAACCCACAGCCAAAACCTAGACGCATTGGCGACCCACGTATTTTGGCTGAAAAACGGCATCGAAAGCAGGGCCTTGCGGGATATTAGCGTCAATCAATTGACAGAGAAGAGTGGGAGCATACGGCAAAGGACGTGCCCGGGAGAAAAAACATTGTTAGCACCGCGATCTGTAGGAGGTTCAGCAGAGGTGTGGGATGAGGGAGGAAGCAAAGGCGCGTACCGTCTTCATGGCAACACTGTCTTTTTTCATTTCCACAGCTAGCTTTTGCGATTGTATAGCTACATGCCGAGAATTTTGAGCTTCTTGCTGTGTGGCTTCGGCAATTTGCCGCGAGTATCTCGCTTCCTCCTGCGTCGCGATGAGGATCTCTTGCATTTGCAGGCCGTTTTTGACAAGCATACGGTCGTTTGCTAGTTGGATTCGGTTGAATAGCTATATTGCCATTAGTAAGAGCCTCCGTGATAGAGGACGACATACTAAGGCGAGGATATTCTGAATCTTGTTTTCCAGCTCTTTGCTGAAGCTCTTCACGGATTTAACCTGGGATTTAACCTGGGAAAAGCCTAGCGTAACCCTACTCTGGTCGCTGTGGGCTCCGTCGTCGTGTTCATGAAACTCCTTATGATGCATGGAGATATCCTCAACCGTATCCTCGAGCGACCCTAGCTCTGATCTATAACGGTGTAGGTGTGCAGCCATAGAGTGCAGCGTCTTGTTGATCCCACCATAAAAGTCATTGGATGTGATGGCAGCGCTCTCTATCTCCGCTTGCAGACTTATTTCCTACTCGTCCTCAGTATGTCGAACCGTAACCAATGAGGGAGAGACAAACATGCGCAATCAACTGATCGTTGAAGCTACTCAACGCATTATTCCACCACCTCGCGACGCTGGTAAGATATACCAGATGCACAAAAAAGGGCTCTTTTGTTACATCAACCCGGCGCGCATTGAGCGCCTCCTTGATCCGCATCTGCGGCTCCTCCACAGGCTTGCACCATCTTCCGTCGAGAAGATTCACCGCCACCACTGCCGTAGACTTGTTTTTGTAATCGCGCCGGAAGAATATGGCAATCTGCGACCCGCGAATATCGACCTTTGCGTCTGGGAGGTGTAGGTAGTGGAATGGGTTCATTTGGTTCGTGCCCGCAATACTTGCGTGTGTATGGCCGGCGATGCAGGCGACTTGAACTCGCACGGGAAGGAAATACCAGAAATCGCGAATTGAACCGTTGGGGATTGAGGTGATATGCCGGCTACCGCTGCCGCATGGGAGAAAGTAACGTGAGAGAGTGGACACGAAGGCGGGAGCGATTTGGAAGTGGGATATTAGCATGCGGAAAGCGTGGTAGGAAATGCGCAGCTTGTTTGGGTCTGCGGGCAGCGCGCTTTGTATGTTTTTGATGAGAAAACGGTTGATGAAACTGAGCCTGCGTTAGTCGTGGATGCTATGAGGAAAGTTCGGGACGCATACTAAAACTCGTAAGGATGAGGATGCTCACGGTTTGCTTGGAGAGTCAGAGCAAGTTGGTTCTCGTTCAGTATGCATTCGTCTACGCCTATATCTCAGTGGGGTCCAAGGGAACCTTCGGGGAGAATTTACTGGTGCCATCGACGCCGGTTGTGATTAATCCAACGGATGTATCATCGGATAAAAGCGTCGACCGAAAGGTTTCGAGCGCGGTGCGTATATCCTTGCCGTACTCGCTAGAAGCCGTCAATACGAGACCTCTCATGAAAATTGGTAGGATACCGACAGGTCCGGCATGTATGTATCGAGACTGAACGGCCAATTCGCAAGCTGCGCGTTCATGCCGACGACGGGTCTTTCTGCTGTGTCCATTAGCTAGGTGCATATCCCAGCGCAGACCTAGAATGGGGAGTACCTGTTGATGCCATTCTCACAGCGATGCCGTTGCCAGCTTCAGAAGAGAACCATCAATCAGCTTTAAGGCGATGCCACAACAATGTTCCCTACTGAACATGGGCCGCAGCTATGCTTCAGCCACCTGCGTATACCGATATGCTGTGTTACTTCGCCTATCCGAATAAGGATGCGTTCATGAAGCCGCAGTCCTCGGCAACCCCGGACGGAGAACTCCGTCCCCGCTTATCCTTTGGTAGCGACTGGAGGCTTATTTCTGCTTCGAAACTGATCAAAGCCCAAACCAACTCCTGAAGGCACCCAAGTCTTTTGAATTCGAACGTCCGCTCGACACGGGAAAGCCGATTAAACTGGGGTCTAGGTGCATATGCTTAGCCACGCACCTCATTGCGCACACTGTGAGTTGTCGCCGCTACGGACTGCGCCGCTCTGTCGCGTCCACATGCACAGCCCCGATGTAATCTCATTGACAAAATGATCAAGCTTTTCCACACTTCCCCATACCACTCCCTCTCATTTGCAGTGAAGTCAAACCACCACCATGTCGCAACGATACTCATCATCCTTTTGCTCCAACTGGGTAGTTCCCTCAGCACTCTCTGCAACGACGACCACCATCACCAGCCCAAACTCACCCTGTTTCTCAACACCACCAAATGCGCCCCGAGATAGCAACACACCTCCCCCAGCTCCAAAAAAGAAGTCGGTCCTGCCAGTCCGCTCGAAACCTACACAGCAGCACCGCCGATACACGCGTGTCTACCCACCGAGCTGGACCGCTTCCTCGCGGTTTCCGCCAACGCCTATCAGTCCACCGTCAACCTACCGTTCACAAGCCGACCTCGAGTACCCACCTTCCGTTGCTGCCACTCCCACGCCCGCCGCTGCAAACATCTTCTCTCCTGCACCAGTTCAAACCGAATACATCCAGCTCAGCACGATGCCGTCCTCCCAACAACATTTCTCCGGCGGCTACGATGCGTCTGCAAAGCTGCCCGCCGGATACGACGCACATGCCTATAGCACAACTACCATGTATACGTGTATCACCGCCGCCCTCCCACCGCCCAAGTCCCCGTACCCTCCTAAGCCACCTATGACCAGGGAAGCACCCTGGAATGCGCCCGGCAGATATGCATACCCAGAGATCCACGGCGGGTATATCCCCAGCCCTTTCTCCGGCGCAGCGGATCAGCCTGCGCATCCGCCGCAGGTGTCAGCAACGTATTCGCCAGCGTTCCACATGTGATGTGGGAATTGGTGAAAGGCAGATCAGGTGAGAGCGTTGTCAATATAGGAATCGGAGGGTTCGCGCCCCATACATCAACCCGCGCTCCGGCAAACCTTTGCGTCGACTATGCTCTCCAAGTTACAGGTTATCTCTCGGCGCGACGCTCCACACGCCCGAAAAGGGTACATAGCGTACCAAACGAAGAGTACATGGAGGAAATCATACTTTTCGGAATCTCCAGTATGAGGGACAATTGTGTGTTTATTTGTATCATACTGTATTCAGCCATGAGTTCCATAACATAGATTTAGATATATACCTACTTACCCTTTCCCGCTCCTCCAACTTTGAGTAGATCGTCCTTATCTTCTCTTTGCCATATCCGCCTAGGTAATTTCAAGGTGTGTTGAGGTCATGACGTCGACCAAGCATTTTTTTTCTCTGAATTGCAGCATAGTTTTTTTCAAGCTAGTAGAGTAGAAAACATATACTTATGAATGGAATATGGTTAAAAAAACTTCATGCGCGTGCTAGCGAGAGTTAATAAAGTACCCAGATATGATTAAGGAAATGGGAAAGTTTCAAATCTTCAAGCGTCTGAGTGATAATCAATGAGTATAGACTGGAGATGGTCCCGCCACCGAATTGCAGTTCAATTACTACCGACTGGTCTATCTACCAATTAGAGAGGAGGTATACTGGCGTTCCAAAGGCAGATAATTCTTTGAAGAAGGTTATGGATGACAAAAGATACCATTTCACAGTTCCTTGTAATGTTTGCTCGAAGTACAAAAGCTCAAAAATTAAAATGCGACAACTGACATACCACAACAAAAAAAGTTCGCTTGTCAAACTGCAACCGGACTCAGAGTAGAGCAATTGTTTCTGAATTTAGTTTACTTGGAACTTGGCTGGATTTTATAGTTATTTTTAATTTGATGTATTGTCATTGAAATTTTGATGTGTTGTCATTAGAATTTGATGTGTCACCAACTGCGCTTATAATGACTGATCTTTACATGCCATTTGCAGTCACTACAAAGTAACTGCTTGCCCATTAAATTTTATACCTCCCCACTAATTAAACACACATCATTCCCCTCATTATTTCTACCCTCGATCCCTAACCCACTTTCAGCAGATTGAAAACCTAGCAATTGCACTTCAGTGCACCTGCCATAATTTCTCGTGTGTAGTGCCATTGTCGAATGTTCAGCACTGCATGCGCAGGGCTCTTACTAAGTATCAACCCTGCTCTAAGAAATCCTTCCACTAAATTGTGCCTCTGCTACTACTCATACCTAAAGTTATATACTCAAATAAACACTAATTAGCTACTAGTTGGTACCATTTGTCGCAGTTTACAAGCGAACTTTTTTTGGATGTGGTATGTCGGTTGTCACTTTCGAGTTTTTGAGCCGCCTGGCTCTAAAAGAGTACTAAGCTAAAACGATGATTGGATGAGTGTAGTTCCACAATTAAAACCCTATTCCATCGGCATCTGTGCAGAAACCCACCCGCCCCTTAAAACTCATTCCTTTACCAATCTTCGCACCTCACGATGAGAAAAAGCCTGTCGAAAATTGGGGCGAAGATCCGTCCCAGAAGACCTACATCTCCAGATCTGTCTATAGCCTCAGTATTGAACGCGAACTGCTCTCCAGAAGTAGTATGTCAGTCTCTAGTTGAATCGTGGGATACCCATGCTAAATCGTTTTGCAGAGTAATACTACCCTTCTAGAAACTGCGGCAGACCCGGCTTCAACATCTTCTCCCGTCGCGAATTGTTCTGCGGTCGCACCAGGGAGCACAGGGTCATACACTCCTGGCAGTACAACGATTCTAAGCGTAATGGTATCCGCACCAGCATCCTCTCCAGATGTGAGCACCGCACCATCGCTATGGGGGGCGGCATTCGAAAAGTTGTCTAAGGAAGACAAACAAATGTTTTCCTCTGTCAGCGTCGACCAAAGAGTCTGCCCGATGGCCCTATTGGAGTCCACGAGGAAGAGTAGAGATATATGTAAGGAAAACCAATGGAAATTCGAATTTCGCGGGAAAATTATCGTCATTCGTGATTTGGCAGAGAAAGTCATCAATTGGTTAGAGATATTCAAAGCCGTCGGGGACATAGCGGTCCAATTCGATACCGCACATGCTTTTATTCCTTGGAGTGTAGTACGATTTCTCTTGCAGGTTTGTTCAACCCATTATTATTAATGAATTCATCGTACCTATATTAACTAACTTAGGTTTCTGTTAACGATAGTGAGACTATGGGGACAGTTCTAGTTGGCGTGGAGAAGATTGCACACTTGCTCGTTAGATGCGCTGCTTACGAAGAACTGTATCTCACGCCAGTGCCCAAAGTGACTACGCACACAAATTTAGAGGAAAAGATGACCGAGCTCTATTCTGCTGTGCTCGAATTTCTCGCTAGGGCAAAGCGATATTTTGAGAATGGCCCAGCCGGTAAGCTTATATTCACTAATAACATACTGCTACGGATGAAACTAACTGGTTCCACCACAGCGGGCTTCCTCTCAGGCACATTGGATGCTGCCGGGAAGAAGACACTTTTCAACACCATTGAAGATAAAGAGTTATCTTTAGCAAGGGAAATTGTAATTGCAGAAGCCGAATGTGAGTCGTACAATATAATTCGTATTTATCAGCATCTAACGAGGGGTCCTGCAGATCGAAGGCGTGATCACTCGGATCTTAGAGGTACATTTCAACAGAATGTGAACATAATTCGCTAACATTTTGCCATTAGAAAAGCTCCAATCATTTCTAAATGACTTGGATAAGCCGATACAGAGGATCGATGACAATATTACATCCATTTATGAGAAGCTGGAAGGTACTGTAGTTTCAATGGCAGTGGAGTTATTGCTAATACATTATTCAGAAAAAGAACGTGCAACTATACTTAGGGCATGCTAGTTCAATGACGTCACATCATGACATTGGCGCTTACTAGTAACCAACAGTGGATTTCCGATGTCAAATACCTAGACCATCATCAGAATGCCAAACATGGGCTTCTCGAGAACACTGGAGAGTGGCTTTTAAAAAAGAAGAAATTCCAGGAATGGAGGTCGTCTAGCACCTCCAGTATCTTCTGGTTGCATGGAATCCGTAAGCTTCCCCGATTAACTGCCTAGCCAGAGTTGTCATTAATATATGTGCAGCTGGTGCGGGTAAGACGAAGCTGGCGTTAGTTCATGAACTCTTTTGCGTGTTTGTTTCTCGCTGAGACTTTAGTTGCATGGTCATCGACAAACTACTGTTGGAGCTACCGAATGAGCCAGTAATCTTCTTCTACTGCAATAGGAACGAAGATTCTCGTCGTGATTGCACTGTCATCTTCCAGGCCCTATTAAAGCAGTTGTCTGTCCAGCTGCCCGGTTCAACGTTGCCTAAATCGATCCAGGAGGGATATAAGAAAAAGGAAACTGAAGGGCATGCTTCTGGCCACTGGAATCTCCAGGAGTGTAAGAAGCTGATTTGCTCACTTCTTCAAATACATCCGCAAACAACGGTCCTGATAGATGGCCTGGATGAAATGTACCCCAACCAACGTGAGAAACTGCTTCAAGAGCTGAAGGAGATCATGTATTCTCAAGCAAGCTTAGTTAAAGTCTTTATTTCGAGCAGAGACTACGAGGACATCCAGCAAGAGCTAGAAGGTGTTCCGAATCTTTACATCAAAGCGATCGATAATATGGCGGATATTGAGAGATTTGTCGAGCGAGAGGCGACAGTGCTCATCGAGAAAAAAAGTAAAATTCTAAGCGACGAGTGCAAACTGAAGAAGGAGATCGTAGCTGCACTTATGTCAAAAGCGGACGGCATGTGAGTATATTCAACCAACTAGGACTTCGGATCTAATAAATTTCTCTCTAGGTTCCAATGGGTGAGTTCAGTGGCAACGTAATGGATTCCCGTTTGACGTTCTGCAGGCCGATCTCCAAATCAAGCATCTTTCACGTATGAAGTTGGAATCCGACCTTAGGAATAACCTAGGGAACCTTCCCAAGACGCTTGAAGACATGTACCAACGGATTTATGAGGATATCAGCTCAGAAACTGGCTCGGGGCCCCAATGCGCCATTATGGGGTTACGTTGGGTAATGGTATCGAGGCGGCCTCTTACTCCATCCGAATGGCTCTTTGCAACTGCGCATAGCCTTGGATCACAGGACAACCTACCATTATCCTCGATGTTGGATTGGTGCCACAACCTTGTGACTGAAGATAAAGAGTCGAATGTGATACGGTTTGCTCATCTCTCGGTCCAAGAGTTTCTTGAAATAAAAGACGACTTCAACATCTCGAAAGCCCATTCAATGGCCGCGCAAGCCTGTCTTTCCATTCTAATTGATGCTGCCAACTCAACTCCCCAGAAATCGGAAGTGCTCGCAGAATATGCCGCCATGTACTGGGCTCATCACCTTAATCGCTCTGATGATCAATATATGCAAGGGTATACTTTGGCATTGATTCGAATGTTTCTGGGAACACCTGATAAGCCAGCAGAACCGTACGCCAAATGGACGGAGGCCAGATCCAAAAAATACGATTATAACTTGTATTGGTACTTGGATTCTCAGCCACCAAACCCACTCTTCGCTGTGTCATTCTTTCGCTTCGGCGAACTGTATGGCAAACTGTGGGATTGGGGTTCTGTCGATGTTAATTGTAAAACTTTAAGGGGTAATCCCCCAATTATGTTGGCAATCGAAGAAGGCCACGACATGATGGTTCGGATGCTACTAGACTGCGGTGCAGAAAGAAATTGCTCGGGGTGTGGGGATTATAATCCTCTGATTGCGGCCATCAAGAGATACAGAGTCCAGGTGGTTACCATGCTATTGGACCGCAACGCGGACATTAGAGCCAACGGCTGCCAGTACACGGATGTCCTGATTGCTGCAGCCACGAACGGAGACGTGGCAGTGGTAAATGCGATTATAGATAGAGACCCCAACATCAAGATCACTAACACAGTTTTTAATGCAGCAGCCAAGAATCGTGAGCATGGACTGAAGATTTTTGGGCTGCTTCTTGACCGTGCTAAAAGCTTCGAAGTCACTCAGGAAATGATTATACAAGCAGCAGCGGGGATATACAAGGACTTATTACAGCTATTGCTTGAAAGAGACCCTGGCTTTGAGATTACGGCGGAAACGGTGTTGGGGGCAATTAAATATGGCGGAAGACCAGAGCAAGTAGAATTATTATTGGAAAGATATCCCGGCGGGATTACAAAAGACATTATCATTGCGGCGGCATGCCACTACAAGGCACGGGAACTGCTGGAGTTGGTGCTACCGAGATACCCGGACGATAAAATGACCAACGACATCCTCCTACCGGTGGTTAAGGAAGACGCGTATAAGCTGGAGGTGCTCCTGGAAAAATTCCCCAATACAAAAATCACCCAATCCGTTCTCTTAGCTGTATTGATATATTTGCGTAATCCTTGGACGACGGGAACGGAAATCTTGGAAAGGGTTCTTAAAAACACTGCCACCGGGGAGATCACTGAAGCCGTTCTCATAGCTGCAGGGGGTGTCTGGAGGGGTGCCAAAGAGAGCATGAAATTACTGCTAGATCGAAGGCACGAAACTAAGATTACCGAGTCCATTCTCATAAGTGCGGCAGCGAACTCCGAGTCGAGAGGTCTCATAAAACTTTTTTTAGCTAGAGACCCCGACATCCCGATCTGCGAATCTATACTGGCTAGCGCTGTAACGGCGGGAAAATGTGAAGACACGGTGATGCTACTACTACAAACAGCGCCAGATATCAGGATCAGCGAATCGACTCTGGCGGGAGTAGTACGGATGGGCGGCCTAAAGACTATGGAGCTGCTACTGGAAAAAATGCCCAGTATCAAGATCTGCGAATCGATACTGGTGGCGGCGGCAGAGTGGGGCTGCGTGAAGACTATGGAACAACTACTCTCGAAAGATCCCAGTATCAAGATCACTCCTCCTGTTTTGGAAGCAGCGGCACGTTGCAGGTTTAGCAAGAATGTAATGCAACTTCTCCTATCTAGAGGCAACAAACTCAAAATCCCAGACGAGGCCATGGTTTTCGCGCTGTCGAATCCTGCTGAGGGGGAGGAGGTGGTGGACTTGCTTCTACTCGAAGATCCTGGTATAGAAATTACGAAATCAATGTTAGTTGCAGCCGCGGAATTTGACGAGAAGCCCCAGGATTACAATTTCGGGTCAGGTGTGAGTAAAATGAAGCGACTCCTGGCCAGCAATGTCAGCCTTAATATTATCACATCGGAAAGAGTACTAGTTGCAGCGGCAGCGAACGAGAGTGCTGCTCCAGAACTGCTGCGGTTACTTCTGTGCAAGGCTGAAAGTATCAGAGCCGAATTAAGAGCAAAGAGGGCAGTACATACGCATGGCAACCTACATGCTACACAGTCTCATCTTTCGAAAGGCTCGACTTTCAGGATTTCGGAGCCAGTTGTGATGGCGGCTGTATGGAACGAGAACTATGCAAATGATATCATGAAGTTACTCTTATCCAAAGACTGGCGGATTGAGATTACGGCGCGTGTTGTGGAGTGTGCACGCAAAAATAAAAGATATGGTAAGGATGTGATGGAGTTGTTACTCAGCGAGGCCAACAAATTTACCGATGAGGCGGTTGAGATGGCTGCATATGGGTATATGGGAGGGGCGAGATGATATATGATGGATTCTGATTCTGAAGCCTTTCAGAGGAGTCTTCGGAGAGATGCTAGGGAAATGGAAGCAGGTTGTGATCGCAGGAGTTGTTACTAATTTTGTTGCGTTTGAGTACTTCTGGTTGTCGGAGCTCTTCAGGGTTTTAAGTTTCTGATGTATTTGTTTGTTTTAGTTATCCCCCTCATGCGTAGCAACGAGTTTCAGTCTCGAAACGTGGCCGGTGGTGCAAGAGGATCGCCAAGTTTGGAGAACTCGCACCACCTCATGTTGCAAGACCTGTGACAAGCACCTCTGTGTGGGCGAGAGGAACTGCTCAGCGGACTTCCATTAGTCTATGGCAGAGTTTTTGCTTGAGCTCAAGTAGTTGTTGTAGTCATAGACAATAAGGAAATGTTCGGCCACGGATCGTGGCCGAACCGCTACGCACGGGGGGTTACTGTATTCACTCTATCTAGAGTATGACAGTAACGGACTCCCCTCCTCCTCTAGATGATCGGCTAGGTGAGGGAGATCCTCTCCCTTTACTAATATTCCCCAGGTTGCTGATGGTACGTTAGTTATCTCCTGTTCTGCGTGAGCACTCATGATCAAAGCGTACCAGCGTCAGAGATATTCCAACACTCGTACGAACCCGTATCCCGTCTGCGGTAGGACCCCTAACACCTAAAGCGAAATTCGCAACCGGTTGACGAAGGAAAGGTGGTGTTGTCGTGAACGAAAACTCTGGGAATATGCTGTTGCATATTGACCAGTCTTGCAAGCTTGAGGATACGCATATTAGGGCTCAGGGTTTTAACAGCGAGTGCATACTTATCATTGCAAGTACCTAAGTAGCTGTTATGTTTATAATTACTTCCCCCACCACGTGTACCATACCCCGAGACTAAGGATTCCCAACGGTCGGACTTCCGGAACAGATTTCTATCGATAGCAGCGATAGGAACCTTACCCGAGCATGTATTCATCTACAGCTAGGGTAAGTTATAGATACTTTGTGTTTTCCGGAACATTGTGCAGCAGAATGTATGTGTCGTGCCACCGAAATTCGACTCACGCAGAGAGGGGATACAAGGGACTTGTAGGAAGAACCTTCTGTACTCGGGATATTTGTATTCGTGCTGTTCGGGCCCAAGCTCTCCTCGTTGTGTCATTGGGTGACGCTTGTTCCTCACGATAAAACCAACTCAAAGCTGTTAGGTTGCCGCGATACACTATAATAAATCAGAATAATCAAGTAACGGGACTACATCCAATAAAATCATTCGCATCACTCACACCTCCGCCATACATGGTAGCAAAGCACAATCCTTCGAACGTAATACGAAGTCCGATACAGCTCTCCGAGCTTCTCCACCATCCCTATTTCGAACAACAGCAGCCGTCACTAAACAACAACTATCACATCAAAAAATCCTCCTCCACACCAACAACCCCACCAACGTATCCAGAGCATCAACCAGCACAACACCATCCCCCTCAATGCAAGCCCGATTACTCCAATACAGCCGGTCCATCAAAAGCCCATACACCCTTGAGCTATCACCCCGACCCTGATCCTCAAACATTGAGCGGCCGTCCGTCCTGCGGACTTCACCTATATGGTCCAAGTACTTAACGCCAAGCCCCCCCAACATCCGCTGCATCCTCACTCCAGCCCGCTCACACAGCGTACACAAATTTTGCTCCTCGAGAATCCACTGGCGATACTCCGTCAGCGCTACATCGAGCCGCTGTAAATCTGCCGCATCCAAACTTGCTAGGTCTGAATACACTGCGCCACCGATCCTTGCTACGTCTGGAACCACTGGCTGCGAAATATGAGAGGATATTGCTTCCTTCAATGCTGCTACTTCTTGGCGTAGTTTCTCGATATTTGCTCTCATGTCCCTGTTCTCTTGCAGAACATCGTCCAACACTTCCTCGGCGCTCTTAGCGGTTGCGTCCCCCATCCTCGTATGTCTTTGGCTATCAATAGTTACTACCATGATCACATAAATTATAATCGAGCCTCTCGGTATCTCGGTTGCGCTTACTAGGTATTAATGATATTAGATAAGTAGTCCTCGCTGCAATCAAAAAATTGCAAAGTGAAGCACAGCGTAGACCGAAGGATGGTCGGGAATATTGACGCTGAGAACTCCAGATGTCGTATCCGATGCTTGAATAGTAAAGAGGGGTTTAAAGAAGGAGAATGACCCTGTTGATATAAAACTGGTGGTAGCTGCGAGACTGGCAACCCAGTTATGTCGGGTTGTGAGGTGGCCTGCGTGCGATGACTGGCAGCTGGGCTTTTAGCAAACTAGCAATTGCAGAGTCATTTGATCCTACAGATGCAGCTCATTTATAGCCGCGTGGGAAAGCTATATTGGAGGAGAAAGTCGATTATCCGATTCAAGGTGTGGAGGGCGAAGGAGTGATAGTAACTACTGGAGCGACGCGACTGCAACAGTATGGGCCACTTATGAACGAAGGAATGAGATGCCATGGTAAGGGTCAGGGACGGCAAACAGCTGCAGCCAATAGTTTCGCCCACCGTTATTGCGGGTGATCAGATTGAGAGTCGATACAGAGGGACGCCAGAAGAGAACCAAAGCGATGTGCAGCAGTACTTCATTCAAATGGAAGATCAAAGTGGACAAAATTAAGATTAAACTGTCCGGTCATAACACACAGGCTCAGGTATTATGAGACGTTTTCCCACTATGTACCCACAAACTCATATACTGACATACGTGAGCGTACATAAGCGTACTTTTGCGTACGCATTGACCAGCCGGATAAACAATCCTTCTCGGTTCCTCGTTTCGCCACTTCAATCCCAGATGAGCCGCATCACGTGAAGAGTTGGTACGAGACAAATTAATGGGCAGACCACTGAGAAAGATATGATCAATTCCAGTTTTATGACATCAAATGGCACGTCGTATCAAGTAGTACATTGTGCATAACCAAGATCATTCGTAGACATTCGACTAAGACCCAAAATAACATAATTTGATCGATGAAGTGCATAGATTACAGATACAGGCAACACGCTTATTGTCCCACCTCCGTTCGTCTTCTAGCCGATGTTTGCAATTGGTTTGTGGTTAATATTATGGATAAAACATGAAGATGCACCGGGATAGACATACACGGCTGTACGCTTTATGTTCCAAATTATACTATTTGTTTCTTACTAGGTGCATAATCTGAATGTCTTGTCATGCTTGCATTCGCATATCATATCACATTATGTACGAACAAGGTTGTATTCATCCAATCATTCGACCCTGCACTCCCATTGGATATGTCTTCGATATGTTTAGAAGCACAACTGCGCAGGAAGCCCCGCATATTCAGAATCTCCATCAACCTCTCGCCCAAGCAGCAGTCATTCACAATCATCACTTAGCGCTAGGTCTCGCAGCGAGTCAGCAAAATGGCAGACAGCAAGAGGTCAAGGTTCAAGAGATCTTTCCTCGGGCTTCTTCATCGATCTAGCCATGGGAGTAAAACGCAGGCATCTCCGCCGATCTCCCGAGCATCATCAGTTGATAACCCACATAGCCACCATTCAGCGAGATTGTCACCTGGTCCCATATCGATAAGGTCGAAGACGCCCCCAGCGCAACTCCATGCTAAGAAAGACTACTTGACGGTGGAAGTAGCTGGCCGACCGGCTTCGGTCTCGGGGGCTTCATCGGTCAGCAGCCAGAGTCAGTACTTGCGACGTGGGATACCTTCCATACCGACAAAGTTCAAGACCCTCAGCGACAGATCGGTTCCTTGGCTAACCTGTTTATCAGAGACCCCTGGGAGATGGCATACACGCTTGCCAAAAAGAAGCTACCACCAAATGAATGGCTGCATTCCACCGAGCTACCGAGCGGTTCGAAGCTCTACTGGACTGTTTTCAAGGAAGCAGAGGATGCCAAAAATGATAGAAATGCAAAGAAATGGCGGTACACGAAGGATAATGGCGAGGTTGTTGTTGTGCGGGAGAAATTGGACAGAATTGTGAAGGCTTTGGATACCTATGCCAAAATTGTCGATGTGGCTATCCAACACAACCCTGAGATAACTGCATTGGTATGGGCCGGTGCACGATTTCTCCTTCAGGTTAGCGTTATTTCTTTCCGTGCGACAAGAAGCGCAACTAAGGATACAGGTGTACCTCAATCACGAAGAAAACTTGGAGAAGCTTGAACTCGCTCTGGAAACCATTGTTGCTGGCATGGCAAGGTGTGAGTTCTACGAAAGTATTTACAAGCAGTCCTTGCAGATTGATTTAAGTTCTCCGGAGACGACGACCGCATTGGCGAAGAGTTTGGAATCGGCGTTACCAGGATTTTATTGTTCAGTTATTGTTTTCACTATCAAAGCGAAGGGATATTTTGCACCGTCATCAGGTCTGGGTGAGATTAAACCCTTACTCGTTATCGGGCAGGCCGTTAGGACTCATTATGTCGCTAGAGAGGGTTACCAACCCACTTAAACCGTTTTCTGTTGTGCTTCAGCCATTTATTGATGAGATTGGAGAGAAGGAGCGCGCGGTGAAAGAAGTTGCCAACATGGCTAACATGGAGACGGTCAAAGGTATGACCGCTATCTTCCCGTTTCACAGAGTGCCACTCCATGATTCATGCTTTCGGATCACTTCGCCTCGCCTCGCAAGCCGCTTCTCGCGTTTACATTTGGTACGCTAACACGTAGCAGCGCAGTCAGTGGTCCTTGGAAAGTTGGAAGTCCTCGTAAGAGAGTTGCATAGCCAATTTTCCGAGGCTACTGACATTGTGAATGGAGTCAATGCGCACTTTGTTCAAGTTTCAGACGGTATATATACTATTTTACAGCCTATTTTCCCATACGATCATACTAACAAATCAAAGAGAAAGCAATGAATTGGCTTGACGCCACCAATCCGGAAGCACTGTATGGCATAAACCGGGACCACCGACTAGCCGGAACTTGTGAATGGATTTTGCAGAATAAAGAATATCAAGGCTGGATAAATAGAACAGGGGCAAATTATCTTTGGGTAGTGGGAATTCCGGGTACGCACATACATAACTCTTCCATTCTGTCTAGTTACCTCGGAAGCATGGTGCTGATAAACTCAGGTGCTGGGAAGTCGGTCCTATCCGCTAACATCGTTGATGAAATCCGGAAGCTGGAATCAGAAGAGACTACAGTTCTATACTTCTTCTTTCGGAACGGCGACATCAAAACTACATCATCGCTAGAGATGGCTGCAAGCATTACCTCCCAGCTTATCAATTCTATTGGTATTGATCGTATGAAGGGATTGCAGATCTTAAAAGCAACTGTTCAGAAGGGTGCCCCATTCTCGGATCGAGGGAGAAACCTCAAAGGCATGTGGGATGTGTTTCTTGGCATGATTCGATGCCACCCAGGGAAGGTTATTGTTCTCCTGGATGCACTGGACGAATGTTCCGATCCTACAAATGTCGCCCGCCATGTATTGCTACCCGCCATTGAGGAGGCTGGCGTTCGGTTCCTAGTTACGGGCCGTCCGGTAGTTCGAGATTTATTTGAGAATCAGCTTAACGTTTCTACGGTTCAAATGAAAGTGGTCGATGATATTAGTAGGTATATCAAAGCACAGGTTGAACAAATACCTGGTTTGAAGCGTCACAGCGATGAAATCATTTCAACGGTCAACGAAAACTCGGCCGGGATGTTTCGGTATGCTGGTGAGTACAATTACTTCATTAGAGGGTGCGAACTCACGACTAATATCTGGCAGCGCTTGTGCTAGATGAGCTGAAACGACCCTCACGGAAGAGAATCCAAGAACGACTGAGGATAATGCCGAAAGGGATAAGTGGAATGTACGAGCTCATATTGCAACGGCTCGGGCCTAGAAAAACTCAGGAAGAAATACAGCTATTCGGCCCGAAGGAGGACGATGGAGAAGAACTGGAGCTGTACAAAACAGTACTCATGTGGGTGGCAATGGCACTCCGACCAATGACAGTTGCCGAGATGCAGTATGCCTGCACGACTGAGCACGGGGTCCCATTTCAGCCAGAAGACTTGGTATTTCCTAGTGAAGATCAAATTTTGAAATCTTGTGGCTCCTTGGTCGAGATATTTGACGGCGACAAGCTTCGCTTCACCCACTTAACGGTATGCTCATGCTGTTCGCCCCATTATTGGTGCAACTACAAAGTTGATAAGACTCAGGTAAAGGAATTCCTGCTTCAGCCGCCAGAAAAACTCTCCCAGCAGGATGAGAGGATAAACTCCTGCTTAGTGGATCCCAAAAGTGCACATGCGTCCATGGCTCTCACATGTAGTAAGTGCATACCTACCTTCGAGATCATATCTATCGGACATTGCTAAATACAGTATTTAAAGTTACACAACTCTTTTCAAAAGGTCTATTCGATATTAAGGACTTCAGCGAGGAAACGGAAGAGGAAACAGACGAGGAAACAGACGAGGAAACAGACGAGGAATCGGAAGAGGAATCGGAAAAGAAAACAGAAGAGGACACTGACGAAAATCCCATCACTAACCCTAACCGCTCCCCGATGGACCATAGAAACGAGGATGACACAGAGGGAAAGCCCTTCGTTAGATATTCTCCTCTCTATTACGCTGTAGTGCACTGGCTCCTCCACGCATCAGAGGTGGCCTCTGGTAAATATGCGACTCCTTACTCGGAGGACCTCTGGAAGGCCGTCGAGCGTTGGTTTTGGGAAAGTGGCACCGCAATTCCAAACACTGTATTTCAAAAATGGTTCCAAATATTCCCGGGCCCCAGAAAGGAAGACTTGCACCCAGGCCGATTGTATATGTACTATAAAAGCTCTGATTGCGACCCTCTTCATATCGCTGCTTCATATGGGTTCACGGATATTATCGAATACGCACATCCGATGGGGCTTGATTTCAACGTTCAAGAGGGTGATAAGATGACCCCGCTTTGCTATGCAGCGATGGCTGGAAGAAAAGCGGTGGCGAAGGTCCTCATCGACAAAGGTGTGGACGTAAACCGACCAAGCGACATCGGAATGACGCCATTAATGTTGGCGGTACATAATAATCTAGCAGAAGTGGCCGAAACGCTCCTGTGCGCAGACGGAATAGACCTCGACTATCTAAACGACAACCGTAGCTCAGCACTGGGTTATGCAGTGAAATATGGTCTTAAGAAAACCGTCGAGCTACTAAAACAGAGAGGAGCCGCCGTATGCAAGTTTTATGGGGAAGACTTAGAGCTGAACTAGAATTAGGAAAGCAAAGGAAAGCGGATAATTCAGAGTGGAACGGTGGGGACGGCAAGGGAAGGAATCAGAAGACATTCGACCTGGTTTCCTTATTTCATTTGTCATGGGAAGCACGAATTGGTCAGATTGACCGCTCTCCATGACAATGATGAACGGCGGGCTGACGCTGGTAGCGGTATTGAAACGAATGGAGGTTTCTGTGTGGAGGAGGCGGTCATGTTCTGCCACGGCGATGAATAGGAATATTGTTCGAAGTATTGGGACCTGTCAATGAAGGATTCGACCGGGAAGGTAGTTGGGGCGTTTTTTGGAGTCTGTCGTTTTCTTGTTATGCTGATTTACACCCAAGTTTTGCTATATACTTGGTTTTTTTGCTTATCGACTTTTTACCTATTAGTTCTCTACTTACTAGCTTGCTTTATCTTCCCCAGTTTACAAAGCGTCGTATATCTAATTCGAATCTGAAGAGCTTGAGTAGAGGATTGGACTTCAGGAAGATGCGGCAATGGGTAATGTCTAGAGTACTCTGAGTGTATTTGGTAGTAAAAAGGCAGTTGAGTCAAGTGCGAACCCTTCGAACCCTTCGAACCCCTCTTGACAGTTCATTTCTCTGACCAGTGAAGCAGTCGGATCATTGGGGAGGCATGAAGGATCGTAGGTCCTCAGGCGAACATTTACGAGCAATGATCAGTGACCACAAATATATGGTACAGCAACTGAGTCTCACCACGAGCATTCCCAGTCATATATACTGCCTTTCACAACGATTCCTCCATCCTTCTTAGTTTCAAGGGGTCTTCGCGGCTTGGTAAATTACGATACATACTCCGCAATCTGCTCTCAGAAAAGCCCAAGTTTCAACTCAAACTTACAAGTAAAAAACTCGAGCCACCCAGCTCATGAGGTGCTGGACCCACATAGGATCGAGTGGACAGCCAGCTCTGTCACTAATCTTCGATTACCGGTACTCTCATACAGTGCATCAGTACTTTTGCTTCTCTTGAGTTTCAATCTTTTAATATACTGACGTTTCAGAGACCCGGAAGGGACGTAAATCTTACTCAAGTAAACTGATCTACTGTTTGGATGCCCCACGGAATGTTTGAGTGTGCAAGATACGCATTGTCAGTCAACAGCAGAGATATTGGAAAATCATAACGTTGCACTCGCAAGGTGCTATCTTGACACTTGCAGTAATTATAAGATGAATTTGAAGATGAACACAACCATAACATTTCTATCTATTGTTAATGGGCCCAAAACCAGGTAAAGCCATAAAGTTTACTTTCATTCTTTACACTTTCGTGGCTCGGGAGCTTGCAAAGTGCGGCTGACGTCACTAGGTAAAATAAATGCCCACGCACGAGCCGCATCTTCCTTCAACCCCCACACATCACAACTACCATCACGATGGCCAAACCCACACCTCCCAACAACCCCGACGAGACCATCCTCGAAAAGCTCACTGACGGCACGCATGTCTCCCCTCCCCTCCCCTCCCCCTCTCCTCTCTAACACCCCTCAGAGCCCCGGACTCCACAGACTCCAACATCCGGTACGCCGCATACGCCAGCCGCTTCCGCACGATCCTCCTCTCTGCCCACCGCTACGTCGCATACACCTCCGACATCGGCGAGTCGTTCCGGCCAATCGCCCACCCATGGCTCATACGCGGAGCATACGGAGTCTCATGGCTGTACCTCACGGGCGATGTCGCAAACGAGGGCTACAAAGCGTACCACCGACAATACCCTACCGATCCCGCCACCCCCGCGCCTACCGTAGCCCCAATCGATGACTACAGAACCGTCATGGTCCAACGCGCGATATTCCAGAGTATCGCGAGTATGGGATTACCCGCGTTTACCATCCACAGTGTTGTCAGGTACTCGGGCCGTGCGTTGAAGAACGCTACGAACAAGAATTTGCGTACGTGGGGGCCGATCGCGTTGGGGCTTGGCGTTGTTCCCGCGCTGCCGTATATGTTCGATGAGCCGGTTGAGCATGCGGTTGAGTGGTGCTTTAAGAGGGGTTTTGAGGCGTATGGGAAGACGGGGGCGAAGACGAAGGAGAAGGAGTTATAGCGAGGGGATATATAGGATTGAATAGGCGTGTATGATTGCGGGGATTTCTGGGCGTGCTCCACTCTGGGTTGATACCCATGCTGCTGCTTTCTGAGGGATGGTTTTATAGAGGAACTCTACTTTCTTGTTTGCATTAGGCGGATTGGAAGGGGGGTATTGTAGTATATATCACAGCGATAAGCTCTCTTATTAGACAAAGACTGAATCTCCAATCACAAGTACCCTCCTATACCGTCACCATCCCCACACCCACCCCAACCCCCAACTCCACCTCCACCTCCCCCTTCCCCAACTCCTTACTCTCCGTCACCGCCCCAGGGAGCACATACAAAAACTTCCCCTGTGTCTCGAGCTGATACGCGACGACAAGCCTACACCTCCCACACCGTAGCAGCGTACGTTTCTCGAACCCGTCCTCGCGCGTCACAATCTTTGCGTGGCGGTCACGCAGGAGCGTCAGCAGCAGCGTGTACCCTTTCCCCTTCCCATTGTCCACCCCAGTGTTGCCCATTACCGTGTCTTCATCCTCATCTTCGGGATCTGGCGCGGGCAAAGGGACGATTATGGCGTTGTCGAGGCCTGGTGCGCGACGGGTGGGAAGCGTGGAGAAGAGGTGCGTTGAGGCAAGGAGGAGGTGAGAGCAGAAGGTGCAGTGATAGGTGTGTACGCTAGAAACCTTGTTAGCAGAGAGAGACTGAGAGAGGAGGGGAGAGGTACCGAGGGGTTGTCATGATGTTGGCGAACGTGAGGGTGTGGGAAGCGCGACTGAACAGGAATGGTGAGATGAGATTGATAAGATAAATTCATGCGTTTCCCAAAACAGCACGAACCAACGGAATGTTGTGACAAACATCGTTTTTGTTAACAAAAGACGAGAGAATGAGGATATATCACTAGAATTGATTGTTTCCCGCTCTACAATCTCACACTTGTTTACCTCCCTTTCGGGGATCATGGCATGGTGTTTGTGCCCATTGTCGCATTGAGGTATTGCTGTGACGGCTGTGGTTTTTAGGCCTTCACTGGCACTGGGTGTTGGTAGGACTATGCCTAGAATTCTTCACGGATTCTTCGTTTACACCGAGGTAACGCTTCCTCCGAGTGTCCATCTGGACTACTAGCTAGTGAGGATCACTGTTCGAAGGCCACGTACATTGTCTTATGCTTCTCGATGTTACTCTAAAATCGTATTCATGAATGAAACTAAACCATATAAGATATCATGTGTCCCACTCCACAGTTACTTAAAGCAATAATGATGATCTACATCTCTGCAACAACGTCCACACTCCTACAACTCCTTGTACGGCTTCTTACCACTCCACTGCTTACTCGCGCCAAGCTCATATACCAACCCCAACGTAAGTTTCGCATGCTGCAGCATATGCGCAAAGCTTAGGTACTCGATTTTGTCCTCTGTGGTATGGATATGTCCATCACTATCCTCAAACTGACTCTCGATCACGAACGCGCTTGGGTAGCCAGCTTTCGAAGCACTAAAATCCTATCAGCCTGTGAACTTGTGATGCGGAGGGGAAACATACCTAGCGTGATCTGAGCAGGCGTATCCACACTTGGTCAGGGTGTAAGGAATATCGCAGTATTCGTCGATGACCTCTTTGATAAACTCCGTCAACGCAGGGTCGACATAGTCCGTGATGACGCCCACGCTCTCTGGTTTTCCAGATTGAAGTGTCTTCTCGACATAGCCCGTCATATCCTGTTGCAACATGGCAACCACATCACGTCCCGAGTTTTCGTACGATGAAAAGATCGCCTGCGACCCGAGGAGTCCTCCCTACCATATGTAAGCCTCTACATCACGCCGCGAGAGGAGGACAAATATATACCTCTTCCGCAGAGTACCAATGGAACTCGACAGTCTGCTCCAGCACCTCCCCAGTCTTTTTCAGATGCTCTACCAACACCCTGAACGCCTCGAGGATCGTGACAGTGCCACTTCCGTCATCATCGGCACCTGGTGCGCCGAGTAGAGATGGGAGGAAGAGGTTGATGGAATCCTGGTGCGCGCCGATTACAACCGTCTTTTCAGTCTTTCCTGGGATACGCGCAATAATACTACTCTGCTGCCAGGAGTGAGGGAACGGCGCAAGCTCGAGGGTCGGGAACCCCGTGGCTATCTCGTTGATACGCGAGAGGAGCCATTCGGAGGATTGCTTGCCGTAATCGGACTACTCTCCGTCAGCACGTGAGTGGGTGGGCGGTGAGCGGTTTCTGCTACCTTGTAGTACCGCGTGTAGAAGCTGGTGAACTTTTCGAGATTGGCTTTCATGTTCTTTTCCTTGAGCTTCTTGAGGAGCGGCTTTATGGTGTCTTGGAACGCTGGCTTCGAAGGGAACACGACGCTTTGAACCCCGGCTTTGCCGCGCGTAACGGCGTTGCGCAGTCCGAGCGTTTGGTGATCCGTGATGTCCATGAAGTTAATGCCTTGCTGTGACGTGTTAGCTGCGCAGAGCAAGGGGTGGAGGGTGACGGACGCGCTTCAGCTCAAGCTTTTGATCCTCAGTCGCCCATCGTGTTTCGGTGGGCGAGAGCTGGAGCAGACGCTGCGAGCCGGTGTTGGAGCTTATCGCGAAGGCGGAGGAGTCGGCAGGGAGAACGAAGGCGGAGGAGAAGGCGGAGGCGGCGAGGATATAGAAAGGAATTAGAGATCTCATTGTTGCGGTGCTGCTGCTGTTTGAGGCAGTGGGTGTTGAGTGGTGATGGTAATGACGATGGCGATGGAGACGGAGCTGAGCTGTCGGCCGGTGGTTGGTAACGAAGCTCATCCCTGCCGCGTGCGTAACCACGTGAAGCCCTACACCCTACATCGAGTATTCCCGAATCCTTCGGCGCATGCAGTGGAAGCGACGGAGGCGGAGGCTCGTTCCATCATTGCCGTTGCAGAGAGCTGTGACGTTTCTGCCGCACCAGATGGGTATCGTAGTTCCCGAACCGATCTCACGCACCCGAACTCTGTTCCCTACCTCTGCATATCGCGGCTAAAGCAGGCTCCGGGTTTGGATTGGCAGCTGCGGTGTCTGCATTAATAAGGTGCGGGGTGCAGCCAGCGCATGTAGCAATCCCCACATGCTCAGTACATCAACCGACATCCGCCGTCGACCACCTTCATGCAATCACCGCCATGGCTCTCCCGCGCAACACCGTCGTTCGCACCTTCCACCGTCGCAACCTTACCTACCTCCCTGCCGGCACCACCTACGTCATCAGGACCTCGCGCTCGCGCAACCCCGGTGCGTTCTCTCGCGTTGCCACCCCCACCTGGTGGGTCTCGGAGCGCAAGGTCGAATGGCAGTGGGACTACGAGCTCCATGCCACCAACAGAACCGAAGAGGTCGACACGCAGAGGCGGGGGTTCACGAGCCGTGTCGGGAGGGAGCAGGTGAAAGAAAAGGAGGAACCCGCAGAAATTGACTGGATCACGATGAGGAGGAAACAGCAACCTAAGGACCAGGGGCCGATTATTAAGGTTGATGAGAGGGGGTTTGAAGCCCCGGCTCCGACTCCAGAGGAGACGGATCAGATGGAGGGTGTTTTTGCGATGTCGCCGCCGATGAAGGAAGGTTTAACGAAGGAAGGGGTGTCGGCGGTGGATAATGTCTCAGAGATGGGGGATATTTTTGCTATGCCGCCACCACCAGCAAAGGAAAATGAAACGAAGGAAGAGGTGTCCAAAGCGGACAATGTCACAAAGATGGGGGATGTGTTTGTGATGCCACCGCCACAGGGATACATCTCACCCAAGGGAAAGGATTCGCCTGTTGACGCTGCGAAGATGGGGGATTTATTCCAGATGCCGCCACCAGAACATGACGAGATTCCCCCAACGGCGAGGAAGCTGGAAGTACTGGAATCACAGCAACCGGATAACCATGAGATACTGTTTGCTTCCGATCCCTCCCCCGACCTTGGAATGCCACGAAACGACCAAATCCCGACAAAACCCTGGTGCCAGAACGGGGGCATCGCTGCCGCCTCTAAAAAGACCCAACAAGATGAAGTACCCTCATTCATCACCGCCAACGACATCCACGAGAACGTCGACGCCGACATCGACACCCTTCTCCCCCGCGACATCCGTCGCCGCATGCCAACCAGTAACCCAGACCCAGCCGCCTCCACTCAACTCGAGGACAACGACAACAGTTGGCACGATTCTTTCGGCACCCCCGAAACCCCTCACTCAACCGAACGCTATACCACCATTTCTATCCCACCGCTAACCTTCACCGCCACCCCGTCCACCCCGATTTCACTGCTACAATCCCACATCAGCAGCTTTCTCGCCCTCACCCCAGCCGTGAGTGCTGATAGCTCCGCTGCCCATGACGAAGATTGGAATGGCTTCGACCCCACCCCAGCCGCGTCGGTCGAGAATGTCTTTGTCTTCTTTCTCCTCCCTGCACACTCGACGCCCTACTTCGCGCTGGCTTCCCTCCCCTCTTCTATACCGATTCCATTGAATGAGCTAAAGCCAACTGAAGTTCTTGACTTCTTGAATCGGGCGGGGACATTCCTTCCCTACCTCCGCGCGAGGCGAGCTGAGGGCGGTAGGCTAGTGCACGCATCGCGAGAAGGCGTGACGTGGGAGGTGTCCGGGCATCAAGCGGGGATGAACATTATCGCAACGTTGGAGGCGGTTGCAGCAAGAGGAAATAACGGTATGGTGGAGGACACGCTAGAAGGTGTTGAGGAGTCGGAGAAACTTGAGGCCACCACGGGGGCCCGCGAGGAGAAGAATAGGGCGGAGACTACCGCCGCTCCAATGGCGAAACGGAAGAGGAGTAGTGTTGGCAGGCGGATGTTTTGGGCAGGCGTCTGGGTAGGCGGGTTGACGGGGATGATAGGGTTTTTTGGACATGCTTAGGATTGGTAGTTTGGTTTCGAGGCGCTTTTGGATGGCGGGAATCGATATTGGAGTTTTGCTCATTATTTTTGTGTTAGGGTTTTCTTTTTTGGGCCGATTTCTTTCTTATTGGCATATTCATTGGTACGATTCTTTTCTGCAGCGTTTTGCTTTTTTCCCGCTTTAGTAACAGATCGTGTTCTTCAATTATACAATTGTCATGTTAATCACTTTTTCAGATCCCTGATGTCCAAATCCCTTCGACGAATCAGAAACATTATCAAGTGTCATAATAACGTCACACTGCACACATCCCAACCTATTCTTTCCGCATCGGCATGCCACCCTTAGTATGATCCGCAACCTTCTCTCCCATCCGCATCCCCACACCCATTGTCCCTTCATGCTGTCCTTCCTCTACTATCGCTGCCTTTCCCCCTTCTGTTTTGTGCTTCTGTTGATCCCCGATGTCTGTGCGGTCGTGGTGCTGGTCACGCCGTTGGTGATGCCCGTTGTGGTGACCTGGCAATGTTAGGTCTCTGTCCAGAGACAAACAAGCAGGAGGATAAGACACAGCATTCCGCCACTTTTTGGTGCGAAATGCTCAATTCAGCCCCGAAAGAGGGAAAGGGAGACAAACCACCCTGCTGACTAGAACCCATCTTTGGATTCCCCACAAACGGTTCAATATGGCTGCTCTGCAAGATGTAGTCCTCGCCAATTACGCCATGCGTGTGTTCGTGGCCCACATGGTTCTTGCCTGGTGAGTCCAAAGGCGCGATCTTTGTGCTGCTAAGGTCTTCTTCGTCGTAACCGGGTGAGTTCGGGCTGCCGGTGTTGTTCATTGTGTTTGTTTGGTTTGGTTTGGTTGCTTGGCTAGTTGCTTGGTTTGGTTGTTTAGTTGGTTCGGTTTATTTGTGAGAGGAATTAAGGGAGAAGGATAGTTAGGATAAAGCTGGAGGGAGAGATAGAATTATATGTGGACAGATGACGCTGTAGTGACGGTGGTCGACGTCAAACACATATTCGTGGCTATTCACGGTCGATTGTCATTCCACTTTGGAAGTGTGCTCGTATGGTGTCGTACGACGCATCTGAAGATGATCCTGAAGATCTCAGTCACGTGTTGGTGCTGCCACGCATGAGCTTCGACAACCTCGTGCTCGGGGCAGTTGGTGGTTGAAAGGTGCGTTCGCAAACCAGCGCCTACCTCCTTCGCAAGCTTGCCAACCGGCGAAAACTCTAGGCACGAGAACAATTGGGAGGACGGTTAGGACCGAATCAATTGGAATATTCCGTCACAATCCAGCCCTGCGCCGAGTATTAGCTCAGCCTTTCTTCTCTAGCCATCTTCTCACATATCATTCTCGCGTCAGTCCTTTCATATCTAGATGAGTGAGATTCCGACTATTCACCCATGTATCCCCTCATGTATAGCAAATACCGGTAGTTAGATCCACATGTGAAATGTTAGAAATGCGTACATAGCAGCACTGAGAGAGCCCAGAAGCGATAATGTCTCACTATCTACTCAATAACAAGGTCGGCTTGACCGATATTTATCTATAGCTATACCGATGCAGCGGCTATCAAGCGCTAGTTTGAGTAGATTTCCAGAGTGAAGTCTTCATACAACCATCACAGGGGTAACCCCACACAATCTTACGTGATCTAGTGGGGGGCTATAACAATGACGTTTGGAATATATTCTAATCCTAAACCTCCAAACCTCCATATTTCCGGTGGTGTACTTTACATGGGACGGGAAGTCACAATCTTGGAATCTGATAGGTCGATTTCGGGACAAATTGTCTTCTCGGTCCCGAGAGACTGTGCTAGCGGGAGATATCAGGGTAAATTGAATTGCAGCCTTATTTTTCAACAACTACTTTAACAGGATCCTCCGTTTCAGGTGAGGCGCATATGAGGCGCATATGAGGTTGATCTTGCAATCACCTTGATTTGATTTTGCATACTCATGATAGTACTGGCACAGTTGATACCAGATAGATTTGCAGTGGTTGCAGCCAGCTGCAACCATGGCACTCCTGGAGGTCTGTCATGCCTGCTAGACTCATTAGAATTCTGACAGGATTTTGGTAGCTGTGGCTGCACTCACAGCCGCGCTCCAAGCGCTAGGCCGGGAATGAGTAGATTAAGTACACAGCAGCACACCTTCACCATGACCCGTAGGTCCGATCCATCATCACCATCACCACCCCACGAACCAGCATTCTGCTGCCACTGCCACCATCCCATGAACTAGCATTCTGCTGCCACTGCCACTACCCTACGCACATCTGCACGTCCAAAATCACGGGTACAGCAGGAAATAATTGTAGAGCTAAAAGTAACTCTGAGAAGTGACAACCCTATCACAGAATACCTGCTATGTAATGCTTTATTTGGCTGTGAAGGTAAAGGGTTTTTAGTTTTTGCAGCATTGCACAAGAATCTCCAAAATGCTGATTGTGAGAATACTTAAAACCTCCTACCTGACTAGTTACTGTGGCATGAGAATTTCAACTGAGGATAGTGTCTCAACTGTCACCATTGAAGTCCACTGCAATGGTGTCAAATCTGCCTGAATGATTTGTGTGAGTGACAGTGGCAGGATAGTCATAAGTTTGAGAGGTTATCATGAGCCAACAAATATCCTCACATCAACATGATATTTCAGTCACCCTCATGTGAGGCTAATAGATGTCTACCGGCCTCACATGAGCCTTACCTGAATTAGAGTTCCCCCGCTAAAGTATTGTAGAACCGGGACAGTAGGTGCCGACCACTGAAGATGGACCCGAGACTTGAATTACCTTGAATTACTATATAGTGTGGTTTCGGACGTTCTGAGTTCTGTCATCTGTACACATCACTCACTCCCTTTAAATAATAACATGGCCGCAGCTGCAGCCTCAGTTTCCAACGAATCTCCAGAACAAGTTTCAGCTACCTTTCGGGTGGCACATCTTGCAGGGTGATGGAGTATGTTGTAACCAGTGCTTGTTTAATCCGGTTTATACTAACTTGGACTGCAACAGATGAGTACGTTGGCTCAGATAGCATTAACTGGTGGTTCTGCGAGGGGATTTAAGCAATTTCGAGCATTTATCTATGATCGCAAGCTAGTTACCTGCGATTTACAGCCTGTTACCGAATCGCAACTATGGGAACCGGTTAAGCATACAGTGCGGTGCTCCTGCCACTGCTCCAAGATTAATTACATGGACTGTAGTAATGCTGGGGAAAAGTGCATTCTGCAGGTCTAAATAGGTAAAAGAATGAGGATACAGATTTCGAGCCTTGGTGTTTATTGCTTCGTTAAACTTTAGTATTTACAGTACCGGGGTTTCGAGCATTAAGGTTTCGAGCCTTAGTAACCCAACGTTTCGAACTCTGGTGTTTATAGCACCAAGCATTTATAGCACCATGGTCTGCCAACTAGTAGCCTATAATGAACTACGTACATTTTAAAAGCAATAGTCTACTACGTGCAACTATTGGAAGGAGGAAAGCAGATTTTGGGAGAGTAGAGGGCAGCCTTAGCAACCAGCAACTTCCTAATCTAAAATCCAAAACAAATACAATTAAAATCCAATCCTTATGCCCGTGCGTTTAACCTGCAGGATTGAGGCCGCGTGCATCGTATTCTCCCTTACCCTATCTTCAATGCCACGCGAGCCACACCAACAAAGACCTCTTGTCCATTCTAGCTCGGTACTCATTAAATTCATGTCACTCTGAGACTGCCGTCAACGCATCCTACTGTCCGGTCAGGCCTAAATATCAGCTGGCTGTGTCAAACCCAAGCTTCAAAATACCGCACATCTTCTTATATATTCTACAAGACGCTCCGACAACAGGAAAAGAAAGAAGACACTACTCGTGTCATACAGAGCACTCGGCGTTGATGCATCACTCGGCCTTGGCGCGATAGAAAACTTTAATACGCGTGGCTAAATCACAGTCATCTGCACTGCATAACCCCTCCTCACCCCATTCCATCATCATTCCTCTCTCCCGGACGCAATCCACCAACCAACCGACTAGGGTACTAAACGCAAACCCCACGTATCCCCACACGACCCCCCATCTGCAGCTCCTCATTTCTTTCCGCTTGGATAGCCGAGTCGTCAACGATGCCGAATACCTGCCCGGGGTGCGGCTGTTCGAATCCCGGCGACTTCGATGATTCCTCCGGAAATATAGTGTGCACGAAATGTGGAACCGTCGTCAACGACTCGCACATCGTCTCGGATATCACATTTGGCGAGAATAGTGCCGGTGCTGCTACGGTACAGGGGAGTTTTGTCGGCGCCGGACAAACACACGCAAATACTGGAGGCAGATATCGCAGTGGGACGAGTATAGAGAGTCGCGAGCAGACTATTGCTGAGGGTATATCGATCACACCCCCCCTCCCCCCTCTCCCACTCCACACA
>Ga0307512_10000387_pt1 | contig 64362 bp, 49 predicted proteins | sample 14_EM_MG_FD_200267 | JGI IMG/M metagenome (GOLD analysis project Ga0307512, IMG submission 200267) | Populus trichocarpa ectomycorrhiza microbial communities from riparian zone in the Pacific Northwest, United States - 14_EM | ecosystem: Host-associated > Plants > Roots > Unclassified | place... | reverse complement strand
CAAACATCGATTTGTGCTGGTCAATAAGCACGAAAGGTTACCGAGCTGCAATCTCATCCCCTCCACAACAGCTACAGGATCCTGTCAATCATCCTTTGATCCATATGATTTGTCACGCGATGATGAAGAATACTTAACGCCTAACAATGTGGCTGACATGACACCCAGACGAAGCGATCGTGCAGCATGGCCATTGACCGCCGCCAGGCTCTATTCCAATTCGCTGCGTGAAGCACCAAAAAACTGGGGGCAAATTAATCCAGATCTCAATGATTACCACTCCGACACAAGGGAGATTAGCAGTACATTTTGGTTACTGGACATAGCCGACTGGTGGCGTCAACACGAGGAAACGCACTCAAAGTTCACCGATCATTCCAATGTGACATACGATATCTTCCCTATCATCTCACATGGTGTGGGAGTGGAGGCCAGTTTTTCCATAGGCCGAGATGTTATCGGCTGGAGGCAGTCAGGAACCACAGGAGAGACCCTTCCCGAAACAGTCGTTGTAAGGCAGTTTGCTCGAGCCAATAACAGGATATTGGCAGGCGCTGACGCCGAATTCGATACAAAGAACACAGAGAACGACTCGGAAATCAAGAAAGAAGTGTAAGAAAAACAATGCACATAATGGCCAAGGGTCATGACTTTTTGGAGATGTGGCAGGGCAGCTGAAAACCACGTGCTACCCAGAAGGAATCTGGTGCTCCAAACAAGCAGATGACCACTGTGGGATACATTTCGGTCACGGAAGAGATCGTCAAAGCATCGTGGTCACTCGTTCACCATGATGGTGCGGCTGCATTCCAATTGTCGGAACGATATCCTTTGCCACCACGTTTGTCTGCAAAACACCTCCCTGGAGGATGATCTCAGGTATTGAATGTCCGCCAAATCTGAATGAATCAACTGTCATCCAGTCCAAAGTGATGCGGATAGTGCACCTCAAAAGCATTTCGGACACTGAAGATTGGCTTCACTGGAATGGGGACTTAGATAATCCAATTGACAGTGAAGACGATTGCGCGGCGGACATTGAATCTGATATAGAGCAAGACAATAGGATCGATGATGTGGAATGCCCAGAGCATCAGGATGTGTGCGCTGCGCCAAATGTTCCAGGATTGATTCGGCCTACATGGAAATCAAAGAGACAGGCTGAAAAGGTGTTGATGACAGTCAATTCAACTGAAACAAGGAGCAATAAGGGAGTGAAGAACAAGTAGGACATAATGCGTCAATGTTTCACCAGCTTCTGTATGTATCTTGACCGAGAGTTTTAGTTAGAGATATATAATGGGCGAATGGTGAGCAGTAGCTTGTGAATACCGGTCGATAAACAGATGTATAGCAGGCATAATGAACCTTTTGACAAGATACATGAATTTTATTCATATGAGAGCGAACAGTGCAAGAATGTTACTGCACTCAGCTTTGCCACAGGGCCAAGTCTCAATCTGTGAGAAAGACTACCAAGAAGTTCAAAACATGATGAAAACTATTATCGATGGCAGCAGATGTTGAATGGACAATAAATCGAAATGAGCGTCAACAAAGCGTCAACGATTTGTGGTTTTGTAAGCACGGTAATTACACAGTGATTTGGTCGCTGTTATGCATAACCGATGTATTGGTTGCTTTTTTATGCACAAGAGACAGCAACACGGTCGCCGCCCCATTCAGAGAATGAGCGTCAATGTAGCGTCACTGATGTGTGGTTTTGTTTGTACGGTATGTACACAGTGATCTGGTAGCTGTTATGTATAACCGATCTATTTCCAGCTTTTATAGGCAAAAGAGACTGCAACACATTCACCACCCCATTGTGAGAATGAGCATCAACAGAGCGGCAACAATTTGTGGTTTTGTAAGTGCGGTAGTCACACAGTGATTTGGTCGCTGTTATGCATAACCGATGTATTGGCAGGTCTTATGGGCAAAAGAGACAGCAACACGGTCACCGCCCCTTTCTGGGAATGAGCGTCAACGGAGTGTCAACGATTTTTAGCTTCGCATCTTGGATAGTTTAAGTTCCGATTGGTTGCAGACATCCATTTATGAGATATTGGCTGCCTTTACTGAGAAAACCCACAGTGACATGCTCGCTGCCGCATCCTGAGAATGAGCGTCAACGGAGTTTCATCGATTGTTAGCTGCGCATCTTGAGTAATTTATTTTTCGATTGGTTGCAGACATCCATTTATCAAATATTGGCAGCCTTTACTGGCAAAAACAACAGCAACATGCTCCCTGCCACATCCTGAAAATGAGCATCAACGGAGCGTCAACAGTTTTAGTTGTTGCATATTTGGTAACCCAGGTATTGCGCGGATCTTTGCGTTCATAAAGGAATTATTGACCGCCCGTATAGGCAAAAATACAATTTATCAAAGGTAAAACACTGATTCCAAATTAATTGATATTTCAAGCTGCAAAGCATGCAGAAACATATCCTTGGTTGTTGAAAACACGATTTTGATAAGATACTATTAACATACTCCAAAAACAGGAGCCTTAATTGAATCTATGGATGGACCTGCTGGGCGACCCACTAACAACCCGCCGAATTCAGGTGGGTTGGGAGGTTACCATCGAACTGTACCCGAGTTGACGGTTTGGGTTCATCAACAACCCAGACTGCCAATTTGGCAATGGGTCGGGTTGGACCCGGACCTGGACCCGAAGTGATTGTCCGGAACTGTTGCTATCACTACCGACTTCTGGCAAAGGGATACCATCAACTGGTACCAATAGTAGTTTCACTATCAATGATCATAATGACCTTGCGACTTGACATTATACATCGCATATTGTATATGTCAATATAGATATTGCAGTGTTCAGACTATAGATAATACTAGATATTATAGATTGGTATTAGTAAAGTTATAATTGAATAAGTGCTTGTCATATACCAATAAATGTTAATGTGGAATTCTTGTTTTGAATCTGCATGCCCAAAGTTATATGTATTAGAGACAGAATGAGACAATATATTAGCAGTAGCTGGAGATGAAAAGTTTGGTAATCAGTGCCATACATTACTGAGTTTTGGAGTTATTAAACAAATATATACCAGAGTTGGTGCCACATGGAGGAAGTGTATGCAGAATTGACAGTCATATTAATACAGTTCAATAAAATACACTTAACTCCAAATATTACTGATATACTTTATACACAACATTCCTGGAGAAATATGTCATATTCAATGACATACATACTGGTTGCAACTGGGGTATACTATATATTATAACAAAGATGTTCATTGAATAAAACATTATCTATCACAACATATAATCAATATATTGTATAAGAAGTATATTCACTTATATATTAGTGATGTGATGCAATGAAGAACAATATATTACATTATAACCACTTATGTGTTTGGTCATCTAGATTTTGCCATCGAGATGGATACAATGTCAACTAAATAGCCAGATTCACTACTTATCTTATATTATAAGATATTGCCTGCAATTCCAAAACCTTATACAGTTTGGATATCAACACTTTATGTACAATGTTATTTTGCAGTCTATTTTTCAAACACTTAAGTGTATGAATCAAATGTAGTCTTTCGCTTAATTGTTGATATCACTTTATCTACCACAATGATGAGATTTTTTTTCCATCTGATCTGGCTTTGAATTTTTGTACTTGTCTACAATAGTAACCGAAGCTAGAAATTCACCTCAATATCTAACATGCATTGTAACTAAGACTAGCTAGCTGTACAATTGGTTTGCATTCTTGAATCTGTAAAGATTTCATTGTAATTCATCTATTCAATAAGCCTATCATCCAACCTGCAAGTTATTTCAACTATATTCTTCTATCTGCAGCTTGGTAAATAGAAGCGGTATTTAGGTGATTCTATTTACAGAGTGCCCAATAGTAGCTGTCATAAATAAATTGACTCTGGTAAAGTATATTTTTAACTTCATGTTAGTAGAATACTTTTAATATTAGTTTTCTATAAGGATTAAGTAATCTACCAATTTACTCAATTGTAAAAAGTAAATGCAAATAAAAATATCACTCAGATTAGTACTTACAGTCTTCTTGTTTCTCTTTCAATTGCCAGCTATTAACTGCCCTCCATTCAGTATTTAAAGACATTTTCTTCATTATATTCATGTATTTATTTGTACTATTATATTACTAATCATTTTCTCATGGTAGTCTATAGTAAATCATTGTTTAGAATTCTTCTCTTAATACATATTGTAGTACTCCATTACCCAGTATTGTTGGCAAGACCAGCATACTCCACTGGAATTCAAATATCCTGCTCATACCCTAGAATGATTGGCAATATTCGAGAGAAACAGCTACATACTGTATACATATCTTGTACTGTACACGATGAAGCAGAGAAGTTGAATTGTTGAACTTTCGCGATTATTCCCAAATATGGCACTTACCTGACTATGTATACTATTATATATATTATATCAATCTCATGTGCATTGTTAGTTGGACTCTGTATTCATTGTAATATATGGTAAGTACAACTGCTTTTGATAACCCAAGTATCTAAGTTGTTCCATTCTTTCCTTTCATAACTGAATACATTTTAATCTTTAGTACTATTACTGTTCCTCTTGGTAATGTCCTCTTTCTGACAGGTTACCGCATACCAATAGATGAAGGAGAAGACTAATGTAGTTAGAACTACTAGTACTGAATTCTTTCAATCATTAATATATAATACATATTTTATAATCTGTTAATATAATACTATTTTATTCTATTGACAGATAAAGTAATCTGATCAATTATATGAGTAAAATAAGCAAAGAAACAATGTTGCTTATTAAGTGAGTAAAGCTGGGAATATTACAGTTTCGAATTTATAAAACTTATTAGAATCATCTGATTTGGGATTGAATGGTTTTTTTTCGCAAATTTGTATGGAAGTAGTTATTTCAGGAATTACAGTTATATCATGTGGAGTATCTCCAATTCATGTGGTTGAAATATATTAAGTATACATATATATATATCGCTTGCAATTTCCACAATTGAAGATTAATTCAGATATATACCATACAAATTATTTGTGATTTTCCTTACCTTGTACCCATTAGAAGGTTACTGTATCTGAATTTTGCTGGGCATTGGACTATATCAGTTCAAATCGGTATACTAACATATTACATCAGTTGTTCAAGTGCTGTATCATTGTAATTGCTGCATCCATTTATATATGAATGTAGATTATAATTTATTTTATCTTATGTCAGCTGTTATATCAAAGTAACATGTATTATCAAATTCAAAATATAAATTCACTGTATTATATATACAATATAACACAAATACTAAAAGTAGTGTATTTACTTTACTGTTTATATATATAAAAGAACTAATATTTCCAAGATATTAAATAAGAAAAATACAACATATTCTAAGATTAACATATTGCATATTCAGATATCGATCTTTCAAGAATCTGATACTATACAAGAAAGTATTCAGCATTTTAATAATTCTCAATTTGATACATCAGATTGTAATGTTGTACTAAATAATTAGTTTTGAATCTAAATTGGAATTGTTGATACAAGTTTGAAACTTTTATACCAACTTAGTAATCACCAAATTTCAATTATGGTACTAATATAGAGTTAGTTGTAGATGTAATTTCAAATTTGTGTATGTTATATAGTATATTTCATAACCAAAGTGTGAAGAATCAAAATATAATTATAATATCTACAAAATGAACAATGTTTTGGCAAGCTATATGTTCAATAGTTAGCCTCTGAGAATGTGTTTTGCCTAATGAGCATATTCAATATCACCAAATTAATAATTATGGTACAAATTATTTCCCTCAATTTGATAGTCACTTTTGCTTTCTTATACACATCTGGCAATTACTTGATATATACAGTCTAGACTTGATTAGTATATCTCACTAGTGTACCAAAGAAAATACATTAGCATATCAACAGTTTGATTTAATCTGGCTTTTAGTAGTTAATTTCATAATGCAGCTACAATTCAATTATAAGCAATGTATTATATATATATCATTGAATAGTGGTAGTCATGTACAGCAAGGTACATTATGATATATCTTGTTGCTAGATTATTCAAGTTGACAGTGAAAAGTTCAAATTTTCCATTGTGTATTCAATATTTACTACAACTTCCCCCTCTTCTGTATGCGTTTATTCTATTATATACTTCTTCTTTTACACCCTATCATTTGTTAATTGATTAGTGTCAATATGCATTTCTGCAATGAATACAAGATAGACTATTTCTTAAATCAATGAACATCAATCAACATTGGATGCAATTTCAATGATAATCCTAATATATTCAGCCAAAACCTTCTCACGATAAAATACTAACAACTGTTGTAAACACAAAGATCAATGTTCTCTGGATTATTGATTTTATTATAAATATAAAAGTCAATATGAGATGATAACAGAATTTAAATAGCTGATTATGCATATCAATCAATATATTTATCAAAGAGCTCATGTGTTCAGAATCTAAAGTGCCATTTGTATGCAGGAACATTTGAAGTTTGTCTTCATCAATGGTGGATATGCGTCCAATACTTTATCCAGTTTAGTCAGATATTGTAACCTTTGAAAGTATGTAATCATCATATATGACAACAAACTTCCATCAGAGAGAACACAGCCAGTCGTGATGATATTAACATATACTATATTCTGGTTACTAAATATATATACAAATTATTGCCAGTTATAACAGTATCAAGATAGCTCAGATGAAGTTGAAATGCATTATATCAGGAATTTTGGCCAGCTAAGATTGCTGATACTAGCTTTAGCAATAAAATTTGCCTAATACACTAAATACAAGAAATATAGCAAAAAAATCCTATATATGACATATTTAAAAATATCAAAACAATAATACAATACCATATCCTGAGGTTTACAATATAAACTAATAGAGTGTAGATATATATTTTCAGAAAACTATCAAAGTGGAAATTACCATATATGTGTCTATGTTTATGAAAATCAAAACATACAGATAGAGCTTATAAACTGTAATATCCAGAGTTGGGAATTCAACTGAAGCCACAACATTAGACTGAATAATACTGTCATCGTATTGCATAAAGCAAACCAATGGCCATTATTAATGGTAATGTCAACTTCTATTGCAAATAATGTAAACTAATATATTTGATTTCAATTCTCTACTAATATATAGTATACTGAAATATTAAATGCTTCTGAGGAGAAGGAAAAAGATATGTAGGGTTGGCAGAAAATTTAAGATGAACATTATAAGCTATGTACAAGTCAAGAAAGATGTAAGGCATCATTGATACAGGTAAGCTTTCAGCTGAGTGTTCTTACTGGGAGAATGATGATAAGTACATCACCAACAACCCTGGTTTCGATCGGGAACACCCGTGTGTTCCGGATGGCTCTGAGGGCTCTCATGGAACCTTGTACGCTCTCACGGAGCATTGCACCCTTCCGGTCACGCAGGAGATGGGTCGCATTACATACTTACCTCCTTTACTTCGCATCCAGGATGTGGAGGCGTATATGCACAATCTGATTGACAAGTTTGTTTCACAATCCGCAGGGGCTCCAGTTACGATGTAGCCATTTACACAACTCCTGGCAATGTTTATGCTATTCTCCGGCCGAGTGCGACATTGTACCTCTCCGCAATTGCTCTATAATGCATGCTGCACTCTCTGCACGTATTTTGAGCTTTGAGATGTTGTCACTTATCACAAGACAGTCTTTGCTTCAGATACATCACTTGTGGTTGCATTTGCTATGCCATTATCGTATTTTCCAGGTTTGATATATACTGTCCAATCTTCACACTCTCTTGTATTATGCCCTCAGCCCTCCATATTCTGCGTTGATCCATCCTCGGCTTGAGATGCTTCTATCCCCACATCCGCATCCGCATCGGCATCCACATACTCATCGTCACCATTCTCGCGGTCATTCCCATTGTCATCAGTGGTTTGCAGGCCAAACCTCCCGAGTCCAGTCGCGGCCCGTCGTCACTCGCTGGTGGTGGGGATGGCATTGTGCATGTCGCTGTCATCACCTTCATCTTCACAATCCCCGCTGCCCCTTGGCATCCCAAAATGCAGTTCATCATCTATGCAATTGTTGTCTATTAGGATGTTAGGGTCAGTGCTTCCAATCTCAGGCTCCTCAAGCGCCACTTTGGAGGTCAAATAGTCAAGAAGAATAGCATTGTCAACATGTGCTGCTTCCGTGCTGATGACCAAGGCACGCATTGAGTTCTCCACCTGTTGGATATGACTCTTGACCATTGCAAGAGTGAATTTAAACACCCTCGGTTGGTCGCTCTCTGTTAGTTTGTTCCAGGTAATCATCCAGAATGCATACATGTCTGCAACGCCAGGCAAGGTTAACAACTTGTGACCCATTGTAGGGCAGCAGGATACGTTCTTACCACCTTCATTCTTGTAGTTGAGGTTGCTCGAGCGATCAGCTCTTTCCGCTTTCAGCTTGGACTTGGAAGCTTTTGGATGAACACCTTTGTTCTTTGCCACTCCAGGAGAGCATGGCGCAACGCGGTGCAGGTAAACATGATCAGAGGCGAGGGTATCTGACTGTCCTTGTCATCAATTGTGGAGTAATAAAATCCATCACCATTCTTACCCTGCTTATTCGCCCGATGATATAATTTGATGTAGATAAACCTTGGGATTGCTTCCGCCAGGTAGTTAAGTGGACACAGGCTATTGGTCAGCAGCTTTTGACTCTCTCTGTGTTGGATTTGGACTGCATACACCACCTTCCACACGCTCTGTTACAGACACAAGTTACTTGTTGTCTACCAGAAGGGAATCAATGAATTCCAAACGATCTGTGTCTGATTGAAAGCTGTGGAGAGCAGAATGCTCTGCTATGTTGTCCCTTGCTGATTGAATAGAATGGGATATAACCCTATCGAGTTGTGCTCGAACTTGGTACTGGTTTCACAGTGTGATATCCAATGTGGGCCAGTGCTTGAGTATACCTCTTTCACGATCTTCTTTGTGCGTGCCTTAAATGCTATTGACCAAATGTTGTTTTGCTGCATAGCGGTATTGCAGTACTTTTCTATTCTCTGCCAGTGTGGGTCTTCAGCTAATGCTTTCACAATGCATCGTGTTGCATGACTTACCATCGCCAAGTCGCATGCACTTACAAACGGCCCTCTGTTCCACATGTAGTGCTCCAGGAGGCTACCAATTTCAGATACAAGATGCGTCATATCTGAGTGACCGAGTCGATGGATGCTGCAACTGCCGGAGACCACTGATCGAGGTGTAGACACCGCCTGCAGCTGAAATTACCACTGCCTCTGTCTCTGATTCCATTTGGAAGCTCGCATTCGCAGTGGATTTGTAATGATTGCACGTGCCTCTGGATTAGGGATGGGGATAGGCAGGTTTCAAAACTGCTGAGAGGAGTGGAAGTGCTAGCAATGCCGGATGCGGGGCTGGATACAACATGACGTGTTCAGTCTGTCTGTGAGGTTTCTCTGGGTGCTGGTGAGCTACGACCGCTTCTACCCAGTGTGGTGGTTGGAGAATTCATTGACCGTTGCTGTGTAGATGACCGGGTGGATGCCACAAGTTAAGAGATATCTGCAACGCGTGAATTGTTCAGCGAAGATGAGGGGGTGTAGTTCTGACCTTGGATTGTAGAGGCTACGGAACTCCCTCCTTGAGAAGAATCCCTCTTGCCAGCCAGTACGGAAATGCGTCTTTTACGAGGGGGAAGTTGAGAATTCCCCAACGGCCCACACTTTTGTTGTTTCTGACGATCAGCAAGGGTTCGAACATTTTGTACAACCATAGTCAGGTTAGGGTGAGGGCTTTCAGATATGATGTTCAACGTTAAGAATGTAAGTATAATTTCCTCTGCATGCATATGCAATGACAGATGAGGTAGACTCCTTTTGAGCGACCACGGAGGGATTCGAGGACATAGGGAGGGGCAGTGTAGAATGCAATAGACTCTAAACCGTGACATTACTTGGGGATGAGATCCCTTGAAACTCATTTTATTATGGGGTTAACTTCCATCAGATTAATCCCAAATTACACTCAGCATTGATATTGACTGTTACAGCAATGTCTGAAGGTCTATTTGCACCGCTTGAAGGGTGTTTATGGTGTTTGGCGCGATGATCATAGTATTGAACTCGTTCTTGGCACATTACTTCGAACCATTCATTGTGTATATTGTCAGCTTCCCGGTGGAAATCACCTTTTGGCTGAGCCAACAGCATCTCACAGCGAACAATGACATATTGTCCATCCTATGACATCAGTTGTGTGTGCTTTTTCCACCAGTAGGCCTGTTGGTAGCCGTGTTCCATGGTTGCACATTATAGACACACTGAGAACTACTGAGTTTGCTCAGAGATGCATGAGGTCTGAGAGGTCAAAGTAGAGTTTGATGCAAAAGCAACACACTGCATTGTCGACTTTCCGCACCGTGAGTACCAAATCTCGTCTCTAGGATTCTCATTCTTGAGGTGCATGGTGGTTGTGCAAGATCATGGCCGGGCCATTTTGTGTTTGTTAACCAACAAAAGGCAGGGTACGATTCAAAAGTATCATATCTCACAAGTTGAACGAAGAAATCGTAGGAACTCGAGTATAAATATCCCTTCTACCCGGCTACACCTCCTATTTCTTTTCCTCCCGTATTCAACACACTGCCAGTTTCCTACGCTATCGCGACGTCATGTGATTTCGACAAAACAACGCATCTCGTTCCAAAACACACCCAATAACCTTCATAACTTGGTACATTCCCTATGGGCTTCCATCCGCTACCTGCAACTGTATCATAATGCTATTGGCTCGGATGTAGATTCATTTTCAACTCCCAGCGATGGCACTCAAGGGCACTGGGAAAGGAAAGGGGAAGGCAACTGCTACGGCAAAGATGCCGACATTGGTTATTGATTGACCCCTGTCATTGCATCGGGACCGTATTGAGGGATTCATTTCGGAACACATCCATGGACTCATATGGAGATACAATGTTTGTGGCGTCATGGATACCAGGGCATTGGATCTCTTTTATGATATAATCTTTCTTGATCCAGTCACAACTTGCCACTTATCACAATTCCAGCTGATGTGGCCACACCGCAGGAGCAGGTGATCACCATTTCGCGAGTGGTGGGCAGCCTTACGCTCATATATGCGGCAAATGTTAGACAAAACCCCCCACCAAATAAAGAATTGGAGGCGGGACAACCCTTGGGCCTTTGGGGATCAAGTCTATCGTTCTAATCTGCAGACAACCAGCTCGGGGAAGATTAAACTACATGGTGAGCGTTTCTCTTGGTCCGGTAGTGATGATCTCAGGGGAAAAATTGAACAACCATGCATTGGCGGAACAAGCCAGTAGACTTCCTGGCCGTTAGACTACTGAATTGGGATGAGATCATCTACGAGGATGATAATGATGAGAACTGGGCGGATCCTGGAGTGCTGAGTGGTTCAAGGAACCATCATGGCCGTGGCCATGACAATGACAATGGCGAAGGTATGGAGGATATGCAGGGCGGTGAGAAAGGGACCGGGAAATGGAAGGGAATTATGCATGGGCAGGGAACAAGGAAGGGGACCGACAACTGGAATGGGAAAGGGTCAGGGAAGGGGAAGTCAATGGAGGGAGCGAAGGGGAAGGGGAATGGGAATGGGAAAGGGAAAAGTATTGTGAAAGAAACCACAGGGGGAGATGATATCTGTCGTGCTGTTGATGTGCAGTTGCAGATGGAACTGTCTGAGGCAGACTCGGACACAGAGGGCTAACAGCAGTGGGTATATTTGCAGCCGGAAGCCTTGGCCACAGTGTCAATTTCCTCACATGATGATAACGACTTTGTTGAGGAGTCTGATGGTGAATATGACTCAGAACATGATTTTGATATGGATAAGCGCATGCAGGATGATGCGGATGCACCATACGGCATTAATTGTGAAGTGAATGTGGATATGGAAACAGATGGTGATGATGAAGAGGAGGAAGATGAAGAGGAGGAAGATGAGGAGGAGGAGGATGACAATGAGGATGAGGATGAGGATGAGGATGATGGCAGAGAACCTCGGATGATTGGCCAGGGGGAGATGGTATATACATTGGCTGACAATGTAGATACCATGGTAGACAATCAGCCAATCGTGCTACCTCAGCAAGGACAGGAGATGCCCAAGTATACCCCATAGCCACATGTTGTGGTGCCTGCCCCACAGCCAGAGACCCCGGAGCCTCATGGATGACCCCAAACTGGCTAGACTCACGCTCTCAGCGGGCTGTTGGTTATGCGGAATGTGATGCCGCAAAGACCTCACCTGACAGTGCCAACTCTGCGAGACATTGCGGCAGCCGGAAACTGCTCAGATCTAGATGTGGATCAGTAGCTGCTCGGCCAATCGGCAGGTGGTGACAGTGTACCTGATGTCGCTCTCCCAGAAGTGACTCTCCCTGCGGCACGCCCGGATTGCTCGGTAGGCGATGGTTGTTCTGTTGGGTTAGTGTCGGGTTGTTGTCTTGTGAGTTTCCTTTGCTGTAATCTATTCATCCCAGGCACTGATTAAGCCACATGTGGAGGTGTTCTGTTTGCTTAGGGTTTTTTAGTTTCCGGCTCGCGTCAGTTAGGGGTCGGTTGTCGGGTTATTCAGTTTCTTTGTTCTAGTCCATTTATCTCAGGCATTGATTATCACATGCGTCGCAAGGTTTTTGGATCGCTCAGGGTTCATACTATTGGTGGGTTTGGTATTGGTTTGATTTTATTCATAGCTTTATGGGACTTCGCTCAGGCAGCGTTTTTGCATATCCTGGTGTGTAAAAGACCTCCTGGCGATGGTGTTGAGGCTCAATATATCTCTCAAGTTAGGTCGAAGTATTGTGAGCTTACACCCACACAAGACTGCTCAGGCCCAGCACCAACTGTTGTCCCTTGCTACAGTGTATACTCCACCACACGGATGTCGTCAACAATGCCGGAGAAGACCCCTTTCCATTGCCCTGTATTTTCATGCCGAATGAAGTTCACCTCAGGCCACTGGCGACTTTAACATATTAAATTACACTCTCCTGAACAGCCGGAAGTTACACACCAGAAGAATCTGACTATTCGCATCGTGGCCTCACGCATTGAGCCTGCTCAGCATTGTGATATCAATGCTAACAAAGATTCAGTCAAAGACTTGGACATATTTCCCTACCTCCAACACGTTGGAACCATTGCCGACTCGGAGTCTCAACCACTGCCAACTCTCCTGCCGCGGACGGAAACACTGTCCGTTGCCGGCGCTCCACTGGGCGAGTACATTACCAAGCCACGGGAATGCGGCACTCGGGGTTGTCTTGAGAGGAACATACAAAACTATACCTACTACCCGTTTGCGATGCGTGAAGAGTACAAATATATCCGTTGTGGGGTCCAGAGCAAGGGCAATAAAATGTACCGTGAGAATGTGCTGAAGGAAGAAAACACCGCTCCGCGTTTCCGAAGCTTCAAAAGAGGGGATTGCATGCAGAAGCTTGTGGCAAGCATGCCAGATGATCAGGCTCTCGTGGAGTGGGAACTACACACTCTCAAGGATATGAGATGGAATGTCAATAACCAATGCCCTATCAAATACTGGAGTCAAGACATCATCAAAAGCATGACATGGTCGATGCGGCAGCGAGCCTACACCAACGATGTTATTTACGCCCTGCAGCATTCATTCAACAGCGATTCGCCACCAAAATGCCTCTATACTGAAATGCACACTTGAGACTGGTGGAGGGAGACACAGGTAAGGAGAGATACACGAGGATAATAACGTGCTCATTGATGTTAAGTAAATGCTTTGTGTGGGGGATACACCACGTCCCTTGATCTTGATGTGCGATGGATCACATCTCTCGAATTTTGCTGGCGACAAGACAGAGTGGCCTGCTTATTTGACAATTGGGAATCTATCTTCCAAGATGCGCCAGGTTCCATCCACACACAGTGTCGTAATGGTCGCTCTCCTGCCGCTCCCGATCAACTCCTGCAATATTGCACCGAACCGGCTGCATGTGTAGAGTCACACAAACCGAGAGGTGCTGAATGAGGTACTCTGGTGGATACTCTATCCTCTCACATTAAAACAAAATCGCAGCGCCAAGAGCCGGATTCACAAAATTCTCCATGCAGATGGCGACTTCAGGCATTGCAAACCGGTTGTAGCAGCATGGCTTGCAGAGGGCCCTGAGTATAGCGACCTACATCATCTCGAGCGGCATATCTGCTTTTGGTGTGAGTGTCGAAAGAACACACTTGGAGATCATGTCCCTCCTGACAAGCATACCCCCAGCAGCATCAAAACCTATATAGAACTCTCCCCAATGCCAACACCAACAGAGCCGATGCTGAACTCTCATCATGGCAGGTTCACTGAGCATCAATCGTGATTCACCATATTCCCTGTATCGTGAGCGACCTCCTGATGCCCCACCTTCTCCATACAATGCAGATTGGCATGCTGGACCTCCTCCAGAAGGGGATTTTCCACTTCATGAGGTCGCACGAAGTGCCCAACAAGTGCAATGTAATCTGGTTATCCCTGCCTGCTTACCACGACCTCACACCAAAAAATAGGTCATATGAGGAACTCTCTCAATGGAATGAGAAGGAGATGAAGAACATGAACCGGTACCTGGTTGGAGTTGTAACCCAGACTGTATAAGGTGGATGTCCCGCTCAGCGTCCCATATTCAATCATTTAATTCAGTGCACACAGGCATTGTTAGAATGGTATATATATGCTCAATATAAATCTAATGATAATGCAACATTCAGCTACATGGAGGACGCCTTGCATCATTTTCACATGTTCAACGATGTTTTCTTACCCGGGCAAGCAGGGAAAGATACACAGGCCAAAGCCAATCTTCTGAGATCAGAACTCGTGAAGAACCGAAAGGCAGAGAAGGAAACAAATGCTGAAACTTTGACTCTCTCCAAGAGGCGGCACGAAATGACTGCCTGGCGGTATTATATCGGCCACGAGCTAGATGTTGAGAAGGTGTTTGATCTCAACTTCAACTTTGGGAAGATCCACTTGATGTCTCATTGGGTTGAACAGATTTGTCGATATGGAGCCTTGCAACAGTATTCTGCCGACAGGCATGAACAGGCACAAATAATGAACCTCAAGGACGGTTGGAACGCCTCAAATCACAATCTCAACTACCTGCCACGAGTAATCACCTTTCAGCATCGCATTCTCTGCTTCCAAATCACAGAGCTCAATCCCCAAGCCATAGCTGACAGTCAGGAGAACAGCGCTTCCAACTGCAAAGTCCTCTATTCCGGTGCTGATTGGGCTGCCCCCCTGAGCTCTCAGTCTTATGTGAAGTCTGAATTCCTGGAACCCTAGCACTGCCTTGATGGAAAGCATCCTGACTCTATGATCAAAGACTTCAGATCATTACTCGACAATACACAAGACGCAACGCACTGCGCGGCAATATTCAACGGCACACGGGAGTTTGTCAATCATAAGAGTCGTGACATGATGTATATATCGGATGAAAAACCGCACCCAATGGAGCTCTGTATTTACCATGGTATTAAGGCTCATGTTGAGGGTGTAGAAGGTGAATGCGTTTCTCAGATGTGTTGATGCACAGGACGCCAGAGCTGGCGCAGAGGCGAGCAACAGAACGACTGGGTGTGGGTAAAGCAACGCCCAGGGAGGTGTTATGGCACGCCAAACTGGCATCTCCCATGGCAACTCCAACCACTATGCAAAATCAAGCTCCTGAACGAGGATGGAGCTTTTGTTGAGTACTGGTTAGCCATGGCGCTCACCCCAATACCTGAAATCTCCGGTTATTCGGATCCTGTCTCGATATTTGTACAAATGAGAACAGCACCGCCAGCCGTTGCATTGCATGTTATCAGCGACCGAAACATTGTCGGCTGCATGCACATAGTTCCAGGGATAGCTACCAGTAGTAAGACAGGAGATGGATGGAATGAGCGATGGATTGTCAATAGCCAGATAGATCTGGCAACCTGGAATGATTTGTAAAATTAGTAAAGAGAGAATTGCATTTGGCGTGTAGGTTGAACGAATGCTAGGAGAGATTTTCGAAACGTCACCCATCGCATTGGAATCGCGATGCAACAGATTACCAAGTGAACTTATTCTGACGTATGGTAACAGTTGGCCACAATGCCACAGTGTTCATTTACAACACGAGACTGATAGAGCGAGAAGAAACAGTGACACTGCGATCTGTGGGCGATATGCAACTCAATGAGTGGTATCGTCACTGGGTGTGGAGTAAGCCGCCACAGGGGTATCTCTGACGGTTCTGACGGAATGTGTCCACGATGACGGAGCTATCCGAGGCAGACGGGAAAACATTTTGCTGATGAATTTACCGAGATTTCGACAACAGCCTGAAGTAGTAATTCAATATTATTCTGATCAGTTTATAGTTACGAACAATATCCAAGTAAGTAGTACACATGTGTAAAGATGTATCGCTTAATGAACAGGAAAGGATAATTGATGTGATTTTATTCTGATTCCACCATGCTGGCCAAGCAACTGTGTATCGTGCGTATTGAATGGCAAGTGAATAACAAATCAATATCAGCCTTCAATGAACAACTGATACCTTCAATGGTTCCAATATAGTATCTTATCAATATTTTCACTAGCTGTTCATTAAATTCAATCACATCTGATACTGTGTTAGGGATATCACTAACAGTTTGCTTTGTAGTATCGAATACAGTTACAGCTGTTATTATACGTTCCGGGACTAATCTAAGTTATATGTTAGTATACTGTATTGAGTAGAATAACTCTATACAGTTGACAATGATAGCAGTTTGTTCAATAGTTACTCAAAGTACTGTCAATCGTTCTAATTTATTAGAAACTGCTGTAATGTTGGTATAGATATCTTTGTGGTATACTAAATCACTATATATCATATCAAATTAGGTGTATTATCTCATTTGGTATAGAAATTGTGTATAACAGCTACCAGATATCTATGTTAATTTCACTAACCTTTCTCTCTGAAAGCTATCTTCTAGAGATTTAATATTCTACAATATTGCCTCTGGTAACTAATGTTAATTCATTAAAGCAGTTTTTGTATAGTTGACATGCAATTACTAAGTAATCTTTTTAATACTATATAGACTTTTATATTTTACCTATCTATAATCCACATAAATAATATAATTGTTTACTATTAATATAATTTCATAACTATTCCATTGTTGCTCCTTTCCATGATATAATGGGGAAATACAGTGTAATATTTATGTTATATTGGGATAATATGGAAATCTATAGTGACAATATTATATATAGAAGTTGTAGGGCATGAATATCTGTCTTTATAACTCAATATGATCAGTAGTAAACAAAACATTCAATCCATTCTGATATTAGTTCTACATTATTTTCCTATACTGAATGTGTCATAGTACAGAAATTTCAGAATACTTATTTATAAATCGATAAGTAGTTAATATACTATTCAATTACCAGGTACAGTATATTTTATACTCAATTCTAGCAAGAAAGTTTAGATGAAGTCAGTTACTATATATTAATATAATATAAGCTTAATTTAATAATATTCACAAAGCTATATTTTCTTATTTCTGGTCCTTAAGTATATATTATTATAAATACTGTCCATTCTGAAATATTAATACTAAGAGAAATATTATAGCTTCTAAGAATTTAAATTTCCAAGGAAGTTCTGAGATTTAGTTTCAATCTATATTTAGTGCAGATTGACATTTTTTTACAATATTACAATCCAAAGTCAGCTTCAATTGAATGTTCCAAGAAAGGCCAATATACTGTGAAGAATTTGTTGAATTCCAATTTGGAATATGCGATACATTTCAAGTTCAGCATCAGCTTCCATTCACCACTCAATCACTCATATCATAAACTTGCTTCTCTCAGTAGAAGATAATTGCCACAAGAGATCTTTAAAGCCATTTCTTCTTGTTTTCTGGCAAATACTATCTTTCTACTAGCTTAAATAAATTATATCTACTCAACACACAATATTCTAATATATCAAATTGTTTATACTTTTATGTATCAGATTAATGTCAAAGAAAATTGATAGTTAATTGTTATTTATACTTTAGTGTAGTTATACTTATTCTATCTTGAGTTGTTTTCAACCAAAATCAACTTTATTGTATTCTTTGTATACTTTTGATTCGATTCCATGTAGTCTTTAAAACAAATCTGCCATCTGGCGACCATAACAGCTGTGATATAGCATTGTATTAGGTAATATTTAGGTATTTCTGGGTTGGTATATACTGACTATATGTGTATATAGTATTAGATAGATAGATAGATTTAAATTTAAGACAAATTTACACTATTTGCAATTATTAAATTGAAAATAAAAACAGAAAATCTTGCTTAGACTGGGTAATGGCTACTTAGATATTGGGTATTCTACCTATACTCCAGTGCCATACTTAGATCTGCAAGTTGAAAAATAGTATTTTATCTCAGTTTTATTTATGTTTATATAAGACCACAGAATCTATACAAATACATTCACAGATACCAATATCAAATTGCTATATCTAAGTATGGTAGAATATAAAATGATATAAAAGTTGTTATTTTTAGCACTACAAGTAAGAATTAATTAAATATTCCAATTTTGAATCAATTATATTCATATAGCAACATTATTCAATATCTCTAAGTAATACTTCAAAATAAGTCTCCTAATACTGAGCAAGAGAGTACAATATTGAGTTTATTAGTAAGATATAATTAGAACATTGTGAAATGGAATTTATCTAGTACCATAAATCTTAACATTAATTGGTACAATATTGTTGCATTTTGCAATAGGTGTACTACACTTTATACTATACTTATTTGTGGATACTCTTGTTATTATTCCATTTGACTTTGCATCTAAATTCCAACCATACAATACATATATTCAAAATATATGCAGTATATATAGTTTTGCATTAGTTGTAATTATCCATCTAGATTTATCTGCTATTTATAATTTATAGTTTATTTAAAACTAATACCAATATAGATGGAAAAGCTATAATTAAGTACACACTGTATAATATCGGTATCTGTGAAAAACCTTTTACAATTTATGTATTGTAGAGTATCAAGATTATATTTGATTTTGCCAACATTATATATACTTGTATCTGCTATTAATTCACTACTTACATTGTAGTTGTTACTTTAATATTAATATTTCATAATATTATTAAGCTTTGACCCACCTCTATTCACATGAAAATCTATTAGTCAGTTTTCAGTAATTACCAAACTATACAGCTGTTAAATATTTCCAAATATATGTAGCTTTTAAATATGAGAGTAATACTATGTAATCTGCAATTCTATATTATATGAGAATAATGCAACATAATTATAATGAAATTTAGTAATATTTAGTTTTATGTTATATAGAGTTACACACGACCGATAAATCAAAGCTGTACCACATCAGTAACCCCATACCTCATCCCACAAACATGTCCAATGACCTCATGCAGTATGATGCCGTTACTTCGCAATACCAAGGACAAGATCTTATTTAAATTGTGGTAACTGGGCAAATCGTAAAATTCAAAGTTTGTCCAGACATGGGGTATTTTGGCGCAAATTTGGCCCCATAATCACTCAGAGAATTTCGTAGTGTTCTATGTCCCGTAACTCGCCTTCTGATGCAGATACCACTTTTGACACCAACAGTATCCCGACAAATCCAGAGTAATGTAGGATTTGGTGTGAATCTCGTAATCACCCATACGGTTTCACTACCCCAGAAATATCACCCTACTTTTTATCCACCGTATTTATCGATTGACAACCCGTCTACATAATGCTGCTAGGTTTATAAGGTATCCCACACCTCTAATCATACACATTCAAGTCTTAAACATATTGCTAAATGGTGTGTACAACGTCAACTACGATACAATTCATTTCATCCTGTACTTGTTCTACTTTGAGTGGCTGCTTCCAACGGCTGTTGAGTTGTGTCCTGTAATAGCCTCATGATATGCTCTCCCCCTTTCCCTGTGGATTTATAGAATTGTGGCTGGGTTTGGGCTCCCAGCACTTCAAGGCAATTGATAACGTTGGCTTCGTTGTCTCGTGGCGGGAGAAAGGTAGCGTCATTGCACAACCTTGGAGTGTAGACAATCATCAAGTAACAACAAATGGATACCTCCTTGATCCAATCAATCCGGTCCGTGCCATGAGAATTACAATGGAACTAAGCCGGTAAGCCTACAAATGCCACTCTGGGTGCGGAAGTCCTCCTGTGCCTACCTGGATCTCAATTTTGCGTTCTTTTCCGGTCAGGTCACAAACAGTCCCACTTCCCAATTTTTGAACCAAATACCTCAACTTCCCTGTTGCTTGCAGTTGAGTACCGTCCCCTACACGCTGGGTGCCATCCATGGAAACTCTCCCAAGCACATAAGACTGTGAGTGCGGGTCTTCGGTCGGGGGCCACTGGTTACTTTGCTGAGATGGTAACTGGTGAAATTGCCGTACCTCTCGATTATGGCAGAATGAATAGCTCCACCATCCCGAAACAAAGAACAGACAATTCCCATCCAGGTCAGATAGCAATTCCCATCCACGGGAGGTAGCTCGTGCCAGTTCCTTCTCTTCCTCTACCTTCGATAGTTCCTTTTCCGTTGCATTCAAGTGCGGTGCAAGTTTAATTGCTGGTATAGCACATAGAAAGTTCCGTTCTCCTTTCAATCGCACGAGCTCGTAAGACTCTAACGGGGCGCTGTGATCGGTGCGAGAGCGACTCAGTGACAAGGCAGATTGTGCCTCCTCCATCGACACAAAGCCATCCGCAAATTGAATTCCGAACTGAACATCGTTACAAAACATTACCTTCCAGCGAAGAGCAGACTAACCTACTTGAGGGAATGCAAGAAAGTCGTCATGAATGCTGAACAAGCAGTGGCCGGTCGGTGCTATAAGCCCAAGTAAAATCGCAGCCACTATCATGCTGGTTTTAGTGGCAGTAGAATCACTTAGTATGAGAGGGTGGTGATGAAAGGGATGGAGAGTTAACGTTATAAACACAGCAGGAGAACTTAGCCACTCCAAGTTATATCCGTACTCTCGAGAATTGTACTATTGATATGAAGATTGCACTGAAGTGATGCGAAATTATATGGAATGATACGGAATTTTCCATATCGAGCGAGTCGTCCAATTCTTACGTAATATTGTTAGGTAATCACGAGTGATTGTTGGTGTCCCTGCGCGATTAGGATATTATCTCATAGGAAGGATCTCCGAAACCGCGAGCACCACCACCACAATAACACCCATATCTACTACCTTCCTCGACTTTATCCCCCATACCTTCTCCCATACCTTCTTGATAATTGTGGTCTTCAATTACTGCATCCTACCTCTTTGTGTAAGCCTACTAACTGCCATATCTATATCCTGGTAATTTAATACTGGAAAGTTTATATTACTCAGTCTAAGTAGCAGTGAATCTTAAACAATGTGAAACTGACCTCCAGTTTGGTAGCCACAGACCTTGAACCCTGGTTACATAATAGAAACTCATGCCAATTTGAAGTTTCAGAATGAAAGAGAAACTTCATCTGAGTTATATTTCTTAGTTACTATATATTCAGTTTCTATTATTAAAGCTGATTGCAAGTAATAAAATTATACTATGTTAAACAGTGTAAAACTGAATGGTGATTGATTATATGTTATACTGAATGTAACTTCAGTGTAATATTCTGTATTCTAGTAAATCTCCAGGTTTATATCTAGCATTTTTGCTTAACTAACAAATTGAATAACTTTATAATATAGATATCTTCTAAAGTCATTTGGAGTATCTGAGTACTGAAACAAAACTACAAAAAGTAGGCTATAAATATTCACTATTTATAGTTGACAATTTAGCAGATCACCTAGAGAGATGCTATTGTTAATAGCAGATTCTAATGCAAATACATCATGATAAAAAGACCTAGTTATCTGATGCGCAATTGTGGTTTATATCATTACTTGTTGGCCAGTCAGGATATCATAAGTAGAATTTAACTTTGACCACATCCTGATTAATTGGCATAGCTTATATAGCAGCATGGCAGAGTATAAATTCATTATGTGAATATTTTGCTTTAGCCAGAATGTCTAAATCAAGAAATATTCGTCATACAAATCATTCTCAACTATACGTACTATATGAGACTAACAGGACAGAGTAGAGTTATGTTGAAATAAAGCAGAGTTACATATACAGCTAGCAATATACTGAACTCCAGTATATAAAATTATTGAATATAGTCTGCTTTGGAGCAGGAACACCTCTACACAGCTTCCAGTTGTCAAATAGTAAAGAGATCAGCATGTAGTATCTGAGTGATTAAGTCTATTGGCTGGAAGCAAATCAACTCATTGAGTTAATCTAGTATGCATTACAACATGATTATCAATATTGACAATGTACAGTTGGTTACCAGTGATGTCTTTGAATCAATTGCTGATAAATAAAATAAATGGTATGGCATTAGTATATATTCAACACAATGATGTCAGGTGACAGATTGGTAGGTATTTCAACAACTGTACCAAAAGAGTTCAAAATATATCTGAGTTAATGTTATGATATTATATTTTAGTATTAACTAATATCATGTGGACAGTGGCCCCATACTGGGAGAGTGACTATATGTAATCAGTCATGCTTGAACACAATTACTATCTGGAAATCATGGCTACATCAACAAAAGATTTGCAGAGTTGAAGAAAACTCCTTAAAGATAAGTTCTCAAAAGAGCCTAATATCATTGCATGAACATCTACAGAGTCTCATCCTCAGGACTCAACTATAAAGAGATGACATTGTTCCATCAATGAGAAGGGTAAGCTCTAGCAGCAATCTTTGGTCAGAATATTAGCAGCAAAGCAAATGGTGAAATAACAATAAGGATTATATTCAAATGTTACTGAACCATTTCTTTTCCATAATCAATATTTGATTCAATGTCAAGACAGAGAGTATCAATGACTGCCCAAAGCAAAACAATCTCTATATTAGAATCACTATAACTTCACTTGAACAGCCTTGAACAATGTCTTATTGAAACTGTAATCATACGGAATATATCAATAAAAGGCGTTCAATAGAATGTATATTGTGCCAAATAATCGGTCATGTCACTGATGCTGAGCTCAAAACAGTTATTGATGATCTGGATTGTTCTGATGCTTGTTAGAACAATTTGTTTCTTGCTGGTATTGAGAATGAGGGGTGGAGTCTTTGATAAGATGAGATTGTAATTAGATGGCTGTTTTTAAATAAATCAATATTGTATTAGTTATTGTAATCATAGTAACCCTGTACAAGCATAATGCATTAAGAGTCATATCTATTTAAGAACTCTTTGAATTGTCAACAGGAATACTCATGTTTTATTGCAGACAGAAAGTATTTGCCAAATTACAGTACAACCCATTATTATTAGTGAGTAAAGAGTCTTATAAAAAGAGATATCAGAAATGAATTACCATATTGTTGCCAGAGGTATAACCATATAGCATATTACTTTACTTTCAATACTGTCACAACATTCAACAGCCAGGCAGCAGTCAGATTGGAAAAGATTTGCAATGGACATTTACAGAGGAAGATTGCAATTGCTTAAGACGTTGATTTTTCAAAAACCTACAATTTATACAGTGGGAATATGTATCTTTCCCCATTTCATGTCTCTCAATAACTTTACACCATGGCAATCTTCAGTAGATAGCTGAACAAGATGTGCAACATGTTAGCCCCAAGAAGATTCCGAGTAGAGAAACTCAGAGTAGACATATTGTAACGGGCGGGGTCGGGCGCAGGTGATATGGATGTTGCAAAACAGAACTCGAAATGCGTATCGAGGAACAAAGATCGGAATATGTTTTTCAAAGTCGTACTATTGCTTGCTATACAAGAGAACGAGTAAAGAGAGAAGAAAAGGAAACCCTCCAATGCCATCAACACTCTCTTTATATACAATTCGTCTGCCACCTCTCGAACCATTCTCCATGCTCCGATGTACCATCCGAATCTTATCCCATGATCTTACACACCACTCCGTTATTCCTTTATCATAACAACCACGCCATATCATCCGACGTCGCAACACTTCTGACCACTCTCTTATCTTACTAAATTATACCGCCACCATCTCGCCGCTTCCTCCGCGTCTTCCAACGTCTCCGTCTTTCCGTAACACAATTCCTTCCGCACCACCCATATCTTTCTTCTACTATTCCCAGATATTACCGTACCTGTCTGCGCCGTGACACATATGGCCTGATGTATTCCAATGTATACTATCCTGATGCAGGATATACCAACAATGGCTACTGGAAACTCAAGACCAGTACATATATTGAGGGGAGCAGGAGTCACAGAAAGAGGTAGATCAAGGGATTGGGACAGTTACTGTACAGAGTGCATTTGAGGACCTGGTACAAAACATAATGACAGAACTGGTACAGCATGTGGTCTATATGATAGAAGCATTGAACAACAAGAAAGGGTTGATAGAGGAATAGTTTCAAATAGGAGAGTACGATTTCAGGGTATTCAGAGTCCAGCTATGAGCAGAGCAAGCCAGAATAGATGCTGACATCTCGGAAGGAGGTAGAACGATATGACTTCAGCAACTCATACATGATATAGTTCAACCAGGAACTAACATGATTCAGAACTAGTATTACATGTCAGTAAAAGAAGCACAAGAGGGTTTTCGGGGAATTGACACACTAGTATTCATTATAGTCTACAAATTAAGCCATCATAAAATTCAAATAATTCAGATAAGGATTGGTTACATAAAGATTAGTGTTTGCAATGGTTCCAGACCATCACTTGGTGTCTGGGTCAGGGTCCAAACCGAATCGTTGCCAGATTTGTGGGCCAGGTTCACATTACACCCGAACCGTCAACTCGGTTATGGTTCAATGGAAATCTCCAAACCTGTCAGAATTGGGAAGGTTGTCAGATGGTTGCCCAGCAGGTCCATCTATAGATTCGTATACGGCTCTTGTTTTTGCCGATTGATAATAGTGTCTTATCAACATCGTGTATTCAACAGCCAATAATGTGGTTTTGCATGATTTGAAGTTTGCGATATCGACTATTTTGAAATCCATGATTTTCCTGTGATATATTGTATTTTTGCCTATCAAGGCGGTAAATAGTGCTGTTATGTACTCAATTAGCCGCGCGATGCGTTGATTACCAACTCCGCAAGACCTAAAATTGTTGACGCTCCGTTGACGCTCATTTTCAGGACGCAGCAGGGAGCGCGTCACTATTGTTTCTGCCCCTAAAGGCTGCCAATATCTCATCAATGGATGTCTGCAATCAATTGGAACATAGATTTTGCAAGATGCAAATCTAATAATCGTTGACGCTCTGTTGATGCTCATTCTCACAATGGGGCAGTGACCATGTCGCTGACTCTTTTGGCAAGAAAAGCTGTCAAAACTTCGGTTATACCTAACAGCCACTATATCACTATTCAATTACCATACTTACAAGACCCAAAATCGTTGACGCTCCATTGACGCTCATTTTAATATATTGTCCTTTCAACATCTGCTGACATTGATAATTGATGTCATAATGTCTTGAATTCATTGGTGGTCTTTCTGACAGATTGAGACTCGGCCCTGTGGCAAAGCTGAGCCCAGTAATATTCTTGCATTGCTCACTCTCATACTATCAAAATTTATATATCTTGCCAAAAGAATTATTGTGTCCAATATACATCTGTTTAGCTGACGATATTCACAAGCGACTGCTTACCATTCGCCCATAATATATCTCTAAATGAAACTCTCTGTCAAGCTACATACAGAAGCTGGTGAAACATATTGACGCATTCTGTCCTACTTTGTGTTGATTCCCTTATTCCTCCTCGTTTGCATTGTATTGACTGTCACCAACACCTTTTCAGTCAGTCTGTTTGACTTCAATGTTGGGCAAATCAATCCGCGAACATTTGGTGTCGCATTCTGATCCCCCTGCTCTCGGCTCTCGGGATCCTCGATGCCATTGCCTCGCTCTATATCAGATTCAACCTTTGCCGGGCAATTCTCTTTGCTGTCATTTGCATTATCCAAGTTGCCATTCCAGTTTAGCCAATGTTTGGTGTCCTAAATGCATTCAGGTGTGCGATCATTGTAACTTTTGACTGGATAATGGTCGATTCATCTGATTTAGTGGACATTTAATATTTGAGTTTATCCTCCAGGGAGGTCCTTTGCAGACAAAGCCGGTGGCAAAGGTGATCTTTCTGACATTATCAATGCACCCGCACCATCATGTTGAAAGAGTGACAAGATGCTTTGATGATCTCTTCCGTATCCAAAATGTATCCTATGGCTGTCATTTGCTTATTTGAGGCATGAGATTCCTTCTGTGTAGCACGTAGGTTTTGGCTGCCCTGCCACATCTCTACAAAGTTGTGGACCTTGGCCATTCTGTGCAATTTGTTTTCCTCTGCCTCTCTGTTAATTTCTGAGTCATTTTCTGTGTTCATAGTATCCAATGATGGGTCATTGATGGCCAAGATCCCGTTATTGGCTCGAGCAAACAGCCTTACAATGACTTTCTTGCCCGGTGTCTCACCTATGGTTTTTGATGGCCTCCAGCCAATTACACTTCATGCAACAGATATACTGGCCTCCACTCTGACACCATGTGGTGTAATAGAGAAGATGTCTCGTGCCACATACGATAGATTGGCGTACTCTGAGTGTGTTTCTTCTTGTTGTTGCCAACAGTTGGTGATATCCGGTATCCAATATGTACTGTTAATCTCCACTGATTTGGAGTGGTACTCAGTGAGATTTGGATTAATTTGCCCACAGAGAGTGTTAGCAACGGTTCCATATTTGGAACCGGCTGGTTGTATAGGTCTGAGTGGCAACAGCCTTACCACATCACCAATCGACTATTTGCTTAGCGAACTGCCCAATTAAGTCCACCAATATTAATCCGACAATTTAGAGCTTGGTATGTGAAATATGCAGCTTAGCGTGGCACATCTTTTGGCCGTCTCCGATTTTGGATATATTCAAAACTCAGCAAGCGGTGGGCCAAAAACATCGTTTTTGGACCAAAAATGACTGTATTTCTGAAGCCGCTTGCTGAGTTTTAAAGATATTGAACATTGGAGACCGCCAAAGGATGCGCCATGCAATGCTGCATATTTCACATACGAAGCTCTACATATTTGGATCAATATTGGTGGACTTAATTGGGGGAACCGTTTGGCAAAAACCGGAACCGGAACTTGCCGGTTCAAGGTATTCTTGGATCAGGCGTAGTAGAAACGGTCCAAAAATGGTACCGTAGCTAACACTACCCACAGCTCTTTGGTAATTCAGGCGGTGAATTCAAATAGAGCCTGGCAGCGGTCAATAAGTGTGCTGCGCAACCGCATTGTCTGGGTGCCATCACAGCCTCCTTGGTAGGTGTCCAGTATTCTTCATCATCGCCAGACAAATCATATGGATCAAAAGAAGATTCAATAGATGCTGAAGCCATTCCAGAGAGGAAGAGATTGTTGCTCGGTACGCTTTTGAGTTCAATGACCCGCATACATCTGTAATTGGCCGAGTATTCATTCTCCACATACATCGGAAATGCCTCTTGGTATTGAGTAGTTGATGAATGCTGGTCCTCAGGATTGATATCCATTCCATTGTCCCACTTACTAAACGATTCCAACTTGTGGAATGGATCAACGACATGCGCTGAAATGAGAAGCATACTAGTCATGGGAGTAACTTCTGAATGATATTTGGAGAGCTTCTGTCGCGCTAACTTCACGGCAAGGTACAAGTCTTCCTTCCGTGGAGTCTTCTTCAGAGCTAACAATCACATAATGCCATCCATATGATCGAACATGTCATGTTAGACTGTGATAATGTGATGCAATGTGACTGTATGCCTCTTCCACATCCAGAGGGTCAAGTATCAGAATGACTTCAAAAGTTCCATGACGTAATTGACAATGTTCCGCTCATCCTGTGTTGTGCAGAGTGGCTGGTAGTGACCGTATTTTGGATTTTGGAGCCACTCGCGTGTGAATTCTTGTAATCAGTTGACTCGCTCAAGCAACACCAGTGTGGACTGACAACAAGTGTTGATATCCATACAAGGTAGTACCATGATGCGGAAGTTGGCCTTTTGACAGTCAATGAACTCATTTCGACGATTAGGTGGCAGTGTAATCGATTCAGCAAGCATTCTCAGCTTTATGAAGGTCAGTTTCAGGACTTTCAAAATATCTGGAGATATCTTATTTCTCAATTATCTCTGCCAAACCTGGTCTCATGGCAGCCACCACGTTGATTCTAGCATAGCCCTCTTTACGAAGTCTTTGACTCTTCTCAATCTCTATGCTTTCAATATCTCCAAATTGCTGATTGCGCTGATGGGCTTCCCAAGACTTGGTGCGGCCTTTCACACCAAGACTGCTCATGAATGCACCTAAAGCCAGCTCTATGATGTGTACCATGCATTGTATGTGGTTCCGGAATGCAGGCCACTCGATTCCTGAGGCGTCAGGTGTTGATTGCAGCTCCCGAGTCAACTAGTAATTTGAGAAAGCATTATTAGTCAGAATCCCACGCAAACAGCCGTCGGTAAGCTGAAATCAATCAAGAGCGTCCTTCAAATGAACGCCTAGCCTTGCTCCAGTATGTTCACCCTTTACCTATCATCCTTAATCAGCTTTCGAAAATGGAAAAGAATAGGTGATCAATCTTGTCGAAAGCGAGTTGTACTTCTCGCAATGCCCAATTTTGGTCCATATCGTAAGCAATGAACCACATTATGGCTAGTTTGTTCGTTGATGTCCACCCGTCCAATGATAAACTGACTTTATTTCGTGATGGCGATTACTCATGAATGGATCCACGGTCAATGAGTATTCCCTCCTGCAAACAATGCTATGGGTGGTGGTGGTGGACAGCTGTACTAGGTCACATCTTAATGCTTTACATGACCGTTGTAACTTGAGATTTGATAACACGTTCGATGGACTATACGCCGAGACGCATCCCGACATGAGGTAGCCATTCCATGTGTCTTGGTCAAATTCGGAGGTTACATAGTTCTTCGCCACCAGTCGGGAGCATTTTGTCTCTCAATTCGGTTAACATGGATCAAAGCTGAATGTCCAATATGACGTTCCTTTCAGAACTTACTATTGGAATTCCTCGACTACCTTGACTCGTCAGGATGCCCAAAGCTGCCTCATCGACTGTTGAACTAGTCAATTCGGTAACTTCCAACTCTGTTAATTTGTTCAACCTTGCGATGTGAGCGTTTGCCAGCAAGTGTTTCCCGATTGAGCTGGTCGCATATTCTGATGGATATCACAGAACTTGATGACAAACAATACATTTGATGCCAGGGTTGCTGGTCTCCTCAATTCCACAGTGCAAATCAATTTGCCAAGATGGAGCATGTCTAGAATGATTGCAAGGAATAGCACGTTTCGAGCCTACATTCATTGAAATCCACTATATTCTGAAGATGATTTGCAAACCAAGGTTGCTCAAATCACGAATAAAGACATGTTCATTTTTGGAAGTAATGATGACCTCTAACAATGAGGTATTTAAAGATTGTGAATCTGACATCGCAGTAGCAATCTGGTGGCTCAGTAATTCGACTCGAGAGACTGCTAAAAACTACGTTGTAGTCAAGTGGAATGCGGGTTCTTGAATATTGACTCTAGAGGTACAAGCAAAAAAAGTCAGATCTGTGAGACATTGCATGCATATTTGTCAAGTTGTATACAAGGAGATATTGAAAAGACTGACAGTGCGATACTGAATTTAGGAACAACGCAATGCAGTCCATTGCAGTGTAGCTGACTTAACCCCCACAAAAATTGTTGAAGCTCCGCAGGCGCTCAAATGTAGGAGTCAGACGCGTTATCATCACTAGCAATTTCGCCAATAAAGCCAGCTGATAGGTTGATAGTTGGTTATCATCATTCCATAGCCCTGAGAATATCCAAGATGCAAGACCAAAAATCGTTGACACTCCTTGGATGCCCCTTTTGAGAAGGTGGTAGCGCTATCGTCACTAGCATTTTCGCTCATAGAGGCGGCTGATACATTGATTATTGGTTAATGCCGATGCTCAGCGCTTTGAGTGTCCATGACGCAAGACCAAAATTCATTAATGCTCCATTGATGCTAATTTTCAGGAGGCGGTAGGGATATTGTTGGTATGATTTTTGCGCATAAAGGCAGCCGATATGATGATTATGGGTTGACGTAGTTGCATTGCCCTCTGATTATGCACGATGCAAGACTGAAAATTGTTGATGGTCCATTGACACTCATGTTTTGGAGGTGGTAGCGATATCGTCAATACCATTTTTGTCCATAGATGTGTCCAACACTTTGATTAAAGCTTAATGTCATTGCACAGCAGTTGGATTATCCAAGATGCAAGGACAAATATCGTTGACGCTCCGTTGACGCTCATTTTTAGGAGATAGTAGCGATGTCCATGCTAGCATTTTTGGCTTTGAAGGCAGCCAATACATTGATTATGTGTCACAGCGACCAAGTCGTTTTTTAATTATCAGACTCACAAGACACAACATCGTTGACGCATCATTGACACTCCTTTCCAGGATGGGACAACGAGTGTGTCACATTCTTTTTCACCTATAAAAACAGCCAATACAATCAATTTGGAAGTATGTGACAATGCAGCCAGTTGTTTGCTGAAAATGTGAGATTAAAATTTTTTTGACGCTCCGTTGAAGCTCACCTTAATGACATACTAACACTCATTGGATGCTCAACAATTGAATGTAAAGATGCATACAGTCATTATTGGCAGCCAATAAATCATTTCTATGTATATACATTTTCATCCAAAAGCTTCCAAGCCTCACAATTTCTGATCCACCAATAGACACATCATCTGAGTGATAAATGATGTCAGCCTATCACATTACAGCGCTTACAGCCAGCAATTCACCGCATGTAGATCTGTATACTAGCTTTTGATATATATTGCCCGACTTCCTCACCTGTTCATATCCAGCTCATTCTCCGCGATTTCCATGACCCACCATATGCAGTTTACAAAATCTCAACCATGTGCACCAGGTCTGTGCAGAGAGTTATGCAGTTGGACGCATGACTGAATGCAGCATGACAGTCGTTATTCCTCCCAGTTTGCGTTGAGCATTGACCACTCCATCTATGACTTGTATGACATTAGTGACTTAAAATTTGTTAGTGAGTTTCATCTGTTATTTAATTTTAGTTTTCTGAGTTACCAGTAACTGGGAAGATCATATCAAGTTCATTGGTTGTCAGTCAATGCAATTTGCAGTCCAGAACATTAGCATTGCCCATTCGACCCTTGCACATGCACAGACGAATTATCATGTCTCACAATTTGGTCACAGGAATCAAGCTACAGCTGACATATAGCAAAATAAGTACACATATTGCATTTCGAAGAGATACACCATCAAAATTATCAATTTGAGTATTCACACCTCTGGCGATGCCGGAGCAGTCACCATATCTTCATCTTTATCCGATTTCTTTATGGTAATTAGGTTGGCACACTGTATGGAGGGGTAAAAGGTTACAGGTTCAAAAGGCTTCGATTTCTGAATCATTGATGAATCGGGTGCTACGTCGTGGGGGAGAAATGGAATCGATTTGTGTGTTTTGGGTTTCCCGAACATAGCCTCATAGGACTACTCCCTACAGGACAAGTCACTTGCAGCATTTGCAATTTTCTGGGGACGCAATCATGAGTCTCCATCAGCTCACCATATGTCGTCAGTGCATATGAGGCTGCATCATCTTCCGTCTGCGGTTGGACGACACCCGGAACCTACAATTCGGTTCTCCCATCATTCTTATCTCTCTCACAATCCCAGTCGGCGACGTCTCCCCACCCTGGTTGCATCAATTCGTCAGGCTTCATCTGCATCTGCCGACAATGCTCTGTGCGATGCTGTACCGTGTTGGAGATTGTGCCCACCACCCAGCTGGGTTCGTCATCTTCACTCAGCATGCCCAGCTCAGGATCTTCTTCATCGTGATCCTTGTCTTCCCCATGCTCCCCATCGTCGGAACTGGCAAGATCGCTCAGACTATCTGCAATGGCATTCAACATCTCCTGAAATGTTGTTTCAGGCTTTGTGGTTGTCAATCCCACCTGTTCCACATTTCTCATATCATCCTGCTCCTGCTTAATTGCTGTCTCTGCGTCTTCGACTCACTATCTTGCCACAGCGGTCTCTCTATCCAACAAATCCCTAATCCATCTCATCATCTCTTCTTTGCTTAAAAAGTGCATTTCTCGTTGTTTCCCCACCTCAAGCTTCTTTTTGGATTGCAAGCTGTGCAATGCTCCTAGGGCTCGGACGCTTTCTGCTTCCAAGCGACTCTTGTCTTCATTCACTTCATGATGTCATCGTGTGAAGTCCTGTGTTGATTTGCAGTGTTTGCCTGCCGGTAGTGGCGAAAGGTGCTTTTTCGGCTCATTGACCATTGTATTTTGTGTTCACTTTGTTGATGGGCGAGATGTTCGATGTTGCAAGATATGGCCCACAAGGAGGCAAGCTGCGTCTTTCAAGTTGAAGTTGGTATGCTTAATCAACTTGAACAAAGCAAAATGTGTGTTTTGACCATCACTACATTGGGAATAGCACTGCTCACCATACATCATTACTTCATGTATAGCGTCTGTTTCACGTAAGATTGCTGGGACTTAATTAAGACAAACATCAGCAGACATCCTTTCCATCGAAGACTGTGCTGTTTGTATCTCCCCAACACGAGATTCTGGCAGTCGTTCACCTTGATTTATCCCTGTGAACAAATGCACAATATCAGTCTGACTAGGTGCAAACTGCATGATGGTTGGAACCCCGTGCAACCTGCAGCTATACCCAGCAGGATTTATCTTGTGTAGGACATGCAAGTTGGCTGTTACGCATTCCATTTTGACTTGAAGCAATCTATATATTCCTCAGGACTTCCCACTTCTTTTCGTTTGCATCATAGCTTCACTTCCACACCAGCAAATCATGGCTCCACACACTCCCCAGCAAGGTGCAAGTGGATAGGAATCGAGTAGAACAACGGGCGCGTCATCCAATAAGCCACCTGCTGAGACCCAACTACAACAGAGACACCATATAGTCCACCGCAACACTGCAAATGCTGCGACCGGAAATACGACCCTGCATGCACAGTTAAGAATTGTCGGTACAACCAGAAGCAGCAAGATTAAGACGCAGCACGCGATCAGATGTGAGAATAGTCATATTGATGTAGATTGCTATCGTTTAACGATATTGCATAGACCTGGTATACGTAGAGAGCTGCATGATCATTTCATAGCAGCCTGTATTGGGAAACCTGCATGGTTGACCCAAGTCTGTGTCCACACAGTCCGCGAATTCGAACATCATGATGTTGTCGGGTATGGGATGTTTGCGGCCGGATTTCGTGATAAGCATCGCTGAGAGTTGACAAAACCGGCTTTAACCACCTCAGAGGATGCTATGGAAGTGAATATGGTAGAGGTTATAGCCGAATCTGATATGTAGATGCAGCAACGAATTTCTTGTAGGTTTTCAACATGTCTGCAACTGTGGTAAGGCAAGGAGGTCGGATACACCTAGAACAGTCTGACATGCACCTTGCGTTCGATATGGCCAAAATGCCCAGAGGAGGGTATTTGCACGCCACAACAGAGGGAACGGAATACCTGATCAAGACTGCTCGGGCCGATGTCCGAGAAGAGAAGACGCTGGGAGTTGAGTTTTCTGGGCATAACACTGTGCAGGCTGCGATGGAAAGACACCTTGCTATGCTTCGGCAAAACCAACCGGACAGCTGCCTTCCTTGCCCGAACGGCACAGCACAGAATCCCCACACACACTGGAAGCACAGAGGCACAGGTGCACCTCCACCAGAGCGACTCAGACAGCTGACACCAGAACTGACGCCACAGCCGCCCGGAACACCACCTGTGCCACCCGGTGTCACTGTGGGAACTCACCCATCCGGAATCGAAGGTATGCTACTCGGATATGTGTATATACATACTCCACTTCCCAGCGCTCAAGTTTTTAATCATGACGCATATGCAAAGGATCGCATGCGAGATAGAGATTTCGATTCAGATTTGCTGACTGATGAAAGAACATCTATCGGTTAGTACACTATCTGCTGTGTGGTAATGCAGCTGACATCTGTTTTGCAGACGTCAGCAGCCTATTGAGCGAACCTGACTGTGAAGATGAGGACTGATGGAGTGGCATGGGATATTTGAGTGTATTATGATCTACAATTAGTGGACACTTTAAAGTATATTTTCGAGGATATATTCAGAAGTATCATTAAAGAACAATGTAGTGATGAAGGAGAAAGTACATGAAGGTGGTACAAAGGCTGCCAAAATACCATTAATGATATACTATGCCAAATCAAATGATAACATATTGTGGATACGCCCATGGCAAAATGAGCATCAATGGAGCGTCAAAGATGTTTGGTCTTGCATCATTGGTAATCCATGTGGCGATTAGTCGTGGCCATTCAACAATGCGGTACTGCATGGCGTTATAGGCAAAAGAGAGAGCCACACACTCCCTGCCCCATTCTGGAAATGAGCGTCACCAGAGTGTGAACGAATTTTGGACTTGTAAGTTAGGTAATTCAAAAGCAATCTGGTTGTTACTATCCATAATCAAAGTATTGGCCACCTTTATAGGGAAAAGAGATACCGACATGCTCCCTGCCCCATCATCTAAATGGGCGTCAACAGAGCGTCAACGATTTTTGGGCTGTCATCATGGGTAATCAATGCGCGATGCATCGGACATCATCTATAAACGATTTTTTGAATGTTTCTGTTGGCTAAAACGCTCATGAACTCTTGGTTGCAGCATTGTGAATCAAATCAGTTGTTACTGTCCGGGAGGCTGTTGCAGGGATGTCACTTGCTTATCTGCCTAGTGAGACAGCCAAATAATAGAGGTCTGCGATCATGCACCACTTAGATTACCCAAGATGCAAGACATTCAATCATTCATGCTCGGTTGATGCTCATTCTCAAGATGGGGCTGGGAGCATGTCGCTTACTCTTTGCCATTAAAGGAGGCCAATACCTCAGTTATGACTATCTGCAACCAATCGCCACTCAGATTACCCAAGATGCAGGCCCAAAAATCATTGACGCTCGGTTGATACTGAATTCCAGGATGGTGCAGTGAGCTTTGCTCTCCATTGTTTGATTATTAAGGCGGCCAGTACATCCAAAAAGAACAATGATGTACAAGTGTTGATATTTTACGATTAACACTAGGATAACTGAATGCGACCATAAATAGAACAACCTGAAATGCAGAACCGGTGATTGGACCTGACGGGTCGATGGGTACTGGTCCGGTTCTCGACCGCCCAGATGCAGGGGGTCGGGCTTTGGGATGGGTCTGCAACCAAACTGAACAGTTCATCTGGTCCAAACCCGAACCGCCTGCAGGTTAACGGGACCCATTGCCAACACTCGGTACAGCCACCCAGGTTTACACCCAACAAGTGTCCCCAGATCTAAAGTGGAGTATGTAGTTAGCATCGGTCATACCAATTGGCACTTGTGGTTCTTTCAGTAGGATGTACCTGTTTGAAAAACTTGTCAGAGCAATCTGTCAGAGCAACTTGACAGAGCTGAATTGCACTCGAATGGCATCTTTAACTTACTGCTGAGCTCAATATGAAATACACATGGATGAATCCATGTCACAGGCACATTGTAGTGGTCTAGTGTGTGACCTCTGGATTCGGCATTAATTCAACTGATCTTCACAACTGTATGTTTGGAGTAAATAGTATATATACAGCTCGCGGAATATGCTAGTTGCATTTTCACTGGCACCAGACTTTGTACTCTCCCTTGGTATAGGTTTCCATTCTCAACCCACGACAGTCTCTATCCAACTACTCTACAATGCTTGCTACAGCTAACTACTCCTCTTGACACCTCAAATGGTACCAGTCTGATGATAATCTCTGTGTTATCCAGAAAAAGAGGGGGGCAGCTACTCCACATATCGCCTCTGCAGCCAAGCCCAACAAATTTGTTACAGGTCAATTTGGTATTTGAAAGAGTTAAAGCATTTCTGGGTCACACAGGGAGTGTCTGCAATATGTCCGAAATGTATAAACACTGCAGGCACACTCGAGCCAACAACCAAGTGGCATGGATATCTTGTTGGATCAGACGATTGTGCTGCAACACTGGATATCTTTATTGTTTACTCCTTTAGATTGTGGTGGAATGGTATTAGCTATTAGCTGTATTAAGGGATTTCTGTTTAGTTCAATGTCAGTGTCCCTTGACATGGTTTCATCATCTACTGGAACTGTAGTTTCTTATTGCCGTGACGGTTAAGTGCTTGATGGGCGATATCCTTGAAGAGTGCTTAGTAGTAGAAATTTTGCATTGTTAAATGATGAAGGCATTTTATCCACCAACCATGGTCATGTCAAACTATTTGGAGAGTTGCTGTCAGAGTGGTTGCCAGATTACTGTCAGAGTTCTATTCAAAGTACTTCTGTTATAGAGCTTCTGTCAGAGTGGCTGTGGTTGGAATGTTTCTGTTGGAGTAGTTGCTGTCAGAGTGGCTGCTGGTAGGGAGCATCTTTCAGAGGACATCTAATAAAGTGGCTGCAGTCAGAGTGCTCCTGTTAGAGTGCCTGCTTGAAGAGAGCATCTTTCAGAGGACATGTGTCGAAGTGGCTGCTGTCAGAATGCCCCTGTAGGAGTAGCTACTGTCAGAAAGCTGCTGTCAGAAGGCTGCTGTCAGAGTGGCTGCCATCAAAGTGGCTGTGGTCAGAGTTGCTGCTGTCAGAGAGCTTTTGTCAAAGGGCTTCAGTCAGAGTGCCAGTGGTTAAAGTCAAACTCAGCTGTGTAATTGCTAAAGTTGTCAGTACTAGTTGTCTATACAGCTTGCAACCTTGCAAACGGGCAAATCGGTGAGATCCCTCAAAAGTTACCCAAAGCAAAACAACCCACACTTGGAAATCCAAATCCCGATACCTAAGGGAGCTAACCTGCAAACCCAAATGAATCTGAACACACATGATCCAAACTGAGCACAAATCAATGCAATATCCCAAAATTGGTAAATAGAAAAAGAGATCATACCTTAACTAACATGCATTACATTGTTATTTTATCCAATCGCAGCAGACCAGAGGTTCTGGGGAGAGATTGTTCAAGGCAGGGTATCATATACTTGATCAGCATCGAGATCATAATCCTCACTGGCAGCATTCTGGTGAACCCCCATGCCACAAAGATTTCATAATTACATCATCCACAATGTGTCTTCAATCAACCGATTGATCGTGGCAAGGTGAATGGATCTAGTTGTTTGTTATATTTTTCACTGCCCAAAATGCCAGACTCATGACTATAACCGATATTCCATTGAGCAATTCATACCCTTTTCTACCATGTCAGAATTTGAACAATTGTAATTAAGATACAAGCCCTCATTGCCAGTCAGATAGGACAAAACAAAGACCCTTAACTGTCTACAGTTAATAAATGACATCTTTACAGAGGCACATGTATCAGCACCCATTGAGCTAGGTATTGGTAATCAATTGAATCCTAAGAAGTGGAAGTACTGTGCACCAGTAAGAATCAGTATCATGGGAAAGGTCAATGTGAGAAATAAATCTCAGATATGAATTTCTGAGCTGATATGAGTGGCAGAAAATGGTAATCTGAAATGAGTGCTATCCTGTTTGACTAGCCACTGGATAAGTAGCCAATACACCCACAGCATCTCCACCTCACCAATATGACTCGCTGTGAAGGTGTTTCAGATATATTGCTTATGCCAAGCCAAATTGGCAACCCAGTACCAGGACCCAGCCTGTATCAGATCATGTGTTCTGCCCTGCCCATTCCCATCAAGAGGTATTTAGACTATTTTTCCCATGAGTGACTGTGCAAACTCAGTAATAGCTGTCCTCAGCTTGATGTGGTTTGGTTTGCCCATGTCAGCAATTATCTAAGGGGAGGTCAATGATCAATTTTAGAAAGAGAGTTTCGAATCAATCAAGGTCGGGCCAGGAATACATTTTATGGGGTTTAGGTCCATAAACTACCAATGAGGGCCAAAGGCTCCCTCTTGACCCTCATTGTAGCCTGCATGGAGGGAACCACTGCAATTCCCTCTCTGTGTCCCATATGGCTACCATGTCCCAAATTATTAGAGAACTTTCCAGCCCTGGAGGACTATACAAATATGACAAGTATGATTGTTACATACATCAGAGGGAAGTTGATGATGGGCTTAGTGTGCTTCAATGTGATGTGGCTCACCATGATTTGCAATAGGATAAATGTGAATCAAAGAGCAAAATCTTGGTGTGGAGTTGTTTCCTTATAGCGGTGTGGCCTGATTACTATCACCGATTTTTGGGTGGCCCTCCTGGATTTCCCTCCCACATCAGATTGTGGCAATATATAAGTATTCAAAGTTCTTGTTTTGCAGTAAGCATGTGATCCAAATTCTGAGCCTGTCTTGCATGGATCTGAAACTTGCGTGAACCTGGCACCAGGTTCAGTATCTGACACATTACTCCCATCTTTAGGCCAATGATGATCAAAGTGGTCAGTATAGTCGAATGTATCCAGCAGCAGCTACAGTGTCAACTAGGATGAAGTCTCCTGAGACTGAAAGCTGCAGTGGAAGTGTTCGATGCTATTTACGAATGAGGTTGCTGTCGACATCCTGCTGTATTGCAGCTCCACAGGCAGTGTATAGCATGCAATGTGCATATTGTATCCACAGAAGTTCATTTTAACCTTCATGCCATTAGCCATTCTATATTTTGGCAATAGGGTCCCCCTCATTCTGAACATGTGGGCCTTATCAAAACTATTCCAAAGATGTATGCCAGGGCCCCAAAATTTTAACCAGGTGATTTCCTCTTGAATGGACCACTGCTTGAAAGACTCAATTGGCCAGATCACAAAGAATCTCCATGTACTGGTATGAAGAGAGGCCGGATTGGATGCCCCCCTCCTGGATGATGTACTACTATGGAGATGGAGAGTTTACTGAGTAAACTCACTCACCACAGCATCCCATGTTGCCACCATCAGGTTAGGGCAATTTCAACATTTACTCAAATTCACAACTGCAGTATATATTCAGGTCATACCGCAGTATTTTTGTTGGGTGGTGAGCCTTCCTCTCAAGCCATCGAAGCTTACTTCTGACCTCCTCGCCTCATTCCTCCTCCACATTGTGGTCATTCACCTTAATGTCCCATTTATCAATCCTAGGAGGTGAATTGTTTACTTTTTGTTGATTGTCATTAACCTGTTGACATATTGAAGCCTGCACTATTAGACTCTGAAAATTGTTAGCATGGTGAACAGTCTATCTCCAGAGCACAGCAGGGTCTAATATTGCTAGTACAGCTGTCATCAGCCAATATACCAACCTTTGCCAAGCTATCCTCCATTTCTGCCATCCAATTCAATGAATGAACTTAATCACGTTCTAATTGTGTGGGTTTGTGGACAGGCTTGATAGTTCATGTCTCCATGGTTCTGCATAAAGCTGCTATTGCCAATTTAAAGTTCTCTCTTAAGAATTCCAGGTTGTCTATAGGCTCCACTAATCTGCCAGCCAAAATTAGCTTCATTCTACTATTCTCACAGCAGCTGACTTCTGTCAACAGCTCTGACAGTAGCTCTGACAGCTGCTCTGACACCAGTTTTGACAGCGGCTGAGCTCTGATGGCAGCTCTGACAGCAGCTCTGACAGCAACCGAGCTTTGACAACAGCTCAAATAGTAGCCCTGTCAGCAGCTGAGCTCTGACAGTAGCTAAACGGCTATGACATGGACAATGACTCACTAATCCACGATGGCATAATCTGCCAGGTCCTCCTTCTGTCTTTGCACATTGGGGTCATTGGCTCCCACTAGTTCTGTTACCGCAACGTTGGCACATTCAGTATCTACCTGATCAATTTCATCCAGGTATCAAATCTTGAAGACTTGGTCCTCCTGTACAACATAACAACTGGGGGAATTTCTTGGTGGTTGATTATTTATGGTTAGCATGATCCAGGGTTTCGAATCATAATGGCCCTCTGCCATCCCCGGTGGCTCTTTCATGCCATCCTCCTCCTTCTCAACTGTCTGGAGATGATCACATTCATCGCCACCGATTTCGAGTGTGGAACTGTCTAATAAGTCATTATTCAGTAAGGGTTCCCTATCTTCATCGTCTTCGGTCAGTCTAATAGTCGATGTAGATGCCAGGTGGAGATGGATGATCTTGTTATACTCAATTTCAATGTCAGTGTTGTCCACTATAACTATCTTGTTAATCATACTGAATGTCACCATTAGACAATCTTCAATTTCACCATTGTTCGATGAGTAGTTCCAGCTCGATTCATCCACTGCATTGTCCATCAGTGCTCCTCTGGACAAGCGACTATCACCCTGAGTGCAGTTGCACTCACCAAACAGTAGTCAACAGTGCTCAACTATGTTGCTAGATTCTATCACAGAGTGATCAAGGCAACAAGTTGCTCATAACACTAGGGTACATAAGTATTCTTTATGAGGTCTCTCAGAACTCGAGGCCTTTTCAACTTTGCAATATTACCTACCACATGATCATCTTCCATCCACATGATAAAATGATAATTATGGCCTTCTCTGGCTGTTTGGTATTGATTTCCAGGTGTGGTGTCTTCCACACCAGAGTGAGTTGGTGAGGAGGTTGGATCACATCTTGCCCTCCTGCTGCTGTGATCAACGAGTGAAAGTGGCAAAGGATCACATGAATTATTTGGTTCAAAAAAGGGTCTCTGGAGAGGTCTGCCAGTGCTGTTGGTCCAACAACGGTAGAATCCAGGCAATTGTGTGTCCTCTGTAACCACAGAAACCATAGATCACTGTATTGCTGCCAGTACTGCCAATTGTGTCATGCCATCATAAAGGGGACTCCCAACCCATGCTACTATATCTCCCATTTGTTCCATTCAGGCAAAGATTGGAATTTCAGGTGTTGTAGACCCGATACGAACATCTGATGAGTCATTAACTGGTGTAGTCACAGTGGCCAGGATATGGGCTGTTGAGGATGGTGATGTGATCATTGCCTCAGGAATAGGGCTTGACACAGTTTTGGCCTCTGGTGCCAAGCTCATAGCGGTCTTTGACTTGCTAGCTGATTGCTGTGGGAATTTCTTGGGTGTCGCAGTGGCCCTTCCAGTAACTCTTCTCTGTTGACATGATCTGAGTCTTTGCATTGTATGGACATCATCATTGTTTATCTTATTATTAGTTGCAAGTCCCAGGAAATCTCAATAGTTTTGAACAAGTGTCTTGCAGATGTCAGCAAACTTCTATTTGTCAGGTCAATTTCAGTCAATGGCAGAGACTCAATGTCAGAGACTCAATGTCAGAGACTCGTTGTCAGAGACACAATGTCAGAAACTCATTAACAGAGACTCAATGTCAGAGACTCATTGCCAGCGACTCAATGTCAGAGACTCAATGTCAGAAACCAATTGTCAGAGACTAAATGTCAGAGACTCAATGGCAAAGATTCAACATCAGCGATGCATTGTCAGAGTTGTGTTCAGTTATCCATTCCTGGACTGCTGCAAGGACTTCAGTGAATGTGAACTGGCTCCAGACTATATCTATACACTGGGTCATCTTGTTCAGCACAGATGTACAGATTTCTATAGTTCAGTTCACCACACTGGTAGGCCATGTGTGAGGGACTCATGGAGGTACTACGATGATGGATGTTTGGTACACCTGACATTCACTGGGTGGATATGAGAATCACCGAGAGGATATGACACTCTCCAAGTTACTATTTATAACCTGACTGAATTGGTGCAGATTATATGCATTATATGCCATCTAGTACTAGATACACTTTGACCCAAGCTTGAAGAGATAACTACTCAAATAAACAATGTCAGGGTAAACTGAATATGCAAGTCCACATAGTTGAGAAAGTGCCACAGACTGAACTGAGAAGGTTCTGACTAGGACAGTGCGAGGTAGTTGAGACAAGTCAAATAGGTAAAATGCAAAATATATGTAATAATATTCAAAGCCAAACACAATAATGTTCGGAAATAGAGGGGTTATGTAGTGTACAAATGCTGTTTGGTTTTTAGCCCAAATATTGGCTCCCACTGTTCTGTTTAGGAATGCAGAAAATGGTTCTTGGAAGAAAAACTTCCCACACAAGGAAACCAGGGGGGGTAATGATACTATGTGATACAACAATCATCATAAGGCTAAGCTAGAATCCAAGTCCATGTAGGGTATGCTGAAGTCACAGCATTGGAGCATGTAATGAGAGCCTTACAACAATTATTTCCACAGACTGTGGTCCTCAAATCGCAACCTATCACCTTCAACAATGCTGTCCTTTAATTGACTTCATGTGGTTGCATCATTTAACAACAAAGTGGTCTCACTCATCACCTCCATTCAACACATGCTTGTTTTCGTCCAAATTCCAGCAATCATTCGCATCAGATAAGCTAAACTATTAACTTGCCAACTACGTTCCCCAACACAACAATACAATGCCAGTTCTGCAACCTAAGACAGAGATATTGCTCAATACTGGAGCCCCAATGTATGACACAGTATGAGTCCAGTATTTTGATGATGAATACTGGGACTTCCTTTCCATATTGGTACACCCAAATAATGGCAACTTTGTTGTACTATTGTGGAATCCAACACATGTAAAACACAACTCAAGAACACCCTCAAATGAATACTTATTGTACTGGACTCTATTGCCATAATCCCTGATCAGCTCTATCAACTCACTGTGGACATGGAACAATTAAACAGGCATGAATGTGGATGCGAAGAGGGTTCTGTTAATAATGAAAGAAAAGCTACTCTGTACTAGTATTGGAACACCAATGCAGTGGAATGATAAAATTGAGGACATCTCCTATTTAAGGACCAGCCCTTGTATGCATCAGTCAAACACATGGATATCAATGATGAACATATTCATGTAGAGATGTGGACTGTAGATTGGTGGTGGAAAATGCAGGCAAATTTCCCTGTATTGTCAGAGATTGTATCTTGTCAGATTCATCAATATATTTGTGTGAGTTAGAGTATGAGAGAGTTTGTGTTAGAGAATGTCAGAGAGTGTTTATCAGAGGGATTATGTGAGAGAGTGTGTGCCAGAGGGTGTTATAGTGACTATATCAGAAAGAGCATCCCTGAGAGAGCAGGTCAGAGAGAATCTGTCAAAGTGAGACCGTCAGAGAGAATCTGTCAGAGAGTGCGTGTTGGAGAGATCATGTTGGAGAGCGCATGTCAGATACAACCTGTCAGAGAGAGTCAGAGTCAGATTGTCGGAGAGGGCATGTCAGAGAGGATGCCAGAGTGTATGTTAGAGAATGTCAGAGTCAGATTGTCAGTGATTGTTTCTCAGTCTTACATTGTGCCACAGTGGGTAGCATTTCAGGAGTGTCAGCGCCATGGTTGAAAGCATTTCGCTTGATAGTAGAACACCAATTCACATTGTGAACACATTCAAGGATTTGTGCAAGCTGGATTGACAGTTATCCGCAATGTACTCGAAAGTGACAAATCTATGCTGACCATGCGAGGTGGCGACCATATGGCATTACCCGTTTATCTCAGTATTAGCACTGTCTCTAAGGTGAAATGGCAATAATTTTGTGGTGAATTGATTCAGACTAATTGGTCATTTGCCAAAATGTCCCAATGGACCAAATGCCCACACCATTTGGCTCGCCTATTATAAATCTATTAGAATGATACAGTATGCGCTAGAGGAGCTCATAAAGAGCGGAATAGTGGTTCTGTAGTCACATGTTTACAACCACCACGCATTTCCCCAAATTGTGTTATTCCTTGTACACAACCCAGAGCAGTGCCCCATAACCATGGTAACCAATAGTTGGTTCCCTCGATGTGAGATATGCCTGGATGACATGCCCAGCTTCACCCATGGCCCAGGCGCCACTATCCCCAATGATACCATCATTTCTCATCACTGGTTGTTGAAGCAGTGGGGCTGTGTAAGTTTACCTACTGTACCAATTTCATCGATTTCCATGCAAGTTGAAACAGATATTGTTACCTGAATGTTGACTGGTTGCACCAGCTACTGAAGGGCTTATTTGAGGATTGCAACTGGAAATGGATTGTTGGTTTTGTCCAACATATTTGTGGCCAGGAAAATGGATTGGACCTAATGAATAAGTGATTCTGCATAACCGCTTGCTTCTCTGACATATATCAGTTAGGAGAGATACTTTCCTGTGTGATATGATAAATCAGTGCTGAGTTTAGGAACATGTTGAAGATCTGGCTTCCAGCACTTGCCCCACTTTTTAAAGCACATTCCAACTACATTAAGTTCATCAAATCTCTCACTGACTTGATATTGACAGCCAGCTACCACTGCCATACTGAAACTACGCTAAAATACCTACAACACACACATAGTGGAATCAGCAGCAACATCCACCACATCCTCCCATTCCACAATTGCCACAGTATCTGCAAGATACCTAAACTGTATTCCCTGCTGCTTGATGTGGAATATATTAGGGAAATTGGCACTTCCGATAACAGGGAAACTGAAATAGCTGATGCCTTTCGTAAAACCTCATCATGAACAGGTACCATTCGCCCAACAAGGTCAACAATATAGCATAGATTTACAATGCGAACTGTACCGATTTCATACCAAGTCAAGGGTCAGTAATCTCCTGAACATTGTTTAATCAAATCCCCATCTCACTGAAGTCTGATATATGCACAAATCTTCTCGTTGATGATTCTCTGGCATAGGAGAAATTATCACCTAGTTTTGATACCTTACATCTGTAGAGTGATGAGTAAATGTAACACATTTGCAACTTTCACATTTCCAGAGGGTATCAGCATATCATATTATCTAGACCCTCACGCATTTGATTTTTCAACAATTCATGCCAATATGAGTTCCCATCCTGATGTGGGACCCACCAGATCCTGTGTATTGTGGATTCACTATCCAACAATACACAGAGCAAAATGTGTCACAGTCACTTTTCAGTACCACAATAATGCAGATTCAATTGTAGATGAAAAGGCAAGGTGTCTGGAGAAGTGGAGTGGACAGGGCAATCAATTCAACAATACTTTGATACAAAGAGATTAAGCACCAAGACCCGATAGTTTGGTAAGTCAACATGGATATTCCCCTGCCAAACTGCTATACTCTGGTGAATTCAGTGATTGAATCGATACAGGGGAAGCCAACCCTAATGGGAGTATAATATGGTGGATGGTATAACACAACCTATCGCTAGTAGAGGATATGGAGTATCCATCAGCTACAATGCTACACAAAACTTAAGGAATAATTATTTGTTACGATGAGTACAAACAATTGATGTTGTGTCTATGCTCCTTACCCCCATTGTACATGTTCCTAGCGGTGAAGATAACCAATACCTACACAACCAGGGCACATTATTGGAATCATATAATATAATATATTTGATGGCATGGATATGTTGATCTCAATAGGGATGTCTGGTTACCACAGCCAGCACTTGTTAGTGGCATCTTTGCACCTTGTCAGATTGATATTACAGCTAGAGTCCATGTCAGAGTTGCACTAGTCAGTCACAGTTATCACAGCCAGGATTGTCAGATCATGTCGCAGTGCACTTGGCAGAGCCATGTTTCGTAGAGCTGGGGTTTTTAGAGACCGTGGCAGAGTAATACTTGTCAGAGCTACATCAATCATAGCTAGAATGGTCAAAGACTATGTTGGAGCATACATTTATAGCCAGTATTATCTGAAACTATGTTAGAGTCACACTTGCCAGAGCCACATTTATCAGAGCTGGAATGTTCAGAGACTGTGTCAGAGTGAACTTTCACAGCTGGGATTATCAGAGGCTATGTCAGAACCACCCTTGTCAGTACCATATTAATTAGACCAGGATTGACAGACCTATTGGAGCCACACATGGCAAGGCAGAGTTGTGATCGATCCCAGGTAGTGTTTCAGTACCAATCTCATGGGAATGATACTGATCATCTCAGGACAGTTGTAATAGCCAATACCTAAGTCAATCCAATTTATCCTCAGAAAATGCGTATTGACAGTAGTTAATGAACACCTCATGTGGAGCCACTTACTTGAAGAGAATATGCTTTCTTGTTTGAATTTATTCTTTTACCTTGTTGGTTCAAGATCACTTTGGCGGAGTAATTAGCATTACTGCTGTGAGTAATGGAATATTAGTGATGTTCTGTGTATATATTTTGCTAAAGGAAATTCTATACCAATTATGTAGCATATATTATGACTCATGATATGAATACTCTGATATATCATGCATCTGTGCCCTACAATTAGTTGTATGTGAACACCAACTTGTTGTTATCGAATTCAGGTTTATTCATGCTGTGCATATGTTGAGGTTCTCACACACGAAATGTCAAAATATCTTCAAGACTAAACAGATGTAAGTGAACATACCATCAAATCCCAAAACTGAAGGTATTAAACCTGGAATGTTCCATGGTATAGCTGTAATACCCAAAACTTATCATACTACTGCACTAACCTGCATAACAAATCAAGCTAACCAGAATCAGAAAGCACATCCCGACGTATACAAATGCATGAGATGACCACACCAGAGCACATCTCTACATTCACTCGATTATCATCTCCAGGTACACCTCCCAATGCACTTCAAAACAGCCTGCAATCAGTCCAGATGACCATGTGTAAATTGATAGCTATATACATTGATAGATATGCAGATATGTAAATACCTAGATGAGAATACAACCTGAACTCATGTTTTGACATTGTTGAATGCTGAGTAGTAACTATTGTTTGCATGTGCACAAGCAACATTTCCAATAAATACATCATGTTTCCTAGTCTGCTCTGCAGCAATTTCGTGGCTCCCAACCTCATTGTATGGATTTCACGCTGTTCCCATAGCTGTTGACAGTCATGCTGCATCTTTGCAGAATTGTTGCCAGAGCTCCCAGGTGAACCAAAGGGCCTCTGAATCTGTCCAGTCAGCTCGAAGTTTTGTCACCAGTTATCCCCAAAGCACCTATATGACACAGCATCAATGTAGTCAATGGTGAGATATGACCATCTTGAGATTCTCTTCTGACAACCCCCCACAAACTTCCTGATGCTCCCACTGACACAATAAATTGTTGCTGATTATACTCTATTGGTATTCCTTCTGATCAGTGTCTTTCTCAGCAAGAATATAATGTACTGCTGTGTATGTATTTTCTTATTCCTGGATATTGCCAGGGTCAGATTCCAGTGTTTTGCCGCTGTACGGGATTTATGTTTGTAATTGCTGTGTTAGATTCTTGCCCCATTTTCGGTTACAATCCAGTTCTCAAGCTTGGTATCTGTTTCCAATTCTTTATGCGTTTTGCAAGGTCAGAGTGTATTTCTTTTGTAAGGTTGTTACCTGTTATCATGTTGGTAGGTAGATGCAATTTCTCTCACTATTCATCCAATTTACAAGATTGGTGCCTTAGTCTCTGAGTTTTTCTCATTAGCAAAGCTTGATCATGTTGGTGCTATGTGTTCGGATATATTTTAGGTGCCGTTTTCATTTGTAACATCAACGGACCCGACTTTATCACATCTGGTGTTCCAATCCCACAGTATGAGTACTGTCTCAAACAATGTTGCTATTCCATTGGATATTCGCTCTGCTTACTTGCCAGGTACATTCCATTAGTTCATTGCTTTCATAGATGTCCACATTGACTGCTGCAAGCCTTACCCAATGATTTGTACCCAGCATTCCGAACCAGAATCTGTATTTATGCTGCATATTCACAGAATCAGTGGGGTTTGATGGCAGAGAGCCTATTGTCAATTCTCCACTCTACCTCTTACAGTATCCAATGGAAATATACAAGAGATGAGCAGTTCTGGCTTGAGTAGTATAGGCTATGGATAAATGGCTATTATAGGATACCCTGCTATAAGAAACAACAAAAATTGTATGGATCTATTCAAACCTAATATAACTGGCTGGAACAAAGAGCTGGAAATATACAGTGACTATTCCATTGGATGCATATTGGGTGATGGCTATCTTCTTCACAATCTCCCAAATTATATACTCTGTAACACCCAAACTGCAACTGTTATTTGTGTATATTTATGTTCTCCCCACCATACTGGCAATGTTGACAGTGATTGTAATAAACCGATTATTCCACTACACAGTGATACATTTAAAACTATGTTGTCACTGGGTTTAGAAGGCAAGTTTGCCAATAATATATCAAATTGGCTATATGTTATAGAGGTAAAAAATATTTATCATTCCCACAACAATATAGCAAATTTACCAGTTCGGACTGTAGGGAAAATATGCTATATTATTTTGCAATGTATGAGTAGTTCGATATTAACCTGGCTTTACTTCTAACTGTTGAATGTATTCAAAATATGTAATAAAACACGCTGAGAAGTAATTCTTTGTAGTACCGGTATAATCATTATTGCCATTTTTTCAAACCTATATAAATTCAGGTGTATAGTCTGAGAAAAACTCATAATGCAGATCATATAATGGAATGAAACTCTCATTTCTTTAGAATAATTTAACCAATTTCAAATTTCCCTGTTTCAGAGGACAATTTCAGATACAACATTTTAACTATCAGTATCAACTTACTGGGTTGATGTTTAGTTATAATTATAAATTACAATCAAATAGTATATTATTTGAATTTTACACTAGACTTTAGTACAACTATTAACAATATTATAACTCCAATATAGTTGACTATTAAACACAAAAACAAAATGTACAAAATACCTACCTTCAGCAGGTGGCCATGTTTGTAACCCAGAGGGTCTGTGTTAAATAAACTTAATTTAAAGATAATAACCATAATAATCTCTTCTAAGAATGAGTTCAATCATTTCTTGTTTTATTTTTCAGGTAGACTCCATAATATTGGATGGTACAATTTTCACAATAGTTGTTGGCGATAAAAGCCATCATTTTATTCTTTATGCGATGCAAACAGAGTTTATAGTATGCACTACATCTCTTACTATAAGAACACACAGTGATAATATAAACACTATTGAAAGATCTACCTGGATAAGATGTTTATATTATCGGGTTTAAGTAAGGGGTAAAATAGACAAATCCGATATATAAAGTTTTTGTTTATTTAGAAGTTATACCAACATATTCGCAGTGAGAAAATACATCCTCTGATCAAATCTATAGTATTTTAGCATTTAGTATTGATGTAAATTATCAGATATAATGATTGTAGATGAAGAATAATTAGTTGCTCCAATATCTATTAAATATTGGAAAAACATTGTATATGTATCACTAATACAGAAAGTAATATACGAAACTGTATAATATCTATTCCACACTAATCTGGTTGTATGAATTATCTGAATAAGTGGCTACGAATTAGTTTTGATTTTCCACTGCACTGACAACAATAACTGACATTATCAAGATATCAAGTTTAAGTTGTTCAATACTTCGAACATTCAATGAACCATTACTCATAACCTTTCAGACTAGCTAATTAGGACTGAATGCGAAAATGTTGAAATCAAGTTGGAGTATAGTGAAAGAGTCTTAGAAATTAGCATAGGAGTTCCAGCAAGCCCAAATTGCCTTAGCTGATAGGTTAGATTTTGTAGGTTTCTATAATCACTTCAACTCTTGAGTAGTATTATAAACTCATCTTCTTGTATTCAAATGAATTAAAAAGTATCTGACAGTACATTGCATATACTGGAACATACTGTGCACAGCGGTACACAATTTTGGACATATTTCAGTGGATTCTACAGTACAACTTTTGGAGACTACAGTATATATATAATTAGTTTAAGACTCTCAGATATGTTTTATTTTGATGACATTGCCAGAAACTGATAAGCAATGCCCTTTTACATACTTCATTTATAGTTTCAATAACTATTCATGGATATTTTCATACTTTCACAGCCTGATTTATTTCTCTAGTATAAATTCAAAATTGTCATTATATTAATGTACTCCACTTCAAAATTATTGAAGTACCAAGCTATGTTATATTTGATTGTCTGCCAGACTTATCAAATGTCCCATTCAGATTGCTGCCTGGCAATATTGTTTGTAGCGACCAATTTCTATCTTCAAGAAGTATCCACACATCATTTCCTTTCAGTATGAAGTGATATTGTTAGCTGAAAACTCCTTGGTAGCTTTCAGTCAATAAAAGTTTTCTTAGTTAATTGAATTTCTTTCAATTCGCAGTAGGCTGCCAGATGCTATTCTCACTCTCAGTCAAAGTAGATTAGTTATTGCGCAATAATTGTAATAGAGTGCTTGCAGTTCTAATTTTCAAATTGACTGATTTCAATTTGAGTGGTATATAAGCTGTTCAACCATTTTCAATTAGATCTTTCTGTATACTCAATCGACTCACTTGAAGTATTCTCATATACCAAATATCTACTATATTCAGTTATATTGCCTAAATGTTTAGAATTAGTTTCTCAAAGCAATCCTCATATGTTATTTAATGTCTGCGGTAATATACCTTTATTGAAAATTAACAAACTACTGTTTATTTTACTGATACAGCCTTCACACCTCATTTCGTGATTATCTGCTCACAGTCAACTCAGCCAGACTGATATATATACACAGAAATGTGTTGCAATACAGTGTATATGACAGTGTCAGATAAAGATAACACTTTTAATCATACTACAGATACTGTAATATGACTATACATTCTAATAAGACAGTAACAATCACATAAGGATTATCCAATAATTGATTCATTCTATGTCCACTGAGTGTTATTGATATGCTACAAGCAGGGAGCTACTGAAGGAGTAGAATAGTCATAATTCCATACATATGTTCCATTCAAATAATGTATAATTAGATTGATAATACAAGATGAGTACTGCAATTTTGTCCCTCATATAAGGACTATTACTGCTGACAATTAGAAGCTGAATAGTTAACTCCATAATTCAAATAATGCATTAGCCTCATTGTAATATATGGTTTAAACAATTTTAGATAAATAATCTGGTACAATTTTCAGCAAAATATCATGTTTTATAAACATACTTCTTCAAGTAAAATTCTGAATAAGGAATAATAGTTAGTTTCCTCTTTCTTGATAAATTCAAACAATTTCATCCAAATATCTGAAGAATTGAAATATTAATTAACAGAAATTGGACAGTTAAGCAAATCAAAATCAAGATTCAGTAGTAAATTAAAATACCAAATGAAAAAAATTAGTAAATTGAACATTTTGAATTATTGTGCTTCATATTGGCACAACTGATGATAGATAAAAAGCAATGACTGACAATGCATGACATGGAGCTCATAGGGAAGATTGATCTGACAGGGTAATCCATCCCAGATTTGACATATGGTCCTATGAGGAACTACAGATCAGTATAATAACTAGAATTCTATAATCCACATGTAGTTATTTGCACTGAATACAATACATTATACTGCATCTTAGGGGTTCACACAGAGCAACAGTATTGGTACATCATAGATTGCAATGCAAATTCGTTGGAAGTAACCTGATGACCAATGTGTAACACATATTCGTGACATTAGTATGTTTGCTCATTAAGTGATCCTTAGCAGGATACCACTTGAGCCACATGTCAAGTGATTGGTGTCAGCCCATATGGCTGCTAGCAGATTCAAATGTGTCGGTGCAATCTTGTTACTATTGCCGAAATGTCTAAAATCAGAGACAACAGTGGTGTACTTAATTCTCAGCTACACCTGCTCTATCTTTTCGAGCAGGTCAACACACAGTGAAGTTGCGATTATGCGGAATGACAGGTGCCACTGGTGACATACATTGGGAGTAACTGGAATCTATAATCATCTCATCTGGGGAGTGTGAAGACCTCATGTCACTTCCCAGTCATCGAACAGTCAAAACCTAAGCTTGCAATTGTCCGTGAGATACATTGCGATTGCTGAGGATATGAGGCCATGGGCGAACCTTGACATTGTGCTCAGCTAGCTTGCATTGCAACACTACATAAGTATCCAGCAGCAAAAAGTACAATGGTTTTGAAATCAATACTGAACAACTCAGCAACTCCGAACAGCCACAATGATTCTTTCAGGTACTCCCAGATCCTCCCAGATAAGCCAGATGCAAAGCAATATGCTGTCAGCTGCACTGAGGGTACGTCTCTAGTACTCCACGATTTTCCAGAATGTGTGAATCAGAATGCAAGAATATCCTGCTGAGTGAAAGGTTGTCTTCATAATGCTACAAATTCAAACTATTAGAAGACGCAAATTCCTGAGCTATTGAGACGGTTGACTGCATCCCTGCAACTATTCATGCGCGCCATGAACCAAGAGCCATACTCTCTGCAAATGATTACTGTGATATCTATATCAAATAGTATAATTCGAAAAACACGCTTACTGTTCAACACATTTCTTCCAGCACTATAATGAATGTACAATCCAGTAGGTATCCAAATTCACATGATTATTTTGGAGCCATACACTATTGGTTCTATCTACTGGAGTGTTCTCTTATACTAAATGTACTGGTCCAATAATTGCTCCAACAGTTACAATATACATCTAATTAGTCAGTTTGACAACCCAGATGAACTCATCTACACAATCAGCCCAACTATGCAGATCATTATACAGTATTGGAATGAACACCACATAGTCTTCAGCTTGAGGGTGTAATACACATTGTTGAGTAATATTGCACCTCTTGGACCAGGTCGATCTCGTATTTCTGGCTGGCAGTCGCTCCCGAAATCAGAAGATCTGGTTAAGTGGAGTCCAGATATCGTATACTTCTGGATAGAAAGAAACCAGGCCTTGGAAGGTTTTATCAAGGTGATTCTCTTCACTTTCCTTCTTTTCCACCCAGAGGTCATGAGATTCAGGCATGATCCCTTGATTGGCATTGGTATATCGTACCTTGCAATCAAGTCCCAGATGCTCAACAGAAGTAGAGCAGTGAAATGGTTGATGGTAGTTCAACAGCCTATTTTGAAGTTTAATATACATACTGTCTATGAGTACATTCTGATCATATCCAAGCACCAGTCCAGTAACTTTGTGTCCCCAGTCCACTTGAAATTGTGCATCAAATAGCTGTCAAGTGTTGGGAATTCAGAAATCAACTGATGTATCTCTGAGTGTGGCTAATTTGGTACTTCTGCACCCTCTACTAATATGGGTTACTCACCAATGATATAGCAGTTGTGATACAGGGCAGAAAAATGGCTGTTCCTACAAATGATAAAGGCGTAATAGATGTGTTCCACATGTATTTTGCCATGTATCAGCAGCAGACAATAGATTCAAACCTATAGCACAGTCAATATCATACCAGTCTCAACGGGCAAGATATGACAGTATCCCTCACAAATAGTCAAGACCAGTTTACCAGTCATTAATCTTAAGCCTCTGTCTAATGAACTTGACTTTGTTGGAAGATAGACATGCCTCTTTCACATTGCTAATATGTAGCAGTTCAGAATTGTCTGTGGTGAAATTGTCCCTAGAACACATTTCTCCAATTGACACTGATAGAGAGCTTACAAGATGCATCTTTGGATATCCGAAATGTGTGATGCACTGTTCAATGGTTTTTTTGATGTGCGAAAAGCTGATTGTTGGCCACCAAGCTGCAGATTCAATCAAGTCCATGTAGAATGCCAACTTGAACTGCATCTGCATATTCGAGGTGACAGGGTGAATGTCTCCCTCCTGCAGATTAACCAAGAGGGTCATATCACACATAACCCAGGGGTTAGCATCAGTCTCAGCATCCAATAGAGGGACTGGCAATTGTGCACTCTTGTTAAGGGTCATGTTTGCGACCCGATAAATCTCTGGTTCTGCAGCATTTTTCATTCTGGCAGGTTTTTTGTCGAATATGCTTCTGGGTTCAGTTCCGTTAATCTCAACTAGATACTGTGGTTGTCGCTCATGATGAAGGAATAATTTAATGAATAGCTTGTATTTAACAGGTATCACCAGGTGGATTTCGCTCTGCAATCACTCTTCTGCATTCTGTCGATCATCATTGAACCATTTGGTTGCCACTTATTTGACTCAAAGTCTGTACACCTGAAATGGTCTTCATTGTGTTGTAGTATTCTTTTCGGTCCCATACACAAGTACCCCCATTGGACCATGAGTTTTGTGAATCTTGCAATCTCTGAACCGCTGGAGTTCTCTTGGCAACTGTTCATGCACTTTGGCCTTTGCCAACCTCAACCTTGTCTGATTTTGAAAAGCACCCTTCTTCTCATAAAATCACTTGCGTGTATCATCTTGTCCTTGGAGGGATGGATCTGGGTGAATTTGTTGGCTGACGAATAGAGAGAATGCAGGTAATGTCCATACTGCTCCCAATATCATTTTATGAGAGGCTGTTTCCGTTACACATTTCCCATCATCATGTCAGCATGCAGAAACTGGAGTGCAATTCACTGCCAGTGTTCCGATTGTGTCCCGGATCACATTTCCCTGGCTGGTGCCACTTACAACGAATTCAAAGGTTGGGGAAGCAGTGGAACCCAGGATTGTATGGGACCGATGTGTATTGATTGTCGAATTGATACATCACATTTCTATCAATCAGGTTTTCGAGCAGCTAGTGCAATAAGCTCTTAACTAAACCTAGGAGCAGCTGATGCAATTCATCAGGCTGCCATAGCCAATAGAAATTGCAGTGAAGGTATTGCCAGTACTTGTTGCAGATTGGGTGAACACCTAGAGTATGCAGAGCATCAATATTTGTTTTCTTCCGAAGTGCTGGGTGAACATGCTAATATGTTGAGTATTCAAGGACTGAAATGGTTCAATGCCCAATTGGCACACCTTTATGAATTTCACACATTGGGTATAAACCATATAAGACTTGAGCAACCATTACATGTTCTGGATAATCCCCATCCCAGGCTGCCCACAGAGGGTAACATTCTCTCCAAAATCCATCTGTGCAATCCCATTTCAAGCCAGGACTAGTTATGTCAGCATTACTGTGTAGGGACGGCACAGTTCGAACTGTGGAATGCCATGCCCCATCAGAGTATCTGGTACTTGTCTGCAGAGAGGGGATCAGCCCAATGAGAATCCAGGAGTGCGTTGTGGGTATGTGGTGGATATCTCATCGAATATTGCAAATTGTGAAATACCATGGTCATGCATAGTATATGCCCAACACATTGGTCAAGTGATTCTTGTCAGATGCAGAAATGACCGGCACAATCATTGCTTCAGCAGAAAGTTGATCCTGCTTATCTTATGACCAATCACCTGTGTTGATGTGTCTATAAATTAAGTACCATTCTGAGTCTGCTAGCCTGACTGGTTCAAAATCAAGGTGTGCCTGGAATGGGAGATGTGCCACAAGGACCTGCACACATTGGGAAATATCACTGTAGTATAATGTTCTAAAGATATGTGAAGGATCTTCCATCCAACAATCACTGCCAAGCCCAAAATAGAAATCAGAGTGGAGCTTTTGGAGGGCATCTGCCGATTGGAATGATTCCATTTTGACATTGTCCTGAATATGCCTCAGATTTTGATTGATCCAAGTTCCCCTTTGCTGGCAAAATGCTCAATCCTGCCCAATATCATGTGTGGACTGCATTTGATGGAATTGATTCCATAGCTCTGAGTACTTGCAATACATGTTGTACAGTCCAGTGGCTATTCCCTACGCTATCTGACACACATCATCCACTCCAAATCTTCTAATGTTATGTTTCATTTTCAGCAGACCAGGAGTATGTGCCAGATCACTCAGCTGGGGGTCTATGGTCTCTTGGTGGTTAGTATCTTCTGGTGGTGGTGCACCGGGCACATTGAATATGCAGAGTTCATTAGTTGACTAGCTTATTGATGCCCATTGAGGTGCACCTGCTGAAGTGGAACCATGATGACTCTGGTCATTTCCAGCCAGCTGGTGGTAAAACGCCATCAGGTAATAGCCCTTAATTACTTCATATTGGGTGATATTGTTGATAGGCAACCTCCAGTCAGTTCTGGTTTTGTAATTTCTTATTCCTGATATGGCACTTAATGCAGTTCCAGCAAGTATTAACCATATTTGTGAAAATGTCAGCCTATATGTATTCAGACAAATTTCAATGATGCTTCAGGGAGCATTTTAGAGTCTCAGGGATATTGGTTTGAAAGTTACCTAACTCAGGTTAGCGTTTCACATTCACTGCTGCATTGCACCCCACAGAATGCAACCAAGGGGTAAAGCACAGTCACCTTATGATTAGTTTTCTTTATAATCCTGGATATATATACCATATTACATTCAAAAATTATGCACATCTTCTCCTGAAAATCATCAGCAGAGAAAGATTCTTTGGTCATCAATACTATCTACTGTATATACTCTTCATCAAGTACTGCGGCAATCACCACAATCTGCCATATACTATATTTTTGGGGCATTGTGAATTATATCTACCATTGAGTCTCTGAATGACGGGTAATACAGGAAAGATCGTCTTGACCAAACGATCAGGTGTGTATCCCAGCAAGCTCTGTGCCCAGTAAATAATCATCGAGAACAGAGAGGCTGGTCAGATGTTTCCTTTAATAATGATTCTTGACTACAGTGTGAATCCTGAAGAGGACACTACAGTACAGACTAGGAGCTCAATAGGAAGTCCACACTATTGCAGCTGACTCACAGGAGTCATATTAAATGTAGTGGCAAGGTTGTAAATTTACAACATATTTGTAAGATCGCTAGTTGTTCTGATCTTGTAACCAGATATACTTCCAGTTGGGTTATTGGAGATATCCTAACATCTCCATTCTAAGACCTGTAGAGTCATGGAACTATGCGAAGGTGAGCATCTATCCAAGATTATGTTATATCAATTTGATCATATTGCTGACTAGGGTTGCTTTTTCTCTCCTGTCTTTTATAGATCAAAGGTGCAGTAAAATACCACCATTCATCAAAACATGCAGGGATACAAGAGGCCCTCATTCCTGCAAAGGTTACTGCTAGCTACAATTTACTCAACCATACTCTGATTGATACACTATCACATCTCAGATCAATATTCATTTACCACCATCATTTTCACTGACCATGTTGATGCATGGATCACTGCTGACGAGAATCAATTTATCGTCACTTAGTGCCCTACATGGGTTGCAATGACATCCTGACAACAACTTGGGTCAGTCTGATAATGTTTCTCCAACGGCCATTAGCAATGACAGTTCATTGGGAAAACACACCACTCAATTATATCCAGCTCAGGGGTATTGTTACTGTTCTTCTCAGCAGCCATTGCTTGGGAATCCTCAATTTTACAACGATTATCCATTCAACATGTCACACAGTTCCCAACCAAGCGCCAGTGCAACTCAAGGATTTCCAAGTATTGGGCCAGTGTGGCAAGGAGATGACCTCCACCTGGGCAGTTATGCTGGATCTCAAATATTCCCCCCTCTGCAGCTTTTCAGGACATGGGCCGTCCTCTCAAGGGGCACCAAGAGTATCACCAGCACTGCTGGGAAACATTACAGTCATTCAGCCAACATCTTCCAGCTTTACTCCTCCACAAGGACATGTTTGCAGCGGACCTGGACCTCCTTCCAGTGCACCTGGTGGGCTCCCTCAATTTCTGAAGAAAAAGAATCCTTGCATTATCTGGATGCAGAACCGTGTAAAACAGCTTCGAGATGGACCCCAGCATTGGGAGAAGGCGGTTGCAGAGTCTTTTACATTGTTCAAGAACTGCCGACGATTGGAAAATTTTGATACAACTGCATGATGTCAGGGGCAGTGTATGAAGCTGTGTTGGAAGGAATGTGCAAGTGATATTCAGAAGGCAGAATGAAGGCAAGGCAAGCCAACAAGTGAGAAGGGACAGTTTTGGAACTGCATACAGACAGAATGGTGAGAAATAAACTCCCACAAATGCCAAATACAATGTTCACGGTTGTGATTTGTTGGGTGCTGAATGGCAACGATATTGTTCTATTCCCCAAACAAACTTCGAGGTTCATTCGCAGATGTCAGCCATGTACAGCAGTTGATTGATTTTGCCAAACCATATTGATGCCCACAACAGCCGTACATTCGAATAACGATGTTCAGGTGCAGCTTGGAGGAGAATAAATTGAACAAACATCATATGGCATTTTTAACTGGTTAGCAGATAATGAATGACCCCATATATGGGCAGATTCGTACACCTGTTGCCTTTCAAAGTGTTTCCAGTTGAACTTGGGAAATAATTTGTACATATTTTTGGCAGAAATGAGAATAGTTATTTTACAGGGGATTGGAAAGCACATGATTAGACCAGGAGAGGTAATCCCCACTAGCCGTGTAAATGCAACATCCGCCCAGCTGCTGTACAGTATACATAGACTTTGGGAGGATCAACAGAATGTGGAAGATTGGAGGGCGAGGAGGATGGTAGGCAACAGAATGGGACTTGTATTAATGTAAGTTCTGATTGAAAGAATAGATTGATTACATTCCAGACATATATATTTGTTTCAATCGATGCTTGATGGTGAATTTCCTAACATTGGGATAAATTTCAGAAACACTGAACTATGGGCCCATCCGCCCAGTGTACATCGGAACCACAGACCGAGATGATTCAAAATGAAAAGACAACAAACAACTCTGCAGGGGAGGTTCAGGAGCGAGTGGAGGATGGTCAGGAGGTCTTCAATCTAGTAAATAGCAGTTCTGTACTGAGTACTGTTCATAATACATTCAATATTGAACTTGAACAGAAGTGTCTTTATGAGGGGGTCAGGCTACTCAATTCCCACACGATTTGCTAATTGAAAGCTAACCGAGTCCCTGGCACACAGTTTTGTATTACAGCCATGCAGGCAATCAGATTTTGGGTGCACCAAGTTTGGGCAGTATGGTTCATTGTGAGAAGATGGGTTTGGGATTCAGAGATGCCAGGAGCACTGGTGGCAGATGAAATGGATATTGGCAAGATGTTCACCTCCATAGCACCAGCAATGATATGAAAATTGCTGAGAATATGGGTATTGGGTTGCTGCTGCCAATTCTGTGGGGGACAACCCTGGACGGATGGCCAAATATGGCTCGAAATGACTGTCCCGGAATTATCTTTGTACAACCAGAGTGGTATCTATTCGAGGGACTGGATTAAGTACCCCGCCACTTTTTCGAGATTCCCACCTCTCCAGCCGTGGCTTATCCAGTGCTTATCTCAGCACTTGAACCAATCCTTGTGGTCACAATGCCAGGAGTAGCAGAGATAATCAAGCGTGTCATCTACGAGATGAGCTGAGTGATTGATTTGAAGCTTGTACACTGGTTGGATGCAGAAAATGTGAATCTCACCCATACTGATGTGAATACCAGTATTGACAAGCCTCAAAACTAATGGAATATCCACCATATTACTAATGATACCATAATATCCAGAGCGAAACCATCATGCAACGGCCAACTCTTATACTAGTCATGGGGTTCTGGCATTTGTGATCAGTCTCATCAGTACTAGACGAAATACAGTGTGGGGTGGCACATTGCAATAGAAGCGAGAACAGCATTCAAGTTTCAACTGACAGCTATGCCACGATTCCATTGCATATTGTACTGGTGTTACCAGACGATGTGGCATTTTTCAGGTCCGCCCAATGATCCACAGGATGATACTGAGATTGAAAACCACATGACAGATGCACTGTATTCTGCTGTGAAAGGTTTGATGCATGCTGTCTGGACTAAAGACGAAGTAGTGCACAAGGATGCAGTGCACTGGCATTTTCAAATTGTGAAGCCCTGAACAATCAGGAGGAGGTTGGAATCTACACTCACCAACAGAAGACCATTAGTTCAGACACAGCAGGGGAATTCACACCTCATTGATCTCACGTGGACTGTGGAAGACCAAACAAAGCTGAAGATGTTTGCGAAATGTTTAACTTCGCAAGGTGCGTCAGGAGCATGGAGGGTACAGAGATCGTAACTAGCAAAGATTTTGTGAGTGTTGCAAGCTCCCAAGGATCACCATGACATGTCAGGACAATGGTATGCTGAATGGCCCCTCAATACTGGGGTGGATTCTCTGATGTTCAGATTGGGGGAGACATTTCTGCCAACATTTGTCAATAAACCCACACAGTATCTGAAACGAAAACCATCTGAAGTATCAAATGAGGAACTCCTGCTGGAACAAACCTGATATCAAATGCGCTCCCTTGTCCACATGCCCTACAAGAGGTATTGCTCTGTTGTCCTCATCCTAGGCAAGTTCATCATGTGAGGTGGTGGATGACCAAGTATTTTGTGAATCATGTTGATATATTCCACATGTATAAAGAAGTGGGCAATGATGAATCAGTAAATATGCAGCTGAAATGTCAGAATTTATGCGATCTCTGAGTATTCGTAATTATACTCAAAGTGGGCGGTGCTGGCCTAAATTGTAAAGCAGCATCCATGTGGTAATTACCCAGAAGTTCTGGGTATGGAATAAGCAACGCCAGTCATTTGCATCAGTGGCCTGGCTGGGGCAGAACTGAGAATGACAAACATGGTTACTGAATTCGGGTCCCAGTGAATGTGATAACCATGCAAGTGATCTCTACTAACACAGAAGTGTGGTGCAAGTGAGAGTGCTGCACAGCTTGATGAGTTGACTGAAGATCACGTTGTCTATGGTGCAGAGTATTCTGCAGTCTCATGAGGACTGAACGAAGCAGCTGACAGACAATCTCCTACATGGCAGTCAGATAAACAATCATCTTTGATTATCAGGACAGTGAAATCAATATATGCCTCTTTTCACATTCAACTAACCTAATCTTCTCAACTGATACATATAGTCAAAGGTCGTTTGTTTGGCACAATCTTCTCCATACATTGATCATTTCTTTGTCATGTTCATGCGAATCCAAGTTTTGATGTATGTATTGCTGTATCTGAAATCAATATTGGGTAGAGTGAGATTTCATTGGTGTTTGGGATTATTATTAATTTCAAATATATGACCAAGTTAAGTGAAAAACACTCATTTTGCAATGTTGCAGGTGCACTGGTCAAATTGGCCATTGCCACTTTCAAGATGTTTTGCTGGTAGTCATTTACTTGATGTAGCCTTTGCTGCTAATGTATTTGTTATTGTCGAAATGTTGAAAATCATTCAAGCCTGTGGCTTCAATTGCAATTTCCAGGCAGGTCTCATCTCATGTTAATTAGCTATCACCAAATGTCTATATCAGAATATAGAATGGGGTTTCAATCATTCATCAATTGCAAAATTGAGGTTCACTGGAAAGCTGAGTCAGCGTATGACTTTAAAAATCATTATACTAAAAAGTGTAATTCAACGACTTTCCGATGCATGGGAAACCTGAGGCCACGTATGAATTTCGAAATCCCAAGATTAAATATGCAAGATTCAACAACTTTCCAATCCACATGAAACATGACACCAGCTATGAATTTGGAAATGCATAGTCTCAATACTATACATTAACTACTTTCTGGTGCACCAGAGAACTGTGCATATGTCTTGGGTCGTGTTATCACCAATTGTGCACTGCATAGTCTCCAATCCCATTCGGGACCCAATGCAGTCTATGCTACCTTGAGTACCTGTGTCACAATATGAGACACAGCTTCCATATTGATGCCAAATAGCACTGCTTTTGCTGGCATCAAATAGTATAGTTTAGACACACCTCCCTTCCATACCTCAGAGAGTTGGATGTTTAGACACAGCATGGATATTTCCTGGCCTCTGATTCAAGTTCAGTCACATCTTATATCTGCAATCCTGTCAAGTATGTCAGTGTGGGATTTGAATGAAACCAGCGTTGATGAGCTGTGATTTCTTATCGAACGCATTATTGCAGCATACCACACCTCTTCTCAGATCAAATGGACAAATCAGTCACCAAAGCACAGTCCCCAAGTTCATAGTGAACCGGATCTGTTCATTTGTTTCATTCTCGATCATGTTTTCATCAACTTTGTACTGCTGGATGCACTACATACAGATTGTCATCAAACAAGAAACTTCACATTGCGGTACAGGCAGCTCATCCCACACAGCCTCGGCTAACATATAATTCTATGCATGAACAGGTATGTGAAGGCTACTGCTAGAATGCCTCCCAGGTGAAGCTCTTTGTCAACTGTCAATTGAAGGAAGGTAGCCACTGCACACCAAACCAGAAATGCCCAGCCATGTCCAATTAGTAACCTCACATTATGTGAGATTGTTTAACTAGTATGTTTGGATCTGTGCACCAAAATCCTATAATAGCTTCTGGAATATCAGCCACTGTCAAAAGAGCTGGAGCTTGACAGCAGAATTTCACAAGACAGATTCTGCTCAGCAACTCTGCAGATAACCTGCGGCAACTCCCACTCACCCCATGTACCACACTTACCCAAAGACCCCTAAGTTGTCCATGCTTTTAGTGCTGACTTAATTGGATTCTGACTAAATGTATCTTTATGCCACGAAAACCCATATCTGAAAATAGAACGGGTGACGTGGTATCCATCGCGAGAGTTCAAAGCTAGCGAATTTTTAAACCTTGGCTTATAAAACCTGAAATGACAGCTTTGAAGAGTGCAATTTACTGTCCGTGTAAGGTGTGGCTGCATTCCAATTGTTTGCAATCAATCCAGCATAACTATTCAAATTGTTGAGCACCGCAATTCCCAGGAACTGTATGCATGCAACTATTCCACAGCTCGCTGTGACAGGCCATCTCACTATGCATTTATATCATCATTGTATATAGCTTGTAACCCAACAATTTGTTCTAAGTAAACATTGTACATCAGTAAAAAAATATTCCGTTCGGGCGGAGTGGCTCCGTCAGAGTGGACGCGCTCCGTCAGAGCCGTCAGAGACACTCCGGTGGCGGATTACACCGCACCAGGCGTCAATACAACGCGTCGCGTTGTATATCGCCCTCCGATCGCTGTTTCACTGTCTCTTCGCGTTCTGTCGGTCTCCTATTTTAAACGATCACTCTGGCGTTGTGGCGAACAGTGACAATACGTCGGAATGGGTTCACTGGGTACGCGCTTGCATCGGGATTGCAATGCGATGGGTGACGCTGCGAATATCTCTCCTCGCGTTCCTTCTACCTGCGCGCCAAATGGAATTCTCTTTACTAATTATACACATCATTCCAAGTCGCCAGATCTATGTGGCTATTGACAATCCATCGCTCGTTCTGTCCGTCTCCTGTCTAACTAGTAGTAGCTATCTCTGGAATTACGTGCGCGCAGCCGACAATATTTCCCATGCTGAAAACTTGCAAAGCAACGGCTACCGGTTCTTTTCTCACTTATACAAATTTCGAGACCGGATCCAAGTTACCCGAGTTTTCAGGTATTGTGGTGAGCGCCAGGGCTAACCAGGACTCAACGAAAGCTCCATCCTCGTTTTGGAGTTTGATTTTGAATAGTCGTTGCAGTTGCCACTGGAAACGCCCATTCAGCGCGCCATAACACCACCCCGGGCGTTGCTTTACCCACACCCAGTCGTTCCGTCGATCCCCTCCGTGCCAGCTCTGGCTTCCTGTGTATCGACACATCTGAGAAATGCGTTCACCATCTAAACCCTCAACTTGAACCTTAATACCATGGTAAACACAGAGCTCCATTGCGTGCAGTAGTTCATCCGATATATACGTCTTGTTACGACTCTTATGCTTGATAAACTGCCGTGTGCCGCTGTATATTGCCACGCGGTGCGTTGAGTCTTGCGTATTGTCGAGTAATGCTCTGAAGTCTTTGATTATAGCGTCAGGATGCTTTCCATCACGGTGGTTTTGGGGTCCCATGAATTCGGGCTTCGCATATGACTGGGGGCTCAGGGGGGCAGCCAGATCAGCACCGGAAGGGAGGACTTTGCATGTGGCAGCGCTGTTCTCCCGACGCTGAGCGAGGGCTTGGAGATTGAGCTCTCTGACTTCGAAGCAGAGGATGCGACGCTGAAAGGTGATTACTTGTGGCAGGTAGTTGAGATTGTGATTGGAGGCGTT
>Ga0307512_10000385_pt1 | contig 64407 bp, 46 predicted proteins | sample 14_EM_MG_FD_200267 | JGI IMG/M metagenome (GOLD analysis project Ga0307512, IMG submission 200267) | Populus trichocarpa ectomycorrhiza microbial communities from riparian zone in the Pacific Northwest, United States - 14_EM | ecosystem: Host-associated > Plants > Roots > Unclassified | place... | reverse complement strand
CCGATAAATAACTCACCACAACACCCTCAGGTAGTTGTGTCTCTGCAACGTGGTTTCAAAGCTTTACACTCCTGATAACAATCAGGCCATCCGTCGCGCGATATCAGCTTATCCTTTCCTAGCTCCGACATCTTTTGCAATCGTACGAGTCGGTAGTTGGAACATCTACCAACCAAGTTGATAATGCTTATCGCCTCTTAAATCCCTGACATAAGTGAGCGATTAAATTGCGTCATAGATATAGTCGGCGACCAACCGATACTACGCCAACGTAGATTAATGACGCGTAAGCTCGTATCCGATACGAGACCTACATTGCGATCCAGACTATCGAATTAACGAGTAGTGCTCGCTCTAGGCTCAGTTGCCTACGTCCTAAATCCCTCAGTTACGTCAAGCTTGGGTCGAGACTCTCCTCTAGACCGGGACGTGCCTCTCCAGATCCTAGCCCGTTACAGGTAGGGAAGAAGAGTCCTCTTAATCGCTTGTGACTATCAACTGCCGTGCGCGGATACCACACATGTCCCGCAGAGTATCCAAGAGTGAACGGAGCGCCCACGCTCCGCGCGACCAACGTGAACTCCCGCTAAAGAGCACGTTGCTGACTACTTGAGCGTACGTGCATAGGTGTTATGCATAACGTGATTATGTATGCACCTCGTAACTTCAAATCAAGTATCATTATCGCTGCTAAGAGATAACCCCTAACAGTGTCATGGGGATGACCCGAAGGCAAGCTTGACCTAAAGGCTTAACTATATATAGACTCACATTGTCCCCGACAATGAGAAGAACCAAGCTCTAGCAGCTATCCACAGTCAGACATTACAAGCGAAGAACACCTTGAAATATTATTAAGAATTCCATCTACAAACATTCAACATTACTTCCCTATTCCACCTATGTGAATATTCTTTATATGTGTTCGTTCTAACTGACACATTCTCAATGCACACATAAACCGGTCATCGATACTACCGGCGATCAAATACGATTCCTCAGCGAGCGGCATTTGACCCACATCTCCCTGCAACTTGCACACTACACAGTTACTATCGGTATTGGATATGACTTTCACCGGTACATCACTACCGGGTTATTACCCTATGAAGAATACTCCGAAGAGCGACTGTGGTCCGACGAGGAGGAGTGGTGAGCTCTCACTAGAGGAACTAGATAAGAGGTTGAGTCTTGGGAAAGACGAGGATTTGGTTTGTTTTTATGCGGCGGGATTTAGTCTAATATATGCTGTATTAATTACGTGGCTTAAATACCCCCGTAACATTAAGCAGGTTAAGGCATGAATTACAGTATATGAGTTTCCTTGAAATGGTACAGTGGGATAGAGCCACCATCGTGACGATAGAGAACAGTTCTGACAGTGGGAACTTAGTCGCATATCCAGTCTAGCAAGGGAAAGATTGTTACGGGGGTATTTAAAGTCCCAATAATCAATACAACATTTATTAGACTAAATACAGCCGCCTATCTCCTTGTCCCAATCTCCTTGTCTTCCCAGACACAATCTCTCATTCACTCAGGAATAAGCGCTTTCCACTCTTCCTCGTCGGTCCGTGGTCGCTCTTCTGACCACCCTTCATGGGCCAATTGTCCGGAAATTCTATACAGGTGGACCTTGTATCCGATCCATTCCATAATGGCTGAGTATGAAAGTATGCGGGAGAGGTGGGTCAAACCCCGCTCATTGTGGTATGAGATTAGTTCTCCGAAAGTTGCGACGACCCTCCGGTGTGCATGCTGAGAATGTGTGGGTCTCAACGAACTCATACAGGGCATATTCACTTAGGTGAAATCGGGAAAAATTCTTGACTCAAGTAGATAGAATTCTTGATAATGTTTTAAGGTGTTCTTCACTGGTAATGTCTGGCTGTGGATTGCTGCTAGAGCTTGGTTGTTCTCATCATCGAGGATGATGTGAGCTTTGAATAATTGGTGCATCAGGTCAAGCTTGCCTTCGGTCTCGCGTCATGACACCATTATTGCTTGATCGCGTATCTCCTGATACAGCGGAAGTGTTCCATTGATGTTGCCATGAATTCCCTTTGGTTATCGTGGTCATGCATGAGTCGTTTTCAAATGTTACATCCCCTTGTATGGCCATCATCATAATTATGATATCAAATACAAATAATGACAGCGCATAACCTCGTGTTCAACATCTTATTCCTCATTTGTTCAGTAGCTAGAACATCTGACGACCTTAGTCTTATGAGTGCTTATCACAATATGTTGTAATAGCTCGCCACTATTAATTGCCTGGCCTACAATATGGCAATTGTGCATTATGTTAGAGATTTAATCAGCGACTAACCGATACTCTCCTAGCTTAGATAATGCCACGTCAACCTCGTATTTGTAATGAGTATGAAGTTGCAATGCATGCAGTCTTACACCAATAAGCCAGTTTGCTTCTGGCCTCCTATTTTCAGCCAATGTCATTAATCCCTCAGGAACTGCAGGCTTAGGTCTTGACCATCCATAGATCGGGGAGTGCCACAGTTATTCTCACCACTTAGCGCGTGAGCCTGCAGATTCCGCTTACTTGCATATTGCATTATCGTCTGCTGCACATGTAATCCTGCCTGGTTGTAACTTAACTGTGTGTTGTCCTGCTAGATGATGTATAGTAGGTGTGGCCAAAAATTAGGCGCACCACTGAAGGTTTTTCACTTCCTGGCCAGTGCGAGATAATTGCGTTATCATAGTTGAATCTTCCAGTGCACCCATGAGCGTCACTGATTGATCGACCGACGTTTCAAGTGTAAGCCCGCTCACACCCACTTGACTGACAAACATGATCACATATTTGCAGATAGTTGTTTTGCATATGAACATCCCCTTTGATTTGTCACATGTATCTGCTTTGCTCAATTATGTATCATTACCACTGCTAAAGTAGAAGCCCAAACAAGGATTTGGCCTGAGGCAAATGATGACCAATAAGAACAGTGCTGAACACAGGAACTTCTCCTTCTGTATAGGACATCAGTTGGAGTTATGTGCATGAACCTTTTTACCTTGGAAAGCAAGTACTGAGGGTTTAAAATGGCAAGTAATTACATTCATCATGGGATGTAGAGGAAAGACTTTGGGGACTCGAGGCCCTTTGTTCAGCATTAGAACAAGCCTAGTAAGAGGGGAGGTATTGTTACGCCTTTGGTGTTACAGTAATGTTTCCAGGAGTGTACAGGATCATTCAATAATCATTATATAGATACCAAAACCGGAATCACCAATTATCACACAGATATCCATGTCAGATCTAACTTCCGGATTTGTTCACTGATTACTCATATTTCCATTACCCGACCTTCCCATCAACAGATCAATGGCAGCAGTTTAGCCTAGTGCAAATATCATCTCAATTATCTTCAGATTAGTGATGGCTATATGTTCTCTATTCTCAATGGTTACTTCTGATCAGCCGGTGTTAGGGGTTCTCCACTAATAGTGTTTATGCTACTTGGATAAACTCAAGGGGTACAAGTCACATTGTCTAGGTCATGTGGTGTGAGAGCTACCTGCCATGGGGAGGGTTCAAGTAGTCACAAGTACCTTTAGCGGGGTATGAGTGGGGCACGTCTTGATTGAATAGAGCAGTTTCGACCTCTATATGATTCATTGAAGCATATGCTGCGGCAGCCGATTTGATGATGCAATGACACTGCCAGATTGAAAGGAATACAACCCTGCCGAGCGTGTTGTTTTCAACCAGATTCATTTTCCAGATACTAGCGTGATTTGTCTGATTCGGTTAGAGAAAAGGAGCTCGTACCGCAGACTAGGCAGCAGTTACCCAATATGCTATTGCATGGGTTTTCGAGCCAATCTTATGTTAGAACAGAACAACTCAGGCACTCCCAGGCTAACAAGATTCGTCTTGGGCTAAGCATGGTGTGACTGAGAGATTTTGACATTGCCCAGATATATGAGGCGTGAAGCATCCCCGCACATGGGTTTGTGACGGTATGGCAACTGCGAGCAACGCTTTGATTAAAGTCAAACTGTGGGTCATTTAATCTACATTGGCATAGTATCAGCGGGTCGTTGATTAAACCTATGAGGCACTAATACTAGAGCATTTATTTTGCTCAAAGCGCGATCCATCCAAGAATGGATACGGGTTCCAATCACCGAACCATAAGAAAGCAAGGTGTCCAAGTTGACATTATGACCTGATATATGATATCTTGTAGTTGTGTCTTGATTCTGATCAGAAGCTTAACGCTTTTATACCTCAACTACATGAACACAATAACCTTGGGAATTCGGGGCAATCTCTGTTAGGCACATTCATTTAGAATGTAAGACGCAGAGACACGTTACTGTCATAATCGTGGAGACAAAATATGGGTGTGCATGCGTACCATCCCAAGAAGTTTCTATAAAGTGGTCACATTGTTCCGGCAATGAAAAGATCAAGCTCTAGCAGCCAAACAAACAGCAATACCTACCAGTGAAAGAAAACCATTATTTATTATTAAGTTTTTATGATACCTATCCCTATTATTATATATACATAAAAATCAATTAGCTTTCTGTAGTGACAGCACGGCACCATTGATAAGAATTCCTACACATGACGATTACATTCGAAAACAAAAAGGACTTTATTGTATACGCACTCGAAAAGATAATATCTTACCCCAGAATGAATCAGTACATCGTTGCGGCGCAGTGTGTATGGTGGTTGGCTTCGACTATTGGATGACAGCAAGGTTTAATCATACACATTTATAATCTATGGAGAAGAGCTATCATTACGAATAATAATACCGAAGGCAATATGTCTCCTGTTACTACTGAAGAATATTGGACGATACAAGATAATACGGCTCCAAGGAAGGAACCAGCACCCCAGCAGAGCTTTAGGAAGGATTCTTCAATTATATCCGTATCAAGTCAGATACATCTGGATAGAAGATGATGGGTCAATCAAAGAGAAGATACTCCTGAAAGGGTTCAATATTCCAATAGGGTACTCGATAAAGTGGAAAGGTTTCTCGAGAAATCTGAGCAGCAAAGGAGGAAGGTCGATCCTCTGCGACGAACAAGAAAGGGAAAACAACTCCCATAAAATTAACCACGAAAGAGAGAAGAGAATTGAACCAATTAACCCCGGATCGAATCAGGGATACACTTCAATATAGGATCTAGGGCTGTGCATAAGTATATATACTTGCCTTTGAAGCACCACCCTAACAGCCGGTAACCTTCTTCCTAGTCGCCAACCAAAGGACTGTTCAATCATGGTCCCATGGTTCATTCCTGGTGAAATGATGTGTCGTCAATATTTCACCACTGTGGCATCTCGAGATATGCAGAGCCATATAAGAGATATGATTGTAACCAATAATCCGTATATCGGAGCCCCATCAACTGAATGGACATATAACAATCAACCCTTACCTGGTTCATCTGGGCGAATCAGACTAAGTCGTGAGTAGCATGAGATACTCTCCATTCAATATATGGCAAAACAACTCAGTTGCAGATTACTGTATATTTGGCGCCAATAATGCGTAGTCAAATTGAGGGTTCTGTAGTGGGCCATGATTGTGAAGGTGTTATGTATCCGGTGGGTATATGAGAGGGCACTCTCACTGGCTCTTGGTGACACAAACCCAAGTGTTGCCAATTGGCTGTAGATAAGCTTGTATCTATACATGGTATTGCCAATAGCAATAATCTCGCATTACAAGCAAATTACGTTGATGCTGCAGTTGATACACTTGTGAGTTAGAACTCGACTATCAATCGTAGAGGCCACAAATGATGGGGCGGTTACCAAAGTGAATTCCGAAGCAGTCATGAGCAGTTTTAGGATTGTTAATGGTGGCAATTGTCTGATATATAGTCAGTAATGCCGAAATGGAGGCAGGACATCGACAACATACTAGGTACAATGAGATCTATCTATGGATATCTGTTGAGCTTCCTGACCTTGAGGAGAATCCTGAACTTGAATTCCATTTATTATCTTATCATTCTGCATCGAAGGCAACAAGGATACTTCTCTTGTAACGACCTGAGCTGTACGTTCCTTCTTCAGTTCGATGTCACTAATATATCAATCACCTTCGGACACTTAGTTATTTTCAATACCTTCGTTTGAGCAGGACCTAGATTGCAAGGTGAGCTGGATGATCCTTTGGAGTCCAAAGGAAGTCTGGTGGACCAGCCTGATGGCGTGGTGGTATGAAGGATACTTCTATTAGGATACACCTAAGTTGGCACTACGCCTTCTGCACAGGCGAAACTACTTCGCTGTTTGTTATAGACTAGTCAATACATGGACTGGTGGCAATCTTGGACAGTCAGTCCTTGCATATAAGTGCTGGTTATTTGGATGATACTGTCAAGATGTTATTTGGGCAATACTCCTGAGTTATGTTTATCAGTAATTGATAGTTTTAGGCGATACTCTTCAGTTGATACGATCTGTTGGAAGCAGAGAATGGAACAGTTACCTCATGTTCATCTAGGGTGGTAATCCTTACACCCATCCTGAGTGAAGCTTTATGATTCTTCTTCCATATCAGTCCGGAAACCATTAGGGGCTTTTAATGATTATGACCTCAGGTGAATCTCCCAGTGTTACAGGCACTGCAGGGAGACCTCCTATTAACCTCCCAACAATTCAATTCCAGCCACCTGTTGAATCATGGCAAATCAATATTCCAGCATTTGGGGACAAACCCACATTGCTGGAGATTTCCCTTGACGAATTTGAATCACATAATGACAGTTATATTTCATTCAACATGTGTGGTGCCAAATGCACAGCCCGCATCTGCCAAAAGCAAAATGAATTCTGGTTGAAGGAATTAGCAAAAAGAGTGGGGCAATCCCGCTACAGTGTGAGACAGGAGTGGAAACTGAATGGTTGGAAGGGTTTCTGGAGAAAAAGGATAGTGGCATTAAGGGGTGCGAAAAATATTTGAAGCAGTTTTGAGATGAACCCCTATTTTGGTGACTGAACATCACAATGTTTTTCCTAACATTCATTAACTGGCTGCAGTTGGAAATACTTGATTATGGTGAAGTGATTTGGCCACAGTGCCTTGAGATGATTGTAAAGAAATCTGTGAGTGATATTTGGGAGTTGAGGAAAAATGCAACACAAGGCAAGAAGTGACCAGCAATGGATTCTGCTAAGCACATAGTCAAAAAGGCAAGAAGCAACCTCCCAGAGTTGTCTAATACAATATTTATTATTGAGGTTTGCTAGGTGTCAAACTTCAAGGATAATGTAATATCCCGCTATAAACTAGCAGATTGATATTCGGATCTGCGATGCACGGAGCAGTGGATTGATCTCATGTAGAAAACCTCATGTCTGAAGAAGCCAGACATTCTGCTATCAATGATCCAATACACCTTGGAGCAGGATACATTTGGTGACAAGTATATGAACGTATACACCCATGGGCCAATGATGAATATCCTCTTACATGGACAGATCTTGTACAACTGTTGCCTTGGAAATCCTTTAAAGGTGTAACTGGCACACGATTTGAAGATATATTTGGTCGAAGGGATGATTGCAGTAGGGGAGGACAGTGCAAAGCACACAATCAATCCAGCAAATGTTACCCCCCCTAGCCATGTTAAGACTGGATGTACTGTACTACGAATTATAACTAATAGACTAGGGAAGGTTCTAGAGAGGGTGGAAGATTGGAGGGAGAGAAGAATGGTGGGCTAGAGAATGGTGTGGGTATTAATGTAGGTTCTGATTGAACATAGAGAATTGATTATAGTCTACACATTTATCTTTATTTCTATGCGTGCTGATTTGAGCAATACCTAACATTGCTATGATCGTTAGGAGTGCCTGAGTGAGAGTCCATCTGTCCAGCTTACCTCAGACGATCTGAAAGAGATCATCCAGCATGCAAAGAACTCAGGAAATTGTGCATGGAAGGTTCAGCAGCAAGTGGTGGATTGTGAATCAACACTGAACATCCTTGTATAAACATATACCTGAGTGGGTACTTCAGGAGCCTGGTGACTTCATCGATAGGGGCTAGCATGTTGTGTATTAGTGCCGGGAGATATGAAGCTTCACCATGGTATTTCATGGTGATGGTTCAAAGAATGGCCAGGCGAGACTTGAGTGGAAGCTGTCGTGATATAATGGCTGACAGAGACATTTTGGGGTGTGCTTTTCAACAACCTTGTGGGGAATCCCATACTGGATAAACACAAAACATGAAGAGAACTGGTTCTTCACAAACAAAACCAAAGTCGATATGGTCTCCCAGGTGCACATCCTGCGCACAAGGTGATGTTGGAATGTTGGTGACCGGCGCAGTATTGTCATGTGAAGTTGTGGCTGACCAAGTCTTTTGTTGATCATGTGGATAGATTCTGCATGCATGCAGAACTGGGCCCTAACAAAAGCACAGAGATGATGCACAATGTCCCGCATTCACCATATCCTTCGTTGTGTGTTAATACACCCAAAGTCATCAACACTGGCCATCTATAAGCCACAGCAATGAATGTTATACAAATGCAGGAGTTCTGGGTATTAAATGAGCAACGCCATGCATCTGTATTAATTGTTCTGCAATTTAAATGCAGAGTACCTCAATAATCATTGCTGAATACAGGTTCTGGTGCCTATGATAACTCCATGAGTGATCTCCATTAGTACTCTGAAATTGGGTGGGTGGGATTCACGCACAGCTTGATGTGTCGACCAAACATCACAACGTTGATGATTCATTAGGTGCTGGTGTATTTGCAGGACCATCCATCAGCAAAATGCAAAATGGTTCGGAAGTCATAACTCAACGACTCAGCTATTCTGAACAGCCACACCGATTCTTCCCGAAGCTCCCAAAATGTCTCGAACAGGCTGAATGCACACCGATGCGCATTTCAGGTGCTGGGAAGTACTTTCAGGTGCTCCTCAACACTCCTGAAGTTGCAAAACAGAATACAAGAATATTCCAAAGAGTATGAAGTCGTCTTCAGCATGCTATAAAATCATACCTTCAAGTTGTTAAAATTTCTGAGCTGCTGCAACTACCACACTGATCGCCATGACCATTCCAGTGCACCTGAAGCCAGACTCTCTGGGAGTGAAAATATATAATGTCTATATTGAATAGTACAATGCGATAAACTATCTCACAGCTACTCACCTGAATCAGGCATTCTAATCTAATTAATATACATTCCAGTAGGTATCTCAATCAACATGATTATTTACAAGCCATAGACTATCAATGCCGCCCGATGCGGCATTCTCCCGCACCGAATGTGCCTGTCCAAATAATGCTCAAACGGGTACAATATACATTTTATTTGTCTGTTTGAAAACCTGAATGAACCCGTCAACCCAACCAGCCCAACCATGAAGATCTTGAATGTTTATTGGAATCACCACCGCGTATTCTTGAGGTTGAGGACGTAATACATATTGCTGAGTCTGTTTGCACCCCTTAGAAAATGTTGATATTGGTTAGCTGGCTGGCAGTCACTCCTGTCATTGGAGGATCTGATTCGGTGGAGTCCAGCTGAAGTACAATACAGGAAAAGAAGGGATTTGTCCTTGGACAGTGTTATCGAGGTCATTCTCCTCACTTTGCATATACTGGACCCAGATTTTCTGTGCTTCAGGTGTGATCCCTTGGTTGGCATTGGTACATTCTACCTTGCTATCAAGTACCAGATGCTCAACAGAAGTAGGGTTGTGAAATGGTTGACGGTATTACAACAGCCCATTCTGGATTCTAATAAATATACTGTCAATGGGTACATTCTGATCATATCCGAGCACTAGTCCACACACGTCATGTCCCCAGTCCTCTTCAATTTGAGCGCTGAATAGCTGTACAAAGTTGGGAATTCCGAAATCTTCTGATGCATCTCCGAGTGAGGTTAATTTGATACTTCTGCACACTCTGCGGACATGCATTGCTCTCAAATGATATACCTGCTGTGGTACGTTGCAGATAATGCACTCGTCCTCAATTGAGTGGAGACGTAACAGATGGGCTCTCTGTGTACTTCGCCATTTATCTGTAGCAGACAGTAGGTTGAAAACTTCTGCAGAGTCAATATTGTACAAGCGTTGGAGTGGAAGAGATGACAGTATCTCCTCCATATAGTCAGGACCAGTAAACCAGTCATTATGCTTAAGCATCTGTCAAATGTAATTGACTTTGTTGCTAGATCTATATGTCTCTCTCACTTTGGCGATATGTAGCCTTTCTGAAATATCAGGGGTGAAATTGTCACCAGAACCCATTCGGTGAATTCACTCTGATATATGGCTTACAAGATGCATCTTTGGATATCCGAAATCTATTACACGCTGGTCAAAGGTTTTCCCAAGAGTCTGAATGCCGTTTGTCTCCCACCAAGCCTCAAACTCGATCAAGTGGATGGAGAATGCTTTGATGAAATGCTTCTGTTCATTCGAGGTGATGTTAAAAAGTTCCCTCTCCAGCTGGATACTGACACGCTCCGTATCAGCCAAGCTCCAGGGTGTGGCTTCTGTCTCAGCATTGGATTGGCGATTCTCAAATTGCAGTCGGTTGTGAGCGGTCATGTTTGCCGCCATGTAAGCCTTGTCTTCGGCAGCAGTTTCAAATAGTGCAAGTTGTTTGCCAAATATACTTCTCGGTCCGGTTGGGTTGGTCTTGACTTCGTGCAATAGTTGTTGCTCATGAGGTTGGAATGATTTATTGACAAGCTTGCATGTAGCAGGTATCATTTGATGGACTTCATGCTCGAATAGCTCTATTCCCTTCGGATGATCAGCATCCGATGAAGTGGTTGCTGCTTGCCGGGCTCTATTCAGGTGCACCTGAAAATGCCTACGTTTTGTTGAGGAAACCATTTCAGAGCCATACAGAGGGACCTCCAATGCAGGACGAATGTTATGAATCTTGTGTTCAAATAACTGATGGGATTCCGTTGCCAACAGGTCATCAACTATTGCCATCGCAGACTTCGACATTTTCTGTTCTCGTAAAATACTTTTTGTCTGGTAAAGTTGCTTGGTGCATCATCCAGTGCTGCGAGGGATAGATCCGAGTGATTTTGTTGGCTGATAAGGAGAGAGAATTCACGTAATAACCGCACTGCTCCCATTCCCATTTCAGCGGAGGCTGTTTGCGCCGTAGTTTTCCCGTCACCCTACGAGCAGACAACATTCGGAGCGCAATTCACTGCCATTGTTCTGATCATTCCGTGGGTCTCTTTCCCCTGCCAGGTGCCGCTTTTGAATGAATCGAATGGTTTAGGGAAGTGCTGGATGCCGGGATATCGTTGCACCGATGTGAATCGATTGTCAATTTGATCTGTGACCTCTCTCGCTCTCAGGTAATTGAGCAGCCAGTGCAATAAGTCTTTAAATAAACCCAGGTGCGGCTGATGCAATTCATCAAGCTGCCAAAGGCAATAGGCATTGCAGAGAAGGTATTGCCAGAACTGGTTGCGGATTGGGTGGACACCTAGAGTGTGCAGAGCCTCAAGATTATTGTCCTGCAGCAGCTCCGAGTAAATATGCTGGTCTCTTAAGTTATCAAGTGGTTGAAATTTGGAATGTCCCATCTGCTCACCTTTAGTAATTTCGTACATTGGGCATGAGCCATATGAGACTTGAGCAACCATGGCTTGTTCTGGATAATCGCCTACCCAAGCCGCCAAAGGACGGTAATATTGTTGCTGGAATCCATCTGCCCAATCCCATTTCAAGCCAGGGCCAGTGATGTCAAGATGCCTAAGTTGAGACAGCACAGTTCCAACCCCAGAATGCCATGCTTTGTCAATGTTTTTGGCACCTGTTGGTGGACATGGGATCAGGCAGACGAGAATCCAGTTGGGCGTTTTGTGTGTCAGGCAGATATCTTCTCGAATATAGCCAATTGTGAGATACAGAGTACAGGCTGGCTGATCACCAGAAAAATTGGTCAAGTGAGTCTTCTCGGATGCACATACGACTGGCACAAGCACCGCTCAGGCAGGAAGTTGATCTTTTGTATCCCACCACGAATAGCCGGTGTTCATCTCTTGGTAGATTTGATCACCCTCCGAGTCAGGCAGGCGCGCCGGTTCGATATTGTGGTGTGCCTGAAAAGGAAGATGTGCTAGGAGGAACTGGATACATTTGAAAAAATCCCTGTGATATAATGTTCCAAAGATATGTGAGTCATCTTCAATGCAACTATCATCGCCGAGCGCGAAATCGAGTTTGGAGAGGAGCTTTTGCATGGTATCTGCTGATTGGAAGGATTCAATTTTGCAATTGTCCAGTCCATCCCTGAGATGTTGATCTATCCATGATTTCATCTGCTGGCTAAACCATTGAGCATGATGAAAGTCGTGTGCGGACTGAAATGGCTGCCTTGGATATCATTGTTCTGAGTGCTTTTGATGCGTGTTGTACAATGCAGTTGCTTGGCCATATGCATTCCCCCCCGCATTTCCCTCTCCAACTACCTAGCTATGAGCCTTTGTCTCTGTTGGATGTTAGGGGTTCACCCTTGATAGTATCTATGCTGCTTGATTAAACTTAAGGGGTATATATCACATGACTTAGGTCACATGGTATGAGAGCTACCTGCCCTGGAGAGCATTTCAAGTAGTCACTATTACCTTTAGTGGGGTATGAGTGGGACACGTGTCGATTGAATAGAGGAGGCTCATCCTCTGGTGGAGTTATTGAAGCATACACTGCGGCAGCTGATTTGATGATGCAATACCACTGCCAGATTCAAACTAATACAATCCTGCCGAGCGTGTTGTTTTCAACCAGATTCATTTTCCAGATACTAGCGGGATTTGTCTGATTCGGGTTGAGCAAAGGAGCTCATACCGCAGACTAGGCAGTGGTTAGCCAATATGCTGTTAGGTGGGATTTCGAGCCAATCTGATGTTAGAACGGAACAACTCGGGCACTCCCCGGCTAAACAGCTTCATCTCGGCCTAAGGATGGTGTGACTGAGAGATTATAACATTGGCCAGAGATATGAGGCCTGAAGCATCCCCGCACATTGGTTTGTGACAGTATGGCAACTGCGAGGAATGCTTTGATTAAAGACAAACTGCGTGTCATTTAATCTACATTGGCATTGTATCAGCGGGTCGTTGATTAAATCTATGAGGCAAAATACTATAGTATTTATTTGCTGAAAGCTCGATCCATCCAAGAATCGATAAATGTTCCAATTACCGAATCAGACGAATGCAAGATGTCCAAGTTGACGTTATGATCTGATCTATGATATCCTGTAGTTGTGGCCTGATTCTGATCAGGAGCATAACGATTTAATACATCAACTGCATAAACACAATAACCTTGGGGATTCGTGGCAATCTCTGTTAGGCGCATTCATTTTGAATGTAAGACGCAGAAACAGATTGCTATCAAAATCATGGTAACAAAATATCGGCGCGCATGCATAACATCCCGAGAAGTTTCTATAAAGACATCACATTGTTCTGGCAATCAAAAGAACAAGCTGTAGCAGCAAAATATCCAGCAATACCTACCAGCGAAAGAAAACAATTATTTATTATTGTGTTTTCATGATACCTATACCTATCATTATATATATAAAATCTATTAGCTTTCTGTAGGGGCAGCCACGCACCTTGAAAAGTACTATCCTTTGACTTATGACGCTTACCTGTGAAAACGATAACGATGTAATTGTATACACTTCTGAGATGAGTATATTTTTTGCACGAGACATTCAATATATCGTTGTGGCTCAGTGTGTTTGGTGGCTCTCATTGATTATCCGATTACAAGAAGAACTAGTAATTACTATCGATAACCGTAAGTCAAGGAGAGAAAAATCGTATCAAGCATCTACCCAGATATATACCAAAGTGTCAAATATTCATCCGGATGGAGTACCATGATACATGGATACGACCAAGAATCAAAGTGATTCTGGCGCCGATCAGTTATATACTTCGCACGATGATAACAAAGATAAAATCTTGCAAGACTGTGAGAGGTTCCTACGACAATCCAAGAAACAGAAGAAAGGGCTCACTAGGAGTTGTAGGAAACAGCGACAGAAGGATATTACCTTAAAGCAGAGGAAACCTGATCATAAGATTAGGAAAGATAAAAAAGGCAAAAAGACTTATCTTTCCCAAACCAACGGGATACAAAAGAGAGAATTAGATCGATGCAAGGCCGCCAGAGAGTGTCAGCAATGTGCTTCGCCTCAGGGCAGGCAAGGAAGTCATAAGACATTACATTGCTTCCGGTGGATAGGAATGGAGAAAGGAAAAGCACCTTTTCCCAAGAATCGTCACAACAAGGAAATTGGATCTAGGGTTGTGCATAAGTTCATATACTTACCATCGGAGCACCCCCCTAACAATTAATAGCAGCCATTGATACTTGACCGGGAGAAAACCAAACGCAAGCCTGCGGAAAACCATCCAATAACTATTTCCCCAAAGATTCATGACTGGCCAGGAAACCAAACAAAAACCCATGAAATACCTGCCAAATGTCATAAACAGCAGCCCTTGATACATGACTGGCGGCAAACCAAACGAAAGCCTACGGAATACCATCCAATAACAACACCAAAGACTCATGAACCAGTTCAAAAACCCACAGTCAATACAACTAGTCCGAGAAGGTTCATCAACTGGGTGAATGCTGTTCGGTGTAGTCAACAAAGCACCCACTGAACTGAGACCACAAGCCTACCTCCATCGGCAACAGGCGCAGCTTGTGGCAAAACAAGGATGGCGGGATTTGAAATATCTTCGTCCCAGGTCTGTTTGATATAAGTTGAGAATCAGTCTGTCCACTCAATGAAGACCATACACTCTCGAGGCAACGACCTTTGAACCCAACTAGACTTATATAATACCCCAATCTACCTCGCACCAGACCGGCCCAATGGACTCATGTTGTGCAACTTCGGGCCCCGGATAGTGCTATGTTACCAATGGAAATCCACAATCCTGAAATCATCTTTGACATTGTTTGGTATCTGACATATTCGGCGACGTACATTGCATGGTGGTGCAAGATAGGCCAACTTTGTGCCACTGAGTTTGCCGGTGGGTTGTGATCAGCCAAACACTCCAACCCGCCACCAAACAATCCATCCAGGGTGTCTGCCATGAGAGGAGGGGGAACAGGATGAGGGCAAACCGGAGTAGTGAGAACTGGAGGACTTCCAATGATACTAAGGTGAACCGCGGGATTGAGATTGGCCACAGCAGTAGGATCGACTGCCGGAGTAAAATCCGCTGCGGGAGTAGGGCTGGCTGTGGGAGTTCAGTCGACCTTGGGTGTGCGAATGGCTGAGTCAGGAGTCAAGGGTTGCAGTTGTCGACATCGTCCCAATTGCCCAATTGGTCCTCCTTTTCCAGGAGGTCATTGGTTTCTTAGGTCTTGGCGTGGGGATGTCATTGGTCCTCTTCTGTTTCCGCAGGCTCTCTTTGGCCCACTTTTCCAAGATGTGCATGAGTTCCCACCAGACAGCATCCTCCCCAGGTGGACCATCTAAACTTTTGCTATGGCTTGAGTTGCCGCCACACTTCCACGCGGCATGGAACCGGGCACATATGGGGAATCTAATAACAACTTTGTCAGTCACTGACCAGAGGTCAGCCGACCCTGTGGGATTCTGCTTTGTTCTCCCGACTTTTCCGCATGCCAGTGCTCGAAATTGCTCTTCACTGTGCCTCCGGGCTGCAATGTCTTGTGTTGTCTCATCTGCAGACAGCCTCCGGACTACCAGCAATGACAATGTGACTTTCATGGTTGGGAGTGTGCAATGTGTGGGTGTCCAGAAGTTGAGGTTCATCACATTAGATAGATTCCAGATAGAGGACTTACACTTTCGGTTGCCAACTGTTATCGAGAAAACATTGGCAACCGCTTGCGGGTTGTGGTGTCATTGTCCTCGGAATGATTGTCCTCGTCCTCGCCACTGGTATCTCGCCGAACAGATTGCTTTTAATTACTGGTGTTGGCTCCCTCTTCATGGCCACCGTCCGTGGAATTGCCATTGTCGTCGTCATCATCTTCATTATTGGACAGATCACAGTTCCAATGTGCCATTTGCCGGTCTGTATTTTCCAGATACCGGCGACCCAGTGTCTCCACTGCCCACCAAACGTGATCCTCTCCACACCTAAGCGAGACCATGACATTGACATCTTCCCAAGTAGCTGCCCAACAGTAGATCTCGGCTACCGCACAATGCTGAGGGCGATGTTGTGAGGGTGAATTCAGGGCCTCCGTAACAACTTTGTGGAACGGTTCGGTGCCCTCAGTAGAAGTGACAATTGAGAATGCCCTCCGGTGGTACCATATTTCCTTAATCTACAGTCGGCAGGTCTTCTACAACCATTTGCCGACTATGAGAATGGCCTCTGCCTTAGCCAGCGGCAAGTCATACTAATTGCCTCTTCCGAGAGCCGGTATCCCTCTACGGCAGTTAGGTATATTCCCCTACCTGCCCAATAACACTTACTAGGTAGCCATCCGCTGTCTCCCAGCTGATATAGGGCATATAACTATCCTCCTGATCATTGTCAGACTCGTCCTGGCGATCCTCTTTCTCCCTATCCCTGTCCTCATCATCCTCGCCCTTGTCATCCTCATACTTGTATGTCTCCACCAACAGCTGGTTGTGCTTCGGCCGCTGCTTCAAGTTGCGCTCCTGCTCCTCAATGCTGTTGCTATCAATGGATATGGTAATTGCCTTCATCACATCTGGCATCTGGACATAGATGGAGCCACCTGTTTTGACCATGGCCAACCCCGGCTTGCCCATTGCAGGGCTGCCAGTGTCTTTATGCATGTGGTCCTTCTTCGACTGGTGCCCTCCAGGGTGCTTGGGGTTCCTTTGGTTGGGTTGATCAGTCCGTGACGCCATGCTATATAGGCTGTATCAAAGTAACTTGCATTGGTAACCCCTGTTCTGGTTGGGATCATAATTTGCTGGCAACTAAGATCAGATAGAGGGAGTGTGATCGGTAACTTTAGGATCAGACGTCAGAGGATTCGGTGTTGAATCGGCCCGGAAGTGGCAGAATGGGTGCTGTTAGAACAAAAGTCAGCGGGGGTGTGAATGTGGATCTAATGAGCTGTACGGAAGATGGAAGACACATTGGCGATGGCTAGACATAGTCTGGATATATACTCCTTATGAGTTGTGACATTGGGCTTATGGATAGTAATCTCGATGTAGGAGAATTCCCTACCAACATTCCAACATCCATTGGTATACAAATTCTATATCGCCGGTGGAACAATGAAGCCCGCCAGAACTGGCATCCCTGACGCACGTGATGATCACAAGAGCAGATTCATTGATATCCACACTTCCGATAGGTGTGAGAGGGCCTTTAGTGATTCCTGAGACTCGGGATAGTTGATGGTCGTCAACATTGTATAGACAATGAGATGGTTGCGAACTCACTAACGTCAGTCTGGCACGCAGGTCCACCCACCCCCAGATTTACCACTAGTACCCGTAGCTAACTAAGGCAAGCTGTCAGCAGTCTCCGCCCGCTAAACCTATCTCATCGACTGGGCTCCAGTCAATGGTCACACTGTACAAGCATTGTCAAACAGTGTATGCATTGTCAAACAGTATGTGCATGGGTCAAACTGCATAGGAATCGTCACACTTTATATGCATTGTCAATCGTTAAATACATCATCAAACTTGAGATAAACAAAGAATTAAATGATTGACAAGATAACTCTTCATTGTTGAAGCAATCGATTATTCATCGCACTGTCTGACCTTTTGACAGATCTTGAGTGCTATTTCTATAACCACATCATCAAACATACCGCCATTGATCTATTCGTTGGCTTTCTTTTTGCAGGAACAGGCTGCCTGGTAAGTGAATTCATTCAACTGACCACAAACACCCTCTAACAATGTGGCAGACCTCGAGCCATCATGCCACCAGCACACAGTCCACAGACAAGCGCCCAGACGCACCCAGATGCCCATATCATCACTTTACACGGATGGTTGTCTTGGAGGGCAACTGTAAAAACCATCAGCGATTCAGCCATCAGCATATGCAGCCGCCACCGGGTAGTAATTGACAAAGTCACCTGCTGCGTCGCCAACTGTACTCACCATATGTGCAGTGTTGAACAGAAACACCTCAACCAGATGCCAGGATCCAGGCCCTGCATTCGACAAAATGCGAGAGGAAATCAACTCCGAAGTCAGTAGCCACTACTGTCCCATCCTGCAACCCCATTCCATGGGCCTGAGATCCAATAACAAGGTTGTTGACCCCGGGGAAACTCCGATGGACGAGGAAAATCCCGGGTTCATGGAACATTCCCTGGCTGGGGGAATCTATGGTGAAGATCCCGGTGACAACGAGTTTGGAGATCTTATCAATAACCTGGGGTAACTCCTGTGTCACGCTGAAGACTTTAAACAGCCCATCGGATTCTTTGGAGCGCATTATCCCAAGTCACAATTCGATCACCACTTCAACGAAGACAGATGGAACATTCCTGAGCACTTTTCTCACACCTCCAGCTGGACAATGTATAATCAAATCTACATGATGGATAACCAGCGGCCAGATTTGAGAACAGCCTCTATCACCACACAAAATGGTTGGAGGTTGATGTATTTTCCAGACCCGGTAGAATGTGCAACGTATGCTCTGCACCACAGGCCACTGAAAACCACATTGTCTCTGGACCAACCCAGACTGTAGACAAGGAGGGTGATCAAGTATCTTCCAAACTGAATTCGTCCAACTGGATGTGGGAGACTTCGGATCGACTTCCTCACTAGGCAACAATTGTTTCACTCATCTGGAGATCGGAGGGGATGCATATCACGAACTTCTCCGCCAACAAGGAAGCCTTCCCATTCAACCTGACCATCGGGAATATCCATCCCTCTGGACAGAATATATCCAGCTACGTGGCGCAAATTGTGCTAACGTTCCTCACAGTGCCGCCCAAATTCCAACGGAATGCTGCATCCAATAACCGAGCCCGGAGGGATATAAACTAGCATGTGCTGGGTGGTATCACTAACAGAGTGCTGGAGATGGTCACACGATGTCCCGAGAGAGGAGACATCAATTCCGGGTCTCTGTGGCCAACATGCGCGATTGCTGATGAATTATTGAGTCTTAGCTAGCGAATCCATGGAGCATGGCGACCTGATGGGCGTCAAGGACAATTCTGGCCGCAAGTGTCTCACTCCAAAAAATGATCTATGGCTGCTTAATCCTGCACAGGACTTGGAGTCTCACAGATGAATGTGGGTGGTCTTCTAACAGAAATATTGTGAATACAGGAATGCAAAACTCCTAGCGACTGTCAAGCAAGAAAGATCCCCAAGAACTGCATCCACAGTATCAGTGCGTGGTCGCTCCTGGTGATTTTGTTATATCATCCTCATCTCGAAGTCTACGACCTGCACTGGCCTGATAACCTCCATATCATATACATCGCAATGTTCAATCACTTTGAGACCTTGTGTGAGGGCTTCCTACGATGCCACCGGAAAGCTGCGAGATTCGATGAGATTTGGGCTGGCATTCTTCCATACCGAAATTTGAATCATTGTGCCAATACCTACAGTGACCTTTCGCAGTAGAGTGGTGAAGTGAAGCGAAATTCCGGTTCAATGATCTAACAGGCATTTGCAGCAGCATAGCATGACCCACTGCCCCGTCACCGAGTGGTCTTCCCGAGACCATTGACTTCTGTTGCGTCACTGGTCTACCAGTGTCTTGTGGTACAATACCGAACTCACACAACCAAGACTCTCAACTATCCATCATACTATCTAGAGGAATTGCGTGGAACTAAGGATGTTTTTACCACCTACTGGACGTCATTGGACACAGATAGTATTGCCCATGCATGCATGAAGGACCTGACCATGCAACTCAAGGCCGAACCTGCCATTGAGGATGAAGAAACAGCTGAACACAGCAACTCTATTTCCTGTACCCAACAGGATCACCGATAGGCAGATGACAAAGAGCTCCCACATGACGTCTTCAATTCAAGAGTACACGAACGTACCTGCTTCGACATTGTCAAAAATTCACCTCATTCTGCATTATGAGGAATTAGTTCAGCACTTTGGGAACTTAGTCAAGGACAACACTGAAATGCAGGAAATGATCAATCCAACGATCTGTATCGGCCGTTGTCGGGTGTAAAATCGCAACTTTCAACATGAACTGTGGATGCTTAAAGCCAGCTCGCACCTTCATGCCCAGCGGATGGGGTGCGATCTCCTCGGGCAGCTGGCTCTGGCTGGCCACTGGACCCACGAAATCCAGGTGGCACTTCTGTTTTATCGACCAAAAGCTAAAAGTGTTGTCAACCAATGCAACCAGGATGAAGTACCCATACTGACGAATTTACCCCTCATCTGCCGTGAGGACGAGGAAGATATCCAAGACGGACTGCTGCTATCTGCCTGATGAATGGGCTCCTTTGTCAAGAACAAAAGACTTCCTTTCTACAACTTGCCACTTGGACAATATATATATCCATACTATTGATAAAACCTCATTATAACCACTGCCAATAGGAGGGACATCGGTGGGATCATTGCCACCCAATGCAACAAACTGGATGGTCCTGTTACCAACTGCCAGTTCTTCGGCAGTTGAGCTTCGATGGTCCAAAGGTTGCACTGCACCGATGACCAACTGTTTCGCTGTGCTTACCCTCAGAATGACTTCGCGTGTTCCCGTTTAGATGAACTGCCGAAAGATGATGTAGGGGACTGATGACCGGCACAACTTGAAAGGATTCTATGGCTACAGGATAGCCAAAGGAAGAGGTGTGTTTTTCTTTTGAGGGAGCTCCAGCTTGAAAACCAAAGCATTGGTCTGCCTTCCAATGGGCTGCTTAGAGTCTCTGACAAAGTATTACATCAGAACCAGGCTGACCTTGTGATAGTCAATATCAGGTGGGCGTTGTTGGCTGCGCTCCGGATTTGCATCCCCGGAACCAGATACTAATATGTGAATAATGCTACTGACATAGTCATGTTCAATTGTTTCTGGCCGAAACCGCCAGAAGCTGAAGCTAACATGCAGACTGACAATGACACTGCTGAACAAGAGGAATACCGCAGGAACTGAATTGCCAGTGTTGACAAGGACAAAGAGGACATAGAAGAGGATCAGAAGGAGGATAAGAGGTGGACAACGAGGAAGACTGCGAGAAAGTACGGTCACCACAGCGCGTCAGGTGTCCGATAGCTCCGACCTTCCCACGTTTCATAACACTATTTGTCTGAATCGTATTGGAGGCAAGAGGGCTCCGACCCACCCACGATTCATCGCTTGATATATAGTATGTTGTTCACTAGAGTCGTCAGTCCTGGCGCTCCTGTGATCCGTAGCCTGATATTTTGACCAACTTTGACCAGAAGTATCAGTCGTGGCTCTCCTGGGATCCATAGCTCTATAGGTGGAATATACTTGACCAGAGGCACCATTCCTCTGGCTCTCCCACTTGCCATTGAAGCACATGTAAACCAAAACTGGCTCAGGGCTTCAGCCCTCTGGCTCTCCAGCATCTCATGGGATGTAGCGCAATTTTAAGTCATCACGTACAATTGATATAATACTGTCCACATCCAGGCACAAGTCCATAGGACTTGATAATGCCACACGTCAAATATCATATGGATCACAGGACCAGAACCAGCCTGTCAATGAGTTACACGTCGCATAGGATAATTTTTCCTGCAGTCTGTATTTCAGCATGATGAGACGTATTTCACAGCGAACCATTTCGATCCAATAACAATGTTGAACATAATCGACTCTATTTACTCAATCAGAACATACATTAGTACCACAATTGTTCTCCGTCCCACCTGCCTTCACATCGTCCACTGTTTGATTGATATTTGATTCCTCCAGAGTCTCAGTCTACTGATTAGCAGTGCAACATCTCTTACAGTACCAAGGCTGTTGGAGCTATCCTTTGCTGGTCTAACTACATGCTCTGCCTTATTCTTCACTGTTGCTTCCTTCAATTCTATTAATAACTGGTTCAAATTGCATGGGTGTTTTGACTTGAAGCTATTAGAGCGAAAACTGTTGTAACAAACCTAACCATATTCAGAGTCCTGCATCATCTGCCAATGTTCATACAATCACACATCACCTTTCGACAATTCTTCTACCATCAAGGTGCATTTAAATCTTGTAGCCAGAAAGTATGGTTCTTTCCTGTGACAAGTTTATTCTATGAATTCAATTGGAGCCAGCCAGTACCTCACTTCACTGGATGTGGCTTGGAGGTGCATGTAGATTATATGGTTATTGCTGCCATATGGCACTCAACTAATCACAATCATAAATGTTGGATTTGGTAACTCTGGATGGTTACCTTGCCAAGTGCTGCTTGTTTGCACTCCCTGATCTTTGACTCGTCACATGTTGGCATGGTCTTGCATTCTTGATCGCCTGCTGAACAATTCTTGGTAGTTACTAAAAGAACATCTTAAACAACTGTCGCTGAAACAATTCTGCATTATTTTGATTTCCCAAAGGAATCCCGTTCCCAAAAGCCATACAATTATCTGCAATCAACTTCCCCTGATGGTTGTGCCTATCTCAAGGGTGATTCAATTCATTCTATCCCTGGATCAGGCATTTATTCTTCATGTTGAACAACCCGGCCTGCCATACTTTATTCCACTTGTTGGAGAAACTTAAGTTGAGCTGCCTCATCCATATTGCAAGTTGCTTCAAGGAGATTTCTTGTTCCTTGTGACTGATGGTGGCTCAACTTCAGCACAACCAACGTCCAAGAGAGTGTCTGATACCTTATCCGTATTAAATTGATAATAAGATGGTTGTCATGTTGGGGGCAAATCAGCACTACCTGCAATAGCCTTGATTTGATATTTCACAGCATGTGTTGGCAACAGTTCCAGACCGTCACTTCGGGTCCGTGTCATTGTCCAAACTGAACCTTTGCCACAATGGTGATTGTAGTGGTAAATAAACATGATTAGTCAACTCTGGTACGGTTCGATGCTATACTCCCAACCCATCGGAATTGGGCGTGTTGTCAGCGGGTCACTCAGTGGGTCCATCCATAGATTCATATAAGGCTTGTGTTTTTGCAGTTAGGAAATAGTATCATATCAAAATCGCATTTTCAACAACAAATGATAAGTTTTTGCATGCTTTGCAGTTTCCAATATCGATTAATTTGGAATCTGTGTTTTACCTTGGATATATTGTAGTTTTGCCTATCAGGACGGTCATGAATTCCGTTATGAGTGCGAAAATCAGTACGATGTATTGATTACCAAATATGCCAGAACTGAAACTGTTGATCCTCGGTTGACGCTAATATTCAGGATGCCGCACGGAGCTTCTCGCGGTTGTTTGTGCCAGTAAAGGCTGCCAATATCTGATACATGGGTGTCTGCACCGAATCAGAACATAAATTAACCAGGATGGGAAGCTAAAAATCGTTAACACGCAGTGGATGCCCATTCTTAGAATCAGGGGGTGACTGTGGGGCTGGCTCTTTGGCCTATGAAACCTGCCAATACGTCGGTTATGGATAACAGTGACGACATTATTGAATTATTACTGAACTGACAAAACTACAAATCGTTGTCACTCCGTTGACGCTCATTGTAATGTATCATCCATTCAACATCTGCTGCCATTTTTAATAGTTCTGATTATGATTTGATCTTTTTGGCAGTCTTTCTGAGAGATTACGACTCGGCCCTATGGCAACGCTGAGCACAGTAACACTCTAGCACTTGTCACTCTCATATAACTGAAATTTTCATATCTTGCGAAATGATTCAATGCGCCTGCTATTCATCTGTTTATCACTCGATATTCACAAGCTACTGCTCAACATTTGCCCATTATATAACTGTAACTGAAACTCTTGGTCAATATACATATAGCAGCTGGTGAAACCTGCACGCATTCTGTTCTACTTTATCATCAGTCTCCTAGTCCTCCTTGTTTGGATTGAATTGCCCGTCAGTAACACCATTTCAGCCGGTCTCTTTAACTTCAATGTATGCCGAATCAATCCGGGAACATTTTGTGCGGCGCTTCCATCACGGTGCTCAGGGCATCCCGGAACCTGAATGGCATTGACTTTCTCGATACCAGATTCAATGTCTGCCCAGCAGTCGTCGTTGGTGTCGTTTGTATTATCCAAGTCCGCATCCCGGTTACCCCAATCTTCAGTGTCCGCGATGCTTACAGGTGCGCTATCCTCATCACTTTCGACTGGATGACGGTTGATTCGTTTCATGGGGCAGACAGTTCATAATTGAGTTCATTCTCCTGGGAGGTTCTTTGCAGACACAGCTGGTGGCAAAGGAGATATTCATGAGAAATTTCAATGCAGCTCCTCCAACATGTTGAAAGAGTGACCAGGATTTTTTGACGATCCCATCCGGGTCCGAAATGTGTCCTCCGGCTGTTATCTGGAAGTCTTGAACGAGAGATTTCTTCTGGGTAGCATGTTGTATTTCGCTGCCCTGCCACATCTCCACAAGGTCGTGAACCTTAGCCATTCTGTGTAATGTGCGTTCCTCTGCCTGTTTCTTCATTAGTGTTGGGTGTTCTCCTTTAGCAGCGATGAGTGACACTTGTTATCAGGCGGGTGCATTACCCATGCAAGATGATACAAGTTGTGGGTCACGTGGGGTACACCTTAGCGGGAGTTCACACCAGTTGTGGGAAGATTGCAGACAGCTATGGCTGGCCAGAGCGTTGGCAACTACTGAGACTTACTGGGATGTTCGTGTACATCAGCGGTGCAAATAGTTTCTATCTTCTTTGATTTCCAGATACCATGTCGGACATGCATTTTTCATGCACGGCAGTCCATTGTCAATATGTGAGTAAGTGCACTCTCCACCCCTACCCGCTGTGGGCCTGGAACAGTGGGGCACGTTACGGTTGGGTCAACCTAAGCATGACATGACTGAGGGAATTGAGACATTGGCATGGGCCAAGAGCAAACACTACTTCATTAATTTGGGTAGCATGGGTGGCAATGTATTCTCGTATTCTGATACAAGCTTAAGCGTCTATTTCTACGTTGGCATAGTATCGGCTGGTCTCCAAGCAAATCTATGACATAAGAATCAATAACTGAGAGGAGTTATTAATTGTGATAAGGCTTGGTCAGTAACATGTATTGATTGAATGTTCCAACTACCGAAAAACATACCATTGCGAGATATTCAAGTTCAAGTTATGGTCTGATGAATGGTCTGGTACGATATCATGCATATACATGATAAGGGATGTGTGGCAACTTTTGATAAGGCGCATTGTAGGGCGCAAAGTAACATTGCTATCATGAGGACATTAAGTGATAGTCGGAAGTGGGTTTCAGGAGACTATTAAAGAGATCATGTTGTTCCGGCGATGAGAAGAAAGGAGCTCGAGCAGCAAGAAAGACAAATACGTACCAGCGGAAGAATATCCTCATTTATTAATCCGTTTTTATGATACTTATACATATTATTATATATCTATACAATCTATTAGCTTTATGTAGCGGCAGTCCCGTACCTTGAGGAAGTACTTCTACCGAATGCTGATTACTTTCGAAAATCATACCGACATAATCATATACGCTTTCGAGAATGGTATATCCTTTGCAATGAAGAATCAGTACATCTTTGTGGCGTAAGCAGTTTGGTGGCTAGCTTCGATTACTAGATTACAGAGGGGATTGATTGATCATATCGGTAATCTTGCGAACCAACCCGATATTATAATAAGAGGAATATCTACGACTCCACGAGACACCCAGGAAGAATTATGGTATAATACTTTATCAATGCATATGCATCTGGATAGAGTAAGACAGCTAGAGGACTCAGTCGAAGCTACTTCCGATATGGAGAGAAGAGCGGATAAGGTTTCATATTCGGCCAAGCTTTTTCTTAAACATTCCACTTGGGAAAAGGAAAACTATATTACAGATCCTTTGCATAGGACTAGGGTCAGACAAGTCAATACTCTACCTCAGTCAAAGACACAACAGGAAAAAGCACGCAAGGAGCTTAAACTGAAGGAGGCTAAAACGTTAGCCGAGAAGGGTCGACTTCTAAGTTTTGAGGAACTAGGAGAATCTATGAGCAATATTGTTATACTGGAGTGACGGAATTGAGGAATAGGATCTACGGCGGTGTACCCGGTACTTACTTGAAGAGTATAGTTTCGTACGGTTGACAACCCCGTAACAATTACTGAGTTGTTTTTTGTGTTCTCGGTATGCAATGCTGGGTCAGGATCTGCTAAAATCCCGTTATCGGCTTGAACAAACTGCCTTAGAATGACATTTTCGCGAAGGGTTTTGCCTTTGGTTATCGACTGGCTCCAGCCTACGACACGGTGGCCAAGGGAAAAACTGGCCTCCACTTCGAGACCACGTCATATGATAGAGACTATGTCATGCACCAGATTTGAGAGATCAGCGTACTTTCAGTGCGATTCCTCCTGTTGGCGCCACCAGTAGTTAATGGTGCATATCCAAGATGTACTGCTAATCTCCATTGGGTACGGGTGGTAATCATTGAGATTTGGATTATTATGCAACCAGTTCTTTGAGGCTTCAGGCGGTGAAGTCAGATATAGCCTGGTGGCTGCCAATAAGCGTGCTGCGCAATCGCTTCGTGCGGGTGTTGCTGGAGCCACATTGTTATGCGTCAGGCATTCTTCATCATCACTGGACAAATCCTATCGATCAAAGGATGATTGACTGGATCCTGAAACCATTGCAGAGGTGACGAGATTGCTGCTAAGTATGCTTGCAGCTGTATTGACCAGCACACGTTGATGTTTGGCACTGTGTTCATTCTCCACATTCTTTAGAAAGGCCTATGGGATTGAATAGTATAAGCTCTCTGGTTCTCAGGATAATTATCCATTCCCTTGTCCCACTTCCTAAACGATCTCAACTTCCTGAAAGGATGAAGCATGTGTGCTGACATGAGAAGCATACCTGTCTATCGAGTCACATCAGCATACTAGATGGACAGCTTCTGTTGAGCTAACTTCATGGTGAAGAACAAGTCTTCCTTCCACTGAGTCTTGTTCTTGGTGAAAGCTCTCAGAACGCAATCCATATGATCGAACATGTCATGGTAGATTGTGATCACCTGACGCAATGTGACTGAATACCTCTTCGACATCCACTGGGTCCAATATCGGACTGGCCTCAAAACTTCCATCTCAGACTTGACAATCCCCCATTCATCCTGGGTTGTAACGAGTGGCCGGTACTAACTGGATTTTGGATTTGGGATTCCCCAGCGAGTGAATTCGCATAATCGGTAAGCTCACTCCTGCGACTCTAGGGTCGAGTCTCAACCTGTCTTCACATGAATCATCGGTAGTACTGCAATGCAGACTTTGTTGTTTTGAAAATCAATGAACTTGTTTCCACGACCAGGTTTCAGCATAATCAACACTGCAAGCATTCTCTACTATATGGAGGTAAGTTTCAGGACTTTCCAAATATTTTGAAATACGTACTTTTTCAATTATCTTTGCTAAACCTGATCTCATGGCCAACACCTTATTGATTCTAGCATTGCCCTCTTTTCCACGTCTTTGACTCTTCCCAATGTCTCTGCTTTTATTCTCTCCCAATTGCTGATCAAGCTCATGGGCTTCTCAAGTGTTGGTGCAGCCGCGTAAACCAAGACTGTTCCTGAATGCGCCTACTGTGAGCTGTATGATGTGCACCATGCATCGTATGTGGTTCCTCAATGCATGCCACTTGATAGCAGTGTCCTCAGGTGTTGATGACAGCTGACATGTGATCGAGTAATTCAAGGAACCCTTATCGGTCGTAATTCCAATGAAATGCCCGTCGGCCAGCTGCACTGAATAATGCACGTACTTCAAATACACGGCTTGCCTTGCTCTAGTATGTTGTCCCTTGACCTATCATCCTGAATCAGCTTTTGAAACCAGAAAAGAACATGCTATCACCCTCATTGCAAGTGAGTTGCAGCTCACGGAATGACCAATTTTGATCGATATAGTAAGCAAAGACAGACGTTATGGTGAGTTTGTTCGTTGCTGTCCATCTGTCCCAAGCTAAACTAACTTTACTTCATGGCAGCAATTGCTTCTGAATTGCATCCACATTCAGTCGATGTTCCCTACAGCAAATGTTGCTAAGAGTGGTGGTTGACGGCAGAAGAAGGTCTCTTCGGATTGCTTTATATGACTGTAGAAGCTCGAGATTTCTTATAGTATTCCCAGGAATATGACCCTGAACAAACCGTAACATGAGGTAGCGATTTCACGTGTCACGGTGAACTTTGGAAGTTTCAAAGTCCATAGCTGGCAGTTTTGAATGTTTTGTTTGTCATTTCGATTAATATGGATTAAGCGGGATGTCAAATATGAATTCCTTCTGCAAACTTAGTATTGTAATTCCTTGACTTCCTTGCCTCTCTAGGATCGCCACAGCTGTTGCATCGACCATTGAACTAGTTAATTCAGTAACTTCGGACTCAGTTGTCTCCTGTAATTCAGCAATCTGAGCTTTTGCCTGGAAGTATTTCCCCAGTGAGCTGGTCCCATGTTCTCATGGATGGCGAAGAAGCTGGTGACAAACAATACATATGATTCCAGGGCTGCAGGTCTCCTCAATTCTACAGTGCAAATAAAATCGCCATCAAGACGCATGTCTGGAATGATTCCAAGCAATCGGATTTTCCGAGCCTACATTCATCGAAGCCCAACAAGGATTGAAGATGATTTGTAAAGCATGGCCGCTCAAATCACAAATAAAGACATGTTCATTTTTGGAAGAGATCTTACCCTGTAGCAATGAGGTATTTATAGATTTCGGATCCGACATGGCAGTTTGAATTAGACAGCCGGGTAATACCACCTGAGGGACTGTGTTAGGGGTTCTCGCTTGATAGCGATATATGATACTTGAGAACAGTGGCGGATGCATAAACCAATGGATGATGTTTCAAGGCGGGTCATTAGTATGCGCCTTAGTGGGGGTTCATACTAGTCGCGAGAAGATTGCAGACAGCCCCCGCTGGCAGACGGATTTGCAACTACCAAGCCTCACTGGGATGTTGAGGTACATCAGCAGTGCTAGTAGTTTCTATCATCTTTCAGTTCTAGATACTATGGGGGATATGTATGAGTGGGTTCATACACGGCAGTTGAAAGTCAATATACGAGTATGTGGGCTCCTGACTCCTCACTGAGACGGGGATGGATTCAGTGAGGCACATCCCGGCCCGGGTGGCCTAAGCATGATGTAACTGAGGGATTAATGACTTTGGCATTTGCCTGAAGCAAACACTACTTCACGAATTTGAATAGCATGGGTGGCGAAGCCTCTAGATCTACGTTGGCATAGTATCGGCTGGTCACCGAGCAAATCCATGACACGAAAATTAATAACTGGGAGGAGTTATAAATTGCGTTAAGGCATGATCAATATCGGGTTATTGATTGAAAGTTCCAACTACCGAAAATTATACAATTGCAAGATGTCCAAGTTAAAGTTGTGGCCAGATCAATGAGCCGATATGATATCATGCATGAACACGATATCCGTGGCGATTCGTGGCCCCCTCTACCAGGCACATTCTGTGAATGTAAGACGCACAGATACGTGGCTATCATTGAGGGAGTCAAACATGGTCTGGAGAGGGTTCTGAGAGACTATAAAGAGATCATGTTGTTCGGGCAATGAGGTGGATCATCGGCCAACAGCCAGAACAAAAACACTACCTACCAGCGGAGAAATATCCTTATTTATTACTGCGTTTTTATGATACATATATCAATTTTATCTATACCTAGAATCTATTAGCTTTGTGTAGCGGCAGCCCCGCACCTTGAATTCAAGCGTTATTCTGGATATTGATAGAAGTATCTGATGACGATTACCTTCAGTATTAACAACGATGTTATCGTATACCCTCTCGAGAAAATGATCTTTTATGCAAGAGATTATCAGGATATCTTCTTCGCTCAAAGCGTTTGGTGGATATCTTCAATTATAGCATTACAACAAAGGTTTATTGTCCATGTCGATAATCTGCAGGTGCGATCGGAAATACCTTCTCGAAGCATTGAAGGATTATCCGTAGGTGGTGAGATTAAACCGCAGGCTACAAACGCTCTGAGTCAAAATAGCACTAGTCTGAGCATTGCAAGAGTATTTGCGACCCCGCGGGATATCCAGGAAGAACCCAGGTCCAAAATTGGATCACCACATATTGATCCAGATAGAATATCTCAAGTACACGACCCTATATATGACGTTAGCGATTTGGACCTCAAAAATCGAGTAATATCCATTCTGAAGAATAATTAGAAGTCGATAAGCCAATCAGCGATATTAGTTAATCTGGGTAAATCGATATGGAGCCAGATCAACTATCCCGTATCGTTGAGGATACTAGGCAATCCATTCCGAAGTCCCAGAAGATAAGGAAAACAGATAATAAACACTCCGATTCCTTGTTGAATACATCATCGGGAAAGATACCGGTGAAACCTTTATCTAAGAAACAGAGGAATTACCTACAGTCTATTCCTAAGGATACAATTGCTGCATACTTTGGAAATAAGAAATAGGATCTACCACCAGGAAAAATGACCTTACGTGACGAGTAACTCACAGAGACGCTGTCTGAGGGCCAGTAATCCATAGCATATTTGACGGGTGGCACTATGAAGTCCCATGGACCTGCGCGTGGACGCGGACAGTATTATATCACTAGAAATTGCGCGAGATTCTGTGAGACGCAGGAGAGCCAGAGGCCTGATGCCTGGGGCCAGTTGTTCTTGACATGTAATGCTATAGAATGTGGGAGAGCCGGAGGAATGATGCCTCTGGTCAAGTATTTTCTACATATTGAGCTATGTATCGCGGGAGAGCCAGGACTGATGCCTCTGGTCAAGTATTAGCTACATATCGAGCTATGGATCGCGGGAGAGCCAGGACTGATACCTCTGGTCAAGTATTTTCTACATATCAAGCTATGGATTGCGGGAGAGCCAGGACTGATGCCTCTGGTGAAGTATTGTCTACATATCGAGCTATGGATTGTGGGTGAGTCGGAGGCCTGTTACCTCTGGCAGGATATATACAGATCGAGCCATGAAACACAGGAGGGTCGGAGCTATAGGACACCTGACGCCCTGTGGAGACCGTACCTTCTCCTACTCTTTATCGTCGTCCTCATCCTGGACCTCCTCCTCCTCCTCTTCCTCCTCTTTGTCCTCGTCAACACTGGCAATTCGGTTCCTGCGGTATTCCTCTGGCCTAGCAGTGTCATTTTCAGTCTGCATGTCTCCTTCAGCTTCTGGTGGTTTGGGCCAGAAACGACTGAACATGACTAGGTCGATAGTGTTATAGACATAGTAGAGTCTCGTACCGGAGATGCGAATGAGGTGCTCGGCCACCTATACGCACTTGATATTACCTACGAAAAGATCGGCCGGGTTCCGATGGAAAAGCCTGTCAGAGACTCTGAGCAGCCCATTGGAAGCCAGACAAACGCCTTGGTTTTCAAGCTGGAGTTCCTGCAACAGAACAACGCATCTCTTCCGTAGGCCATCCTGTAGCCGTAGAATCCTCACAAGTTGTGCCGGTCGTAAGTCTCCTACATCACCCTCGGAGGCTCATCTACCAGGAACCACACAAAGTCATTCCGAGGCTGAGCGTTGCGAAACGATTGGTAGTCGGTGCAGCGCAACTTATGGGCAGTGGAATCATAACTGCAGAAGGACTGGAAGTTGGCCACCGGAACATTCGAGTAGGTTGAATTGGGTGGCACGCATACCGCCGATGCTCCTCCTGTCAGCAGTGGGTATAATACAGTCGTATCAATCGTATCGATAGATGAATTCTACGGGTTGAAAGTTGTACATTGGAAGACGCTCGTTCTTGAGAAAGAAGCCCTTTCGTCTGGGCGATCGCAGCCCACGGACATGGATATTTCCCTCATCCTGCCGGAAGCTGAGGGGTAAATTCTCCGGTTTCGGCACTTGCTCACGGTTGCATTTGGTGACAACAATTTGATCCTTTGGTCAATATAACTGAAATGCCTGCTGGATTTCGGGGGTCCAGTGGTCTTCCTTAGCCAGCTGCTGGAGGTGAAGGAACCCCATCCGGAGGACATGGATGCGCGAGTAATCGTTGAGTATCTGCCGTTCGTACTAAAAATTGCGATTGGACCGGCAAAATGTGCCCATATACATCTTTGGATGGTTTCATTCCTGCGTTTTGGTGCTGTCTTTGACTAAGTGTCCAACGCGCTGAACAGGTTCCTCATAATGCAGCATGAGGTGAATTTTGACGAAGTCGAAGCTAGTACATTTGTGCGCCGTTGAATTGTAGACTTCCTGTAGGCGCTTTTTGTGTGCTGCCTTTCGGTGTTCCTCCTGGGCGCGGGAAAGAGCTTCTCCACTTTCGGCCCTTTCTTCATCCTCAATGGCATGTTTGGCCTTGAGTTGCATCTTGAGGTCCTTCCTGCGTGCAAAGGCGATGCTGTCTGTGGCCTTTGACGTGTGGTAGGCGGTAAAAACGTCCTTAGTTGCATGGAATTCCTCGAAATAGTCGGCGAGATAGTTGAGAGTCGCGGTTGGGTGGGTTCGGTATTGTACTACAAGACTCCAGTAGACCAGGGACCAAATGCAGGTCAATGCTCTCTGGAACACCGCTCGGTGTCGGGGCAGTGGGTCATGCAATGCTCCTGCCAACGCCGGGTAGATGATTTGACCGAAATTTTGCATCTCTTTACCACTCCACTGCGAAATTTGCCAGTAGGCTTTGCCACAGTGATAGACATCAGGGTATAGAGGAATGCCAGCCCAGATCTCATCAAATACTGCGGCTTTCCCGTGGCGTTGTAGGAAGCCCTTCATCCAGGTCTTCCGGTGATGGAACATTCCGATGTATATGTTATGGAGGATATCAGGCCTGCGGAGGTTTTAGGCTTCGACCTGTGGAAGATCCCACAAGCTACACGGGACCGGCCTCGCACCGACAGACTCGAACTGGTCATTGGTGATCTTTATAGCCTGATGGTCGCTAGCAGTTTTGGCATTCTGGTACTCCTGCTATTTCTGCTGGAAGACAGCTGACTTTCGCTGGTGGGATTCCAAGTCCGGCGGAAGAATAAGCGACCCCAGTTTGTCCTTCGGAGTTTGACACTTAGGGCCAGCATTGTACTTGACGCCCATAAGGTTGGCATGCTCCATGTGATCCACTAACCAAGATGCGAGAATTGGCCAGCAACGGGGCATGGCGCTGTCGGAACAAGGCCACAGAGCACCGGAATTGATGTCTCCTCCCGCAGGAAATCCCGTGACACGCTCCAACACTATCGTGGCGATATCACACAATACCTGCTGGTTTATATCCCTCTGGGCTCGGTCATCGGATGTGGAATTCCGATGGAATTTGGGTGGCAGCGGGAGGCATGCAGGCACACATTGCGGGAGGTAGCTGTATTCATTCCGTATAGAAGAATGCATATTCCCAATGGTCAGGTAGATCGGCCAGGCATTCTTGTCGCCGGAGAAGTCCGTGGGTTGCGTCTCGTCAGATCCGCAGATCAGTGGAACTATTGTTGCCCACGGAGGAAGTCTATCCTTGGTCTCCCACCACCAGTCTGCCGAATTCATCTCGGAATACGCACGATCACCCTCCGCGTCGACAGTCCAGGTTGGTCCCTAGTCCATGTGGTCATTATATGGGGGTTGGCGAAGGGGGTACCGCGCACATTCTACCTGGTCTCGAAAATAGAAAAACCTCCGACTGTTTCGTGTGGAGATGAAGCCTTCTCTCCATTTTGGGAGCTGGTTATCCATCGGGTAGATTTGATTGTACATCGTCCATCCCGTGGTGTAGGAAAAGCGCTCTGGAATCTTCCAACCGCCTTCATTGAAGCGGCGATCATTTTGTGCCTCGCGATAGTGGGCTTCGACAAATCTGATGGCCTGTTCAAAGTCTGCGGCCCAATGAAAGGGTTGCCACGGGTTATTGATGAAATCTGAGAACTCATTGTAATCGGGATCGTCACCGAAGGTCCTCCCAGCCGTGGGATATACCTTGATTGCTGGATTTTCCTTGTCCATCGCGGTTTCCCCGGGTTCAGCCCCCTCTGTATCGGATTCCTGCGCCAGAGAATTGGGTTGCGGGATGCGTCGGTGCAGGCCATCGTCTTCGGAGTCGGTTTCCTCGGGAATTTTGTCGAGTGCAGTGGCTGGCATACTGCTATCGGGTTTGGGGATTTCTGTAGGACTCTGCCGATGCGGTGAGTACAGTAGTCGACGCGGCGGATGGCTTTGTCGATGGCTGGCCGGTGGCGGCAGCAGACCATGATGGCTGATTTGCTGATGGCGTGTAAGGTTTCCCCGCCGGACAAACATCCTCATGCAGTCAGGATATGGGCATTCTAGCGCGTCTAGGGCGCTTGTCCGTGGTCTGAGTGCTGGTGGCATGGCTCGAGGTCTGCCAAATGGTTAGAGGGTGTTTGCAGTCCATTGGATGAATTCACTTACCAAGTTGCCTGTTCCTGCACAAACATAGGCGGGGAATGGGTCGATGGCCGTACGTTTGATGAAGTGGTTATAGGAAGAGCGCTGGAGATCTGTCAGAAGGTCAGAGAGTGCGTTGAATAATGGAATGCTTGAACACAGAAGAGCCATCTTGTCAATCATTTTATCCTTTGTTCATATAAAGTTTGACAATGCATATAAAGTTTGGCGATGCATATAAAGTTTGGCAGTATAAAGTTTGACGATAGACTCCAAGCCCGGTGGATGAGAAGGGTCTAGCGGGTGGAGAATGCCGACGGCTTGCCTTGGTTAGATTCGGGAACCAGAGGCAAATCTGAGTGTGTGTGCACGTGCGCGGCAGACTGATGTCAGCTAGTTCTCAACCTTCTCTTTGTCTAAAGGATGTTGACGACTATCAACGATCGTGGGTCTCAAGGATCTACAACGCCCTTCTGGCATCTACCAGAAGTGCAGAAATCAATGAATCGGCTCTTCTTATGCACATATCGTTCAGAGATGCCACTTCCGGTGGGTTTCATTGTTCCACTGGTGATATAGAATTGGTATACTGATGGAAGTTGGGAAGTTCATATGAAATTCTCCTAGATCCAGTCTACTATCCATATGCCCACAGTCGCAGCTGATATGTAGTATATATAGAGACTATCTCTCGCCATCACACCCATTTCCTCCATCATCCTTACACTTCACGCGCTCCACATTTGCACGCCTGACGACTGACATTCCAACTCCACCGATTCTACTGTTACGGGGGTGTTCACACTCAAGTAACTATACTTATTTATATCCTAAGATACTTATAAGCAGATACTAAGTACACGGCCGTAGATCCTATTGTAATTCCTTAAGCGTATTTCCAGACGAAACGTATTGGAAGTCTGTAAAGGTCGTATACGCAACAAGGACATATACGTATAGTCGTATCAGAAGCTATCAGATGAATAGCAACTACATCGTATCGTGGTGTAAAACAATACTGACAGTACATATATCTTTGTATAATCAATCTAGACAATTAACTTCTTGTCTTAAATATTCCTTGATAAATCTGGTGTTCAGATACTATCGGCAATATTACGTCTAAGCGTAATCTCCCTGAATCTTCCTTGATAAATCTGGCGTTCAGATACTATCGGCAATATTACGTCTACGCGTAATCTCCCTAAATCTTATATCACTTCTTCCTCCCGTTTGTATATGAGGTAAGTTTATTCTTAGAAATTGCCCGTAGTTGATGTCTTTCTCTCTTGGTTAATGGTTTATCCGGAACCCTTCCTAATCTGGTTCGAGACAATTCCCAAGGCCTTTGTTTCAAAGCCAGCCTCTCTTTCCGGGTGTGGCCAACAAGCATCGTAGCTTGATCCGACCTTGGTTCGTTATTCTCAACCTCGTAACTATCACTAATTGTATTATCGATTTGAGGTATCCCCTCGGAACGATAGTGACTTCCTTTGGAAGGTAGATCAGGAGATACTGATCGTGCAATATCTCTTGGTGTAGTCAATATGGCTCTAACACTTATCCTCCTTCTATCTTTGAGATTATCGATATAATTCTTTAGGCCGTTACAGAGTCCAATCACTGCGGCTATCCACCAAGCACAATTGGCGACAAAGTGATATTGATTTTCTCTGGCGAAGGCTATAACTTTCTTTAAAGCGTATACTATTATGTCGGAGTCGTTCTCAAAGGTTATAGTCATGTATTCAGAATCGGAATACTTAAAGGTACGGTGCTGCCATACGTATGCTAATATATTTATATAATAATAGATGTAGATATAGGTATCATAAAAACTCAATAATAAATAAAGGTCTTCTTTCGCTGGTAGGTGTCTGACTGTTCGCTGCTAGAGATTGTTCTTTCATTGCCAGAGCAATGCGATCTCTTTATAGTCATGTTCGATGGTCTGTATTCTTATCGCCCGTTCTTCCATGCTATGAGTCTCCTTATCGTATAACTGCAATGTTATCGTTGCGCCTTACATTCTACTGAATGCGCCCAATAATTGATTGCCACACTTCCCTTAGGTTATCGTGTTCATATGACGTAGTTTTAAAGCGTTATGCTCCTGATCAATGTCAGGCTATCCATCATATTAAATTATGTCAAATGACACCTCAGATCAATACTTCAACTTGGACATATCGCATTTCGTTTGTTCAGTAGCTAGAACATCTCACGACCTTAGTCTTCTCAGTGTTTATCGCAATATAATATTAATAGCTCTTCACTATCAATTGCCTCACCATACTATGGCTATTCGGCATTGCGTCAGAGATTTAATTGGCGACCCACCGATACTGCGCTAGCGTAGATAATGACACGTCAACCTCGTATCTTTGACCAGTATGACGTTGCAATGCATACTAACTCAAATCAATGAGCAGGGTTGCCTCAGGCCTCTTATCTTCAGCCAATGTCATTAATCCCTCAGACACTGCATGCTTAGGTCTCGACCTTCCGTAGACCGGGCAGTGCCACAAATACTCTTACCGCTTAGCGTGTGAGATTGCAGATCCCTCGTACTCGCATATTGCAATAACGTCTGCTGCGCATGTTCTTCTGCGTAATCGCAACTTAACTATGCATAGTCCCGCTAGACAAGGTATAATAAACATGGCCAATAATTATGCGCACTGCTGAAGGTTTTTCACTTCCCAGTTATGGCGCCATGATTGCATCATCATAGTTGAATCCACTAGTGCGACCTTGGTCTTCCACTAATTGATCGACACGCGGCTCAAGTGTAATCCCACCAAGGATCACTTGACTGACAAACATGTTCACGTATTCATAGGTAGGTGTTTTGCATATGATTATCTCGTAGGATCTTATCACATCTACCTGCTTCGTTCAATCATGTATCATTACCGCTGTTAAGGGAGAACCCTTAACATCTACCACTTCCAGACCGATTCCATACCTAAAGCTCCGATCTCTGACCCTAAAGCTACCGATCTCACCCTGTCTACGTGATTATACTCGCCACCGAATTATGGTCACAACCAGAACCGGGGTTACCAAGGCAGGTTACTTTGATACAGCCTATATAACGTGGCGTCACTGACTGATAAACCGAAGGAACAGAACCCCAAGCACCCAGAGGCCATTGGTCGAAGAAGCACCACGAGAATACAGACACTGGCAGGCCTGCAAAGGGCAGGCCAGGGTTGGCCAAGGTCAAAACCGGAGGCTCGATCTATGTCCAGATGCCAGAAGTAATGAAGGCAATTACCATCTCCGATGACAGCGAGAGCAACGAGGAGCAGGAGCAGGAGTCGGAGCAGTAGCCGAAAGACAAACAGCCCGTGTTGGAGACAGACGAGGACGAGGACGACGAGGATCAGGAGGATGATCATATGCCCTTTATCAGCCAGGAGACAGTGGATGGTTACCTAGTAAGTATTATTGGGCATCTAGAGGAATATAACGGACCGCAGTATAGGGATATGGGTCTCTCGGAAGAGGTGATCTGTAGAACATGCCGCCGGCTATGGCAGAAGCCATCCTCAGAGGCGAAGAAGGATTGATGAAGACCTGCCGACGGTAGATTCATGGATTATGGTACAACACGAGCGTGCTCTCAATCGTCACAACTGGCGAGGGCAAGGGACGGTTCAAGCAAGACTTGACAGAGGCCCTGAATACGTTCTTACAAGATCGCACTCGACTTGGCGCGCTAGCCGAGATCTACTCCAGAGCAGCTACTTGGGAAGAAGTCAATGACATGCTCTCACTTAGGTGTGGAGAGGATCTCGTCTGGTGGGCAGTGGAGACACTGGGTCACCGGTGGCTGGAGAATAAGGTACGTCAAATGGTGCTCCGGAACTGCGATCTTTCCGATTGTGAACGTGATGACGACAGCAGTGGCCATTCGAAGTGCGGTGGGCATGACAAGGGAGCCAACACCCGTAAAGGAAAGGAACCAGTTCGGCCAGATCAACACGGTGAGGTCGACGACAATCCATCCGAGGTCGAAGATACCAGAGCCCTCTAGTGGTTGCCCATGTGCTCACACAAATGGTTGGTGTCGGAACTTGTAAGTCCTCTATACGGAATCTAGCCAATCTAAGGAAACTGACTGTCTAGACAACAATACAACGCACAGTCCCAAGCATGAAAGTGACATTGTCATGGCTCGGAGTCCGGAGGCTGTCTGCAGATGTGACAGCACAATGGGATGCAGCCCGGAGGCACGCCGAGGACAAATTTTGAGCATTGGAATGCCGGAAAGTTGGAATGACAATGCAAAACCTGTTGGGGTCAGCAGACTTCTGGACGGTGACTGACGAGATTGTCTTTGGATTTGACATATCTGCCCAGTTCCGAGGTATGTGGAAGCGTGGAGGCAAAAGAAGAACTAGCGAAGGTTCGGATGGTCAACGCGGGGAGGATGCTGCCTGGTGGGCACTGATGCACATTTTGGAGGAGTGGGCCAACAAGAGCCACCGGAAAAGAAAGAAGACCGATGACAACCCCAGGCCAACCCCTATGAAACAAACGACCTCTGGACCTCCTGGACAACTGGGACCCTCTGGACAACCAGAACCCTTGACTCCTGACTCCTCCATTCGCACTCCCGCAGGCGATCCTACTCCCACGGCCGATCCTACTCCCATAGCCAATCCAACTCCTGCGGCCGATCCAACTCCCTCGGCTGATTCAACTCTTCGAGTTCGCCCTCCCATCAATCCAAGTCCTCCTGTTCGCCCTCCTCCGGTTCGCCCACCTCCTGTTTGCCCTCTTCCTGTTCGCTCTCCTCCAGTGCAAGACACCCTGGGTGGATGGTTGGTGGCGGGTTGCAGGGTTTGGATGATCACAACCCACCGGCAAAATGGGTGGCACAAAGTTGGCCGATCTGGCACGACCGCGCAATCTATGTCGCCAACTGTGTCAGATGCCGTAAAGATGATGAGGATACAATCTCGATTCTCGATTTCCGGTGGTCACATGGGACTATCCGGGGGCCGAAGTTGTAGGACGCGATTCGATTGTGCCGGCCTGGCGCGAGGTACATCGGCCTAGTATATAAGTCCGCAGGGCTTCCATGGTCCTTGCCTCGGTAGAGAATGGTCTTTATCTAGAGGGACGAGGATGTCTCAACTTGGCTCAAACTTACCTGGGACGAAGATATCCCAAATCCGGTCCTCCTTGTGTTGCCCCTGACTGCGCCCGACACCAATTGAGGTAGGGTTCTGGCCTCAGTAAGGTGGATTCTTTGCTGACTGCAGTCAACAGCATTCACCCGGTTGATGAACCTCCTCTGGCTAGTGGTATAGACTGTGGGTTGTTGAATTGGTTCATGAGTCTTTGGGGTTATTATTATTGGATGGTATTCCGCAGGCTTCCATTTGGTTTTCCGCCGGCCATGTATTGTTGGCCAATGTGTATGTCATTTGGATGGTATTCAGTGGGACTTTATTTGGTTTTCCTGCCGGTCATGGATCGTGGGGCTGTGTATCTGTTATTTGGATGGTATTCCGTTGGCTGTTTTATTTTGTTTACTTGTTTATTGTCATTTGGATATGGTCATGTGGATTTCCCTACCCTACCTGTATATTGTATCTCTTCGGTATCAATCTTATCCTATTGTTATCCAATTGTTTGTGCATCACTACCAGTGGCCTGTGAGGCTCATCCGGTGGGAATAAGAGTATGGAGATTTAGATAAAGCTCATCTAGCGGAATTTAGGTGAAGGAGATCTGGATCAAAGTCTTCGTCCAGCGGAAACAAAGTTACGGAGATCTAAGTGTTCGCCTAGCGCGATTTGCTTATGGAGATCTGGGTCGAAGTTTTAGTTCAGCGGGAACACAGTTACGGAGATCTAAGTGTTCGCCTAAGGGGATTTCGGTTATGGAGATCTAGATCAAAGTCTTCGTCCAGCGGGCACAAAGTTACGGAGATATAAGTGTTTGCCTAGCGGGATTCAGGTTCTGGAGATCTGGATCAAAGTCTTCGTCCAGTGGTGTGGTGAAACGGTGGCGCTAGAAGACAGAGACCTCATCATCAACACTCCGCCGCACCTCTGACGGCATTCCCAATGGAATTCGTGAGAAAGAGCGGTTCTGGCTCGAGGTGCGTAGAATGAGGGTGAGAAGGTATGATACTACCCGGCTGTGAGGATCCACGCAAATGCGTGGATCCACACGGAGTCTCGGAAAGAGCAAGTGCGATGAAGTGATGAGACAGATAGAGTGTGTAATTCGTTGTATAATGAGATGTGATGATATCAGATACCAGATGATGCAATATATCTACCCCGGGGTCTCCCGAATGTATACTCCCTGTCACTCCGTCCATCTCCGCTACCCCTCTCTCTCTGTACACCTGCCGTTGCCCAGTCCGTTTCCAAGATCCCTGTATCTCCGTGCACCCCCCATCGTTCAGTCCTCTGCCAAGCTGAGTGGCAGTGGTGCTGAGAAATGGATTGTCCCGCCACAGCGGGAACAAAGCTACGGAGATTAGAATTTCGGTTATAGAGATCTAGATCAAAATCTTCATCCAGCAGGATTGAGGGTACAGAGATCTAAGTGTTCGCCTAGTAGAATTTCGGTTATCAAGACATAGATGAAGATCTTCATCCAGCAGGAACAAAGTTACGGAGATTAGAATTTGGGTTATAGAGATCGAGAGCAGAATCTCCATCCAGCAGGATTCAGGTTATTGCGATCTAAGTGTTCGCCTAGTAGAATTTCGGGTATAGAGACCTAGATCGAGATCTTGATCCAGCGGGAACGAATTTACGGAGATCAGAATTTCGGTTATAGACTTCTAGATCAAAATCTCCATCCAGCAGGATTAAGGTTACAGCGATCTAAGTGTTCGCCTAGTAGAAGTTTGGTTAAAGAGACCTAGATCAAGATCTTGATCCAGCGGGAATATAGTTATGGAGATTAGAATTTCAGTTATAGAGTTCTAGATCACAATCTTCGTCTAGTGGAACGGAATGGAGAATCACTGATGCATGTGGAAGATCCGGACCCCAACTTGATACATATACTATGACAAGTGCACTCCATAGGACACTCTCTTCCTCCACCTACCTCTTTTGCTATTCTTTCAACACACCTCATGCAGTAGCTTCGAAATGGCAAGAACAAACACTCGGAGACCCAGGAGCAATGCTGTGGCCAAATCAAATGCCACAAGCTGATCGACGAGACTGCTCAAGGAAAAGGAAGATAGGGAGGAAGAGAAAGAAATCCCATCATCTAGAAGCGAAGATGAGTATACTGAAACCCCACGCCATTTGTCCAAGGCCTCATCTCGGCCGCTGGTTAGCTTATACCTTGTGGCCTGGGTGCCATGCTGATGTGGGATAGAATCCACCAGATGTCGAACTCACAGACGACCAACTCTCAAACTTACTGGACGATTTCGAGGATACAGATGATGAACTTCTCCGGTACTCGGTCACTTCAACTCTATACCCTCCAAAGTTGAAAGCAGCCACTGGACTCTCGTCGACCACTGCTCAAGAACCACCAAAGCAGACCTTATCAAAAGCACCCACGAGACGCTCGTCGGCCCCCTCCTCATCATCGCCATCGGTGGATAATCCCCTGTCAACACTGGCATCTGGTTCTGTTAGTTCCCAGCACAGCGATAATTCTAGCGAAAGGGCCTTGATGGCGGTGACCTTCCATTCATGCCCTCGGAGATCCCAGCAGAAACGTGCTGCAGCTGATACTGATTCGTAACCTCGGGAGACCAAAAAGGCTAGACGAGGACAGAAGTCGAGACATATCGACCTGTTCAAGGATCCACAGGTCAGAACTGTTGCGGAACAAGCATCCATGACGATCAGGCGGAGGACATTGTTTAATAACCCCTTCCCACAAGATGTAGATGAGATGCCTGCCGCTGCCTGGATAAAGGCCCGCGGATTGTGGAAATTTGATGACAGTGTCCCCCATCAACCAGTGCCTGATCACGTGGCCTATGCAAGTCCCCTAGACTTTCTTTGGTACCAATTTTAACCACCAGCTACAGATCAGAGGATTTCACTATTCCGTGCGAAGCACCGCAGTCTCGCAGATTGGCATACAACTGAAAGAGATTTATCAACTCCTGGAGATGGAGGCCCCAAAGAGGAGGGGTAAGGTCCGCTGGCTGCTCAACAATGAATGATATATTGTTGAGAAGAAAGACGTAGAGGCAGGTATCATATGTCCACTGGTAGGAATAATGCTGATATTTGTCCTCAGACTGGCAAGGAGTCATACATTAGCAGCTACATTGCCACCGCCATTTACCAGTGTTTTTTCAAGGCAAACAAATCCCTGGGCGTCCAAGATTCGCACTTTCTGGTGCAATTGTCACCCAAGTTCGTCTGTCTAATGGCAACCGCTCTCCAGTGGCACCTCCACACCTATGTTGCCACTGGCAAGGCTGTACAAGCACAGCTATTTAACTCGATAAATGCCGGCAGTGAGTGAGCTTTCCAATGGCCGCTGCACAATGACAGACCGTCGCAGTGATATACGACATGCATCGGGAGATGTGGGATAGCGCGTATACGATGCCAGAATCGTCAGACATTGCCATGGCCCTAATCAGTCATAAGGTTTTGGATATCGGAAGACAAAATGGCAAGGCGGTTCCACGTATAAGCCTCCCAAAACCGAAGGCATTCCTGGCATGCAAAGAAAACCTCGGCAAGATGAAGGAAAGACTAGCGGCTTTAGAGGTGCGGCAAGACTCGGACGAGTCTGAATGATGGCCATCAGCTGTAAGGTAATGAAGTACACCCGAGGTCATGTGCCCCATGCTAACTAGTTTAGAGTGGAATGCACGGAACCTGGGGTAGTATTGCCGGTAAGGCTCGAAATGATGGTGTCCATATGTTTGGCCAAGGAATGGAATTTAGTTTTGCAGTGTGGAGTTATGGTTTGGCTAAGGAATGGAATTTAGTTTTGCAGTGTGGAGTAACAGTTTGGCCAAGGAATGGAATTAGGTTTGCAGTGTGCGGGTACGGTTTGGCCAATGGACTTGACGTGCTGCTAAAAGTATTGTATTGATTAGTGAAAGCTTATATTATAGTGTGAATTGTATCGTGTAGTGGCTCACATCCAGCTACCAGAAGTCATTGATCATTATGCCATAGCTCTCATAGACTACCCCAACTCTGGGACCATCGTGCCAAAGGTCCACTGGAAATTGTGCCATTGCTCTCGTAGACTACAGCAACTCTGTGACCATTGTACCGTAGATCTGCTGGAAATTGTACCATAACCCTCGTAGACTACCGCAACTGTATGTTCATCGTGCCATAGCTCCACTGAACATTGTGCCATAGCTGCACTAGAAACCCATCGACCATTGTGCAATAGTTCATGCGGAAATTCAGTGAATATACCGATAGCAGCCTAAGATGCCCATTCAGAACATTCATAGCGTTAGTGTGGGAACGACTTGTAGTTGCAGCACGCCCATGCTGCAATTGCAAAATATGCCTCGTTCTTCCGGCGGAATAATCTGATCCTATAGATTCAGTGTGGGCTCGACTTGTAGTTGCCACGCACTCATTGTGCAATCGTAGGATATCCACCCTCCATCTATTGGCACAGCAGCATTCTCTATACACGTAGCGGCCAAATACGAGTTGTCAGATTGGAACATAGAGGGCTCAGTACGTCCTCCGGATATCCGGATATCTGTCCTGCCAACGCATAGAGCAAGCAGGCACGCACAGGACAAGATCAGTCCGATGGTAGTCCATTGATAGACCCACTGGTCGTAAATGCATCCCTAGGCCCATGCGCAGATGTCTATGGACCGACTAGGGATGACAATCGGCTGCGCCTCACGCAGGGGTCCATGGGAAGCTTGCAATGAGCTGCGAGCGTGTGCGTAGCGCAATCTATAGTCGATTTGCACTTTTGCTGATGACGGCTATGCACCCGGTACTACTTAACGAGTATAGTTACTTATGGTTGGACACCCACATAACAGACTGCCTAAAGAACATTATGGTAAAGGAGAATGCGGATGCTTAAATAATGACCCTAGAGCTAGAAGCAAAACAATCAGCTCTGTGAGACATTCCATCCATATTTGTGAATTTGTATACAAGGACATATTGCAAAGACTGACTGTGTAATACACACTGTAGAAACAGCACAATGCACTTCATTACTGTGTAGCTTGCTGAGCGTCCACAGAAATTGGTGACGCTCTGTGGGCGCTCAATTGGAGGAGGTGGACACGATATGGACACTAGTAATTTTGCCAATCAGGCTGCCGATGGGTTGATTGTGGGTTAGCATCGTTTCATCGCCCTCAGAGTATCCAAGTAGCCAGATCGAAATTTGTTGATGCTCCGTTGACACTCTGTTGATGTTCTGTTGATGTACTGTTGACGCTCCTGTGCCGCTTCATTGACATTCATTTTTGGACATAGTTACAATGTTACCTCAAGTATTGTTGCCTAGAAAGATGGCCGATTGTACAATTATTGATCAATGTGGTTGCACAGCCTCATTATTATGGATGATGCAACGGCTAAAAGTCTTGACACTTTGGTGACGCTCATTTTTAGCGCATAGTTACGATGGAGTAGAAGGCAATTTTCCCTAGAAAGGCGGCCGATCGTTCTATTATGGATCAATGTTGTTTCACAGCCCCTTCATTAGCAACGATGCAAGGCCTAAAATCGTTGACACTCAATTGACACTCCTATTAAAGACATAGCAGCGATGAAGTCGCAAAGATTTCGGTCTGGAAAGGCGGCCGATTGTACGATTTTGCGTTAATATCGCTGCATGTCAGGGGTTCTCCTTTAGCAGCGATGAGTGACACTTGATATCAGGTGGATGCATTAACCATGCAAGAAGATACAAGTTCAGGGTCTCATGGTGTTCTCCTTAGCAGGGGTTTACACTAGTTGTGGGAAGATTGCAGACAGCTATGGCTGGCCAGAGCGTTGGCAACTACTAAGCCTCACTGGGATGTTCATTTACATCAGCAGTGCTAGTAGTTTCTATCTTTGTTCATTTCTAGATACTATGCGGAAGATGCATTTTTCATGCACGGCAGTCCATTGTCAAAATGTGTGTAAGTGGACTGTCCACCCCTACCTGCTTTGGGCCTGGACCAGTGGGGCACGTTCCGGTTGGGTTAACCTAAGCATGACATGACTGAGGGAATTGTGACGTCGGCACGGGCCAAGAGCAAACACTACTTCATTAATATGGGTAGCATGGGTGGTAATGTATTTTCGTATTCTGATATGAGCTTACGCGTCTAGTTCTACATTGGTATAGTATCGGCTGGTCTCCAAGCAAATCTATGACGCAAGAATTAATCACTAACAAGAGTTATTAATTGTGATAAGGCATGGTCAATAATGGGTATTGATCGAAGGTTCCAACTACCGAAAAACATACGATTGCGAGATGTTCAAGTAGAAGTTATGGTCTGATTAATAGTCTGATATGATATCATGCATGAACACGATGAGGGATGCGTGGCAAGTGTCGATAAGGCGCATTGTAGGGTGCAAAGTAACGTTGCGATCATGAGGACATTAAGTGATAGTCTGAAGTGGGTTTCAGGAGACTATATAAGCTATCATGTTGTCCTGGCGATGAGGAGAAGGAGCTCGAGCAGCAAGAAAGTCCAATACCTACCAGCGGAAGAATATCCTTATTTATTATTGCGTTTTCATGATACCTATACCTATTATTATATACATACAATCTTTTAGCTTTCTGTAGTGGCAGCCGCGCACCTTGAGAATCTACTCCTCCTGAATGACGATTAGCTTCAAAGATGATAACTACATGATCTTATACGCTTTCGAGAAAGTTATATCCTTTGCCAGAAAGGACCAGGTTATCTTTGTGGCCCAAACAGTTTGGCGGTTAGCCTCGATCAGTAAGTTACAGAGGGGATTGATTGATCCTATCGCTAATCTTGCGAACCAATCCGCTATTATAGTAAGAGGAGTATCAACCACTCCACAAGACACCCAGGAAGAATTACCGTATAATACTTCATCAATTCATACACATCCGGACAGAGTGAGACAGCTAGAGGACTCAGTAGACCAGACTTCTGCTAAAGAGAGAAGAGCGGATAAAGTTTTAGATTCGGCAGAGCTTTTTCTTAAACATTCCACTCGGGAATGGGAAAAGTATATCAGAGATCCTTTGCATTGAACTAGGGCCAGACAAGTTAATACTCCAACTCAGTCAAAGACACAACGGAACAAAGCATGCAAGGCACTAAAACTGAAGGAGGCTAAATGGTTTGCCAAGGAGGGTTGACGTCAACGTCTTCAGGAACTCTGAGAATCAATAAGCAATAACCTTATACTGGAGTAACGGAATTGAGGGATAGGATCTACGGCTGTGTACCCAGTACTTACTTGAAGAGTATAGTTACTTAAGGTTGACACCCCCATAACACAGTACAGTGTTTGGATTGTCCAAGATGAAAGGCCATCAGCCTTTGATAATCCGGTGACACTCATTTTTAGGACATATTAGCAGTGTTATCATAAGCATTTTTGCCCAGTAAGGCAGCCGATAGTTCGATCACGAGTCAATGTTGCCGCGTAGACCATCGAGTTATACAAGATGCAAGCCCAAAAATTGTTGACGCTCTGTAGACGCTCACATTAACCACGTCAAAACAGCCTTGGTATAGTCGATAATTGGACGCAACGAATCGTATGTTAGGGGTTGTCTCCTAGTAGCGATAATGATACTTGATTATGATTACTGGATGCATACATATCTACGATATGCATAACACTTATGCCTGTATTGATCAAGTTGTCAGTAATACGCTCTTCAGCGGGAGTTTATATTTGTCACACAAAGTGATGGTACTTCGTTCACACCTGCATACTTTGTGGGGCATGCGCAATTATTACGCGCTGCAGTTTATAGTCAATATGCGATTACGAGGACTTGTTGCCCCTACATAGAATGGGCTAGCATGTGGTGGAGCACGTTCCGGTTAGAGCATAGTCTCGACCTTAGCATGACGTGAGTGAGGGATTAATGACGTAGGTTTAGAGCCTAGAGCAAACACTATTCAATGGCCTGACCAGTCTGGATCACAGTGTAATCTTGTATTGGATACGAGCTTACGTGTGAATACTCTATGTTGGTATAGCATTGGTTGGTTGCCGATTCAATCTATGACACAATTAAATCACTCATAAGTATGAGGGATATAAGAGGGGACAAGCATCACCAACCTGGTTGGTGGAAGTTCCAACTACTGACTGATGCGATTGCGAGCAGTCTAAATTAGGTCTGTCGTTGGGGGCGATGGATGGATTGATTGCCAGAAGCGTAATGCTTTCAAACCACATTGCATACACACACGATAACGATAAGAATAGCATTTGTGCTTATAGTAGCTCGGCGTGGGGGCCGAGGATGTTGCTACAGAGAGACAGCATTGTTGCGGGATGAAGTACAGGGCAAGTAGCAAGAAACATTCAACACAGAGCACCGAAGACGATCTTGAAATATTATCAAGAATTCTATCTATCTTTACAATCATCAATTCTTCTTTAATCAATACACGTGACTGGGCTTTTTATGTCTGGACATCGTTACACACCTGCCGAGTACACACTGCACCGGATAGTCAAATCTTTGGGCAATTTACTCTTTCAGTTCGAAGAGGCCCATTCAACCCACACTTACTGGCTGATTTTACATTTCTGCCAACTCGAGAAGATCAACTACCTAGTGCTCAGATATCTGAATACCTGTGTGTTGCCATTCGAGGAGTTTTCCGAGGATTCTTTGTTCGACGACGAAGGCTGATCTTTGTCTATTTGGGGGATGGCCACTGGAGACGTTTCGAACTGGCAGCTCTTGCAAGGAGAGGGCAAGAGGTCGAGTTTCGGGAAGAAACAAAGAGACAAAGAGAAAACTAGATAAGTGTTTGTACTTAGTTAATAAATGTTGTATTGATTTTTGGGACTAAGAACCCCTGTAACAAGTGGCAACTATTTATTTTGCGGATATAGTTGTCTACCTTTTCTAGTATCTGAGAGGCACACAAAACATATCACAGTGTAATTTATTATCAGGCTGACACTTTGTAATGGCATCAGTGTGATTTGTGTTGTCTTTGACCACCTTTCAAAATAATGTTATTTCACCCATTCCCTTACATCAAATGATGCTGCTTTTTTATCTGATTTGATATTTTGGGAAGCGGTGAAACTCCAGTCACTCCTACAGATTGTTGCTTCAGATTATCGGCTTCGGATTCCAATCACACCTTGTCATTATCTGTGTGAACCAATCTGGTTTTCAGTGTGGCCAACTACAGACCTTTAACCCCTGATGGAAAGTGGAGCTGAAACCATGAATGCCAGTATTGAACAGTATTGTCATGTGTTGATAAATAATCCACAGGACTACCAGTTGAACTGGCTACTCCTTGTAGATTTGTTATCAAAAAATAGATCATCTGAAAGAGCAAAGTGAACTTCATTGCTGGTTGTATAAGGTACACATTCACAAAGCTCGTTTGGGGATGTAGTAACCATCATTCATGCAATACACAAGGAAGGTGTGAATCCCTCTCTAATAAATGAATCTAATATCCAAGTACAAACCAAAGTATGACCGGTTGCAAGGCAAATCTATACAACCCGACCATCACACACATTTTATTGGAAATATGTCACACTATATCTTATTGTCCACTAGATCTTACTGTATATTTACCAATTTGACTTTTCATCAGGTGTCAGAATTCAGTAGTTCCAATACATAGCTCAGTTGGATTGTTTCATGCATGATCCACTTCCCAGTTACAATATTGCCCTACCCTCCACAGGGACAGGTTGAATGGCAAAATGAGTATTAGATAACTTATATTGTCGATTCGAATATGTATAAAGAACTGTTAGAGTAGGTTGTCTTCAGGACCAGCGAAGACTTGTGGATCTGGTAACAAGTAAAGTTAATTGATGAGCAATAAGTAAAAGACCAGTTACATTAATAGTGTCAACTGATGCCAGGACTATTGCAGAATAGTTCTGGAGATCTTGTGGTCTGTGGGGGGGATACTGTAATTGCACATAGTTTCAAGTCAGAGGATAAAATACAACTACATTATTACAAGTGAGACTGTGAGATCATGGTGAAGTGTTTGCGCAACATATACAAAAATAGACTAGTATTATTTAGCATAAGTATGTTGTGAGCATTGGATGTAGTGATAGCAGAAGTATTTAGAATGTTAATAAAGTAGACAAATGTTGTCTGACCTCAGATGTTGTTGTATGGGTTTGAGGGAGAAGTTTATTGAATAGAGTATAAGATTAAAGTTGAGGATTTCGAAAGTATAGGATAGTAAGAATGCTTATTTGGGTGTAGCAGAAGAACTGAACATACAGAGAGTTTGTCGATATTGGAGAATTTCCTTCTCTTCTCTCTTTAGTCATTCTCTTGTAATCTAAAGCAATAGATGAAATTGCAAATGATCTTGAGTTTCATACAGTTCCAGGTACAGAGTCAGATATCACCATGATGACTCCGAATGAATCTCTACAGCGTACAATACTTTCAACTGCTATTGTCGTCACTGGAAAGGATGGGAGATTGTGTGCTAATAGCCTGAGTAATACCTGTGGACTCATTCACAAATTTTCACTTGCTACCTGCAATTTTTTACTGGTGGTGCCACTTTATCATTTTCAGCCAGCTTGAGACTTCCTGGACATTTTAAGATGTAGATACTAACATTGGATAGTGCGGTAGACAATTACTTTTGAACAATAAATTGTTCAATCTCTGTTTATACTGGATCGCTCTCATTAATACAGTATTTATAGTGGCAGATATACATTGGATGATATACAGTAGCAGAAATATATACAGTGGCAGATACACCGCAGCTGATACAGTTGAGGATATATAGTCCCAGATCAAGATTCACATACACAGGGTTGATACACAGTGGCAGAAACACTGCGGTGGATATACAATAACAAAAACAATTACAGACATACAATCCAGCAAATGCAGTTGCAGATACATGGCAGCACATACAACATGGTAGATATACAGAGGTAAATGTGCAATGGTGGCTATACAGTGGCAGATACAGCAATGGATATACAATATGGCAGACACTGTGATTTAAATACACTGGCAGATAGAGTGGCAGATATACAATACCATAGATACAGTGGCAGATACAGAGAGGAAGATAAACATCAGCAGATCAACTGTAGTGGATACACATCAGTCGATACATAGCAGTGGATACCAGAATCAGTCACACAGCAGTGGAGAGCAGATTCGGATAAACAGCAGCAGACATACAGTGGCAGATACCGGACTAGATATACAATACAGCAGACACAGTGGCAGATACACCGTGGCAGATATATATACAGTGACAGATATACAGCCAGATATACAGTACCAGATCAGTATACATACTCACAGTGATGGGTATAAAGAAGGAGTTCAAGATACATAGTATGATATACACGGAGGCAGATACACAGTGGAAGAGACACAGTGGCAGATAATCAGCCGCAGATACACAGTGGCAGATACACAGCGGCAGATACGCAGTGGCAGATACACAACACTGGATACAAAGTGGTAGATGAACAGCAGCAGATATAGTAGTGGATATACAACACAGTAGACACAGTGGCAGATCCACAGTAGTGGATATGCAACAGCAAATACACAGTGGCAGATACACAGCAGCAGATACACAGCGACAGATACACATCAGCACCATATCAAGATACACAGTAGTGGATACATAGCAGAAGTCTAGGTGATCTGAATGATATCATAACATGTCCACCATGCTGAATATTTCGAATCCTGGGGGCTGCAAAGCTACCACCAATGCTAGTATTATATATTGCTAAAGCTTTTAGGCATCAGTTTAATCGCATTCAGATGTACATGCACTCAATATCATACAGACAACCAGTGAACTTGCTACAGAAATGAACAAGCCATCACCAGCTCTCCTCAGCCTGAGTTGGAAATGCTGTCACAGAGTATAATAGCTATATAGCCGGAACCTCTCATATTCGCCCATTACACGGAGACCAACCTACAAACCTACCAACTCTGGACACTCCAAATGATCACCCATATACACCATCATTTCAAGCTAATACAGTGTGGAACACAATAGTATACCAATGCCCAATTGGGGATTTCAGTACCTAAGCTACACAGACCACGAGAATTTCAAAAGTATAATCAATAAATTGATTCCACACTGTTTCAAGCATACATTCCAACAGCCCATCTAATGCTTCAACAATTACTGAACCCGACAGTGAATGTGGATTGTTAGTTCTACGGACATATCAAACTCTACATAACAAGAGTCAAACTTGCACAGATAACTCAGGGCATTAATTGCGCAACTGCATGATCATGGTATGGACATGGCCAAATGGTAAAGCAACAGCCTTCCAGCATATATACATGAGGATGCTGGAATTGAAAAGTTTCTGCCTGTCGGAGGTAGATGGATTCAAAATTCGGCACTTTTGAGCTGCTCACATTGTTATTCACTACATTGAAGTTTTCTTAGCCTGGGGTGTCTTATCGCCACAGTGGGTCTGGACTTGGCACAACAATCCTTAGAGTCCGCAGTCTATAGTTTCCTTAGAAAGATATACATCGACTATCATCATCATTTGCAGTGCTCTTCTCTCGTCAGGTATAACTATTCAGCTGGGAATGTGTTGTGTATTGGTTGAGTCACTGGCATTCGGAAAGACAATTGCCAATGTGTACCAATCCGTGATGCACCAGGTATGCCAATTTATCGTTACCCTGCTAATAAACCATGTTCTATAATTTCCACAGTACTTTGCAGTACATGGATCAGCAAAAAACTCCTTCGGATTAGTTTGTCCATAGTGGTGTTAATTGTAACTATTGTTTCACAATTTATATTGACCATTCTTTTCTCAAATCCGGTATTGAATTGTATCCTTCAAACTATGGAAGGCATATCTCTGGCATTTGGATGTTCCAAAGCAATCTTTGATATGAATATACATCCTGGGTTTGGGAAGCAGCCAGGGAATTGTTCACGGTTTGCTGGGCAGACTAATAGAATGTCACAGTGAATATCTCAACAGATTGATTAAAATCTCAAAAGAAGTACACAAAGGAGGAGTAGTGCAAGAATAACGAAGTTGAGAAGCGAACGAAAAGGAAGCATATACAGAAGAGGATTCGAGAGGAGATACTATTGCATTCCTATCAATGTCAGAGCAAGTTTAAAGAACTGTGATCTAGCTGGAGAAACAGTCTCTCTGTATACATTAGTATACGAGTTATTGTCCATGACCACAGTCGTGGATAAATAACTCAAACAGGAATAGACAAACTCTGCAACTAAAAAAAATACATTAGAACTGTAAAGAACATAACAGAACAATCTAGGCACAGTCTTTAAAGATAAGCCCTGATAAATCCCTATCTCTAACAGAACTAAACAGAAGGTTCTAGACAAGTTCTAACTGGAACTTTCTAGACACCTCATAAAAAAGATAACAAAAGTATTAAAAGTCATTAACACACCACATTATTCTTATCCGCAAAGACCTTCCTTATAGTATGGAGAATACAAAGAAAACGTTACAATATTAGTAAGAGAAATGTAGATACTTCCGTATTTTCAATGCAGACAGCCACACCGTTCAATATCTCATTCAACTCATCAGGTCCGGGTTTAAGCGATACTGGGCCTACTGTAAGAGCCTTACTTCCACTGCGGTCGTCACATGGCAATCACTCTTGTACTATCGAGGCAACGCAACACTCATAGATTCGCATATATTGTGTTTCTCCGACTGTAAATCAGCTCCGGTATGACTCAGACTCCATAACGATCTCAGGAAAATTCAGCGCTCCCGTTTTGAGGGAAGCTGAAGGTTCGGATCTACTGGAGAAACATGGTTCGTTCCGAAAAAAAATTGACCAACCTCAATCCTCTGTTCGACGTTATTGCTTGCAGCATAACTGGTCCGTACGAAACTGGAGTACACATTTGTCCACGGATGAGTACTACGAACATCGCCCTCCGGATGACATTTAAGAAAGCTTCCCGCAAGAAACTGTGCTCGGTAGAACAGGAAACCTATGGTGGTTGCTATTTTACCACCAGAGTGATACGGGTAGTGGAGATATATCTAACTTATATAACTCAACGGGGTATACGTTTAATGGGACGGAATGGACGACAAAACTAATCAAGATTGATAATGAAATGTCTTCGTCGCTAGCGATGACACTATTGTTCGACCTTCTGACCCGTGTACGCGCAATCGATGTTACAGCAGAGCCCAAGGCTACAGAACCTGAATATGCTTTGACAGTGCGGGATCATTCCGAGACGCCGATACACTCTTCCAACTGTACCACAAACTGCACTGTCTCACCAGGTGTGGTGGTAAACACGAATGCACTAGAAAATCAGCTCGGGGTGAACACCAATCGCAACTGGGAAAGAGATATCTGCAGCCTTGACGGCTACTCGAGCATGAGGTATCAAGTAGGAAAGTTATTTTGGGCTATGAACAAACAATGGCACACGGATGGTGCTGGCTGGATTACTAGTCTATCAATTGATGAAGGTTCGGCACATGAAGTATATTGGGGAATCTTCTCGACGACGTTGCGAGAAACCAAAACAGCCTCTTTAGCACTGCAAGCCATTTTCACCCTTTACACATCCAACTTTGATTATGATCAACTAGAATGTTTCACGCTCTTTGCAGGAAAATATAGAACGTTTACTACGAACTCGACCATTCAAGCAATACATGAAGTGATTATACCAACAAAAAAGTGGGAATTATTTGTAGTGTGGGGTCTTATCTAATCCCACTTTCTAGTTGTTGCAGTTGTATTCTTGCTTTACTCAAAATCCGATGTCCCCAAATTCCTGGGCCAAGCATAGTATAATACAGGTCAACTGCATTACAGCGATCCCAAGGATTCCTAGAAGACATTTGTGATAAAGGTGACCGACAAGTAGCGAGTCTAGATGCAGCATCTCCGAAGTGGAACACACTTGTTACACTTTCAAAAGTGCGGGGAAAACCATATATCAGGTGTCAAATAGCTCAAACCACAAGCTACACTTCCCAAAGTCAACTCCAGGTACGTACATCGAACATGATTGATTGTTCATATTGCTAATTTGACCGCAGTGGGAGGCAGTGACGCAACTACATCAATTATTCGACAAAAACTCACCTCTACGAACACACTGGAAAAGGAGGAGGCAGAGTCAGATCGATTAGAGCATGGCAGTTCGCAGGAGAGAACAGATATGGCAGTTCAACCTCACTTCTTATCCCTGGGAGAAGTGCTGCGAAACACTAGATGATATCGGGGAAGAAAAATGAGGATAGTGAATCGGGTCAAGAAACAGCATGCGGAGATCTAGACGAAGAGGAGGCAGGCACCCACCGAGAGCAATTCTCAAGGGAGTGCTGGACTGCTGGAATAATTATTCCGCAGTTGTAGATACGAAGATGAGCAATAGCTTTGGAGAGATTTGAGATTTCATTAGATCTTGTTGGTGTTGCTTTAAGATATTCAAATTGTGTATTAGCAGGATGATTTTGTTAGGTTAGCGGGTTCAAAGTTACCCTATACTCAATACGAAATCAGAAAACGAACAGTTTCATAAATTATTAAAGTTCCATTTCTTAGTAGGTGTCTTGCCAACTATGAGCTGTTAGATTCAGACGCTTTCTTTTTAGCTGTGTAGAAGCTGAGCTGATCAAATCGGGGGTTTAATCTATAGACATGACCACTTTCATCAAGCTTGGTATGAGATAAATCTAAATCCCCCTGGAGCTTCTCAGGACAGGGCATGGCGACTGGACAGTGCTAATCCGGACTGTTCGACTCGGCTAAAGAGGTAGATATCGGTACATATAATAGCCTGCGGCTCCTGTTCGGGATTCCAGGGGTTCGAACTGACTCCACCTACTGTCATCTGCCTTTACGTGTACTCCTCTATCCTAGCCCACATTACCATGGCCCAAAACAAGAATCCTTGTTTAACGAATGCGAACCCCATCTAAATTAACAGCGATGAGGCTATATATCTTTGGAAGTTATGGCTGGAAGAAGGTGGGGCTGAAATGGACTTTGCGATCAATAACTTAGTCCTCTGTCGTCCTCGGGAGCTGTTTTTTGAAGAAGCGTCCGTAATTCAATTCGCTTGTACCCATTGACTTAGTCCCTAGCAGAGTTTCTGCAGTAGGAAGATTTGGGCACTGAGTAGCTGCAAACCACACCCGTGTACTCCTGAACCGTGCTAGTCACTATTGCTTCAATCGGAAGCAAAATCATGTCATGGGAGCTCGAATGAAATACCATTACTTCAGGGAGAAACGTCTGCCTAACCCCGGTGCTCGATACCTGACATGGAATAAATATCTTAGAACGCCCATCGAATAAACCATATAACAGCAATACGTGCTAAGTACGTACTAAGATATCAGGATTAGGCAGCTATTAGTGATTTCATACATTAGTACGAGGTAGCACAGGAGCTACCCAAACATCAGACTTACCATGTCGATAAAACCTGCTTCAGACCGATCTAGAACTTTCGTAAATTGTAAAATGATCCACTGCTGCTAACAGTATGTATCTTAATTACTGCTGACTATTGAAATTGTACACATCAGTTCAGTTCGGAGTGGGCACAGTATATCACTCGAATTGAGGACGCCTACGCCTGCTTTAGTCGCATGTGTACCTGCATCGTGAGTCTCAGCTTCATTTGATGGCTCGTATGAAGATGGTGTTTTATGATATGCATGGTCGGCATCAGGATCAGGGAGAGCGTCTCAAGGTAATTCAAACGCGTATGCAAACGGATATGGGAGCTTATACATATACGGGCCTTCGGTCCTCGAGAGATCAGTCAAGTCAATCAAGAAGTCATTCAAGCATCCAACGTATCAGCTTCTGAACGAGGGTTTGCCGTGTCAAGTTAGTGGTGGTGAAATTATCGTGTATATCTCATCCTCATCTGTCAAGATGAATCTGCTCCTAAGAGCTTCCAACTAGAGAACAAGGTTAACCAGTAATAACCTGCACATAGGATTGGATTAAATCATTCGTTTAGCTTTGCGCACAAGTATAATTATGTATTCATGGCCAACTCCACCTGTGCCTTCAGTAGATTTCAATTTATCGTGCAGTTGTCCAATCAGAACGTGGGGGAGTGGGCATTGTCATACTCTAGATAGAGTGAATACAGTATGATTAAAACAAAACAAACTATTGTTGCTGTTAGAAATCCCTACATTCAAACGCCTTGCTTCTTCAAATGCCTCAACCACATCAAAGATTCTCCTGGATCGATGCGTTCATGACCTCCAAATCGTAAATTGAGCCTAGTTGTGTATTATATTATTGTAAATGCGTGACTTTATGAAGAGACAGGCACTAGATCCAGAGACATCTAGATTATGCAAAATGGATGGTCAGAAATTTTCACACAAAATGCGCAAAAGCAAAACATTACCAACCTAATTTGACCACCTTCTTCACCGGATCACGACTCAAAAGATGTGTACGGAACATGGTAACATATGTCGACTGCAAGGCTATACTCCTTCCTCCAGGCAGCTGAACCGGCGGCGCCGACTGAGTCCTGGGACTGGCAGATTGAATCTCGCCTCGCCTCACAGCCTTGAACAGCTGATCGCTTGAATGGACTCAACTGCCTCATTCTCCGGAGAGATCGTATAAGAGTTTTTCAGATTGGTATAAATTGTGACGTTTGTATCGACGATACAGTACAGAACTAGTGTACTAAACGATAAAAATTCCATCACTTACAAGGGGTAGGCAGTTAAAGATCGAACGGTCCTATCTTAGTTTAAGACTGGAGTTGCGCGAACTTACGATACAGTTGATAGGGTTAGGGTTGGGTGTGCTCAGTGTTACTGTATCCACCAGACAGAGTAGCCGCCCTATCTTCGCAGTTCAGGCTGACCTACATCTGCGGGGACGACAGGCTTACAGCATTCATGGCACTCTGCAAGGCATTGTGAGAGGCTCTTTTACAGGTAATAGGCACTTCTTGAAAGAAAGATGTACAAGGAATGGGTAAAAATACATCTGCACTGCTACACCTGAGTTTTCGTCGGGTGGCAAGCTCAAATCATGAGCTCGCGAAGAAGGCAGACGCTTGTTTGCCAGCCTGACGTTAGCGCAAAGATCACACTTGCTTAGACCCAACAGGCCCAGTAAACTATAACCCTGATTTGACAGTAGCGTGCTTCAGTAAATATATATTTTAACGGGCATGATTCCGAAGTAGTCTGACAGACTCGGTACATGCATCTTTAGAAAAAAAGAAACAGCACCGACTGTCAAATTTTATTTCCGGCAATAAACTCCACATCTGGGGTCGACATGTCAAGAATTGGTCGCAATTGCGTCAGCTTGTGCTTTTACTAAGTGAAGACAGGCATTAAATGTCAACCACGTCTTTGGCAAACGTGACGTACGTTTTCTCTGCATGGCAGAGCAGCGTCGATTGATCTACTGCAGATTGCCTACTCGAGCAACTAATATTTATTTAGTTTATTATTATTATTTTTACTATCCTTGCTCTGCAAAACATTTCATCAGGCTGGAGCAGACAACACACAACCGTCGAGGGAGTCCAGCCTCGTCGAATCCAAGCGAGGCTAGCTGACCCGCAGGAGGGCCAGGGCCAGCACACCGCCAGGTGCGATAGAGCCCGTCCAGAACCATATGCGTCACTCTCACACTTACAGGTGTTAACGCGATAAAAATTAGAGCAAGGTTCAGGCGGAGCGGCTAGTTAGACCACGTCATTAAATCATATTTTCAGACCAGGCCAATGTTAGAAAATTCAATCCTGTGCTAATATCAATGGATGTTAAGACTGCGGGTGAGCGACTGGTATGACTGCGGGGTAGCCAATGTAGCCAATCAGACGTAGAAGTAAATTCTCCGGCATTCTTTCAACACCCAACCTAAACTGCATCAAATATTGTGTCAAGGCATACCGACCCTATTAGCAAGGCCTCCTGCTACAATCTGCAATTGATGTTCTGTAAAGCATTAAACCTCAGGTTCGCAAAGAGGTCCATTCCCACATCGATGCAGACAAATACCCTGTACTCTCTTGCATTCAACCTTGCTCTTGATCGACATCCATACGTGGTGGTGGCTGCATCATGAATAAACCCTAGATCATCGCCATCGGCATCCCATCTGCGGATAACAGTCTCATCGTGAACGGGTTGGGTCTACTGGACGTTCGGTTTCACTTGGCCAACAAAGTGGAATCGGGTTCGTTGAGATCGATCGGCTGTGGTTAACATTTTTCCGAAGTGGTCTGTTTCATTCGGTGGATGCTGTGAGTTCATTTTCAGACATACACTACTTCCAGATGACCTGAATACTTCAGCAGAAATCAGATTTACATGATGGCCACTCCCATTCGCAAGGCTTAGCAGTTGCTGTTTGCCTTTTTCATTCCCGCTGAGGAGCCCTTATCATTGGCCCACGGCTCTGGCCATTCTACACAGCTCTCATGCGATGCGGTGAGTACTGCACCTTCAACCACGTATATGCGCGAGATAAGGAAACATGTTGAATTAATGGTCGAAAACTTAACATATAATGCCTGCCATTATTCTTCATGCGCAAATCTAGTTAAGAAACCAGTCCGTCGACACAACTTGAAGGTATGATACCAGCTCCACATAGAACCTCAGAAGTCGATTCTGTATGTCTTTCGTTTGCTATTTCAGCCAATTTTACGACAGAAGCTGATCCTTTTCGCATATAGCAGCGACTGTGGGTGCTAGTTGAATCACTTCTTCGACCCTGCCATCATCTTATCACTGTGGAACCACCAGTGCACATCACCACCCATCCCAATACAGCTTCCTGCCCGTCACCGGTTATGAAACGCGCAGGAGTTGACTATGTTGGGCGTTCGTCTTACAGCCAGGACCCTCGAGTCGACCCGCGCTCAGCGAAATATAAAGCGGCTCCTAGAGAACACCCGAATAACCCGGTATCCTACGTCCGAGATCGGCCGCCATCCACACCGACCCGTCCACATGATAACTCATACTCAACCAACTATGACGCAGTTCCGCGAGAACACACCCAGATTAATGCCCCATCTGGCGCCCAAGATCCTTGTCTCTCTCCCAACCCTAACCCTCCCACACTGAGGCGCTCAGGGGCCGCCACATACTCAACGAACCATAAGCCAGCCCCCAGAGCATACACACCGGATAGCCCTTCGCTCTCTACCCGAGGTTTGCCTCCCACATCAAAGCACTCAGGGGCCGCCACATACGCAAACAACTATGCAGCGGCTCCCAGAGTACACACCCGGAATAGTCCAACAACCGGCGTTGAAGATCCATTGCCCTCCGCCCATGACTTTGCAACCAAACCGAAGCGTTCAGGAGTCAGCACACATTCAGCAAGCCACAAGCCGTCTCTGAGAGAACACACCCCAGTAAACCCGCCACTCTACCCGCAAGACCTGCCTCCCCCCACCCAAGACCAAACCCCGGCACCAAGACGTTCAGGAACTATAAATGATCATCCCGGGTATGTCAGCCCAGCGCCGTACTCCACCGATCTACCGCGCACCCAGCATGGATACGTTGCAGGGCTACTCTGTGTTCACGACTTATCGCCGATGCCAGTGCGCACACCGGCCCACTTAAGATCTCAGCCTGGGGACTACTGTTCAAAATCTGGAGGGAAGAGATATGTTCCGCTAGCCCAAGATTCAAAGTTCGGGCATAGCAAACCAAGTTCCCTATCCAATTATGACTCTCTCGGGTGCAAATTCGAACCTAACAACCACGATATTCAGCCAACACAGGAGCATAGTCAAAGAGACCCGAGAGCCAGATGTAAAGATGACAAGTCCAGTCCAATACATTATGACTGTGAGTTACAGATCCAGGAGCACGGGCGCGGGAATGCCAGGCCCATGGACGATCACTCGAGCGCGAGGGGATCTTCTATCGAAGATCTGCTTAGCACAGCACGCGAATACGTAAGACGAGAAGCCCAAGAACGGTACAATAGCACATCTCAAAAGAGAAGGGCGGATTGTCGACACCCCCGGTGGAGGCAGGGCACATCAGTGCCGGGGTTGGCACGGAAAATCGATGACATTTCAAAGATGCTAAAAGCTATTATGAGAGACCCAGTGGCAAAGGACATCTTTGATCAGAGGCAGGGCGAAATTTTGGGTCAATAGGGATAGGCTCTGTCGCTGCGTGGCACGATACCAGTCCTATTCCATTCTGGGACTTGTCGATGGTACCAGTGGGAGCTGCAAAACCGGAACGGGGGCGCTGAGAATGTGAGAAGGCATGAAGTGGGCAGTGGGTGGTCGTCGGGGGTGAGAATGATCGGTTAGAGCTAGGTTGGAGGTTGTGCTGCTCCTTCGGGTGCGAGTTGAGACAAGTACTGTATCTTTTAGTAATATTTCTTTGAACTGCTCTGTTAGATAGCGATGTCTCCTTGGTAGCAGGTGTGACTATTGAAAATATTTGAAGGCGCTTAATAACTGCAGATCAATTTGGCGTCTTCACAAATATGTAAAAGTCTGCCATTGTATTCCTGGACTGGTGACTACACATACACATGCCTTGTTTCCCAGAATTTTCAACCAAACCGATATCACTCCGACTAGATCTGAAAGGAATCTATTTGCTTCTATCTGACAGAATAACCTCACATCCACACTTACTAGCATGTCATATTGCCATGCCGTTGGGAGACGTTATGTTGCGATACCCTATCCCCAGGCCAACTTCCGATGAACTGTTTGTCCTCAGACAGCGAGATCTACTTTAGTTTGGGAGTCTCCAATTTCCACCCGCAATCCAAATAAGGAATCTTCAGCGGTTCTTTATTCGCCACCGCACACGAGAACCTTAGTTGAAAACCGGCTTTGGTAGAGCATGCTCTTCTGAATGGGAAACATTCCCATCAACCCAAGTTGTTATCAGCTACGAGCGAAACTCCGAGGATGGACCTTAGCTATCTAGAGAAAAAAGTTAATTAAGAGGCTTAGAATGTTGGCATGCAAAAAAGTGCGAACCAATAACCAAAATGCTACCACTCGTGCTTTCAACTAAATTGTCAGGGAGAACACTCAAATAGTGTAGTTGGGCACATTTATTAGGGCGCAGTATTCCTAAGTGGCCAGGCCAGCCGGTGGGTGTTTAGATATCTGCAGGCCTAGCCATGTGACGAGCTCGCCAGCTTCCCAAAATGTTGAACCAAACTGTGGGGAAATTGAAAACAAGAATTCGGAAAGGTTTTGGGCATTTTCTGTCCAGGTCATGAGAGCTTGTATGGTGATGCTACATGTTGCATTGCAGTCTAATGACAGCTTGAATGAGTAGTCACGCCATAATTATTTAGTAGTCATGTCAGAGTTAATGACTCGCTCATTGGCAATCGATCTATCACTAATGACTGCTCATTGGATTTGTCACTCTGACACAATTACAACCCTTGAACAAAGATGACAAGAAGCACAAAGAGTTTATAAACTAGGTTAACGATGAAATGTTATAATTCTCAAATGTTCTTCGCGATATGCTACAAAATATGATTCCCTAGGGAGGGTTGTCCTAGATAAATCCGGGAAGAAAGAATTATCTAGCAGTCAAGGGTCACACTGTATCTCGAGAGTGTTATCTCGATGGGCCGAAGATGGAATCCCAGCAAACGATAAATACAGAGGTTGATAGACCAAATGCGCAAAGTATCCCATTGCTGTGGGAGGTGCCAACTATAGGCCGGGGGTACAATGTCGGCGGTTTTGATGAAAGGTTACAGTAGTTATATTCTGGGAGAACAAACTGAATGTGACCGTGTGGAGGGGTATAGAGAAGCTAGCTACTTCCAATCGCATCAAAGATCCTTACATCTTTCCTACCGACTGACTCTCAGATATGGCTGCTTATTTCCGCCAAAATACCCCATAGCACGATCCCATACCCCTTGTCCGTAGACAAAGTCTGAATTTTGCAATTTGCCCAGTTACCAATATTAAAATAAGACTTTATCCACGGGGCTGTGGGATAGTGCACAAGGTCATTGGATGGGGTTGGGAGATAAGGTAAGGGGTCGTTGAACCGGGTTGTGGGATAGAGTTCAAGGTCGCAGACACAGTTGGAATTCAGAACTTGTCCCACACCAACCCACAAAGACCGTTATGACCCCGTGATGTAGAGTACGCACAACATCCATGATGTTGTAGCTGTCCCAACAAATCCGTGATGTAAACTACATACAAAATGACTCTGTCTCATGAATCTGTCCAACAACCTCGCGCACTATCCTATGTCTTGATGGATAACATCTTATTTTAACAGTGGTAACTGGGCAAAGTGTAAATTTCAGACTTTGCCCACAGACACGGGGTACGGGGTTGTGCCACGGGGTGTTTTGGCGGATATATTGCCCCATCGTTGGAATACATGGGTGATACTTGGATGAGGCTCTCTGCATATGAATGCCAAATGCCAAGACTTTCTAACTAAATTTTAGCACCTCATGTATATAGCCTAGGCGCCTGGTTAGGGGCGTGGGCACGCCCAGCGCCCACAGTTAACAAGCTGCTAGCGGGGGAGCCTTGCAAATCTCGGATTGTTTTCAAAATTGCAAATTGCTCAACAATCACATGATAGAGAGAATATCAGGGACAGCTGTCTAATAGACAACTCCAAGGTCTACATGTGAATCCAACAATCAAGTCAAATGTTTCAATTTTGAGCAAGATGAAATGTGAGTGAGAGTCCATGAAGCTGGTCGATTTTTGTCCACCTTCTAACCCCCTGTTTCATCACCAATTGTAAATGGAATTCACTGGTAATACTATTAGAGCATATATTGCATGCTAGCTGTCAATTAATATAAGTCTTGGCTAATTTGGGGTGGTAGCTGTTGAGATAGGCACTATTTCTGAGTTGCTGAAGTGGGAGACCCTCTACAGTACCATAACTCATGTAATTGTTTACCAAGTTATATTTCATTGTCCCGAGAAACTGTCAACTGGAACCTGAGAAGTCTTGTAGCACTTTGGCAAAAGTAGGAATTAACTATAGGCTGTGCCACAAGCACACATGTACCTGCACACCTCATTGCATACTTAGCGTGGACCCCCTGCCAAGTGCAGTCAATAGACATCTATAGTCGATTCATAGAGATGTGTGCATGTGTGTATGGAACAATATATGGCTGTCTGCCTGTAATGGACCCATATCTATCCGCTGTCATCACTGCTATTCCACAACAGAGCCGGCTGGATCTTGAAAGCCTGCGTGGGAGCATGCTTGATAGCCTTCTTGAAAGCCTGCTTGATAGCCTGCCGGATAGGCTGCTTGAGAGAGCTGCACGTGGGAGAGCCACGCTTCTGGAGGAGTAGGGTTTCCCGCAGGATGCTTTTCCTGATAGAGAACTCTGAGTTTGTGCAAGCTTTGGCTCATAGAATCATCTCATTCGGATGAAGCTTTGATGCTGATGTAGACATAGCCAACCTACTTGTCTTAGTGCTTTTGTTTGTTTTGTTTTATTCATACTGTGTGCACTGTAATTAGAGTATGACAGGACCCAATATCCCCTCCGCCTCAGGGCGAGCCGGCTAGATGGCGGAGCTCCCCCCCCGCTACCCTTCATCCCCGCTGACAAATGAAAAGACTAAATGATAGACCAACCCACGCCCGAACAGAAAGGAAAAGAAAAGAA
>Ga0307512_10000384_pt1 | contig 64420 bp, 56 predicted proteins | sample 14_EM_MG_FD_200267 | JGI IMG/M metagenome (GOLD analysis project Ga0307512, IMG submission 200267) | Populus trichocarpa ectomycorrhiza microbial communities from riparian zone in the Pacific Northwest, United States - 14_EM | ecosystem: Host-associated > Plants > Roots > Unclassified | place... | reverse complement strand
TCGTTCTCTTGTATAGCAAGCAGCAGTACGACTTTGAAAGATATTCTGATTCTTGTTCTCTCGATACGCACTTCGAGCTCAGTTCCGCAACATCCATATCACCTGCGCCCGACCCCGCCCGTTACAGCGTCACCTATTGCATTGCAATCCCGATGCAAGCGTGTACCCAATGAACCCATTCTGACGTATGGTCACAGTTGGCCAGAACGCCAGAGTGATTGTTTGAAATAGGAGACCAACAGAGCGAGAAGAAACAGTGAAACGGCGATCGGAGGGCGATATGTGATGCGACGCGTGGTCTTGACGCCGGGCGGTGAGTAATCCCCAACCGGGGTGTCTCTGACGGCTCTGATGGAGCGCGTCCACTTGGACGGAGTCATCCCGCCGGGACGGAAATGTTTTTTGCTAATGAGGGTACCACACACATGATTACTAAATACGGGTCCTGGTGGCTATGATAACCGTGTGAGTGATTTCCATGAGCACTCTGGAGTGGTGCAAATGAGAGTCCTGCATGGCTAGATGAGTCAACCGAACATCATTACGTGCATCATTTACGGGATCCTGGAGTGTTGTGAGGACCACACACAGCAGCTGATAGAGAATGGAGACATGTCACTTTCTGATGATGTATCATCTTAGATTGTAAGGATGCTTCATGAATGTATGCCTCTGTCGAAATTCAGCCAACATAATCTTCTTAACTGATATAGATTCTCAAAAAGATCATTTGTATGGCACACAATACTGCATAAATGAATTCTGTCTCTCTATCATTTTGAAGTGAATCAAAGTTCTGATGTTGGAATTGTTGTGTCTTGGCCTAGAAATAACTACAGCGGGATTTCGTTTGTGTTCTTGATTATTATTAATGACCAATATGGGATGAAGTCACTGTATAAGCTACATTACAAGTTCCCGGCTGGCTTATCCCATGATAAATGCCCACTGTCATATTTTGAGAATGTTGTGGTGAAGGTCTTCGAATGATTTGTCGGTTGCAAATTTGAGGGGCACATGACACCTAAGGCCACATCCGCATTTCGAAGTCAAAAGATTGAAAACTCATTATTCAATACTTTCACATACACCAGAGAATCTGTGGCCTATGTCCTGAGTCTCATTACAACAGAAAGCACACTGTAAATTTGCCAATACCACTTGGCAATAATGTCATTCTAGGCGATATTGAGTAAGTGTGTCTGGATATGAGACATCAACTCATCAACTCATGGCAAAGCCGCAGAGTGTGCTGGCATATGATCGATGTTCAGGTGCACAGGAGAATCCTCAGCTTATAGCTTCAGTTGCGTTATGACAGATCTAGCGCAGCATATTTGCCAATCCCATTTGGCAATAAAACAGTCTAGGAAATATTGACGACATGGGATACAATATCAGACATGGGTCGCTAATTCACGGCACGCCGTAGTATTTGTTGGCATCTGATTGAAGTTCCGGTGCAGCGTGGAGTCCTGCGTACTTTTCCTTCTTACCAATTGGTCACTGCATAGTTGGCAATCCCAGTTGGCAAGCAAGACAGTATAGGGGATATTCAGAGCTTGGGTCAGAATATGAGATATGGGCTCATGTATTCGTGGCAATTCTGCTGCTTTTGCTAGCCAATGATCAAAGTTTCGGTGCACTGGAAAATCCTGGGCAGATCATTATGACAGATGCAGCACAGCATATGAACCAATCCCATTTGGCAATACAGCCAGTCTACGCAATATTGAGTACTGGTGTCAACATATGATACAAAGGCTCACTGATTGGTGGCAAGGCGCGGGTTTTGCAGGCACATAATAGAAATTCAGGCACACCTCAGATCTGCATCGAAGAGATTGAGATGCTGAGACATGGCTTGGGTATCGATGGCTGACCTGCAGCTTTGTTACCGGGTATTTCCTGACCTATGATTGAAGTTCAGGCACAATTGAGATCTGCAATCCAGTCCAGAATGAGGTTGTTGGATCTGTATGAAAGCCAACTTTGACAAGCTGTGACTCATTATGGATGTATCATTCCAACTTAGGCACGCCTCAAGAGCAACAAATAAGCCACCAAAGTGCATGTACCCAGTCTATAGTGCACTTTATATTTTGGTTTGCTTCATTCTCATCATGTTTTCTTTGACTTTGGATCAGTGGATGTAGTGCACATAGATTGGAATCCAGCAAGACAATTCGCGTTTAGGTGCAAGCAGCTCGTCCTGCTCGACCTCTCATCTATGAATCATTACTTGATTGGTATGTGAAGGCCGCCACTGAAATGCTCTGAACAGTGAGCTCCATGTCAACTGTACGTTGGAGGAAGATAGCCCTGCAGAATTGAAGCATAAATGCACAGACCTAGCCAATTAGTAACCTCAGTTAACTCGACATTGGCTAAGTAGTATGTTTTGAACCTGTGCTTCCAAATCCTAAAATAGCTTCCGCAACTTTGGGCTCTGGCAAAAAAGCTGGATCTTGAGAGGAAGAATCTCACAACACAGATTCAGCTCAGCTACTCTGCATGATGGCCGGCAACTCCCGCTCACCCATGTTCCACACTTACTCAATGAGGCCTAAGTTCTCAATGCTTTGAAAGCAGACTTAACCGGATTCTGACTAAATCTATGTTCAGGCCACCAAAACTCATATCTGAAAATAGATTATACAAACCAACATCCACCCAGCGAGAATTTTGAAGAGATAGATGCTTGAGAGCTCCATTTAAGACAAAAGGGCTTCGAAGAGTGCAATTAACTGTCAGAGTAAAGAGTGCTTGCCATCCCCCAGCAGTTGAATCCAAGCATGACCATTTAATCTTCGGTGCACCTCAATTCCCCGGAACTGCATGTAGGCAATCATCATTCCTCTGGCCGCTGTGAGATGACATCTCACTCAGCATTCATCCCATTGTAGTAGCATATAGTTTTCAACGCCAAAATGTATTTGAAGTCAGCATTATGGTGGTGAGACTCACAACGAATATGTGAGGTAATGGTGTGCAACTTCAGTTGATATTAGGCACAAAATCAGAATGTGACTGAGTATTGAATACCCATTTGTAAGGAATCTTGTCATTGACGAGTGTTTGAATCAATATGATTACCCCTCAATGATCCATCATACCATACCATGCTGTCTCTACGCCCTTATCTCTCCTTTGTGTACCAAATTCTCTCGCTCCTCCATTAACTGCAACATTGTTGTAAAGGATACTCTGCAGACACCGCCCATATGAACACACAAAAGGGAAGTTCTGCAGATGATATTGCGTAATCAGCTGCTAACGTAGCTGCAGCATCCCACAACAAGATACTATCAAGACAATACGTGACTCCTTCCGGCTGATGTGCCACATATGGAAATTCAGATATCTCCTCATTTGATAATAAACTCGGTTTGAACCCTTGGAGCTCAGTTGTCACTCCCAAGGTTGCAAGTCTATCGAGTTCTGCAAATTCTCAATGCTGCACCCTTTTATCCCATGCGGTCACCTCAACTGCTCGAACTTTCACTCATAATTACTTAGTGTAGGGGAGTCATATGCAGTGGCACATGATTTCATTCAGTTTCTCAGTGATCCATTTGGCCAGCACCAAGGGTAAGCTGATGCCGCGAGTGCTCTTCTGGTGCGCCAGGTTCAGGTGCATCAGGTTCTATTCTATGCGCATTGGCTTTAGCCAACCTCCAATTCTTTCATCCATACAGAGTGTTATTGATAAGAGTTCGTAACATGCAGCATTAAGAATCCATCTATGCTGGGGCGCCTGACAAGGAATCCATCTATTCAGGTGTACCTGACAACATCCTAAATCGCAACACTGGACTGCCATCCTCAGTATACATATGAGCCATTGCAGTCATCTCTCCAGACCCCTTCAAGGCATGGCTCAAATTGCCTCCCCCTTGGCTATGTGCAACTTCCTGCTCCATTTTTCCCGTTATTCTATTTCACTTAATCTTATATGTCCTGGTTATACACTCTCTCCCACATTCCCCAACTTTCTATGTTCATTACAGCAAATGGAACCTACGCCCAGCCAGGTGAGGAATCACTAATCACACAAGAATCAAGAAGCGCACCTTCAGAGAGCTCTCGAATCCAGGAATGCAGCCAATCTTGATTGTCCATCAAATGTTTGCCTTCCAATTGTCAGCCAGCGTACATCATATTGTCGATAACTAATGTCCCCGATATCGTTGATGAAATAGATTGATGATACCGACCTCGAGATCGGTGATCATAAATGGGAGGGCACCAGAGTGTCCACCTCATGATCCGACTTCCAAGAAGTCGATGTCGATCAACTGCAGGGGGTACTACATCTAGGCCCGGCATGCCGGGACAAGTGATTCCGAACTTGAAGGGTTCCATTGCGAAAGTAAAGGAGCTGCACTGATACTGACATTGCACGCCCTACTCTCCCAAATTCCCGCAATCCATCTTGGGCAATGGCACCACCACTGACCAAATGCAAGATGTCCACCCTCCTCAACAAATTATCCGAGTCTGACCAGTCACCTTCATCCCAGGCACTGCCGCTACCCATGTCTAGTGGAGAGCAGAATGTCCAACAACCCATGGCCTCTGCAGATCAGAATGTTCCCCAGCATGGAATGGCTACTTGTGAGGTAGCAAAACTGATCATGGAGGCCATCATATTCACCAAGACTCCTTGGTCAACATTATCCGATGACAAGTACTCGATAGTTGAAGAAGCTTGGACATGAGCCATTGATGATCAAGATCATCTGCAGGCATTAGCAGGTGCTCCTATAGTTATACCATCAGTGCGTCCATTGCCGGGTGGTCCATCTTTCGAAATCGATCAACATACACGAGGATTTGTCAGTCTTGGTATTTGTTCAATGCTCATCTATCAGATTTACAATATTGACTACACTCCAAAATATGCATAGTAAAAACAGCAGATAAAAACCATTTGAGGACGGTTGGCAGATTGGGCAAATCGAACTGTGGCCCGAAGTTGCCGGTTAGATGTTCGTGCGGAGACTGAACTATCGATCCATGTTAAGGAGCTCCAGTTTGAAGATTCACATCGCTGGTAGGTCATCAATGATAAGACACCATGGTTCAAGTGAATGGAAGTGCTTGATTGAATTTACCATCAATTTTTCTCCACCACCAATTCGTTGGGGCGCCAGCCTACTACCTCCCAGTATTTGCAACCTCTCGCTCCACAGCCATTAGCACTACTCCCTGCAGCAATTCATAGTGCGCGGTCTGAATATTCCATTGGAAAGAGAACCATAGTTATGTTCTCTCAAGATGAGTATTGAGGTACATTTTGCCCATCCACAGTGATAAATGTTGCTCCAGAAGCCACTGCACTAATATATCACACATTTGTGGGACACTTGATACCCTCCCTGCGGCGCAACTCCGCTAGCATAGGCACTCCTCAATCCCTGTTGGCGCTCCTTAGCTCAGATTGATGCTCATCTGTGTAATTCCGAGCGCCTCAGCTTGAGATGGGAGCTCAATAATTCATTCCGGCGCTCCTCAGTCTGGACAGTGGATTCTATATTGCATTCCGCCCTCCTTACCCCACTATTTGGCGCTCCTCTGCTGGGATAGCACTCCCTAATCCCAATGGGTGCTCCTCTGGCTGGATTGGCGCTCTTCTGTTCCATTCCGCACTCTGTATGCCCCTTTTCGGCGCTCCTCCGCTAGTATGGGCGCTTCTCAATCTCATTGGCACTGCTCAGCTTAGATTTTTTGCTCTTCTTTTTCATTCCACGCTCCTCCAACACCTTCTGTGTACTCCTCTTTTGCACACAGAACTCCCCATCTGGCGCTGCTCTTTTCCTGGTGGTTGCTCCCCGTTTTCATCCAAATATATCATATTGCCATTCAAACCCCCATTTAATTTCGCAGCTAGTTAACATCTCATTATACCTTTGTTAAATATCCCAAATCGAGCCAACCGACATCACATTTCAATGTGATCCACTCCCCAGGTACGCATGATCAGCAAGTACAAGGAGCACCTGCAGCTGCTTTGCGCTGTAAATCAATTGTGTGATCTTGCTTTTGTTGGCCCTGATGTGATGGGAGAACTAGTGGATGACATTTCCACCATGTTTGATAGATATCATTTGATCACTTCGTCGGGTTATTGTTTCGGTACACCTCCATCTATGTTTGCATCACTTGCCAGTTTCTTTTGATCCTTAGTGTAGCAAGGTAAGAACTACAATGTTGAAGAAGATGATAGCTAGGATGTTTTAGAAGTGATAATGAACAATAATCCATGCATCATATTCGCCATTGAGGGAAATTGATTGCTAGTGTACATCTGGAGAGTCTCAGCTAATGCTTGCAGTCCATAAGAATGGAGGCATCTCTCTGAGTTTGTTTCCGATTCGTGCATTGGTTCAGCAACAGTACCAGGTGAACCGAATGTTCTCTCTGGCGCTCCAACGTGCTCCCACACATATCACCACCACTCCCATTGTACACCTGTACCAGTCATCCGAGATCCCACTCACTCCAAAGGCCGGCCGGAATGCCCTCATAGGGTCAGATTCACTCCTGACATTGACACTTCTACGTTTACACTCACCATACTCTCAGACACTCCTGGGGGCTCCCAGGGAGTAAAATTAATTCTGCTGACGTTGAAACGAATATATTTGGATGGAATACAATCAATTCTATTCTTTCAATCAGAACTTACATTAATATAAGTATCATTCTCTTCCCAAAAATCCACCTCTCCATCCTCTCTTCCACCCTCTTCAGAAGCTTCCAAAGTTTATGCATAATGATTAGCAACTGTACACATCCAGCCTTTACATGGCGAGTGGGCATTAAGTTCGCTGGTCTAATCCTGCACTCGGCAAGTTGGTTCACTTGAGGTTTCTTCAGCTCTATCAGAGGTATTTTAGGATCGTGTCCAGGTCTCAGCTTCAAAGTACTACAATGGGAACAGTGGTAGGAACTCTGGCCCTGTATGGGGACATTTATTATTTGCCCATGTGAGTGTAATCCCATATAATCTTTGGACCAATTCATTTCGCTCCAATGTGCACTTGAACATTCAAGTTAGACTGGATGACGCTTTCGGGCCTCCATTATTAGCAATGAAATCAATCAGCTCCTCCAACTGCATTGAATCGGAATATGAGACTTCTAGTTGTTCGGGGGAGAGAACACTATCGTCTCCATTCAAAACCTATCGAATCACACTGATGAATGGTGTATTTGACAATACTGGGAGGTTACTTGTTGCCTTGTAGCTGGCGCGCTCTCAAAAATTTGTAGCTGGTCACTGGTTGCCTTACCTTTCATTTTTCTTTGCCTCCCCAATTTTACTTGCACATTTCTTCAACAACATCTCAACCCACTGCCACTGAATCCATTCAGAGGTGTTGAAATTGTCCAATGGCAGGCAGTTCTGAAATGTCTCCAAAAAATCTGCAACTACTGACTCCTAGTGAAAGGGTGCATCTCACAGTTGTTTCCAACGGTTCAGCCCCTGAATACTGGACCGATCCTACTTCTCCAGAAACCCAGTGACTCATATTGTCTTCCCCTGGTTGAACGCACTGTAGTTGGCTTGCCCCATCCTTAGGCAATTTGATTGAAGGAGAATTCGGTGTGCTTTAGACTAATTGGCGGTTTCCCCTTGGTACTGCCCAAGTCCAAACAATCATTGCTGTCATTATCTGGGTCATGATCTTGGTAGGAAATCTCTGGCAATGGGGGCAAGTCCAAAATCCCTGCAACATGACATTTCTGCAGTTCCTCTGTCAGCTGGACACTTTTCGTTCGGAGACTAAAAGGGGGTCTCCCAGGTTCAATGGATGGAGGTCCAGCTGGATTAGTTGAGCTGGAAGATGTTGTTCCATTGACTGGATTGTTTCCCAGCAGTTCTGGAGGCACTCTCAGTGCACCTGGAGATGACAGCCGTTATCCTGGGAACAGCTGAGGGTGGAACATTTGAGGCCCACCATTACCACCTTGGTGGAGGTCATATCCTTGCCACAGTGGCACACAACATGGAAATTCTTGTCATGCACAGGTGGTTGGTTGTGAACTGTGGTGTGTCATGTTGAATGGAGAATGGTGATAAACATGTGGAGCACTTGGAAATTGCTACTGTGAAGGAGGGTAACCAGACCCATTCCGCAGATGATATTGATTGGTGTGTTTCGCTGATCAACTGTCTCTGCCCAGGGCAATTCATGAACTATTCTATGATGAACCTGCATTGTTATCATGGCATTGTTGCAATCCAAATTGGCTACCCAGTGGAGCCATATTCGCTGTTTGCGGTGGAGATATCTTCATCAACATGCATTATACAAATTGCTGGTGGTAAACTACTGGAGATGCACAGTGTGGTGCGGAGCAAATCAGAGTCTGGTTGAGTATAGTGTAGTTAGCAGTGACCCCAGGCGGAATGAAGGGTTTCTAATATCCCATTGTGGTGTCACAAGCTGTAGTGCTGCACTCCATCATTGATCCGTGAAACCAACCCGGTTGAGAGAAAGACACCTTCAATAAACACATCCCTCGTATATCGGGTGTATTCTCCAATTCATATACTAGGATATTGCATCGATGCTCACCTTCATATGCTTTCATGACTTTGAAGATCATAGAAGGGATATGATATGATGTCTCCAGGAACTGAACAAGAATCATGTCCAGTATGAAGGTTAGCATGACTGGGGATATTTCACATAAATTGTGTGTGTGAAACCTTGCAACCACATTCAATAGGAGGCATCTGAGTCAAGCAAAAACAGTGATTGCCTCCTGTTGAGCTCCTTGTCTAACATCATTGGTCTTCTCAGATTGCACAATCCAGTCGAGGATCGTGACAGATGCAACCATCCAACCAGCCTATCAGTTCTAGATGATCATAGCGTGGGCATACAGCAAGGTATGAAACACACCTATGCATTGTCTCAAGATGATCTACGTTCATTATCAGCTCCTCAGAGGCTCGAGTGTGGGTATAACCCAAAATGCTGCAAAGATGTATTCTAAGGCCCATTGTGGTGATTCCAGTGATGACAAAAGAAACCTTCTCTTCTTTGGTAACAATTTTCAGCAGACAAAGCGCATGGTTTTAGTGTGCGATATGATATACATATCCTGGATTATGAAGAAAACTCATCATAAGGGGGCTATAGTATACCAATCCCCCGCATTTCGTAGAGTGCGATGCTGCAGTGAATAAGACATGCTAACCTGAGTTCGCTTGCTTTCAAAGCAACATCCCTCACGCTCTAAATCACCCCCTGAAGAACCTTGAAGAGTAATCTGTACAGATGTTCACTGACCATGTCTCGAATATGGTCAGCATCTGCCAGACTCATGATTAATGCTTCAGCTGCCAAAAGCAATTCTTCAATCAGAACAACATTGAGGCTTGCTATCAACAATATCACCCAATACCGCTGAATGAAGGGCTATTACATGACGGGATTGGACCAACCGCAGGATGGGATTTACCTGATCTGTCATGATTCGTCATGAGTCAGCGCACCTGGTTGGCCATCGATATGCTAGTCAACTAATGATCTAGCCATAGACTATATAACTTGTACACTACAACCTGAAGATACTCCAGAGGAAGAAACTATCAAACCCCAGAAGCTTGATCTAACATGTATCCCTGATTCAACAAAGATGAAGGCTGATAGGTAGATAGTTGGAGTGCAAAATGTGGGGGGGAAAGCATATGGCAAACCACCTGGATTTTTCAACGATCATTGCACGTACTCAGATGACTGGAATCCAGGATATCCCGTTCAATCAGCATACGACTTTGAATAGGCTCAATCATTTCGCCAACAAACAAAACCATGGATGGATCATCATCTGAGGAGTGCACTGGATATCTACAAAATGGAATGACATCAATCAGCAGATGCACTGCGAAAGCTTTTGGCTGTATTCGATTTCGGGCACAGTGGTGATAGGTCGTTTGACAATCAGCTACATATCTTCAGAATATGATACAATACGGAGAGATTCACATTAACAATGTTTCTTCAGGGACATCTCCTGTTTCAGATGCACCTCGATTTTGATCCGGTGCGCCTGACCCACTCTCTAAGCCACAGATCACACAGCAATATGAACATCTGCGATTGGAACTGGGATACGCAGGATCAGCTTCCACAGGACATCAGCAAAATATAACAAAGTCACTGGGAGCCTGTAGGAGTGTCTGAGAGGTGTCGGACAAGAATCCCAGGGTGGTCAAATCCCAGAGTTGACTGGTCCGATGCAGTGGCCTTCAGGTGCACCTGGGCGTACCTGGGAGCGCCAACGACATGCCTGGGAGCGCCGGTGACAAGCCTCGAAGCGCCTCGAATCACTGTAGAGAAGTCTCGGAGACACAACATCTTCTTTGGGAACACTGCTGGTGCGCCTGAAAATCATAGCTACTACTGATCGTTCAACGATTTTTAAATCTCGTGTATTCAGGTTGTAATCTCTACTATGTATCTTTGTATCTATACAGCTACCGATCTACACACGGTATATGTGGACTGGCTGCAGGCAGTGAGTGAGAGCAACTCGAGGTGCGCCAGAAGATGATGCCCGGGTAAACTCAGAGATACACTTGGAGGCGGTTATTGTGTGAACTTAGAGATGCACTTGGAGGCCGTGATCAGGCCAGTTTGGAGATGCACTGGGAGTCCGTGATCGAGTGAACTCAGAGATACACTTGGATGGTGTAAAATCGAGCGAGTTTGGAGATGCACTTCGAGGCCATGATCTTGCAAACTTGGAGGCCATGATCGGTCTAACTTGGAGTCAGTGATTGGTCGAGTTTGAAGATGCACTTGGAGGCCGTAATCGAGCTAGTTTGCAGTGGCACTTGGAGTCCGAGATCACGTTGAACTCAGAGATTCACTTTGGGACCGTGATCAAGGGAGTTTCGAGATGCATTTGGTAGCCCAGTTCGCGTAACTCAGAGGTGCACTTGGAGGCTGAGATGAGGGTGAACTCAGAGATGCACTTGGAGGCTGAGATGAGGGTGAACTCAGAGATGCACTTGGAGGCCGTGATCGAGCGAGATTGGAGATGCACTTTGGAGGCTATGATCAAGCAAGATTGGAGGAGTACTTTGAGGCACTCGATAGGAGGCGCACCAGGCGCTGAGACTCTATCCATCAGTTAGTTAACTCACCACTGTGGGAATGTGATGAGGTGAGTTTGCCATTGGGCTCCCTTGGAAAGCTGGCTAGTGGGGGTCGATCTTGTGGGGAGGCACACCAGAAGCTGAAGCTACATCCCGGGGTCAACACGTAATCGTGAGAATGATGGGAAGTCAGTCAATCTTGGGTGGATGCTGTACTCAGTGTATGCTGAACTCAGTGTTAACTCACAATCATTGCATGGAGAGATAGAGAGAGATGACTCAACTTTGTGTTCAGCGATTATGGCACAGAAAGAGAGATGGGGGATGAAGATGGGCACAATATGGAGGATACGAGCAGATATGCAATGTCAGGGGTACGACTTGCCTAATTGGGTTTAAAAGTCCTTGTATCGGTGCCTTTATCCGCCGGATCGGTAGTAGTACCTGCCATATGAGGAATGGTGTATCGACTCGTGCACGAAATTCTTTTCAGTCCCAGTTTCCCATGATCATTTCCCCCATCTCCTTTCATATCTCTCTTTCACTACCATCACCTAACAACACCAAGTTAAGTCATCCCTATCTATCAGGAGATGCAATGAAAATGAGTTAACACTGAGTCCAGCGTACACCGAGTACTGCATCATCCTAAGACCGACTGTCTCCCACTCCCAGCCAGTCTCTCATCTCTCGGCAGACCATAATGTACTCAACTCTCAACATTCCCACAATTATGAGTTAACCAATGAATAGAGTCTCAGCTGCCATCGCACCTCACTCCCAATCCAACGCCTCCAGATCAACCTCCTCAAAGTACTCTTTTAAACTCAATGCATCATGGCCACCAAGTGCATCTCCAAACTCGCTCGATCATGGCCTCCAAGTGCATCTCTAAACTCGCTCAATTACAGCCTCCAAGTACATCTGTTAGTTAGACGATCACAACCACCAAATGCATCTCCAAAGCTGCCCAATCGTTGCCTCCAAGTGCATGTCTGAGTTCAACTTGATCTCGGCCTCCAACTGCATCTCTGAGTTTCTCGATCTCAGCGTCCAAATGTAGCTCCACAACTCCTCGATTACTGCTTCCAAGTGCATCTCTGTGTTCTACTCGATGATGGCCTTCTAGTGCATCTCTGGGTTTCTCGATCTCGGCCTCCAAATGAATCTCCAAACCCGCTCGATCGCCGACTCTCGCTGCATTGCTGAGATCAACTCGATCCTCGGCCTCCAAGTGCATCTCGAAGTTCACTCGATCGCGGCCTCCAAGTCTCTTTCCCAGTTCACCTGATTACGGCCTCCATGTGCATCTCTAAGCTCTCTCAATCAGCGTCTCCAGGTGCTCCTGCGATTACGCTCCAGTTCCATCTCCACTCGGATTGGCCGTTCGTATATATATACAGAGACTATGATAGACAATACATGCCATTTTATGATGTAGTGAATCTTGTGAGTGTAACAAAGACGAATCTGATACACGCAATGCCTTGGGGTCATGGAACCGCAAGCACGACTGCTGGGTGACTCTGGCACCAAGTCTACAGCAGCGCTGCGCAGAGATCTCAAGCTACTCACGAAGTCTCCAGCAGACATGCACGGAGGACTCAGCTGCTCCAAAAATTGACTATCCGATAACCCAAATCTCGTAGCATCCTGAGAATGATCTTTCGGAATCTGAGAGCACTTTGCTTAGCTCCAGGAGGGCCAGGGAGCATCTGAAATCACTTCGGAGCACCGGTGAGGTCTACCGCAGTGTCTAGGTGGTTTGGGTGTGGCTTCCGGCCCGATTTTCATTTTGCTGATGATGGAGTGACAGTTGTGCCATTCATTTGTGCATCCGGCAAGACTCACTTGACCAAAATTTCTGGCGATCAGCATGCCTGGTCGCTGTATCTCACAAGGGCTGCGATTGTCACAATTATTCTCTGCACTCGTAACAAGTGCACCTACAATCTCGTTGGGCTGTTCCCAGGTCCCCCGAACGGTGCTAATTATACCGATGAGGCATGGCATTCCACAGTTGAAACAATGCACTGACCACACCAGGATCTTGACATAAACAATCCCGGCTTGAAATGGAATTGTGTGAATGATTTCCAGAGCCAATATACCCACATTTGGCTGCCTGGGTCAGGGATTATCCAGAACACGTTAGAGTTGCTCAACACTCATATGGCTCATGCTTGATGTGTGAAATTCCTAAAGGTGCGCTCATTGGGTATTGAACATTTTGACTCCTTCATAACTCAACGGTTTGGCATGTTCACTCTGAGCATCTGTACGAAACAAGTATCGATGTTCTGCACACTGTTGGTGTTCATCCAATCCATAGCTAGTTCTTGCAATACTCTCTCGGCAATGTCTATCGTCATTGGCAGCCTGATCATTTGCATCTCCCGCTCTTGGGTTTAGTAAAGACATATTGCACTGGCTGCTGAACTACTTGAATACAAGAAATGTCAACAATCAATTTAACACTCAATTCACATTGTTATCATGATATCCAGGCATCCACCTCTTCCTAAACCATTTGATCGATTCAGAAGCAGCGCCTACAAGCGAAATGATATCCGGGGCATGATCAGAACACTGTCAGTGGAATGGGCTCATATTCTGCACTGGTCCAAGCATGATGGGAAAACGGCAACAGAACCTGCCCCTGATGACATGGTAATCGGAGGAGTGCCTACATTGTGTGAATTCTCTGTACTTGTCAGCCAACAAAATCACTCTGATCTATCCCTCACAGCACAAGACGATGCACAGAAGAGATATCAGAAGAGAAAGATTACTTTTCGAGAGTAGAATATCTGTAAGTCCACGTAGGCCAATGTGGATGAACAGTTGGCAAAAGAATCGTATCAGTTACAAGAACAAAATAGTCATAGAATCAGTGATACATTGGAGGTTTAGGTGTACAAGGCTGAAATGGTTACATTAACAAAATAAAATCAACTTCAGATGCACCTGCATCAGCATGATGTAAAATGGGTTGGCAGTCATAACTGAACAACTCAGCAACACTGAACAGCCACACTGATCCTTGCAGATGCTCCCAGATGCTCCCAGATAGGCTGAATGCAAAGCGATGTGCTCTCAGGTGCTCTGAGACCACTTGACTGGTCCTCCTCAATGTTCCCGAAGTGGTGGAACAGAATCCAGGAATATCCGGCAGAGTGTATTGTTGTCTTCAAAATTCATCCAAATCGAACCATTAGAATATGCAAATTTCGGAACTATTGGGAGTATTGGCCGCATCTGCGAGAGTATGCCGGTGCACCTCGAACCTGGAGCCATACTCTACATGAGTGATTATTATAATGTTTATATTTAATAGTACAATTCAATTAACTATGTTCTGCACACCTTGATTCAGGCATTGTAACTTTAAAACACAGTCCAGTAGATATCTAAATCCACATGATTATTTACAAGCCATACGCTATCGATTCTATATGATGCAGCATTATTCCCTCGCACCAGATGTGCAGGTCCAACAACTGCTCCGACAGGTACAATATGCATCTTATCAGTCTGTTTGACAACCCGGATGAACCCGTCAACACAATCAGCCCAACCACGCCGATCTTTGTACTTTGTTGGAATCACCACGGCATAATCTTGAGGTTGAGGACGTAATATCTATTGTTGAGTCTTGTTGCAGCTCTCAGTGAAGGTCGATAAAGTTTTTCCGGCGGGCAGGCCTTCGTGAAATTGGAGGATCTGATTCGGTGGAGTCCAGCTGAAAGATCTTACAGGAACAGAAGGAACTCAGCCTTGGAAGGTGTTATCAATGTCACTGTCCGTATAATGGATCCAGATGTTATGAGATTCAGGCATGATCTCTTGGTTGGCTTTGGTATATTCTACCTTGCAATCAAGTCCCAGACACTCAACAGATGTAGGGCAGTGAAATGGTTGACGGTAGTACGACAGCCCAATCTGAAGCTTAAGAAACATACTCTCTATGAGTACATTCTGATCATATCCGAGCAGCAGTCCACCGACTTCATGGCCCCAGTCGTCCCCAATTTGTTTACCGAATAGCTGTTCAAAGTTGGGAATTACGAAATCTACTGATCCATCCTGGAGTGAGGTTACTTTGATACTTCTGCGCACGCTGCAGACATGAGTTTCTGTCAACTGGTGTACCTGTTGCGATATGGGGCGGAAAAATGGCTCTTTCTGACAATGGTGGAGGCGTAAAATATGGGCTCTGTGCGTATTTCATCATGTATCGGCAGCTGATAGTAGGTTGAAAGGGTTCGCTAAGTCAATATCGTACCAGCCTTGAAGGGAAACATACGACAGTGTCGCCTCCATATAGTCCGGACGGGTACACCGGTCATTGTGATTGAGCATCTGTTGAATGTAGATGAATTTGTTGGTAGATCGATACGCCTCTTTCACATTGCCAATATGTGGCCATTCAGAAATATCAGTGATGAAATTGTCCCCGGAACCCATTCCCTGAATTGACTCTGATATATCGCTCACAAGATGCATCTTCGGATATCCGAAATGTATTTCACGCGGTTCGATTGTTTTCCATAGCTCCAAAACCCCGGTTGCATGCCACCAAGCTTCAATCTCGACCAAGTGGATGGAGAATTCCTTCGTGAATCACATCTTGTCATTCCAAGTGACACCGTAAATACCTCGCTCCAGCTGATTCACAATGCGGACCGTCTCAGCGATACACCAGGTAGTGACTTCGATATCAGCATCGGATAGACGGACATGAAAGTGCACACGCTTGTTGGCTGTCATGTTTACCACCCCATTAGCCCCTTTTTCTGCAGCAGTCTTCATTTGAACATGTATTTTGGCGAATGTGCTTCTGGGACTGGTTGCCTTAGTCCCGACTTCCTCCAATAGTTGTCACTCGTGATGTTAGAAACATTTATCGAAAAGCTTGCGTTCAGCAGGTGTCACCTGATGGATTGTGCGCCCCAATCGCTCAAGTGCCCTCTGCCGATCAGCATCTGACCATATGGTTTCCACTTGTTGGGCTCTATTCAGGCACACGAGAAATTGCATTCGTTGTGATATAGTCACCATTTCAGCCCTGTACAGCTGAACCTCCATTGCGGCATGGATTTTATGAATCTTTTGTTCTCGTAACTGATGTGATTCTCTTCCCAATAGTTCATCCTCTGTGGCATTCGCAGACTTCGACATTTTCTGATCTTGAAAGGCACCCTTCTTCTTCTAAAATCGCTTCAGTGCATCATCTAGTGCTGTGAGGGATAGATCAGAGTGATTTTGTTGGCTGACAAGTAGTGGGAATTCACATAATGCCCGCACTGCTCCCAACACCATTTGATCAGAGGCTGTTTTCGCCGCAGTTTTCCCGGCATCCTGGGAGCAGTCAAGCATTGTAGCGCAATTCACTGCCAGTGGACTGATCATGCCCCAGATCTCTGTCCCTGCCAGGAGCCGTATTCCAACCAGTCGAATGGTTTAGAGAAGCGCTGGAGGCCTGGATAATATGGTACTGATGTAAATCAATTGTCAAATTGATCGTTGACATTTCTAGCTTTCAAGTATGTGAGCAGCCAGTGCAATAAGTCTTTAACTAAACCCAGGAGCAGCTGATGCAATTCATCAGGCTGCCAAAGGTGATAGACATTGCAGAGAGGTTATTGCCAGAACTGGTTGCGGATTGGATGAACACCAAGAGTGTGCAGAACTTCTATATTAGTTCCATCTTGAAGCTTCAAGTAACCATGTCGATCTCTTGGGTTGTCAAGTGGTCAAAAAGTTGAATACCCCATCGGCACACCTTCAGGAATTTCACTCATTGGGCATGATCCATATGAGACTTGAGCAACCATGACTTGTTGTGGATAATCCCCAACCCAGGCAGCCAGAAGAGGATAATATTGTCTCTGGAATCCATCAGCACAATCCCATTTCAAGCGAGGGCCAGTGATTTCAAGATTCCGGAGTGGGGACGGCACTGTTCCAACCGTGCAATGCCATGCCTCGTCAGTATTTTGGAACCTTTCAGGGGACCGGGGATCACCCCAAGGAAAATCCAGGCGCGCTTTGTAGGTGAACCAGATATCTTTTCGAATAATACCGATCTTGAAATACAGTGGCCAGGCATGCTAGTCACCCGAAAAACCGATCCAGAGGGTCATGTTGGATGCACCAATCACTGGCACAATTGTCGCTCCAGTGGAATGCTGATTTTGCGTATCCCGCCACCAATCACCTGTGTTCATCTCGCTGTATATTTGGTGACCTTCCGAGTCTGCAAGGCGAAACAGTTCCAAATTGAGGTGCACCTGAAATGGGAGATGTGCCAAAAGGAACTGTAAATATGTGACGATGTCCCACTAGTATAATGTTCCGAGGATTTGTGAATGATCTTCAATCTAACTGTCATTGCCGATCCTGAAATCGAGTGTAGAGCGGAGCTTTAGTCAAGAATCTGCCGATTGAAATCATCCGATGTTGAAGTTGTTCAGCCCACGCCTCAGATGTTGATGTATCCATGTTTTCATTGGCTGGGTAAATGATTTAGCCTGTTGAAAGTCGGGTGCTGACTGAAATGAATGCCATGGATTCCATTGTTCTGAGTACTAGCGATGCTTGTTGTATAATCCAGTTGCTTTGCCATATTCTTTCCCCCCAGCATGTTGCACTCCCACTACCTGCCTATGAGCCCTTGTCTTTGTTGGATAAGGGGTACAAGTCAGATGAGCCTTCTGGGGGTCTATAGTTTCTTCGTCAGGAGTATCTTCAGGTGGTCGTGCACCAGGTAAATTGTCCATGGGTAGATGAATTAGTTGACTAAGCTCATGGATGGCCATTCCGGTGCACCGACTAAAGTTGAACCATGATGGCTTGGGTTGATCGCAGCATGCAGGTGGTAAAATCCCATCAGGTAATAGCCCTTTATTGATCGATATTGGGTGATATTGTTGATAGTGATCCTTGAGCCGGTTCTCGTCGAAATAGATTCTTTTGAAGAGAAAGCACTTGATATGTTCCCGGCGAGTGTTGACCATATTTGAGAAATGATCATTGAACACATATTTGGATGAATCTCGATGATGCTGCAGGGGGTGATATAGAGTCTCAGCGATATTGGTTTGAAAGCGAGCTAACTCCGGTTAGTGTAACACATCCACAGCCGCATCGCACCCCGCCAAATGAGGGGTGGAGTATTCTTTTGTCATCACTGCAATCACCACAGCGGGGCCTTATACTACGTCATTGCGGCATTGTGAGTTATATCTGCACTCTAGCCTCTGGGCAGCTGATAATGATGGTAGATTGTCATAACACCATGAATAGGTGAGTTTCCTAGGTAGCTGGATGTCCAGGCAATGATCATCGAGATCTGATAAGGCTGGGAGGATATTTTCTTCAGTAACGATCCTTGACTGGAGCGTGGATCCTGAGGAGAAATAAGATGTATAGGCAAGGAGCTCAATAGGACGCCTTCACAGTTGCTGCTTGACTCACAGGCCTTCTATTGAATGAGATTGCAAGGTTGTACACGCACGACTTATGGGTAGTATCCCTAGTTGTGCTAACCTTCATCCTGGATACATGTCCGAGTTGTGTACCTGGAGATATTATACCATATCCCTTCTATGACCAGTAAAGTCATCGAAGCAAATGACGGTGAGCACATATCCAATATCCAAGATTATGAATTCTAGCATATATCAAAGAAAGGCGGGATTTGTGTGATTAAGGTTTCCTTTTCTCAAGGCCCAGGTTGGTTTCATGGATTGAAGGTGTAGTGAAACACCACACAGTTCGTAACAACAGAATAGGATATATGAAGCCCTTCATTCCGCCGAAGGTCACTGCTACCTTTAAGATACTCAACTATACCTCAATTTATTCTGTATGTCATCCCGCATCTATAGTAGTTCACCACTATCTTTGTTCAACTGAGCATGTTGACGAAAGGATCTCCACCGAAGACAGTGAATATGGCCCCACCGAGTGGCCTATTTGGCTCGCAACAATGCGGTGACGACAAATCTGAATCACCGGATAATAGTTCATGACATGTGACTTGCAAAGACAGTCAACTTGGGAAACACACCAATGAATATCTTCCACTGCAAGTGTACGGTTACCCTCCTTCACAGCAGGCATTTCCAGGCGCTCCACTGTTTAATCACCAGTTTCCATTCAACATGACACTCAGTTCGCAACCTACCAGCAGCGCAAGGCAAGGATTTCCATGTTATGGGCCACCGTGACAAGGATATAACCTGCACCAAGGTGGTTATGGCAGGTCCCAAATGTTCCCCCCTCCGCAGTTCCCAGGACATGGGCCGTCATCTCCATGTGCACCGAGAGTGCGTACAGGACCACCGGGCAATCATCCTGTCAATTGGCCAACATCTTCCAGCTCGATTACTCCACCTCAACTTCCTTCCGGCACTACAGGGAGACACCACATACTCGTCCCGACGAAGAGATTGCAGCCATCAGCGGAACCGCGGACAACAAATGTCACACGGATTGCGGACTTACACTCATTGCCAGAGATGTACTACGACCAATATGAAGCAGCTGATGAGTGTGACGATTCGTCGAACTTGGGCGGTGCAGAAGGCAAACCCCGAATCAGCCTGGAGCAAACCAAGTTTTCATTGATGCAATTTGCGAGAAGGATGGGGCAGGCCAACTACAGTGCATTCAACAAGTGCAAGAAAGTATGGGTGGCAGGGTTTCTGGAGAAGAAGAATTGGTCCATTATCCAGGGGCAGAACCGTTTGAAACAGGTTTGAGATGGACCCCTGCACTGGGCGATGGCTGTCCCACATTCTTTGGCGACATTTGAGAACTTGCTGCCGTTGGATAATTTCGATAACAATGAATGAATTCGCCGGCGGTTGGTTGAGATGATTTTGAAGAAATGAGCAAGTGAAATTCGAGAGGCGAGGCACAAGGGAAGGTGAGGCAACAACCTACCAGCGACGGATTTGGGAGAGCACGCTGGAGAAAATGCTAGAAGATACCTCCCAGAGTTGCCAAATAGAACGTTGACGGTTATGATTTGCTGGGTGTTGAATGGCATGGATTTTGTTCTAGCACCAATACAACTCCAAGCCTTGTATAGAGATGTGAGGCACTGGGAGGAGTTGGTTGATTTCATCGACAAAAACAGCAGCCCAATAGAGCCATCCATTCTCACATCATTGTTCAAGTGCACCTTGGAGCTAGATGAATTGGAAGAATAGTATATGGCATGATATACACATGGGCAAATGATCAATGACCCCATATATGGCCTGATTGTATACAACTGTTGCCTTTCAAATGCTTTCAAATTGAAACTTGGACATAATGTGAAGATATTTTTGGTAGGAATGATGAGAGCGACAGGGAAGGAAATTGCCAAGCACGTAATTGGACCAACAAAGGTAATCCCAGCTAGCAGTGTTAAGGGTACACGTGAGCAACTGCTAATCATCATACATAGACTTTGGAAGATTCTGAAGTGGGTGGAAGAGAGGGAGAAGGGGAGGGAGAGGAGGATGGCAGGCAAGAGAATGATACTTCTATTAAAGTAAGTTCTGATTGAAAGAATAGAATTGACTATATTCCATCCACATGTATTCGTTGAACTGGTTGCATATCTGTGAAATATGTAACATTGAGATGAATTTCAGGAGCGCCAGATCATGAGCATATCTGCCCAGCTTACATCCAAGCAACTGAAAGGGATTATTGAGGATGAATAGAACACCGACAAAGATGCAAGGGAGGTTCATGAGGAAGTGGAGGATTGGGAGGAGGTCCTTCATCCCGAAAATACAAGGTCAGTACTGAATACGGTTCTCAATACAATCAACCACAAATTTGAACACAAGTGTCTTGATGATGATGTCAGGCTGCAGATTGCGGATCCTATTCGCCAATCAACAGATGACCGTGTTCCAGGCCGCAAGTATTTGATTCCAGGCCTGCCCGCAACTAAGTTTTTGGCGCACCAGGTTTGGGCCATCTGGTTCATTGTGAGGTGATGGGTTTCGGATGCTGATGTGCCAGGAGCACTGGTGGTGGATGAAATAGGTTTTGGAAAGACTTTCATCTCGGTAGCAGCAGCAATTCTTTGCAAATTGGTTGCTGAGCAAGTTGTAATGGGGTTGCCACTGCCCATTGTATGGGGGAATACCCTTGAAGAGTGGGTGATGTTGGGGCACAGCAACTTTCCCGGCATTGTCGGTGAAGAACGAGAGTGGTATCCACCCCAGAGATTCCATTCTGTGCCTCGCCGCCTGTTGGAGATCCAGTCAACACTACCCCACGGGCATCCAGCACAGATTCCAGCCATTGAACGAATTTTGGTGTTAACAATGCCCGGAGTGGGAGCGAGCTTCGAAAATGTCAGCGACGAGATGACACATGGAACCGATTTCAAACTCGTCAACATATTGCAGGCCAATTATACGAATCTCACCCACAAGGCTCTTAACACCGGTATTGATGAGCCGGAACACACCTGGAATATCCTCCTTGTTTCATACGATACCTTAACATCTAGCCCGCAACTATCAACTCACAGCCAACTCTCCTACTGTTCATGGAGTTTTGGGATTTCTGATGAGTCCCATCAGTATAAGATGAAACACAGTGTGGGCTGCCAAATTGCAATGAATGCGAGGATTGGATTGAAACTTCAGGTCACAGCTACACCGGGATTCCATTCACTCCATAGCTGGTATCTTCAGATGATGTGGCTGTTTTCAAGTGCGCCTGAAGATCCAGAGCATGATACTGTGATGGAAAAGCCTGGTGCTGAGGCAGTGTAATCAGCTGTGAAGTGTGCGATGCATGCTATCCAGACAAAAGATGATGAAGCTCAACAGGATGCAGCTCCCCAGATGATTCAGATTGCAACGCCATGGATGAGAAGGCGGTGGTCAGAATTGACACTGGCCAATGGATAACCACTTGTCCGGATACCAAAGCAGAAAGCACACCTCATTGATCCCGAGGGGACTGAGAAAGAGCAAGTACATCCGATGACCCTTGCAGAGAGGTACACGTTGCCGGGTGCTTCGGGAGCATGGACGTTTCATAGATGGCGGTTAGCATGTTCCTCGTGTGTGTTTGGAGACACCGAGGATCGCACCGATGTGTCTGGACAAGGGCACACTGAATGGCAACTCAGTACTTGGGTGGAATCTCTGATCTTCCGATGGCTGAGAGAGACATTTTGGCCAATGCTTATCAGGGAACCTGCCGAGTATCCCGAACCTGACCAAGATGACGCCTCAACAGAGACGCTCCTTCCAGAAGAGAGACATGAAAATGCACCGCCCAGTGCACCTCCTCCACAGAAGGCATTGCTATTTTGTCCTCTTGCTGGCCAAGTTCATCATTTGAAGTGGTGGCTAATGAAAAAAAAAAAACCAATCATATGGGTATATTCCACATGTATGCCGAAACGAGCAATGATGACCGCACAGAAATGCAGCTCAAATTCCACGATTCGTGAAATCCCTCTGTACTCATAACCACACCCACAGCAGGCAGTACAGGCCTAAATTGTACAGCTGCAAATCATGTCGTAATAACTCGGAAACTTTAGGTAGTGAATGAGCAGCAGCACGCATTTGTGTGAGTTGTCCGGTTGGGGCAGAACCAAGTACCACAGACATGGTTACTGAAGCCCGGTCCTGGTGGCTATAAGAACCGCGTGAGTGATCTCCACCAACTATCTGGAGTGGCGTAAATGAGAGTCCTGCATTACTTGATAAATCAACCGAACATCACGACATCGATGATATACCGGATTCTGCAGGCTCATCGGGACCATACGAAGCGGCTGACAGAATGGAGACACATTACAGTCTGATGAACCATCAATCTTAGAGTGTTAGACGCTTCATCAACTTATGCCTCTTTTGACATTCATGGAACATAATCTTCTTAACTGATACAAATAGTCAAAAAGGTCGTTTGTAAGGGACTCAATACTGGATAGATAAATCCTGTCTCTCTTCAATGTTGGGGTGAATCAAACTTCTGATGTTTGAATTGTTGTATGTTGAATTAGAAATGGCTAGAGTGGGATTTCATTGGCGTACTTGTGTATAATTAATAACCATATGCAATGAGGTGAATTGATTCGCGGCATTAGATGTTGCTGCGGCTGACGAAGTGCATGATACATGGCGTGAGTCAAATTGGGAGAATGTTGCAGGAAAAGGCTTCAAGCAATCGTCTGTTGCGAATTTGAGGTGCACTAGAAGCCTGCAGCCAAATACGCATTTCGAATGAAAAAGCAAAATTCGTCCACTGTCAGGTGCAACAGGGTCTCTTTGGGAAATGTCATGAGATTCGTTATGACAGATCAAGCACTGCATGTCTGCCAATCCCATTTGGCTATAAGATAGTCTAGGTAATATTCAAGTACTGATGTCTGAGTATGAGACACGGCTCGCGTATTTGTGGCAAAGCGAGAGCTTTTGCACACATATGATCGAAGTTCAGGTGCACCGGAGTATCCTGGGCATATCTTCATGACAGATCCAGCCCTGCATATTTGCCAATCCCATTTGGCAATCAAAACAGACTAAGCGATATTGAGTACTTCTGTCAGATAATGGGACATGGGCTCACTTATTCGTGGCAAAGCCACAGCTTGTACTGGCATATCATTGCAGTTCTGGCACACCCCTGATTCGCATCCTAGAGAGTCAGAAGCTGAGACACGGCTTGGGTATTCCTGCCTCAAATGCAGATTTCGCTGCCTGCGTTTTCCTGGCCTATGATTGAAGATCATGCACAACTGAGATATTCAATCCGGTCCAGAATGGGCTCCTTGGATATGTATGAAGCCAACTTTGACAAGCTGCGAGTCATTATGGATGTATCATGCCAACCCAGGCACGACCCAAGAGCTACAAGTAAGCCACCGAAGCACGTGTACTTGCAGTACATAGTGCACCTTGTATATTTTAGTTTGCTTCATTCTCAACATATTTTCTTCGGCTTTGATTTAGTGGACACCGTGCACGCAGATCTATCAAGACACCTAACCTTTAGGTGCAGGTGGCTCATCCTACACCACACCTAGTAAAATATGAACCTATGCTTGATCAGTATGTTGAAGGCCACCGCTAACATGCCTTGAACTGTCTGCTCGGTGTCCACTGTCTGTTTGAGGAAGGTTGCCACTGCGTAACTAAACCATAAATGCACAAGCCCAGCCAATTTGTAACCCCACTTAACTCGATATTGACTGAGTAGTGTGTTTGGACCAATGCTTCCAAATCCTTAAATAGCTTCTGCAAGTTCGGGCTCTGTCAAAAGAGCTGTGGAAGCTTAAGAGTGAGAATCTCAAAAGACTGATTCTGCTCAGCGACTCTGCAAGGTGGCTGGCGACTCCCGCTCACCCATGTACCGCACTTATTCAAAGAGGCCTAAGTTCCCAAATCTTTGAATCAAGACTAAACTGTATTCTGACTAAATGTATGATTGGGCCACCAAAACTCATATCCGAAAATAGATTATGTTGACCGAATTCCATTGAGAGAAGCTCCAAGAGAGAGAATCTTGAAACCTTGAGTCATGACAAGAGAGCTACGAAGAGTGCAATTAACTGTTGGAGTAAGCAGAGGCTGCAATCATCAGCCATTGAATCCAAGCATAACCCTTTCAACTTCGGTGCACCTCAATTTCCCGGAACTACATGCGTGCAACTATTATTCTTCTGCCTGCCATGGCATGACATCTCTCTATACATTCATACCATTGTAGAATATAGCTTCCAACCTCAACATTTATTTTAAGTCGACTTTGTAGTTGTGAGATTCATAATTCATGTGTCATTTAACGGTGTGCGATTTACTAGATATTAGGCACAAAATCAGTATGTCAGTGAGAATTTATGACCCATTTTTAAGCAATCTTGGCATTGATGAGTGCTTGAATCAATGAGATTACCCCTGAATCATCCATCGTACACATTACCATTCTTTCTCTACTCCTGTATAACTCCTTTCTGTACCAAATTCTCTCCCTCTTCAACTAACTACAGGAATATTGTTGTGAACGGGATTCTGCAGACATGGCCCGGATGAACGCTGGAAAGAGAAGTTATGCTTACTATATTGTCTTATCGACCGATAACTTAGCTGCAGCATCCCAATACAATAGAATATCGTGAAAATAAATGTCTCCTTCCGGCAGATATACCACATATGGAGATTAATATTTCTCCTCGCTCGGTAACAAACTCCAATATGAACCCTTGCAACTCAGCCGTCACTCACAAGGTCCGAACCAAATCTATCCAGTTCTGCAGATTCTCAATGCTGCAACAATTTTAATGCTATGTGGTCACCCCAAATGCTCAAACTTTCACGCATAATGACTACTTCTAGAGTAGTCATATGCAGGGGCTCATGTTTTCATTCAGGTTCTCAGTGCTAAATGTGTGGCCAGCACCAAGGGTTAGTTGTTGTCGCAAGCGATCTTTCGCTGCGTCTGGTTCCATTCTCTATGTGTGTTGGGATTAGCCAACCTCCAATTCTTGCATCCGTACAGAGTGTTGTTCATAGGAGTTGCTACAATTCGGCATTAGGAATCCATCTATTCCGGCAAACCTGACAAGGAATCCGTCTCTTCTGGCGCACCTGACAATATCCAAAATCGCAACACTGACTGCCTTCCTCAATATAAAAATATACTGTTGAAGTAATCATCAGCACATTGTAAATCGGTCTGGAAGCCACATTGAAACATCCCAGACACCTCACTGGTGCAGCCAAGTCATTCCAGATGCTCCCAGGCCGCGCTGGAGCTAAGCAAAGCGCTCTCAGACTCTGCATGAGTATTCTCAGGTGCTCCTGAAACCACCTGCAGTTATAGAGGTGTATTCAGGATGCTACGAGAGTTGACTTCTAGGATAGTCAAATTTTGGAACAGCTAAGACGTATGCGCATGTCTGCGGCAGGCTTCGAGAACAGCTTGAGATCTCTGTGCAGCTCTGTGGGAGACTTAGTTGCATAGTCTCACAGCAGGCGTGCATGGGGTGCCATACCTACAAGGCATTTCGTGTATCAGATTCATCTTTGTTACAGTCACAAGATTCGCTACATCATACAATGGCATGTATTATCTATCTTAGTCTCTCTATATATATTCATACCGCCAATCTGGCTGCAGATGGAACCGGGGCGTAATCGCAGGAGCACTTGGAGACGCTGATTGCGAGAGCTTGGAGATTCACATGGAGGCAGTGATCGTGTGAACTGGGAGATATACTTCGAGGCCGCGATGGAGCGAGTTTGGAGATGACTGGAGGCTGTGTTCGAGTTGAACTCAGAGATCCACTTGCAGGCTTTGATTGAACTGGTTCGGAGATGCATTTGAAGGCCAAGATCGGGTAACTTAGAGATGCACTTGGAGGCCGAGATCGTGGTGAACTCAGAGATTCACTTGGAGGCTATGATCGAGTGTGTTTAGAGATGCATATGGAGGCCGAGATCGAGTGACTCAGAGATGCACTTGGAGGCCGAGATCAAGTTGAACTCAGAGATGAACTTCGACGCTGTGATCGTGCGGGTTGGGTGATGCACCTGGAGGCCGAGATCGAGTAACTCAGATATGCACTTGGAGGCAGAGATCAAGTCGAACTCAGAGATGCACTTGCAGGCCGTGATCAAGTCAGTTTGGAGATGCACTAGGAGGCCGAGATTGTGTAACTTAGAGATGCACTTGGAGGCCATGATCAAGCGAGCTTGGAGATGCATTTCCAGGCCGACATCGAGTCACTCAGAGATGCACTTGGAGGCCGAGATCAAGTTCCACTCAGAGATGCACCTGGAGGCAGAGTTCAAGTCAAGCTCAGAGATGCACTTGGAGGCCGTGATGGAGTGAGTTTGGTGATGCACTTGGAGGCAGAGATTGTGTAACTCAGTGATGCATCTGGAGGCCGAGATCGAGTAACTCAGAGATACACTTGGAAGCCGAGATCAAGTTGAAGTCAGTGATGCACCTGGAGGCCGTGATTGAGCTAGGTTGGAGATGCACTTGCTGGCCGTGATTGAGCGAGTTGGGAGATGCACTTGGAGGCCATGATCGATCGAGATTGAAGCAGTACTTGGCGCTGGTCGATATGGAGGCAGTAGATCCGGATGGAGGCGCAACATCTGGTGTTACTCTCTTCATTAGTTAACATGTAATCGTGGGAATGTAGAGTGTCGAGTACAATCAGGAACACGGAGAGATGACTGGCTGGGAGTGGGAGCTAGTCGATCTTGAGATGATGCAGTGCTCTATTAATGCTGTACTCAGTGTTAACTCATGATCATCACATGGTGAGATAGATGGGGATGACTTAACTTCGTGTTTTCAGGTGATTGTAGAGAAAGAGAGAGATGACAGCAGATAGGGGAAATCATCAAGAGAATGTGGGATTTCAGAGAATTTCGTGTGCGAGGCAATTGACCATTCCCGATACGGCAGGTACTACTCCTGATCCGGCGGGTGAATATACTGTTACGAAGTCTTCTAAACCTAATGTGGCAGGTCATACCCCTGACTTCTCCTATTCACTCATTTCCTCCATGTTGTTCCCATCTTCATCCCTCATCCGTCTTTCTCTATGATCATCCCAAAATACAAAGTTAAGTCATCCCTATCTATCTCTCCATGCTATGATCATGAGTTAACCCTGACTACAGCATACACCGAGTACAGCATACACCGAGCACAGCATCCACCCAATATTCTCTGTCGTCCCTCAATTCTCATGATTACGAGTTGACCCCTGAAAGTAGCTTCAGCTTCGGGCGTGCCTCCCTACAAGATCGACCGCCACCAGCCAGCTCTCCATGAGAGCTCAAAGGTAAAGTCACGTCATCACATTCTGACGGTTGTTAGTTACCTGAATGATGGATACAGTCTCAGAACCCAGCGCGCCTGCGATCGACCGCCTCCAAGTACTCCTCCAATTTCGCTTGATCATGGCCTCCAACTGCATCTCCCAACTTGCTCGATTACGGCCTCCAAGTGCATCTACGAGTTACACGATCCCGGCGTCGAAATGGATCTCCAAATTCGCTCGATCACAGCTTCCAAGTGCATATCTGTGTTCAACTTGATCTCGGCCTCCAAGTGCATCTCCAAACTCGCTCGAGTACTGCCGTCCAAGTGCATCTCTCAGTTCCCTCAATCCTGACATCCAAGTGCATCTCCAAACTCAACCGATTACGGCGTCAAAGATCACACGGTCACCGCCTCCAAGTGTATCTTGAAACTCGACCGATTAAGGCCTGCCAGTCCATCTCTCTGCTCACTCGATCACGGCCTGCCAGTTCATCTGCAACCTCGCTTCATCACAGCCTCCAAGTTCATCTCTTTGTTCACACAATAACCGCCTCCGAGTGTATTGCTGAGTTCACTCCATTGTCATCTTCAGGCGCACCTTAAATTCCTCTCCCGCACCGCCTGCAGCCAGTCCAGATATACCATGTGTTGATGGGTAGCTATATAGATACAGAGATACAATGATGAGAATACAAACTGAATATATGAGTTTTAAAAATCGTTGAACAATATGTAGTAGCTATGATTTCCAGGGACACAAGCAGTGTTCGCAAAGATGATGGTGTTTTTTCCAGACCACACCACAGCGATTCGAGGTGTTCCGTGGCTTGTCGCTGGCGCTCCCAGGCTTGTCGTCGGCACTCCATATCTTGTCGGCGGTGCCCCCAGGTGCTCCCACTACAAAAGTTTCAACTGCCCAGGAAACGGAGCCATGCCACTACTGTCGTGGCATGCCCTCCAGTCCCCAATTCCCGGATTCTACCCACGGCGATGGCACCAGAACTGCTTAGTATTAGCAACGGGTCCGGGTAACAGGCCAGTGGTCCGGGTTTGGACCGCAATAACGGGTCGGTTCGATTCCAAACCCGGCCAAAAACCTGACCCTCTGACTCTTGGCCGGCCAAACCCGGACCCATACCCGTCAACCCGCGGGTTTCGCAGGGTTTGGCTAGACCCGTCGGGTCCAATCTCAGGCTCTGCGTTTCGGGTTTCACATTTAGGGTCGCATTCAGATATGCTACTGCTAATCGTAAAGTAGTGACATTGGTATGTCACGGTTGATTTTCGGCGTATTAGCCGCCTTGATGTGCAAAACATGAATACTCACGCGCCCAACCACATCCTGAAAATGAGCTCCAACAGCGCGTCAACAGAGCGTCAACAATATTTGGTCTTGCATCTTCGGTAATATGAGTGGTGCTTGACCAAAAGCATCCATGAAGAAGGATATGGCAGCCTTTATAGGCAGATACGTACGGGATATTCTAGCCACATCCTCCGGGACAGTAACAACTTATTTCATTTACAGAGCTACCACTAAGCATTCTTGAGCCTTTTAGCATATGATGACAGTGATAACGATGTATATAGACAATAACCGCCACATCGTGCTGTGATTAACCATGATGGAAAGCCAACAATCGTTGACACTCTGTTGACGCTCATTTTGAAGATGGGGCAGGAAGCGTTTCACTTTCACTTTTGCCTATAAAGGCAGCCAATAATCAGTTTATGGCAATGTGCAACCTGTCGCCCCCCAGATTACCCATGATACATGACCAAAAATCGTTGACGCTCCGTTGACGCTCATTTTCATGATGGGGCATGGAGGGTATTGCAATCAGTTTAGCCTATAAAGGCAGCCACAAATTCCTTTATGACTGACTGCAGCCTATCGGAGGTGTGATTTCCCAGGACTCATGACCACAAATCGTTGACGCTCCGTTGACACTCATTTTCATGATGGGGCAGGCAGGGTATTGCAATCTGTTTTGCCTATAAAGGCAGCCAAAAATACCTTTATGAGTAACGACAACTTATCTGAGGTGTGATTTCCCAGGACGTATGACCAAAAATCATTGACGCTCCGTTGACGCTCATTTTGCCATGGCTGTATCCACAATATGCAATCATTTAATTTGGCAGTTTATCATTCACGTTGTTTTGGCTGTCTTTCTTGCGTTTTCATTTACATTCTTCTTGATAACTACGTTGTTCTTTAATAATACATAGATATATATAATAATAATCTCCAAAATCCCATCTTTCGGTTAATGCTCACCATCAATTGCAGGATCGCTCAATCCGCTGCTCTTGTCTTCAAAATGAATGTTAGCTGCATTACCAGACCACAGAGAGTGTACTAACCTTCATCGGTCAGCATATCTGGATCAAAATCGGTATCGTGCTCGGTATCCTCATCATCATTGAAATATTCCGCCCAGGGAAGAGCTGTATGCGAATACGTATATCCGGCCGGCAAAGTGATGATTTCAGCAGTTTGAGCTCCGGAAGTGTTACCGGTTGGGGCGGGTGGCGTGCCTGGCGGAGGTGGAGTCGGCTCTGGAATCCGCTCTCTGCGTTGGGCGGGTGGAGGTGCACCTGTTCCTTTGCGTGTCCAGCGTGTCTGCGGATTCTTTGCAGTGCCATTTTGGCAAGGAAGGCAGCCGGACGTTTGGTTTTGACAAAGCATTGCCGGTTGTCTTTGTATCGCAGCCTTCACCTTTTCGTGCCCAGGAAACTCAACACCCCGCTTCTTTTCTTCTCAGACCTCGGCGTGTGGTTTCTTTATGAGATATTTCGTTTCCTCAATTGCGGCGCGTGAAAAGCCTTCTTTGGCCATTTTGGCCATATTCAACGCCAGGCGCATGTCGGACTGTTCCAGCTGTACCCGACCTCCTTGCCTTGCCATAGTTGCAGACATGTCGAAAACCTACAAGACATTAGTTGATGCTTTTAACAATGAAAGTCGGCTGTTACCTCTACCATATACGCTTCTGTAGCCTCCTCTAAGGTGATTACAGCCTGTTTCGTTCACTCACGTGGATGCTTGTCAGGAAATTCATCTGCGGAAATCCCAGAGCTCACAACATCATGATGTTCGATTTCGCGGACTGTGCGGACAAATGCCTTCGTCGACCATTGAGGTTTCCCATTACGGGCAGCGATGAATTCGTTACGTAGCTCTCTACGGACACCCGCTGTACGTTATACGGTTAATTGACCACCGATTGCATCGATATGGATATACTCACATCCCACTGCATGCTGCTTCTTATTTCTCCTCCTGCCAGTCTTGCGGACGATTTTTAAATGTGCATCCTGGGTCATATGGTTGGTGGCTGCATCGTCTGCGTCGCGGTGAACTAAATTTTGTCTGCGCTCATGTTGTGTGCCGAGAATTTCCTGATCTGATGTAGCGCCCGCCAATCGGCCGGTATTCCATCCGCTCTCACCTGGTGGGGGTGGTTGTGTCTCCATGATGTGCTGGTGTGGAATAGGAGAGGAAGATGATAACGAGAGGAAGTGGGAAGCCCTCAGGACTATATAGTTAGCATCTTGTCAGAATGGAATAAGTAGCAGGCAACATGACTGTTATGCTCACGATGAATCCTGCTGAGTATGGCTGCAACTTGCAGGGGTTTCCCACCGCCCCGCAATTAGCAATAAGTCGGTCTGATGTTGTTTGTTTGGTAACAAGGATACATTGTGGTGTACGACCGCCGGAATCGCCTAATCGCGTGAAATAAATACGATGTAGTTCGAGGGAAAGAACGTCTGCTGATGTTTGTCTCAAATAATCCCCGGGATATTACATGGAAATGACACTAACAATCAGGTCATGTTGTATGGTTAGCGTCACTATTCCTGATTTTTTGACAATCAGGAGGAAGATTTTGCTTTGTTCAAGATGATTAAACGTACCAACTTTGACATAAAAGACGCAGCTTGCCTCCATATTGTCCATAACTTGCAACATCCAACATCTCGCCTAACAACACAGTCCAAGCAAACGACAATGGTCAATGCTCCGAAAAAGAACTTTTCACCACTTCCGGCTGGCAGAAACGGGAAATCGACAAAGCGCTCAACCCAACGACGTCATCAACCGAATGAAGGCAAGAGCGGCGTCGAGGCAGAGAGAATCCGAGGCCTTGGGGCATTGCGCAGCTTGAGATCCAAAAAATGGCTTGCGGCGGAGAAACGACGAGAAACGCACTTCTTAAGCAATGAAGAGAAAGAGAAATCGATTGAGGATTTTGTTGACAGAGAGACCGCTGGGGCAAGAAAGCGAGTTGACGACGCAGAGGCAGCGGTTCAACAAGAGCAGGACGATATGACGCACGCTGTACTTGCGGGATTGATGTCCAGAAAGACCGAAAAGACGTTTGAGGAGATGCTGATTGCTATCGGAGATAGTCTGAGTGATCTTGCAAGGTCCGACGATGGGGAAGATGGGGAAGATGAGGATGATGAAGAGACTGAGAAGGGCAAGCTGAGCGAAGATGACGAACCCGGCTGGGTGATGGGCACAATCACTAAAATGGTACACCAACGCATGGAGAGGTTTCGGCAGAAGCAGATGAAGTTCAACTAATTGACTCAACTGGGATGGGAGGATGCAGCCGTGAACGAGATAAGAAGTACGGCACATCCGAAGTGAGGGTTCAGGCAGTCGTTCAGCAGCGAACGAATGACCACGCTCCACCGCATCCACCGACAACATTTGCAGAGCTTATGGAGAGTCTTGACATTGTCCCCGGAATATTGGAAGGGACTTCTCGACCAGGAAGTAGTCATATCAGGCTAGGTTCGGTGAAGCCGCAGTCTAAATCAAGCATACCTAGTGGTGAGCCAGCTACGGAGGCCGATTTGTCACCGTTGCTGAAAGCGAAGCCAGTTGAACCAGTAAGTTTTTACTCCTGCATATGGCCTCCAGCTAATTACCATATAGATATCGGATTCCGACAAAGAGATGTTGATGGCTCCTGTGTCTGCGGAAGAATAGATATGCAAAATGTAATTCTTGACATCTGATCGCGGGGAAAAGCAAGTTGTTTACCAATTTTGCTACGTGTCAGCTTTTTCTTGATTTCAGTGACCAAATTGTGAGACTTGATAATTCGTCTGTGTATGTGCAAGGGTCGAACGCACCATGTGAACGTTCTGGAATCTTAATGGCGCTGTAAGACGGCCAAAATGTTCACTTTCATTCTGCAAGTGACTGTTAAGTGACAAAGTAAAAGCAATATTAGTGACGAAATGAGCTAACAAAATTTAAGTGACTCATGTCATACGTGTCATGGAAAGAACGGTCAGTGCGCCTGACGAATCGATCTGAATGACAACCGTCATGCTGCATTCATCCATCTATCCAACTGCATAACTATCCGCACAGACCTGGTGCACGTGATTGAGATATTTGAAATTGCTTGTGGTACGTCATGGAAATTGAGGAGAAGGAGCTGGAGAAGGAATGGTGAGGAAGTCGAGCTATATTTACTAAAAACTAGTGAAATGATCTACATGTTGTCAATTGCCGGCCGAAAGCGCGGGAATGTGATAGGGCCACGTCATTTCACACTCAGATAGCGTAGATAGCAGTTGATCAGAAAGTGAGAGGTAACAAAACATCCAGATGCAAACGATAATACATACAAACGCAATACTGGATGACAACAATGTGTATACGATTCATTGCATACAATTATTGAGTGTACAAAGGCTGTTTCGATTTGATTAATGTGTGCGTCAACAGAGTGTCAACAATTTTAAATCTTACACTTTCAGCAATCAATGGGCTGCATTATCCCATCCTTCCAAAGTAAATGTATAGATAGGCGTTACTGCGAAAAAAGCGAATGACTCGGTCGTTGCCACATCCTAAAAATGTGCGTCAACGGAGTGTCAACGAGTTTTGGCATTGCATCATGAAATACCCGGTAGGCTGTGCGGTTACAGTACGTCATAATCAGACAATCGGCCGCCGTTCTATTGATCAATGGTGGTGGCAACATTTCTACTATGTCCTAAAAATGAGCGTCAACAGGACGTCAACGATTTTTGGCCTTGCATCTTGGAAATTGCATGGGCTGTGCAGCGACGTTACGCCATAATCGTGCTATCGGCTGCCTTTCTAGGCAAAACCTCTTGCAACAACATCGCTAGTATGTCCTAAAAATGAGCGTCAACGGAGCGTCAACGACTTTGGGCCTTGTATCATGGACAATCTTAGTGTTGTGCGGCGACAATGGGACATAATCAGATTATCGGCTGCCTTTCTAGGCAAAAACAGTAGCGATGACATCGCTACTATGTCCTAAAAATGAGCGTCATCGGAGCGTCAACAACTTTGGGCGTTGTATCTTCGAAAATCCTAGGGCTGTGCGGTGACATTAAGCTATAATCAGATATTCGGCCGCCATTCTAGGCAAAAACGGTTGCGACGATATCGCTGCTATGTCCGAAAAATGAGCGTCAACGGAGCGTCAACAACTTTGGGCCCTGTATCACGGAAAAACCTAGGGCTGTGCGGCAACATTAGGTCATAATCAGATTATCGGCTGCCTTTCTAGGCAAAAACAGTTGCAACGAGATCGCTGCTATGTCCTAACAATGAGCGTCAACGGAGCGTCAACAACTTTGGGCCTTGTATCATGGAAAACCCTAGGGCTGTGCGGCGACATTAAGTCATAATCAGATTATCGGCTGCCTTTCTAGGCAAAAACGGTTGCGACGAGGTCGCTACTATGTCCTAAAAATGAGCGTCACCGGAGCGTCAACGACTTTTTGCCATGCATCTTGGAAAATCCGGTGGCAGTGCGGCGACAGTAACACATAATCATACGATCGGCCGTCTTTCTAGGCAAAAATGCTTTGTACGACATCGTTACTATACCCTGAAAATGAGCGTCAATGGAGCGTCAACGATTTGAGGCCTTCTGTCTTGGAAAATCAATCGGCCATTCCACCACGATGATCTACAATCGTACTCTCGGCCGCCTTTCTAGGCAAATATGCTAACGACAAGATCGTAGCCATGTCCCAAAATGAGCGTCAATGGAACGTCAACGATTTGTGCACTGGCATCTTGGATAATCTAACCAGAATGGAGCGGAGATAAACCACAATGTACCTATCTGCAGCCTTTGTGGGCAAAAATGCTACTGACGATATCGCGTCCGCCTCCTACAAGTGAGCGCCCACGGTGCGTCAAGGCTCCGAACGCTACACAGCAATAAACTGCATTATGCTGTTCATAAATGGAGTTTTACGTGGTCAGTCGTTGCAATCTTTCCTTGTATTCAACTTCACAAATATGCATGCAATGTCTTACGGATCTGATTATTTTCCTTACAGCAGGAGAGTCAATATTTAAGTACCCGGATTCTGCGTTACTGTATCGTTATTTTCGGAAGACTCTCGAGTCGAAATACCTAGCTTTCTAATTTCTACCACCATGTCAGGTACACAATCTTTGAACACCTCATTGCTCGAGGTTATGATTTCTTCCAAAAATGAACGTGTCTTTATTCATGATTTAAGTGACCTTACATTGGAAATCATCTTCAATGCTTGGTGGGCTTCAATGAATGTAGGCTCGAAGCGGCCTATTGCATGGAAAATGCTAGACATGCGCCTTCGTGACGATTCTATTTGCACTGCGGAATTGAGGAGACTGGCAGCCCTGGCATCATATGTATCGTGTGTCATCAAGTTCTTCGCCATTCATCAGAACATGGGACCAGCTCAATGGGGAAACACGTGCTGGCAAAAGCTCACATCGCAAAGTTAAACGAATGAACAGAGTCAGAGGTCACTGAATTGACCAGTTCGACGGTGGATGAAACAGCTTTGGCCATCCTGGAGAGACAAGGAAGTCGCGGAATCAAAATAGTAAGTGTGCCGAGAAAAATGATACTTGATATTCAATTAAATCCATACTGACCGAAATGACAGACAAAATGTTCCAAACTGGCAGATAAGGACTTTGAAACTTCTGAATTTCACCAAGACACGTGGAATCGCTACCTCATGTTAGGATTTGTTTCGGCACATATTCCATGGAACGCTATATCAAATCTCGAGCTACAATAGTCATATAAGTCATTACGCGACGACCTAGTTCTACCGTCCGCCACGACCCTTAGTAACATTTGCCGGAGGGAATATGCACTGACTGAGGATGCAATTAAGAAGCAATTGCCGATACGAAATAAAGTTAGTTTGGCTTTGGACGGATGGACATCAACAAACAAACTAGCCATAACGTCGGTCATTGCATACTATATGCATCGAAATTGGGCATTGCGTGAAGTTCAACTCGCTTTCGATGAGGTTGATTGCCTGTTCGGTTCCCGTTTCGAAAGCTCATTAATGATGATAGGTCAAGGGCCAACATACTGGAGCAAGGTTAGCCATTCATTTGAAGGACATGCTTGATCGTTTTGAGCTTACCGACGGCCGCTTGATTAGTATTACAACTGATAATGCTTCATCAATCTACTCGATGACACGCGAGCTGCAATCAACACTTGAGGCCTCTGGAATCGAGTGGCCAGCATTGAGGAACCACATACCATGCATGGCGCACGTCTTACAGCTGGCTTTAGGTGCATTCATGAGCAGTCTCGGTGTAAAAGGCCGCACCAAGTCCCGGGAAGCCCATGAGCGCGATCAGCAATTTGGAGAGAATGAAAGCATAGACATTGGGAAGAGTCAAAGACTTCGAAAAGAGGGCAATGCTAGAATCAACATGGTGTCGGCCATGAAACCAGGTTTAGCAAAGATAATTGAGAAAGTACGTATTTCATGATATTTTGAAAGTCCTGAAGCTGACCTTCATATAGCAGAGAATGCTTGCGGTATCAATTACGCTGACACCTGGTCGCCGAAACAAGTTCATTGATTGTCAAAAAGCCAAAGTCCGCATTGCGGTACTTCCTATTATGGATGTGAAGACACGTTGGAACTCTACACTGGAGTTACTCCAGCGCACCTACCGCATACGGGAATTCACCCGCGAGTGGCTTTAAAACCCAAAATACGCTCAATATCGGCCATTATTCACAACTCAGGATGAATGGATGATTGTCAAGTATGTCATGGAAGTGTTGAGGCGATTTCGATATTGGACCCTTTGGATGTCGAAGAGGCATACAGTCGCATTACATCACGTCATCACAGTGTACAACGACATGTTCGATCACATGGACGCCGTGATGCGGGCTTTGGCCAAGAAGAAGACTCAATCGAAGGAATACTTGTTCTTCGCTGTGAAGTTACCTCGACAGAAACTTTCCAAATACTACGCTGAAGTGACACCAACGATGGGCATGCTCCTGATATCCGCACAAATCCTTGATCCATTCTGGAAGTTGCGATCGTGTAGAAAGTGGGACAAGGGAATGGATATTAATCCTGAGGACGAGACATCGTACACTACACAATACCAAGAGGCCTTTCTGAAGTATGTGGAAAATGAATACTGCGCTAAACTTCGACGTGCGCCGGTCCATAAACTCGAAAAAGTACGAAGCAGCAATCTCGTCCCCTCCGCAACGGCATCAGGGTCCTATCAATCATCCTTTGATCCATATGATTTGTCCAGCGATGATGAGGAATACTTAACGCCTAACAATGTGCCTGAGACGACACCCGGACGAAGCGATGGCACAGCCCGCTTATTGACCGCCGCCAGGCTCTATTTGAATTCGCCGCCTGAAGCACCAAAGAACTGGGGACAAATTAATCCAAATCTCAATGAGTACCACTCCGACCCAATGGAGATTAGCAGTACATTTTGTATACCGGACATCACTGATTGTTGGCGCCAACAGGAGGAAACACACTCAAAGTATGCAAATCTCTCCAATGTGGCTCACGACATATTCTCTATCATACCACATGGTGTCAGAGTGGAGGCCAGTTTTCCCTTGGCCAAGGTGTTATTGGGTGGAGGCAGTCAAAAACCACAGGCGAGACCATTCGCGAAAAAGTCGTTGTCAGGCAGTTTGCTCGAGCCAATAACGAGATTTTGGCAGGCACTAACCGAGATTTGGATACCCCACACACCAAAAATGGCTCGGCAATGAAGAAAGAGGCGGAGGAAAGGAAATTGCACAGAACTGCCAAGGTTCATGACATTTTGGAGATGTGGCAGGGCAGCCGAAATCTACGTGCGACCCAGAATGAATCTCGCACTCAAGACAAGCAGATGACCACCGTATGATACATTTCGGACACTGAAGAGAGCGTTAAAGCATCCTGGTCACTCTTTCAACATGATGCTGCGGCTGCATTCCAATTGTCAGAAAGATCACCTTTGCCACCAGCTTTGTCTGCAAAGGACCTCACTGGAGAACGAACTCCGATCTTAAATGTCCGCCAAATCCGGAGAATCAACCGTCATCCAGTCGAAAGCGATGACGATAGCACACCTGAAAGCATTTCGGACACCAATGATTGGCTGAACTGGAATGGCGACTTGGAAAATCCAAATGACAGCGAAGATGATTGTGCAGCAGACGATGAATCCGATATAGGCCCCAACAATGGCATTGAGGATCCGGGATGCCCAGAGCAGCAGGATGTGAGCGCCAGGCCAAATGTGCCCGGATTGGTTTGGCCGACACGGAAGTCAAAGAGACAGGCTGAAAAGGTGTTGGTGACGGTCAATGCAGTTGAAACACGGAGACACAAAGGAGGGAAGAAAAAGTAGGACGGAATGCGTCAATGGTTCACCAGGTTTATGTAGCTTGACCGAGAGTTTCAGTTAGAGATATATTATGGGCGAATGGTAAGAAGTAGATCGTGAATATCAGTTCATAAATAGATGTATAGCAGGCGCAATGAATCTTTGGGCATGATACATCATTTTTAGCCGTGTGAGAGTGAACAGTGCAAGATTATTACGCCGCTCGGCTTTGCCACAGGGCTGAGTCTCAATCAGGCAGATTAACAGCCGATCAAGTCAAATCAGGATGAAATCAATTGTCGACAGCAGCAGATGTTGAATGGACAATGCATTGAAATGAGCGTCAACAGAGCATCAACGACTTTTGGCCTTGCATCTTGGAATTGCATAGGCTGTACGGTGACATTACGCCATAATCATGCTATTGGCCGCCTGTCTAGGCAAAACCTCTTGCAACAACATCGCTACTATGTCCTAAAAATGAGCGTCAACGGAGCGTCAACGACTTTGGGCCTTCTATCATGGAATATCCTAGCGTTGTGCGGCGACAATAGGCCATAATCAGATTATCGGCTGCCTTTCTAGGCAAAAACAATAGCGACAACATTGCTACTATGTCCTAAAAATGAGCGTGAACGGAGCGTCAACAATTTTTAGTTTTGCATCTTCGGTTAGTTATGTTCCGATTAGTTGTAGACATCCATTGATGGGATATTGGCAGCGTTTACAGGCAAAAACAACAGCGAGATTCTCCCTGCGGCATCCTGAAAGTCAGCGTCAACCGAGCATCAACAGTTTTAGGACTTGCATATTTCGTAATCAAGGCATCGCGCGGATCTTCACGCGCGTAACTGTATTATTGACCGCCTTGCTAGGCAATAATAGCATATATCGAAGGTGAACACAGATACCAAATTAATCGATATTACACACTCCGCAACAAGCAAAAGCACATTGTTGGTTGCTGAAAATACGATTTTGATAAGATACTATTAACACACTGCAAATACAACAGCCTTATATGAATCTATAGATGGACCCGCTGGGCGACCCGCTGACAACCCGCCCAATTCAGACAGGTTGGGAGTTTACCATGGAACCGTACCCGAGTGGGCAGTTCGGGTTTATTGACCACCCGGACCGCCACTATGGCAATTGTGCGGTTTGGACCCGGACCCGGACCCGAATTGAGGGTCCGGAACCGTTGCTAACACTAGAACTGCCCAAACACCAACAGTCATCCCTCCTCAAGAGAGTATCCCAGTCTAACCGTGGACCATCTGCCCGTGCACTGGTCCTTCCCAAGAAGTCTAGTGGAGACCAGAATATTTCACAACCCAAGGCCAGTAGTGATCAGAACATTCCCCAACACCAAAAGGCTACTTTGGAGGTTGCGAAATGGTTCATGGAGGCAATCGTATTCACAATGACTCCTTGGCCAATATTATCCGATGTCAATTACTCCATAGTTGAAGAAGCTTGAAAAACTAGCAATTGAAGCCCAGGATCATCAGCAGGCATTAGCAGGTGCACCTGTAGGTATACCATCTGTGTGTCAATTGCCCTGTGGTCCATCTCTCAGAATAAATCCGCAAACACAAGAAGCTGTGAGTCTTGAGTTCTGTTTAATGCTCCTCTATCAGACTTATGGAGATTGACTACTCCCGAAAATATGCATAGTGGAAACTGAAGATTAGTACCACTCTAGGACAGTTGGCCGATTGGGCACCTCGAACTGTTGTCAGCAGTGACCGGATGGATATGGGCTCTGAGACTGAGCTTCGGATCAAGGTTAGGGAGCTCCGTTTTGATGATGCTTACCTCTCCAAGGTCGTCGATGATAAGAAGTCATGGTTCACCCGAATGGATGTGCTTGATCTCATATACGACCAACTTTTCTTCACCGCCAATAGCTTGGGGCGCGAGCCAACAACATCACAGTATTTCCACCCTCTTGCTCCTCAGACCTTAGTGCTGGCAGCCGCAGCTATTCATTGTGCGCAGTCTGAATACGCCAGTGAAAAGAAGGCCACAGTTATGTTTTCTCAAGATGAATGTCGAGGTACATTTGGCCCATCCACTGTGTTCAATTTTACTCTAGAAGCTACTACACAATCAATCACACATCAGCGGCCACTTCATACCCCCACCCCCCTGTGGCGCAACTCCACTAGACTAAGTGCTCCTCAATCCTTGTCAGGGCTCCTCAGCCTAGATTGAACCTCTTCTATTTCATTCCGCAGTCAATTCCTCCTCTCTCAGCGCTCCTCTATCCCGTTGCACACTAGACCCCCCTTTCCGCACTCCTCAGCCCGGGATGGGAGCTTTTCAATTCCCACCGGCCCTCCTATAATGTATCCCATACTCCGTTCCCACCGCTTTTCGGCGCTCCTCCGCTGGGATAAGCACTTCTCAATCCCATCGGTGCTCCTCGGCCTGGATTGGCTCTCCTCTATTTCGTTCCGCGCTCCTTAACCCCCCCCACCCCTCTTTTGGTGCTCCTCAATTTGAATCTGCACTCCTTAACCCTTCCTGATTCAGCGCTGCTCAGCTTAGACTTGACACTCGTCTTTTTCATTCCGCTCTTCTCCAACACCTTTTGTGTTACTCCTCTTTTCCACACAACACTCCCCATCATGGCGCTCCTCTTGTCCCCTGGTAGTTGTTCCCATTTTTCATCTGAATGTATCATATAGCCTCTCATACCCCCATTTAGATTCGCGGCTAGCTAACATCTCATTACACCTTTGTTAGATATCACAAATCGAGCGAGACGACATTGGAATTCCATTTCATCCACTCGCCAGGAACGGATAATCAGCAACTACAAGGAGCGCCTCTAGCATCTTTGCGACGTTGATGAATTGTGTGTTCCAGCTTTTGTTGGCCCTGATGAGATGGGAGAAGTAGTGGATGACATCGACAGCATATTTGATTGATATGTTTCGATCCCTGAATAGGCTTATTGTTTCGGTGCACCCATGTTCTTGTGTGAATCTCTCACCTTTTTCCTTCGTTTCCTCGATGTAGCGAGGCACAAAATTAAATGTTAAAGAAGATGACGGCTAGTATGATTCAGAAGTGATCATGAAGAACCATCCATGTATCACATTCGCTGTTGAGGGAAGTCGATTGCTGATGTACATCCGAAGAGTCTCAGATAATGCCTGCAGTTCTCTGAATGAATATCCCTACGAACCCAGGCATCTCTCAGAGTTTGTATGTGATTCCCGCGTTGGTTCGGCAACACTCCCAGGTGCACCTCAAGTTCTCTCCGGCACTCTGACATGCTCCCAAACTTATCCCAATTACTCCCATTGTACTCCTGTAACAGTCATCAGAGATCCCAGTTACTCTGAAGGCCGCCCGGAATGCCCTCCTAGGGTCACATACTCCCCTGTAATTGACGCTTCTAAGTTTACACTCCACATCCTCTCAGACACTCCTGGAGGCTTCCAGAAACTAAGATACATTTTGCTGATGTTAATTGAGCCCATCAAGCGGCAACCAAAGGGTCAGATGATAATTGGCAGAGGGCAAAAGAGCGATAGAAGCGCAAAATCCATCAGGTGACACGTGATAATCGCAAGCTTTGTGAGAAATTATTACAACATTATCAGTCACAATTATTGCAAGAAGTCGGGACTAAGGTAACCGGTCCCAAAAACACATTCATTAAATAACTCGCTACAATGAAGGCTGCTGCAGCTGATGATGATTACAGGGTGGCAAACATGACCACTGACAAGGGTGTGGACTTTCAGTTCCATCTATCCAATGCTAAGCCTGATACCACCTCCTGAAGTATTGCTGATACTGACCGCACTGTGAATCAGCTGGATAGCGAGATTTATGGAATCATTTTGAATGAGCAGACGCAGTTCAAGATGACATTGTCCATCCGCGTGGCTATATTTGATGCTTGCTGGCAGGCACTCCGAGTTCAGGAGCTCCAGAAAACAATCGAACAGCATGTGAGCTATATCAGATATGTGAAGATGAGTCTGATGAGCCATATAGTAGAGCGAATTTGGTGAATGGGTTCTGGCAATGATTTCTCCACCGATATTTCTGAACAGCACATTATCAGAAATGTGAAAGAGTCATATCAATCTACCTACAAAGTCAATTACATTGGACACATGCTTATGCACAATGACTGGTGTACTGAACCTGACTATATGGAGGAGACACTGTTGTATTGCGCCCTTTACGGCAGGTACAATATTGGCTTTGCAATAGTTTGCAACCTACTATCTGCTGCGAATAAACTGCAACATACTCACAGAGCCCATCTTCAATACCTCCAAAATTGACATGAAGAGCCATTTTTCCGCCCTATCACACAGCAGGTACATCATTTGAGAGGAACTAATATCTGCAGAGTGCGCAGAAGTATCAAATTCACCTCACTCAGAGTTGAATCAAGAGATTTCGGAATTCCTAACTTTGGACAGTGATTCCGTGCACAAATTGATCAGGACTAGGGACCTGAAGTTAGTGGACTGGTGCTCAGATATGGTCAAAATGTGCTCCAAGATGCTCGATTTAGGACACTTCAGAACGCGGTGTCGTACTACCGTCAATCATTTCAATGCCCTACATCTGTGCAATATCTGGGACTTGATTGCAAGGTACAATATACCATTGCCAATCAAGGGATCATGCCTTAATCTCATCACATCTGGGTGTAATATATGGAAAGTGACCCCAACAACACCTTCCAAGGCCATGTTCCTTCTTATGCTGTATTATTCTTCAACTGGACTAAAGCGTATCAGATGCTACAATTTAAGGAGTGCCTGCCAGCCGGAAAAACCATCTCGACCTGCTCTAACAGGTCAAAGATGACACAACACTGGATAATAGGTCCTCAAGCTCAAGATTATGCAGTGGTGATTCCAACATAGTACAAAGATCCACATGGTTGGGCTGATTGTGTTGCCAGGTTCATACGGGTGGTCAAAGAGTCTGATAACATTCATATTGTACCTGGCAGAGCAAGTGTTGGGCAGGCACATTTGGTGCGAGAGAATGGTGTATCAGATACAATCGATAGCGTGTGGGTTGTAAATTATCATGTGGATTTAGCTACCTACTGGACAGTATACCAAGTTACAATGTCTGAATCAAGGTGTGCAGGAGGAAGATTGTTATTTGAATTGTACTATTTGATATGAACATTGTAATCATTGCTCGTGGAGAGTATGGCTCCAGGTTTGAGGTGCACCGGAATTGACTAGGAGACATGGCCAACACTCTCAATAGGTCCAAAATTTGCACATCCTAATAGTTTGATTTTGTAGCATTTTGAAGACAACTAAACACTATGCAGGATACTCTTGCATTGTATTCCACAACTTCCGGAGCATTTAGAAGCACTGGTGAAGTAGTGTCGGAACACCTGAGAGCTCATCGCTTTGCATTCAACCAATTTGGGAGCATCTGGGAGCATCTGGATGGATCAGTGTGTCTGTTCATAGTTGTTGAGTTGTTCAGTTATGAATTCCAAACCATGTTACATTTTGCTGATGTAGGCCTGAAGCATCAACATTCCTCTCCTCATCAAAAATGACATCCCACTGTGATTATACTACTTGGAACTCCAGATCCCTTATCCTCCAGAGTGTAGTTGAATCGTGCACATAACCGACCATCATACATGACTTGGATTCTAAGTTGTATTATTCATTGCGTTGCAGCTCAGGGATATGTTGACAGGCATAGCAGCCGAAACACAACAGTTAGTTTCGAGGAGGATTGTAGCAGATTTCATTGCTGTCATTGTCTTGAGAGAACTTGCCAGATGCATGCAGCATCTCATATACGGTTGAATATGGTGCATGATAGCCATCACAGTCATGTCTTGTTGTTAGGCCTTCTTTCTGAGTTCGCTGGTGGAGGTAGACTGTGGTATCAACTTCTTCTCCCCTCACAACCAGTGGCACCTGGGTGTCAAACATTCTAGATTGTGCTTTGTCAGCGATAATCTGGATCATGTGTGTGGCATCCGTAATCATATGGTGAGCTCAGGGAGGGCATGGTTTGTATGTTATTCCACAAGCAGAAAACACCAGCCAGAGGATCTTGTCGTTGTATTCTCCCTGGCCATTTTTGCACCGAAATTGTCTCACATCATATCCCATCAAGGCAACCCCCTCCTGGAGTCATTGTTTGGCTGAGTTGCATGCTTTCGACTGCTGATCAGAATGGACTCAAACAGAGGCATAGGGTGTGTAATGGTTGAACAATAGAATGTAGTAGAGATGGCCAGCGGAGGTGGACATAGAGAACAGGCCACAGACATCCGAATGTAAGAGTTCAACTGGCTTTGTGGTGAGCCTGGTCTTGACTTTGATAATCTTCTGTTTGGGCTTGGCCTGGATGCATGTGGCACATATTGAGTCATCATGTGTATACCCGTCAATTTGTGATTGTAGGGCATTACTTTGAATGTCGGCGAGATGATGATGCCATAGTCGGGAATCTGAGATAGTGAGAGGTTTCTCTGTGAGTTTCGGGAATTCGGTAGCGGGAGGATATTGAGATACTGTGCTGGATGCACTTGGAGAGGCAGTCTACAGTGAGCTTGTTGTAGGCTTGGTGGAGTGCGCAATTGATGGTAAAGTGATATGTGTGCTCAATGATGCTCATTCTCTGTTCCTCTTGATTCTTCATGAAGTGGGCTTCATAGACACACTTGGTACTACCGAACTCAGTGCAGTTGTGGGAGATATGAGATAGAGATCATTGACCAGATTGCCTGTGATGGTAATTGATGCAGATGATATGCAGCTCTGTCTGGATCCAAAGGTGGATCAGTATCTGGCTCAGTGTAATTGATTGATGTAGAGCACTGAGAGCCGGAACATCAGGCTATAGGGAGCATTCACTTTGTATTCCAGTGAAATGTTAACAAGTCTATGATGGCTTACTGTGACTTTGATGTCATCTCCAAGCTAAATGGCTATTGGCTGGTGATGTTTCTTTATTGAGTTGAATCTGGTGCAGTCATTGCACATATGGTGAGATGTTCCACAATCAATGACCCATGTAGCTGGGGCGGAGGCTTCAGTGTGTACAGTAGCATTGTCCACAATCAGATCAGGTCTTGACCTCCAGCTGTGGCATGTGGTACAGTGCCATTATGGACTGTGTTGCATTGATCCCGATCACCTGTGAAGTGGATGCAGTCAGACGTGAACTGTGGTGACAGACCTCAGCAATAGCAAGTTCATCCATCATTCATGGAGGTGTTTGTCACATCGTTTGATATGTTGTGTTCAGCGCGCTCTCACTGTCCACACGCTTCGGTGGTATGATTGTTTATTATGTGGTATCTACTCATGTGCTTCTGGCATCCGTGTTCTCGTCCGCCACAGCCAAAGACTCCACGACAAAGGACAGAGCTGCTCCAGTTGATGAATCTCCAATTTCCTTGGTTAGAGTCATTCGCTCAGCATATTCACGGATCACATTCATACCCCTCTGGCCTTGGGGGGTGGTGATCCACTGTTCAAGGATTTGGATCATGGTTTCAGCTGAATTAGATAGGGTAGTAAAGATATATGTCTTCATAAAGTCATTGGTGATATTGTTGGAGGTGCTGATCAGCTTTTCCCAGAAGCTGATTAGTTTGGTAATGGACTGGGTGACTATTTTGTCTGGTGATGGTCGAGAGGTGGTGAACTTCTACAGGAGTTGGGTGCCGCAAAGTTTCATTGAAGTATAGTCAAATCGGTCCCTGTTTGCTTCCCAAACCTCCACAGGGTCATCGATATTTTCGGTGAGTGGAAGGAGCTCATTTCAGCATCCGAGGTGTGTTAGTGGTATTGCCATACTGGTTCGGTCATGACACTTTTCTTGTGGTGGGCATAGGGAGACACTGTTGCCGACAGGGAGGAGTTCGACAGAAGTGATGATACTGTATGCTATATTGGCGACAAGCAACGGGTGAACCTTTTGCTTCTAGACTGGGTAGTTTTCCTCAGTCAGCATGGGCACATTGCCATGATCAGTCTTGAATGTTTGTTTGACATGGTTTTGAAGTGGAGGAGGTTAGTGTTGAAATACTGATTGCTAGAAGCTGAATTCTATGTAAGAGGGCCAGATGGCCATATATATATAGTACGAGCACGTACGTACTTATCTAAATGTAGAGACAGCTGAGCTCTGTCAGCTTGTATCAGATTCATCTCTGCCAGCACTTATCAGAGCTGGCCCCATCAGCCCATATGAGAGCCAGCCATGTCACCTTGTATGAGAGCCAGCCCAGTGAGCCCATGTGAAATCTATTTATACAACGGTTAGGAAGGTGATGATGGAGTGTGATAGATGGTGATGGTGTTGCAGCTGATGAGCAGGGATGATTGTGACTGGGATAGGGTTTTGAGGCTCTGTTAAGATTGTAAGATAAAAATAGTAGTGGGTGCCAGGCTCATAACTTGTTCATATAGTGATGAATAGACAAGCTTGATTGTATTCTATCTAAGAGGACCACAAGGCCAATATATTTGAAAGTGGAAGTACGGCCAAATGCTATCAACCCATGTCAGAGTCCACAGTCATCCCCGGCCATATGTGACATCACCATATCCAGTGATACAAATCATCACCATCTCCAGCCGTTGATGCCATCACCATCTGTGGCCATACAAGACATCTCCGTCTGTGGCCTTATGAGTCATCACCATCTCTGGCCATACAGGACACCTCTAACTTGGGCCATATGATACACATCTCCAGCTGAGACCTGTATATGAACTTGCTTTCATTCAAATCCCAAATTCACTGATGTTAATACTAACATTAAGAATGTGTTGTATCTGCTACCCATGCCACACAAACAATAGAAACTGATGATACTTAGTTGACACTAACTAACCAGTCAAGATACTTTATACTCAATTGCCTGATAGCAAGCTAGAGGTACAATTGGTTGTAATAGCTGGTGATGCTATTATATTGCAGTGTAAAGGGGTACAGGTAGAGGTAATGACTGTTGCCAACTTGATGTTCATTAGCACATTGAAATCACATTGCACTGGGTGGTTTACCTTTCAAATACTCATTCTGAATTCTGAATTATCATTCTATAAGTTAACTTCTACTGGTAACAGTAATTCACTGTTGATTTGATCAGTACTGCGTGTATATCTGGTACAATGTGATAACTACGATTGTAGCAAAAGTAAAATAGTCCAGAAGCCATATATATACCTTCCAGCCACTCTGGTTGAACCCAACGTTTCTTGCAAGGATGTGTCGATACTAACTGCAGTATTAGGAGCTATACTGTATACATTGCAATGGTGAAGGAGTATTCACAAGTGATTTGGAAAGAATCTAAAGTGGCAGAAGTTCCTTCTGAATGCCACATAGTTTGAGAATTCTAATTGTCATACTTTGAAGTAGCTGAGACCTCTGTGCAGGTCTCCTGAAGTACTCTACACGTATAATGTTACTTTACCACTGCAGTTCCTAGACTCCCATTTCCAGATGCCATTTGGTCGATTATACTTGACTGGTTTACACAAGTATAAAACAATTAATACAGGATTTCATGATATAGTATGTATTTTCCATCTATAACTGTCTATTACCTATTTATCTATCTATCTAAGCACTGAACAAAAATCTGAACAGACTATACTTGGTGTTTGAGCGATAATTGATGATGCATATGCAGATAGCTATTATGTAAAGCTGACAATACACTTAAAGTACAACTTCACGCAAATGAATAGGGAATAGTAAAGGAGGTATGGACATGAACGCAGAGGCTGTGATCTTGTAGACAAGGGAATACATTACAGAGTATGATCATGCAAACTGTAAGGAAGTATTCAGGTAAATTTGACCATTGACTTGGAGGCAATGATATATCAGATTCGAATATGGACTTGTTGGGAGCAATCCAGTGAACATTGGGATGCAATTTGACATGGTGATTGAACAAGTTTGGAGATGTACTTGGTTGGCATGATGGTGTCAATGTGGAGGCAGCAATCAAGTTAACTTAGATATTTACTTGGAGGCCATAATAATGCTGATTTGGAGATACCCTTTGCTGCTGCAATTGGGTACACTAAAACATACAAATGGATAGTATAACATTTTAGACAAGGCTGTTAACTTCAAGGGGGTTTATTCAGAGATAGTTGATCAAATGGTGGTTGCTCTTTAGGTAGTTAACCTAAAGGTGTTATATTTGAGAGCAGTTGATCTGAAGAAAGTCTTGATAAATCCTAAGTTTCCATTCATTGGTTCAGTTGCAATTCTGAGAATACCACCGGTAGACTTTAGCTTTTTCCATGTGCATAGGTGAATATGGTCAACCAAGAGACACATGATTGGGTGGAAGATATAACAATACCTGTTACTCTCTTCATTGGTTAATTCATATTTCTGTTAATATAGACCAGAAATTGGCACAATGTGCTCAGAAATACAAGATAAGTACTCAGTGATATGACATGTGGAACCATCTGATAGTGGAAGACAGTCCACCTTGGGTGAAATCTTGTACTTGGTGTTTACTTATACTAACACCATAGAAAGATGGACGGAACTTACTTAACTTCATCTTCTGGATTGATGATTGAGTTGTAAATAAGAATACCATAGAGAAAAAAGGGAGATGAGAGGAGATTGGTCAAAATTTAGGAGAACCTGGAATTTGAGAATTCCGAGTGCTACAGTCAATGTATTAAAAACAGTATGGCATCTATTGATCTACCAGGTATTAGTATTATTAGAAGAGATTCAAAATCTGATTGGGTAGATTGTACTTCTAATTTCCCACATTGTTTTACATCCTCCCATATCATCCTTATCTTCATCCCCCTTCTATTGCTTTTATCTAAAACTATAATAGCAGTACAGAACACCAAGTTAGGTTATTTCTCTCTATCTTTCCATACCATAATGCCAAGTTAAAGCTAATATTCAGCATCAACCCAAGATTGACAGTTTCCCGAACCCGGCAGACCTCTTGATATCCTTGTGACAGTTAGTGGACTGCTTAATTCCAACCTCCATCCGGTTCTCTAGCAGCACTCAACTGTACAGTTGAGTGTGCTTTCATTTTTATTATTACAAGTTGATTCAAAGATAATCTCTCAGCACCTATTACTTTTCCCTTCTGATAACCTGCCTTCAGATCTATTATATCCAGCTCTTCATCTATACAATTGTAATGATACCTTGTTACACTCACACAATTGTATGTTGACCAATCCATAGTGTCTCAATTTCTATTTTGTCTCCCACTACATTAACTTCCAGCAGATTGTTCACCCTTCAATGCAACTTCCAGTTCGTTCGATTATGTTCTTCAAGTTTTTCTCAACAATCACATCTTCACAAAATTCTTTTTATACCCCAACTCACTCCATCATTGCCCAGAAGTACATCTCTAAACTCAGTCAATCATATTCACCATGTGTATCTCCAAACTCTCTTGATTATGGCATTCAAGTTTAACTCCAAATTTAATTGATAGCAATCTGCTGATGTATCTCCAATTGTTTACAAGTATTGCCTACTGCAAGTCCAGATAGAATATATGTGGATTGATTGATACATAGCTGCAGGGATTGATTAATACATACATGGAAATAGAAATTGAATATAAATATTGTAAAACTGATTAATGATTAGTAGTAACCACTATTTTCAGGTACACAAGTAGCATTTCCAAAGAAGATGTCACTTTTCCAAGGCTGCTCTGCCAGAATTTGTTATGCTCTCAAGCTTGTCGCCTGCATTCTTAGATGCTCCCAAATCGACCATCCACAATTGAATATACTCACAACATCGGCACCAGTCCTCCACTATTCTTTCAGAGTCGTTACAATTACTCCCAGGTACATCAGAGGGCTAATACATTGGCCTATTTAACACCATGATTTAACCATTGATACATTCTGATTTTGCAACTCCCACACACTCCAAGGGCTTTCTGGTAGCAAATATACATTTGCTGACAAAATGACTTGATTCCACATTGTATGACTATCTAGCTCTACCTAGTAGACAAATTTTATTTACCTAAAGTATGCAACAAATATATGATTGATACTAGAATCTGCAATAGAGTTGATTGAACATGATCAGAATTTGACAAAATATTCTACTGGGCACATTATTTCAGAATAAGAAAATGAAATTTTGAAATTGAATTGAGTACAAGTATATATAGTTGAAAACTCAATTGCCATTTGGCTGACTATATCCAGTACAAGTTTAAAGATAATATGGTCACCATATCTACTTCAATTTCATTATCCAAGGACTGTTAGCCAATAGACAAGATACTGTAATGCTATGCAATCCACTAATATGAATAGTAAGAGCTGTACATTGCTAACTGTCCAATAGATGGTAGTTGTTACCATTCAACCAATTCTGTATCATTGCCAAATTGTAGTATATAATAAATATTTCGCAGTAAGTATTTTAACATTTTGCTTTTGGTAGAACTTGAAACAAATTGTGGTAAGCTAATTGGTAGCTATGCATGTCTATTGGCTAGGTTGCCAATACTGCAGAATATTATACTAACCAATTAAATGGACTTCAATTTATGATAGCCATTTCTTTGTAGTATATATTAGATGCAATTAGCAAATAATACTTTCTTTGACCTGGGCTTCCATAGATACTCATTACACTGGATAATAATAATATCAGTTGTAACAAATATCTTAGTGTAATTATTTCAACTCCATCAATAGATGCACTGAATATCATAATACCTTCCACTGTTAGAGCTTTATCGAAGTCAGAGCTTGAATCCAGAGGTTAGCAACACTCCACTGTTGATCTCATTCCACAGAGTATTTAACTATATTATCCATGGTTGTATTTTCAAGTTACTCTTTCATCTTCTATTTTATTTGAATATCTAACTATATATCTTTACCACTTTGACTATTATATTAATCACCCTTTGAAGATTATAATCTTCTCTCAATTTCTCTTCTACTAAACATTCATCATTCTCCTATCCATCTTCATTATTATTCCCACTTTGTAATATATTGATATTTGTATTATTATCAGTAATAGTTACCAGCATTTTGTGAAATATTTCTTCAACTTTACAAGCTGCTATCTTACCAATATCATTCTCCGGCTCTTGCAGCATTGCACTATCTATATCTGTATCCCTCTGGTTTACTGCTGCAATTTTTCTATATACAATATCCTCAATGTATTAATTTTTATCTTCCTTGCTGCAGAGTTTGTTTTACATACAAGTATAATGTTAGATTCTTCTTACAGTACAGACAACAAACTAAACTGAGTACTTGAAACCAATCAAGAGTTGTAATTAAACTGTATTCAATTTACTTAATCTTGTTAGTTCCTCCGGTACGTGCATGATGGGGTATATTTGCCAGCCAGAATCTGCGACATATTGCTTTATTATATTTGTACTTCTGAGTTGACTTGCCAGCAAAATAATCAATACTATCGGAAACTAGATGTAGAAATATTTACATCTTGTTCTATATATAGTGAAAAGTTTCAGGTTGAACTAAATGCTTATTTGGTTACTCTTACTAACAACAAAATACCTGCACGAACTATTCAATACAATACCATACCAACTTTCAGTATTCTGTATAATCCCTATTATTTGCTAATACATTGCAAATTGTTATACATCTAATATATCAAACGTGAAATCTACCTTATCAAAGACAATACTACCTGCTATTTACTACTATACTAATATGTAAACTCAGAAACAACAAATATTTTACACATAGCATTTAGCAATCTTTTCAATCTTTAGCATGCTGGGGTAAAGTTTATTAAAAAATACAAAATGAGAGGATTTTACAAAGGTAGCAATAAATTTGGAAATAAACAATCTTATAATCAGATATTGTAAGCCTTCAGTTTAGTGGAGAATACAGCAGTGGCATATACACTCCAGTTATTAACATTTACCAATTTACCAAAGCAATAACAATTCTGTACAAGATTTTAAACCAGTCTGCAATCAAGAACAGGAAATAAAGAGATGTTAAACCTTAGCAATCTATTGTAGATAATTTTTTAAATCTTTTAATGACCACAATACCTGCTACTTTGTGAAATAAAATTGAAGATAGAGAAAAGATATTTAGAATACAACATACAAAACTTGAAAAATAAAAGAGTCAGAATGTTAAGCAGCATGGTAATAAGTTGCTAAAAGTAGAGAATAAATAATGTTTAGCTATTAACTATTCAAATGAACTACCTGGCTGGTATAATTCCAAACAATTGATAGTCTATAATTTTGTAATATGCTAGCGAAACGTCAGTAATGAACCTTCCCTGAGATATTGCCTTCAAAAATCAACACTAAAGTGAAATCCATCTTCTATAGCTGTTGATCTGGATAATAACTACAGTAACACTATATGGCAGGCTAAATATGTACAAACAAATCATCAAGAGCATGTCATGTGATGGTTACAGAGTGTTACGCATCTGACAGAAATCACTTCTTACAGCAGAACAAAGACAGATAGGAGAAATATCGATTTAATACAAAACATCTGTATTCGAGTTATGAAAATTCAGATGTTCACCTCTGATATACTAAAGTACATACCAAAAATCAGAGTATAGAACATATCACGCCTAATACTTTATCAATACAATTGAAATTTATTTGCCAGTTCTGTATTGTATACTCTTGGGTAATTGAGATTTATAATATATATCTCCAACTCAAAATGAATCTCATATCTACAAGATTATATACATTGAACTATATGATGTGCAATTGTCAATCACACCTATAGGAGCTATGTTACAAGTATAAAATACATATATTAGGAATGGCAAAGTAATGGATACAATTATATAAATATTCAGAAAGGTGACAACAATATATAATAACTATCATCTAAATTTCTTGGAACTCATTTGATAGACTGTCTCTCCACAGAATATTCTTTATATAGCAGATACTAATTCTTAGTTTTCAAATATACTCAACTGATTTAACTAATAAAACAATTTCTAGTATTGTTTTCTTCTATTGTATTGGAACTAAATCCCTCTGGATATTACAATGAGAATAGAGGAGCAATGAGAAAAATATTCAAATTAGAATTCATTATTAGCTACAGTATGCAAGTTTTCAAAATCATAATGTCTTTATTTCATCTATTGAGAAAATAAAAGTGGTTTAATGGTAGTTTCAACTTTCAATAGATTTCTGATCCAGCAGCAACTATAGCCAACAATTCTTTAATTCTTGTCAATATCAATGTTAGAACAGTCTAAGCGGTACTTTATCTACCGATACAAATATCATCTGGAATATGTACATTTACCCAAGGTACAGTTGGTGACTGCAGCAGTATAAACTATAGTTATACCAAGTCTGAGTGTATTGAAAAAAATGATATAAGTATTGTAACAGCTTTAAGCTAGTACTAACCATGTTACATTATTAGTGCTAGATTGCTGCAAGGTACAAATGTTCACTTATCCAGATTTCCTTTGAATATTCAAACCAAATACATTAGTTTGCAGTTACAACTTGTCAAGTTGTGAACCAATATTAGATATTCACTAAATACAGATTGTATTAACTATACCATCTATTGGTTTGTATTCCAGTAGCTTGAAATATATTAGTATCATTTTCCAGCTAGTAAACTGGAATCTATCTATTATCTTAATTGTTATATACAAATAAAATAGTCCTATATTCTTTCTTTAATTTGAATGCAATATGTTAATCTCTAGGTTTGTTCTTTATCAACTTGGATGTATACTCTATATTCTATAACCAATTAATTGTTTGTTTATCACTTCATAGTTTAATCTACTAGAAATCATATATTTGTAGTCCAAATTACCATGATATTTCCAAAGATTGCTTACTATACTCCAGAGAATGCAGAAATTGATACTTACTAGATTAAAGTAAAGTTGACTGAATGTAACATTAAAAATTAGCTTAAATATCGATTATGAATATTCAATAGTACAAGGTAGATTGGATACTGTATGTATCAACACTAGTTAAGATTACTTTACATATAATATATAACAATTATATCTACATCTTACATTACAGTATATTTGCTTTCCATAGTATATAGTTGAATCAAATATTCTGTGATTTTTGCTTCACACAAGGTTGTGTAAATATCATGTTATTGCAAATTTCAGCAAATATGATAGAAGAGTTGCCTCTTGATTTAAACTTTTACTAACTGTAAACTGTAGGCATTCAAAATAGACTCCCTCCGCCGTGAGGAAACACTATCGAAGCCACAACATAGACTGATAATCTGAGACTTCGGAAAGCTATTCATTATATTTTAGGAATTTTCTTGTAAAGTTCTATAGATGGTGCCACAAACAGGGAGTAATAGATAGAGCTGCTCATGTGGGGGTGTAATTTTCCTATTTGTAATTCTGCAACTGAAAATGTCGATTTGACTAAGAAGTCATTATCACCCCAATACGTGCTACTGACTTGTACTTGTCAAGTACAATGGAGGACACACTACAGGTGAAATTCGCAGATTGATACTAAATATGAACCATAGATCATCGAAAACACAGTGAATCACAAGCCATAACTCTCTCACCCCAGATATCCCACCAATCCTGTTCCTTAAACCTCTGAGCTTTCAGGACCATTCTATCTTCCACTCTATCCTGCCAAGGTGTCACCTATATGGTGTTAACAACACTCTGACATTCTAAACTGATTCTCAGCCTATAGTAGTACCCTTCCAGATTTTGTGTCCTTATTACACACCTTCACTCTTGGAGGGTATGGCATCACACAGCAACAAGTATTCTACAGCTTAACCCAGGAAACAATTACTAGAGGGTCGTAGGAAGTAAAAGGGGGTCTCTATGTTAGAACCAAGGGTTTGGTTGGCAATTCCATTGTATATAGGGATTCATGATTTACCTGTATTAAGAAATGGCTGTAATGATGATGGGATGAATCCTACCTGCCCTACCTGTGACTATACAGGCCTAACACAATTTGAGGGGATCACAAGGTACTTGAATGTATTCTTTCCGGATCTTCTGAGTATAGCACCAATACAACTTCGACTATGTCACAGTAATAATGCTGTCAGTTTCAAACATCTTCAGATATGGTTACCATAATGCCACATGCCTTCTGCACATATTTTCTCTAATGAATATATGATAAGAGCCACCAGGTGGTCCCCTTACATGTAGATGATGTGTAGCATCACCCCCAAGTAAACATTAATATTTCACTTTCTAGCTAGTATCAGTTACATCTGGGATTGCACTCCAACCTCAAATGAGTTCGGTCCTGATCCAGTTCCATCTACCCATGGCTTCACTCCTATAACAGATGTTGTATACCATCCTTGTTGGAAGCTGCCGGGTAATGTATACTGGAATGTCAATCTGGATAAGTTTTATACCACAGTCTAATTGTTGGGAATATTGCATTATATTTGCATATGGGAGACTGTGAAACAACACACCCTGCCTGAGCTGGATTTCCACCTGAGCTCAGAATCCCAAAGCAGAAGGTTGGGAAATATGAATACCATGCTTTGGATATGCTTGTTGTTAAGAACAGCCTTCTTGGCCTGCTAGTTGGGTTACATTTGTGATTTGAAAAGGCATCGGTTATAATCCTTGGTACTCTACATGACATGGATACTAAGCACCAGAAGCAACGAACATGGCCAGAAGAGATGAGCATCGATGTGAAGAAAGTCTAGAAGGTATTTGGTGATTTGCAGGAGACAGAAAGGATAATTTCTCACAGCATTAATCGATATAATTAGTATATAGGTGATGTAGATATTGCAGATCAACTTCCCAGCAATGATAATAGTCAGCTTTCATCCTTTCATTCATCACCCCTCATACTGTTTTTGGCATTTGACGTGATTCTTAGAAATATCTATTTCATCGACCAGAATATGACACAGAATGCAAAAACCATTACACATCAGGAGTGTTGCATGTATGTTGCCTGGGGGCTAATATAGACTACATCAAAAGTAATTTTGACCTTGCTGATTGTATAATCCACCCCAGCTAAATCAACCAGGTGCAATACTCAAGAAGGGTATTCTGTACTCCTTGTTAGACATGGTGATGGAGTCTACATTTTGGTCTGTCATCTGGAGAGAAAACAATTGGGGTGTTGGCTTTGCCACTGGAAGCAGAGAAACAGTGCAACAAAACATACCAAATCTCCACCATAAATCAATTTGACTTGCATTCAATATGACTCACCACTGTGTCTCTATAATGAAAGAAATTCTATTGTTTAGTTCTATCAGCTGTCAAGGGGTGGGGTGGGTGGTGGTGCAGGGACAGAGGGTGGGGAGACAGCTGGAGAAGGTGGGTTGTGCAGGGGCAGATGGGTTTACAAAGCCACACCTGATGTAATTTACAATGTGTTTGAAAGGAAAGTTTCTTGTCATACAAGGGCAGACAATTCCAAAAGAAGAGACTCTGGCAATCAAATTTTGCTATGTGGTAGTGGAGGATGTGCACACAGACAATCCAGCCCAGAAACCGGTTACAATCCTTGGAATACCACAATAATTCAAAGACATACACCATTCCAGAAGAAAGTTCAATAATTAATAATAACAATGGGTATAGAATTAGGCAATTCAACTTTTTAACTGTAATCCAGAGCGTTTCAATTTTTAAATAGTACAGTATGTTGTATATATAATGTGTATTAAGCAATACTAGTATAATACAAGGATAATGTATTGAATATGATTGTAACAGGCAGGGTAGAACATAGGTGGTATTGGAATCAATACTGTGATATCAGCATTAGAACAAAACTCGATACCCATATTGGAAAACCCTCATGAGTTTTTGGGATTTGAACGTCATCTGTTGCTTTGCTATACAACAGAACATTTAAGGAGAGAAGGAATGAAAATCCTCCAACGTTGAACAGTCTCTCTCTATATGAAGTTTGTCTGTCACCTTCGAACTATTCTTCATGCCTTGCTGTACAATTTAAATCTTTGCTCATGATTTTACACACCACCAAGACTACTCTTCTCTACACAACCCTGCCACATTGTCTGACATCACAACTCTTCAGACCACTTCCCTATTATATTAAACAATCCTGCCCCCACTACAGAAGATCCTCTGGCCACTCCTAAGCCTCGCTACATCACCCACTTCCTGTAACTCCTGGAAGTACTCATACCGCCCCCTCCAGCAATCACTCATTACCCAAACTGTGACAGTATCCCCCCCTTAGGTTCAAAGTTTTCCAAGAACATTTTCCAACAGTTCTAGTTTTCCTTGATAATGGCTATGAAATTCCTCCACTGCCTGCAATCCATCAATAAACTGAGCAGGTTCCAACATCAAAGAATCATAACCCATCCAGGATACCAAATACTGCAACAGATTGTGATACATCCAGCTATTTTCAATGCATGCCACCTGATGCTACACCTTTCCATCCACCTCCACCAGAACTGAGGGATGAAGGCTTTGTCTAGGCAAGGGGTCATCAACAACAGGGTTCTACTGTGAAACTGATGATACCCTCTGGATTGGTACAATCACAGGACGATCAAGTTCAAACTCGTACAGAGATCTTGATTGAAGTATGGTATGTAGCCCAAGCTATTTCCACTCCAGTTTCCATGTGGGTTGTATCATCATTACATATTGCACATCGAATGAAACTTTTCAACCCTCCCACATATGCAACACTGGTGCTTGTGCACAATTTGTGTTAACCTCCTGTCAGGCTTGGCTATGCCACATCTCCACTCTCAAGTGTTCATATATTTGTTTCATAGTCGCCTGTACCTGATTGGCATGCACTTGACATTAAACCTGGCACTCTTCTGGGCATACTGTAAACATCATTTGGGAATTGATGCCTTGAACTACAAAAGATGGTGCGCACTTTGTAGTTTCAGATGGTTCTATATCCAGCATGAACTTGGCCAGGGGAAGCCATATCATCCATTTGACATGGTGCTGGTTTCCAACCACCGGCAGATACTGCAGTATACTGGCATTCATTCGTTCTGTCCGTCCAGTAGTCTGAGGGTGACATGTGCTGATAAGTTCTGTTCAATTCCCAAGCAGCTACACAACTGTCACCAAACCATGGAGGCAAACTCTTGTCCCCTACGTCAGACAATAGGTGCCGGATGTCCTCCAAGATGAAACAAAATCCCATATGAACAGCTCAGCCAACTCTCGGGCATTGATCATGGTTCGACATGGTATGAAGTGTTTCATTGTTGAACACCTATCCCCAACTATCCAAGTTGTATTGAACCCTTCGCACTCTGGTAGACCAATTACGAAATTCATTCAACTGCCTGGCCCAGGAATTTCTGTTACAGATATCGGCCGGAGGGCTCCAAACATCAAATGTTGTTCGCTCTTAGACAGCAGGCAGCTGTGGCAATTATGTACATACTGGTTGACCTGTTTGCTCATCACCTTCCACTGATACTGTCAGTCCAGAAGTTCAAATGTCTCGACTTGCCCTGGATGTCTCACAAGTATTGTGTCATGTCACTTCTGTGTCAATTGCCAGTGTAATTCCTTGCTATCTGGAACATACAGCTTCCTTCATTAGTGTTCCTATGCCTCCTCATGTGTGAATTACACTACTGTAATCTCATGTAGACTGCCGTGTCTTCAAGTTGCTTCAAAAATTGTCCCTGAGAATGGATCCATCAAATATGGTTCTGTAAACAGATTAGAAATTGTATGATGGCCATTTTCCCATGGACTGTCCGCCTACAAATGCAATTGTCCTGGCAAGTTCTGTGGCTTTAGAACTACTTGCTGCATATTTTTCAACCATTCATCCACATCTCAAGGAGGTATCCAGGCTAACTTGCCAATGCATCTGCTTTCCCATTCGAGTTGACTGTTGAATATACAATGATATTCTTAAAACAACATAAATACATGGACCATAGCACTTGTCTTCCATTCAACAGCTTCTTAGTCATATGATACTCGAGTTTGTAATAATATGACAGCAATTGTACATGGTTCTGCGCCCTTTCACATTCTGGACTTCAGTCTTCCAAAGTCCTAATAATCACAATGAGTTCCTTATCATTGATATTGTAATTGCATTCTGCTGGCAAATGTGTCATGGAACAATTGGCCACTATATGTAATACACTCACATTATCATGATGGGACAGAACTCATGCTGAAATGTAATCTGGGGCATCTGAGTGAAGAATTGCTACGATTTAATTGACCCAATGCCGCTGTATGGGTCGTATTGTATGAGCCATAACCATTGCTTCCAAAGCGAGCTGTCATTTGGATTCCCACATGAATTGTTCATCTCTCTTGCTGAGTTTCATCAATGGTTCTGCCTGCTTAGAATAGTTGGGGATTAATTATCAATAGTAATTGCAAAAGTACAGATACTGATGTACATCAGACAGGTTATTCAGCCTTTCATTTGCTGTCTCATTTTCCCTGCTCCAGCTTTGTAGCCTTTCCACCTTATGTTGATCAATTGAAACACCCTTCATCAGTGTTATCATCCTGAGATATTTAACAGTATTTTTATGAAATTTACATTTTTCTGGTTTCAAATATAATCTAGCTTCCAGGAGGTATTGCACAACCCATTTGGTGTGCTCAATATGCTCTTCCTCCGAATTGCAATACAGTACACATCAGCCAGATTAGCCCTTGCAAAACTGTCCAATACTGCCTGAATACCATTAGTGATATATTCTTGGAAATCTGGTGCTCCATTCATTGTCCCAAACAGCATTACAGTTGGTTCAAACTGGCCATATCTTGTTCAAAACACTGACTCTGACTCCTTACATTCTTTCACCCTGACCAAGCTTGAAGGCCCTCAGATATTCAGTTTCATATAAATTGTAGCTTCTAACAGAAGATTCAATGTTTCCCTAATCAATCATAAGGGATATGGATAGTTCAGTATTTTTTGGCTAATATCCCCACAATTAATCCAGAGTCAAAATCTGCAGTCCCATTTCTTCGGACTCAGTATGGGTGCAGCGAACGCCAACCTGAATTGTGGATTTAACCCCTGTGACAGATTCTTCCCCAGTTATGGATTCAAAACAACCAATTCTCCTCTCAACATAGAGTATCACATGCCCAATGTCGCTGTCTCCGAGTCAAGCAGCCATACATGATGATCCATCTCCAGTCGACATGTGGGAAGCATATCTGTCCACACCATACCAACCAATGGGAAGAATATTGTGATACTGAACAGCAATGACCTCCTCTAATGATTGCTCCTTCAAATCTTTTGCTTCAATAGCCTTATTGATATCACATAGGGATCGTTCACAGATTGTCAACTTCCCTTTCTTCACCACCCAGAAGAAGAATGATCCATTCAGCATCACAATGTTTTCTTGAAAAGGCCTGACTGATTGAATCATTAATTTGATTGTATCTTTCCTTGTTCCGTCAATTGGTTCTGGAGGTTCCTCCACAACTCCTTGTACCAAACTGGATACATCATAGCGTTGTGTTATACCACATTGTGATCTAAACGTATCCTTGTTGAATAACAATTGGACTACTAGATTATCTTACTGTAACTAGGGGTTCACAAAAACAATCAGATACAGTCACAACTTGTAACAAACAATGGCAACTGGTTCTTGTCGTTCTCAATCATCATCTAAAATATTGTAAAAGGTGAAATTTCTTCAGACGTGATACGTCATCCACTTATAACTTCAACTTGTTATGTTTTGTTCAACTCCTATAAGGTTATATGGTGATGGCAAGCAAATGCTGGATTCATAATGTCAATGTCAGTTGCCTCAAAATCAATCTGCACATGTGTCAATATCATATGATCATGTCTTTTTAATGGACAGGTTATGACTAAATTTTCCAATCCATTGATTGTTCAAGTGTCTCCACTTTACTGATTGAAAACCACGAAATTCCAATGCAATGTAAATCATTCAAATCAATACTTTTTCCATCTGCCAACGAGCCATCTTTGTTTCCTTTACTGAATCATTTCCCAATTTCTTATAACCATCCCTGGTTCCTATCTCCCTGCTCTCTCCTGCAGCTGCCTTGAATGTCCGAGCGATTGAATTCCACATGCGAGCCGCCACCATGTGGTTAACCCAACGACAATATAAGCACATTCCATCTGCAGTCATTTTTGCCATTTCCTTCGCCAATATCTTCCTCCTTCCTGCACTCAAGTCCAATGGTGCTGGTCTAGTCTATCTGACAACTGTTACTGCCGGAGCTGTTACTGAGTCCTTTGGAGGTATTTGGGAGTTGGGGGAAGAGGCAAAACCTATTATTCCCTATCATCTGCAGATGATTCTCTGCCCAGCGCTATCAAATCAAATTGTCCTGCTTCTGTCGCATCGCAACAAATGCAGGCAATTTATCAGCCATATCATCACACCAGAAGAACTCATTCATATCATCTGATAATCCCATCTGGAGTGTATTTCACAGTGGTGAATGGTTCCAATCGACATTGGCAGCTATGACATGGAACTCAGCTTCATACCAAGAGAACAAGCAAAGCTTTGGCATGATTTCCCAGACCTTTTGACCGGCAGTAGCCACCCTGTCACGGTCACCAAAAGCTGCTTCCAAGTGTTGTATGAAATTTGGCATACTTCCCAGTGGTATCATTCCATACTCCCTGATATGTAGCAGGTTCAAGCCTAATACTATGCCCCCTAGGGTGTGTGTGTAATGCATCGTGGTTTCTTCGTTAGCAAAACTGCTGGGTTTGTGGCATATGACTATGAGGGGTCATGCGATCCAGCCTCTCAATACAGTGTAATCCAACCTTGAACAGTCCCAGGAGTCGGGAAATTTCTGCCCTTTGTCAACCAGACCCAAGTCAGCAGTGGGAGCCACTCTGGCTTCAATAGTCAACATATTGGCTAACCGCATCTTCACACTGTGGACTTCCTCTCCAGATTCAAGTAGAGTCTGCATCATTGCATTGAGCGCCGCCTGTAATTCTTCTGAGATTTCTGCTACCACTGGCCATCTCCTGGCCTGTGCAAGTTGGTACTTGTTTATCTGGCTGCAGCAGGCCAGGTTGGAATAGTTGCAGTACACGGGCAGGAAGTGTTGGGCCTTCAACTTCATCATCTCGTTCTTCCCGGTGATGATCTATACACGGTGATCATACACCTTCTGCGCCACTTCAACATGTTTCATATATTCTGCTACCCTCCGCAACACCTCCAGACATACCACCAACATCCCCAGTACCTTCTCGAATTCAATGCTGTCTTTTTGCACTATTACGAAACTTCAGATCTATTCCTCAACATCCTTCCACAGCAGGGCCACATCCCATTACTGCTTCAATTCTGACATCGGAATGAATATTGTTGACTGATCAGTTCAAGCTGGAATGATTGATTTCAGAGTGAGTCAGAGTTGATGGATGCACCATACTCAATGGAATCTGCAAACACAATACAGTTGTTAGTGCTGCAGCTACATGTCCTTTAGTTGAATGAGTTCTATTAGATCAGTGACCTTTGCAGTTGCATGGCTCTTCTAAATGACAAGGGAACCAGGAATGTGCTTCTAAACTCCTAGTCCAGTGTTGTCTGAACACTGGGTCATTACTGTCAAGTCTGCTGCTCTTACTTGCTGTGCCAGTCCACTATATGATGCAAGGGGGGAGAATGTACCATTGGTCACAAAAGTAAATTTCTGAAAGGTCTTCTATGAAAAAGGTGGAGAGGATCATCCCAGTACTTTCAAAGGTGTTTAATGTTTCAAGTTCAAAAATTACACAAGGAGTTGCAGCAAGATTGAACCAAATTCCATCAGAGGAAAAGTGACTGTCATTCATTAGTATTCACATATGGTGATCGATGTAGGCACTGTTGGATATCATCTGCAGTGAACTGCAACTGACAGTCAACCCAAATGACACAATTATGGATACAATATTGGTGGGGTGTTGTATAAAGCCAACAAGGAATACAGCAAAGTTCGGAACAATACTGATATCCTGTCGTGTAGTATAGGTGCAGTTATCATCGCGTGGATTGTATATGGACTCATTGCAGTGTAATGGGCGAAGTTTGACATAGCTGATATTGTTAGCAACATTGCAATGTCAGGATCAAGACAGAACTCAAAGTGCATATCGATATACCAACAGTAGCCGCATTATCTCAATGTTGGCTGTGGCTTTCCACTGTCAGAGAATCAATAAAGAGCATTGAAATGGATATCTTGTAACACCAAACAACCACACTTTCGGTGCAATGTATCTGCTACCTTGGAATAAGTCTTCATTCCTCAATGTACCATCTGTATCCTTGCGCATAATCTTATATGCCGCCAACTATACTGTGATCCACAGAACTATCCCATCTTGTCTGAGGTAGCAACAGGTTCAACCACATTCTTATCACATTGAACAATTGTACCAGCACTGCCGATTATCCTCCCGCCACTCCTAGTTCATGCAATGTCACCCACTTCCCATAATGCCTGCATGAACTCTTGTGTTCAACCCCTGCAATCACTCATAACTTGTGCCATGACAAAGATCAAGTTGAGTATTGCTGCACCTTAATCTACTAGATTTCAATACTTTACTTCAACTTCATAATATCTATGTTCTAAATGACAGTGAACTTCAATTCACTTCTGCTAAAGACTAGAGTTCTATATTATTCATTTAGTTTTTAGAAACTGATATATTTATTATCTGTTAATACTTGTAATTTTTCAGTACATTT